>TARA_R110000751_G_scaffold48931_2_pt1 | contig 123133 bp, 122 predicted proteins | sample TARA_R110000751 | Tara Oceans TARA_R110000751 (sample SAMEA4398001) | marine metagenome | biome: Polar Biome; feature: [MES] marine water layer (ENVO:01000295) within the mesopelagic zone...; material: water (ENVO:00002006), including particulate matter (ENVO:01000060) such... | reverse complement strand
TGATTCGTGATATCCAATCCGCAATAAATATTTTCCGAGTATTTTCTTTTCTCCGTTCCCTGGATGAATGATTTCGGTTTCGTTTAATTCCGTATCCGAAAATTGCCGTATACTTTCTATAAATGTTTTTCTATAAGGTTCGGCGAATTCAAGTTCATCGGTAACGCTAATGAATGGTCGGTTTTTCCAAGGTGTTTTATAATTCGTCATATCTCTTTGGTTAATAATAAGATTCCATCCATAATCAGCCTCCAAAACGTGTCTTATCATTTCTGACGCACTCATTGCTTTTTCGTCAGGTTTCCAATTATAATATTTCTCAGGTAGTCCATTCCAAAGTTTTATACTTCTTTCCCTTATTTCCGTAAAATTTAAAATTATAAGTTCAGATTGGCTCATTTTCTTTATTTTCGAGAATGTCGTTTTACATTACAGCCAACGTTTATACTCGTGTTGTGCTTAGTGTATTCTTTTTAATTGTCACAAGGAATTATAATTCATTCTCCATCCCTAACTTCATTTCCTTCAAACTCGTCAAAGCCAATAAAAGTTTGATTGTCACCTATAAATCGCTTTTTATATTCTTTTGAGATTTCCACATAATATCTTTTTGATTCACTTATCTGAAAGGTAAATTCTCCGATTTCGTTTGTATTACCACTTATTATTTCTTGAGTCGACCACATTGCATACCAAGGTTTTCCAATCCGCGTGATGACAATTTTTGCATAATTTATGGGTTCCTTTGTTTCCTCAATAACTGCCTTACAGGTAATATATAATTTAGAATCGAATAATAAGTTGAAATGATGGACATAAAACCACAAAAAGAAAATTAAAATTAGTGAGCCTAATATTGCATAAGTAAAGTTTTTTAGATTTAATTTTCATAATTAAAGACCTTGTGAAAAGTTCCGATTGAAATCTGATCAGTAACCATTAAGCACAACATGCAAATAAAAACTACATCCCGCTTATTCCCTTTTATATATCATTGTTCACCTCCAAATATACCAAAAAACAATTCTCTTTTTGAATCTTGGCAAATCTTGCATCGCTAAATTAAATCATTGCAAAACCCGCCCCATTTAAGTACCTTCATCTTTTCAAAACCATTCCCATGAACAAACTTTTCCTTTCGGTGCTTTGCCTGGCTACAACAATAGCTTTTTCGCAACAGCCAGCTACTCCCGCAAATAGTGTTGCAAGCGGCATTACACAAAAAACAGAATTGGCACAGGTTTCGGCTGTTAAAAACCTGCCCTTTAAAAGCATTGGCCCTACTATAATGAGCGGCCGGGTGGTAGATTTTGCCGTAAACCCAACCAATCCCATCGAGTTTTATGTAGGCTACGCCAGCGGCGGACTTTGGCATACAAACAATAACGGTACTTCCTTTACACCCGTAATGGACAGCAGCCCTACACAGAACGTGGGCTGCGTGGCGGTAGATTGGCAAAACGGCACCATTTGGGTTGGCACGGGCGAGGTGAACGCCTCTCGCTCTTCGTATGCCGGCATCGGGTTGCTGAAAAGCGAAGACAAAGGCAAAACCTGGCAAAATATGGGCCTTACCGACAGCCACCACATCAGCAGTATTCTTATAAATCCTTCAAATCCCAACGAAGTGATTGTGGGCGTGGTGGGTCATTTGTATTCTACTAACGACGAGCGCGGCGTTTTCAAAACCACCGACGGCGGCAAAACCTGGAGCAAAACGCTTTATATAAATGACGAAACGGGTATTATTGAAATTTCGGCTAACCCAAAAAATTTCAACACTATGTACGCCACGGCGTGGGACAAAGACCGGAAGGCGTGGAATTTTGACGGCAGCGGCCCGGGCAGCGAGGTTTATAAAAGCACCGATGCCGGAAGTACTTGGACGAAAGTTTCTACCGAAAACAGCGGCTTGCCCATTGGGAAAGGAATGGGCCGAATGGGCACTGCCGTGGTTGATGACAATACGGTTTATTTGATTGTGGACAACCAATTTCACCGAAAGGAGGAGCCAAAAAAAGAAGAAACGGATATTCTCACCAAGGACGATTTCAAAACCATGGATGTGGCTGCCTTTTTAAATTTGGACGATAAAAAGCTGAACCAATTCCTGAAAATGAACGGTTTTCAGGAAAAATACCGCGCTGAAAATGTAAAGCAGATGGTTCGCGTAGGCACCGTAAAACCAAAGGATTTGGCGAAATATTTGGAAGATGCCAACAGCGCCTTGTTCGATACGCCCGTAATTGGCGCCGAGGTTTACAAAAGCACCGATGGCGGAAAAACGTGGAAGAAAACCCACGACGGCTTTTTGGATGATCTGTATTATTCCTACGGATATTACTTCGGAAAAATTCATGTTGATCCAAATGATTCCAATAAAATCTATGTGTATGGCGTACCCATCCTGAAGTCTTCCGACGGCGGAAAGACCTTTAAAAGCATAGATGCAGATAATGTGCACGTGGACCATCACGCGCTGTGGATAAATCCAAAAATGCCGGGCCATTTAATTGATGGCAACGATGGCGGCGTAAACATAAGTTATGACGACGGCAAAACGTGGATAAAGAACAACGCGCCAGTGGTGGGCCAATTCTATTCGGTAAATGTGGACCACCAAAAAAATTACAACGTTTATGGTGGCCTGCAGGACAACGGCGTTTGGGTGGGGCCGCATGATTATGAGGCAAATCCCGGATGGCTGCAAAACGGAAAATATCCCTATGAATTTCTTTTGGGTGGCGACGGCATGCAAGTGCAGATTGACAGCCGAAATAGCGATATAGTCTATACTGGGTTTCAATTCGGGAATTATTTCAGGCTTGACCGCGCCAAGGATACCACGGTGTACATCCAACCGAAACACGAATTGGGCGAGAGCCCGTACCGCTTCAACTGGCAAACACCCATTTTGTTGAGTCCGCACAACCAGGACATTCTCTATTTGGGCGGAAATAAGTTGATGCGAAGTATGAACCAAGGCAATGACTGGACGGCAATTTCAGAAGATTTAACGCAGGGCGGAAAACCCGGCAATGTGGCCTACGGAACCTTGACGAGCATCAGCGAATCTCCTTTTCAGTTTGGATTGCTTTACGCTGGTAGCGACGACGGGCTGTTGCATGTTTCAAAGGATGCTGGCGGCAGTTGGACGAAGGTTTCGGATAGCTTCCCAAAAGATTTATGGGTGAGCCGCGTGATTGCTTCTTCACATAAAACGGAAAGGGTTTATGTTTCACTGAACGGCTACCGTTGGGACGATTTTAAACCCTATGTATATGTGAGCGATAACTATGGCGCTACTTGGAAGAACATTGGCAGTAATTTGCCAACTTCGCCGGTAAACGTAATAAAGGAAGATCCGGTAAATGAAGACTTGCTGTATCTGGGAACCGATAACGGCGCCTACGTTTCCTTTGACCGCGGCGAGAGCTGGGAGGTTTTCTCAAAGGAATTGCCCAATGTTGCGGTACACGGTTTGGTAATCCAGCCCGAGGCGAAACATTTGGTTTTGGGCACGCACGGGCGGTCGCTTTATATTGCCGATATTTCATTGCTTCAAAAATTGAATCCAAAAACGATGGATGAAGTGGTAGTCGCGGAAATGGAACCTATAAACTTTTCACCCCGCTGGGGAAGCAAATTCAGCACTTGGGGCGAGGTGTATGAACCAAAAGCGAGAATCCAATTTTACAGTCCGCAAGCTGGAAGGGCAAATATTTCCATTAAAAATGAAGAAGGGAAAGAGCTGCGGAATATTTCAATGGAGGCAAATAAAGGCGTGAACGTTTTGGAGTATGATCTTGCCATTTCTGACCCGCCTGCCGAACGGGCAGGAAAAGGAAAAAGAGTTTTGGAAAACGGCGACACCAAATTGAAACATGCGGAGAACGGAAAGTTCTATCCTCCGAAAGGAAAGTATAAACTAACTGTTACTATTGAGGGCAAAGCCGCGGATATGCCTTTTGAGATAAAATAAAAAAAGAGGCAGCTGCCTCTTTTTTTTAAATCGAGTGGTTAAAGATTACATTCCGGAATTTGGATTCATCTTTTTCCATTCTTGGTATTTATCATATTGGGCGGGTTTTAGAATATCGTATAGAATTCCGTCCCGTTGCTTTAATAAATCCTTTTGATCAATAGTCAAACGTCTATTTTGGTTCTGCATTCTATCTATATAATCAGCATAACCACGTTGATATTTTAGAATTTGGTCTTCGCTCATATTTACGTAATCGTACATAGAGGCCATATCCACTTTTTTCAAACTAATCCAGTAAATATCAATTTCATTGTCATTTAACGTCCTGGATGTAGAAGCATCCATATTTTGGTTTTGCTCCATTTTGTTCTTTTGGTCCATCCTATTCGAATTATCGGTATCTGTCATAGCACGGCCTGTGGAACTAGTTCTGGTATCTGTAGAGGTATTTCTTGTGTTGATTGCAACATCTTGATCTGAATTTCTATCCCAAGAATTGTCGTCGCGATCGGCAACCTCTCTAATGGTTCCTTTGGTATCTGGTGTATTTTCTACTGTTGTAGATGCCGTTTGCGTATTTCCGCAGGAAAAGAGTGCTACGGAAAAGGTAGCAATTAATAGTGTTCTTAATGATTTCATAGTTTTCTTTTTTATTTTAATTTTCAACATATATTATCTTATGCAATAGAAATTACAATCAAATATCTCCATAAGTAGTTAACAATTAATTAATTAACCTCAAATTAAAAAAATTATAACAGTTTTTTACGATATAGGAATTGAAACCGGTTGCTTTGCTACACTAAAATACAGGTTATATCAAGTCTAAATAAGCAAGTTGAAGCCATATTTTTTTGGCAATGGTAGCAGGGTGGTGTATTTTTGTATTCCGAATTCTTGAAATAAAACCATAATGGCAATACTATCCTCTTCAATTGCACGAAAAGTTGCTATGGCGCTTTCCGGCTTATTTCTCGTGCTGTTTTTGGCACAACACTTTACCATCAATGTTACTTCGGTTATAGATCCGGATACTTTCAATAGCTGGTCGCACTTTATGGGGCACAATATTCTGGTGCAGTTCGTTCTCCAGCCTATTTTGATCTTTGGGGTGGTTTTCCACTTTATTATGGGAATCGTGCTCGAAATAAGAAACAACAACGCAAGACAGATCAGCTACAAATCCTTTAAAGGAAACAAAAACTCTACTTGGGCATCGCGAAACATGATAATTAGCGGCGCTGTTATCTTGGCATTTTTGGGACTGCACTTTTACGATTTTTGGTTTCCTGAGATAGTTCACAAATACGTAGAGAGCAATCCGCTGGATGGCACGCGTTATTATCCCGATTTGCTTCATAAATTTGAAAGTCCGGTGCGCACAGGCTTGTACTGTTTGGCTTTTGTGCTATTGGCGGTCCATCTTTGGCACGGCTTTTCATCGTCTTTCCAAAGTATGGGCTGGAACAACAAATACTCAAAAGGTTTAAGAGGGTTTACCCAAGTTTATGCAATAGCTATTCCCTTAGGATTTATTTTCATTGCTCTTTACCTTCACTTTATACAATAACCACGAAACGCAACGCTATGTCAGTATTAGATTCAAAAATCCCAAAAGGACCCTTAGCCGATAAGTGGACAAAACATAAAAACGATATAAACCTCGTTAACCCTGCCAACAAACGGAATATAGACATTATTGTGGTAGGTACCGGGCTTGCCGGTGGAAGTGCCGCCGCAACCCTTGCCGAATTGGGCTATAACGTAAAAACCTTTTGCTATCAAGATTCTCCCCGTCGTGCGCATTCCATTGCAGCGCAAGGAGGTATCAACGCCGCCAAGAACTATCAGGGCGATGGCGATTCAAATTACAGATTATTTTATGACACCATAAAAGGAGGCGATTACCGTTCGCGCGAGGCAAACGTGTACCGTCTGGCTGAGGTTTCAGCAAATATTATTGACCAATGTGTGGCTCAGGGTGTTCCCTTTGCCCGTGAATACGGAGGCTTTTTGGACAACCGTTCCTTCGGGGGCGTATTGGTATCGCGTACATTTTATGCGAAAGGGCAAACAGGGCAACAATTGCTCTTGGGCGCATATTCGGCAATGAACCGCCAGATAAACCGGGGAAAAATAACGCCCTACAACCGTCACGAAATGCTCGATTTGGTAATAATCGACGGGAAAGCACGGGGAATCATAGCCCGCGATCTGGTTTCGGGAGAAATTGAAAGACATTCCGCACACGCGGTGGTTATTGCTTCTGGTGGCTATGGAAACGTTTTCTACCTTTCTACAAATGCTATGGGAAGCAACGTTACCGCTTCGTGGAAAATCCATAAAAGAGGCGCTTATTTTGCGAATCCTTGCTATACACAGATTCACCCCACTTGTATTCCCGTTTCGGGAGACCACCAAAGCAAGCTGACTTTGATGTCTGAATCCCTTCGGAACGACGGAAGAATTTGGGTGCCAAAGAAAAAGGAAGATGCCGAGGCTATCCGCCACGGCAAGAAAAAACCGAACGACCTTTCTGCAGAAGAGCGTGATTATTATTTGGAAAGAAGATATCCTTCCTTCGGAAATCTTGTGCCGCGTGATGTGGCGTCGCGCGCCGCAAAAGAGCGTTGCGATGCTGGTTTTGGCGTAAACAAAACCGGGCAGGCGGTATTTTTGGACTTTGCCTCTGCCATTGAACGCTACGGAAAAGAGCAGGCAGCAATCCACGGAAACCACAACCCTAGCAAAGAAGAAATTACAAAACTTGGAAAACAGGTAATCGAAAATAAGTACGGCAATCTCTTCCAGATGTATGAAAAGATTGTTGATGAAAACCCGTATGAAACCCCAATGATGATCTACCCTGCGGTGCATTACACTATGGGCGGCATTTGGGTAGATTACAATTTGCAATCCACCATTCCGGGTTGCTATGTTACAGGCGAGGCCAACTTTAGTGACCACGGCGCAAACCGTTTGGGCGCTTCGGCGTTGATGCAAGGTTTGGCGGATGGATACTTTGTATTGCCTTACACCATTGGCGATTATTTGGCGCAGGACATTAAAACGGGAAAAATACCGACAGATACAAAGGAATTTGACGAAGCCGAAAAAAACGTCCGTGATTTGTTGGAAAAATTGATAAACAATAAAGGAACCCACTCTGTAGATCATTTCCATAAAAAATTGGGTCACATTATGTGGAACAAATGCGGTATGGCGCGGAATGCCGAAGGACTGAAAGAAGCAATGACTGAAATTAGAGCCCTTCGCGAAGAATTTTGGCGAGATGTAAAAGTTCCCGGCGGTATGAACGAATTGAACAGCGAACTTGAAAAAGCAACCCGTGTAGCAGATTTCCTTGAATTGGGCGAATTGTTTGCAAAAGATGCTTTAAATAGAAATGAATCTGCCGGCGGCCACTTCCGTGAGGAATACCAAACCGAGGAGGGAGAAGCCCTGCGCGATGACGAAAACTTTATGTACGTCGCGGCTTGGGAATACACCGGAGACCCCGGAAACGAAGTGCTTCACAAGGAAGAACTGGAGTATGAGAATATTGAGGTGAAGTCGCGGAGCTATAAGTAGGTTATTGAGTTATTATGTTATTGAGTTATTATGGGAGGTTTTCAATCCTTTGAAGAATTGGCTTGCTGGAAAGAAGCGAGAGTTTTTCGGAATTTTGTGAAGGATTCAGTTATTCCAGATTTCCCATCTTTTGAAAGGTTTGGTTTGACTTCGCAAATAAGAAGGTCATCCCGCTCAGTCGGAAATAATATTGCAGAAGGTTTTGGCAGGTTTCATTTTCAAGAGAATATTCAATTTTGCAGAATGGCCAGAGGATCTTTGAATGAAATGCTTGATCACGGAATAATTGCTTTAGATGAAGATTATATTTCTGAAGGGAAACTAAAAGAGCTTACAATTATTCACGATAAAACCTTATTGATTTTAAATGGTTACATAAAGTACCTTCAAAACCGTAAACACTAAATAGCTTAATAACCCATAACCTAATAACTCAATAACTTTTTTTAAACAGAAAATATTCAAACCCAACAATGGGTTACATAATATAGAAAATTATGAAACTTACACTAAAAATCTGGAGACAGAAAAATAATAAAGCAAAGGGTGAATTGAAAACCTATCCCATCGACGGTATTGAGGGAGATATGTCATTTCTTGAAATGCTCGACGTTCTCAACGAAGGTTTAATTAACAAAGGCGAGGAGCCTGTGGTTTTTGACCACGACTGTCGCGAAGGTATCTGCGGAAGTTGTTCTCTGCAAATAAACGGCGAACCCCACGGCCCAGATCGATTGGTTACAACCTGCCAATTGCATATGCGTATGTTCAACGATGGCGATACTATCGTGATTGAACCTTTCCGAGCCAAGGCATTTCCGGTTATAAAGGATTTGGTGGTAGATAGAAGCGCCTTTGATAGAATTCAACAAGCGGGAGGGTATATCTCTGTGAATACCTCTGGAAATACCATAGATGCCAATACCATTCCCGTGAACAAGCACGATGCCGATGAGTCCTTCAATGCGGCAACCTGTATTGGTTGTGGCGCTTGTGTGGCAGCTTGTAAAAATGCCAGCGCAATGCTTTTCACTTCCGCAAAGGTGAGCCAGTTTGCTTTGCTTCCTCAGGGAAGAATTGAAGCCACTGAACGCGTATTGAATATGGTTGCACAAATGGATAAGGAAGGTTTTGGAAACTGTAGCAACACCGGAGCCTGCGAAATTGAGTGCCCAAAAGGGATTTCCTTAGAAAACATCGCGCGTATGAACCGCGAATATTTAAGCGCGAGCCTAAAGGGTTAGAAAATTAGAAACTTAAAATATACCTTTAACAATCCAAGTCATCCAAGGCTTGGATTTTTTATTGCCCTGCTGATGTATGTTCCCCACCAAAAACCAGATCTTCCTCATCAACCAAATTGCTTAGTATAATCTTCAAAAACTTATCGGTATCATAGGGTTTAACAATGATATCGTTCATTCCCGATGTCTCAATTCTGGTTCTCATTTCCTCCACTTCAATAGCGGTAAGGGCCACGATAGGTGTAATTTGATCAAACTTTCTTATTTCTTGGGTAGTTTCTATACCGTCCTTGCCCGGCATGTTGATATCCATCAGCACAAGGTCAAATATTTCGGTTTGTAGTTTGGCAATAGCGGTATCGCCGTTTTCAGCGATAACTGCTATCATACCATTGTTTTCTAAAATTTTCTTGGTAACAATTTGGTTTATACGGTTGTCATCAACTACAAGTATTCTTTTTCCGGTAAGTATGTTGTTGTCCCCTAGAACTTTGTCTTGAAGAAGATGCTTCATAATTTCAAATTTCAACGTAAAACTAAAGGTAGATCCCTTTCCTGGTTCACTTTTGAGTTTTATGGATGAATTAGATGCTTCCAGCAATTTTTTCACAATGGTTAACCCCAGCCCCGTACCCTGTATTTTAAAATTTTCTGAATCTACTTGCTGAAATTCTTCAAAAATAGCCTTCTGTTTGCCTTTTGGAATGCCTATTCCGTTGTCTTCAATACTAAATTGGATATCGACCCCATTTTCAGAAATCGATTTTTCCTGGGCCGTTATATAAATATTGCCATTGGTGGTAAATTTGATGGCATTGCCCACCAAATTCATTAAAATTTGCGATAGCCGGACGCGATCTCCAATTATAGTATTGGGAATATTATCTGAAATATTCACGTGGAGCGTATTCTTATTTTGTACAAGCGCATATTGAAAGGAGGAAACAATGGACTGGGTTAACTCCCTTAAATCAAAAGGAACTCGCATTTCCTCCAGGGTATTTGATTCCAGTTTGCTTATTTGGAGCACGTCGTTTATTAGCGCTAAGAGATAGTCTGCCGAAAATTTGAGATTTTTTAAATCTGCCCGGTGACTTTTGAGTGATTCGTCTTCCAATAAAACGGAGCTTAACCCAATAACTCCATAAAGAGGGGTGCGTAATTCGTGGCTTACCGTTGAAAAGAATTTGCTTTTGGCCAGTGCCAATTTTTCAGATTTCTGTTTGGCTTTTAGATATTGCTGATTTTTTTCCTTGAGGGTGAGGGTAAGTTTTTTTCTGCCGCGGTGTGAGATATATAGGATTACCAGAAATATTCCCATCAAAATAGCGGCGCCTATAAAAAAAGCGAGTAATATATTACTCAATAATGCCTTTTCCGAAAGCAGTTTTTTTTCCAGTTCTGCCTGGCGGGCCTGTTTTTTATATTCGTTTACGCTAAATTGTGCGGCGGCGTTCTGGATGGCTATCAACTTTTCTTTTTCGAACTGGATTTGGGTGAGGCTATCAAATTTTTTGCGAACCAGAAAGGCCTCTTTAAAATCGCCAACTTCAAATAGTGCGATACTGTATTCCTTATACGCTTCAATTAAATTATCGTCTATATATTTCCCTTCTTCTGCAAAGGAGATTGCTTCCCTGAAATTTTCGATAGCCTCCATCGGTTGGTTCGAGGCTAGTTTCAGCTTGCCTGCCAAAAGGTTCATTTCGGTAGTGAAGCCTTTAAATTTGAGTGCATCTATCCCTTCCTCAGCTTTGTTGAAATACAATTGTGCTTTTTTCTTTTCGCCTTTATTAAGGTAGGATTCTGAGAGATTGTAATAAACCATCGAAGCCTCTAAGGTGTCTTTTCTTTTTAAGGACAGGGGAAGTGCTTTTTTTAAAAATGGTAGGGCAGAGTCATATTTTTTCTCGGTGAGGTATAACGCCCCTATAAGATTGTATCCCCGGGCTATGTTAAATTCGTTCTTGGTTTTTTCGGCATATTCCAGATAGGCGTCTGCATACTCGTGGGCATTCTTAAAATCCTTCAGGTAAATAAAAGCCGCCCCCATCATATATCGGGAATAATAGGCTGCTTCCGTATCGCCAATTTGTTCGGCAAAACGGATATTATCAATAGAAGTCAATATCACGGAATCATATTTCCCTTCAAAAAATCGTTTATCCGTTCTGTCCTGCATTAAGTCCAGGGAGTCCTTTATAGCTTCAAAGGAAATATTTTTTAGCGAAGAAATAGTATCTGGGCTATTTTGTGCAATCCCTGCAAAGGAAGTTAAAAGTAGAATGAGGCGTAAATACTTCAAAATTTAAAAAGACAAAAAGGGATTTTAAGAGCACTAAAATAGCATATTATAATGAAATTCAAGCACTAAAAACGCCTATTGCGGTCTTAAAAAAAATTCTCCTCGACCCATGGCGGAAGAAAGTGATGTTCCGGATAGCAATGAAGATTAAAGTTTTCGTATTCTTCCAATAAAAAATTATCTTTAGATATTAAATCCAAAAAATATGAAATCCCTTATTTTAATGCTTGCCGTAATATCAAGTTTTATGTCAGTCGCACAATCAATTAAACCCAATGATCCCTTGGCACATACCTATTCCATAGTAGCTCGAGATGCTAAAACGGGCCAAATGGCAGTTGCCGTTCAGAGCCACTGGTTCAGTGTAGGGACCGCCGTTCCGTGGGGCGAGGCGGGCGTGGGGGTTGTGGCAACCCAAAGTTTTGTAAACAAATCATTTGGCATCCGTGGTCTCGATCTGTTGAAACAAGGAAAAACGCCGCAGCAAGCGCTGGATATATTATTGGCTGAAGATGATGGTCGCGAATTCAGGCAGGTGGCAATCCTTGACAAAGCGGGTAGGGTGGCAACGCATACGGGCAAAAGCTGTATTGATTATGCGGGGCACGCAAATGGCGAAAACTTTTCGGTACAGGCTAATATGATGCTGAATGACGAAGTAGTACCCGCCATGGAAAAAGCGTGGAATGAATTTGATGGGTTGCCATTGGCCGAAAGAATGATCGCAGTGTTGCGAGCTGCACAAAATACCGGAGGCGATATCCGCGGAAAGCAATCGGCGGCGTTAGTGGTATTTGCGGCTGAGGCCACTACGGAGCCATGGAACGATAAATTAATAGATCTTCGGGTGGATGATTCGGATAATCCCATAAAGGAAATAGATAGACTTCTGAAGGTTTATAGGGCCTATGACTATATGAACCAAGGCGATTTATATGTGGAAAAAAATGATATGAAACGGGCTATGGAAGCGTATAACGCTGCTATGAGAATGTTTCCAAAAAATCTGGAGATGCAATATTGGACGGCTGTGACCTTGGCCAATGATAAGCAGATTGAAAAGGCATCGGAAATGCTACAGGGAATCTATGCGCAAGATAAAAACTGGCGGGAACTTACGCGGCGTTTGCCCAAGGTGGGTTTACTGAATGTTTCGGAAGAAAATCTAATGCTCCTGCTTGGCGAGGAGTAAAAAGTCATTATTAATTTAAACCTTTAAAAAACAAAAACCTCCACAGCTGTGGAGGTTTTTCATTTTTATAAAAACAAGGTACTATTAAGCCTCAGCGTTTGGAACGATTGAAACGTAGCTCTTGTTATCTTTCTTTTTGGTAAATTTCACAACACCATCCACTTGTGCGTGAAGGGTATGGTCTTTACCACCGTATACGTTTTCACCTGGGTGATGCGTATAACCTCTTTGTCTTACAATGATATTTCCAGCAATGGCGGCCTGCCCTCCGAAAATCTTAACGCCAAGACGTTTCGATTCTGATTCGCGACCGTTTTTGGAACTACCAACTCCTTTTTTGTGAGCCATTTTGTTTCGGTTTTAAATATTATACTTTAGCAGGATTATTTTTCAATCCCACCGTCTAATTTGTCTTGTAATTCTTTAAGTTCATCCCACTTACCGTCAGCTGCCAATTTTGCTTGTTTTGGCCAAGTGTCGGTAACTAAGTGTGCTAAATTTGAACTCGCTTCAGAAAGAATAGTTGCGATAGCTTCTGGTTTTGCTTTTGCAACTTTTGCAAAAGTGTCCAGTCCAGCGGCAACCATAGCCTCTGCGGCTTTTGGTCCAACACCTTCAATCTTTTTAAGATCGTCTGCTTTAGCTGCTTTTTTAGGAGCTGCTTTTTTAGCGGGTGCTTTAGTTTCGGCTTTTGCTTTAGGGGCAGCAGCCTTAGCTTTAGTTTCTTTTTTTGGTTCAGCTTTTTTAGCTTCTTCCTTTTTGGCAGGTGTAGCTCCTGAAGCTACAATGCTCTCGATTACGATTTCAGAAAGATACTGACGGTGACCGTTTTTCTTACGGAAACCTTTTCTTCTTTTCTTTTTAAATACTATAACCTTGTCACCCTTAAGGTGCTTTACGACTTTTGCTCCTATTTGAGCGCCGTTTATAGCCGGGGCGCCAATGGTAATATTGTCTCCGTCACCAATAAGAAGTACATTGTCAAAAGACACTTTTTTTCCTTCTTCTACTGGCAAACGATTAACAAAAACCTTTTGGTCTTTCGCAACTTTTACTTGCTGCCCTGCTATCTCTACAATTGCGTACATAGCGAATCGTTTATAAATTAGTTAAACAAAATGCTTCTACCGTCCAGTAAAAGCGGGTGCAAATATAATTTTTAAAAAGGAAACAACAAAGTATTTTTATTTAATCTTTTAAAAACCAATCCTCTCGGATATTCTATTGGTTTTGGTTTTTTAAATTACCTTGAAAAGATATCAAAACTGGTATTTTATTTAAAGTGTATTTCGGTTTCCATCCTGCGTATTCCAGGAATTTTTGAGAAGTTGCATAAAAGCAAGCGTTAAAACCAAAGTGGTAGAAAAGCCCATTATCAAGATTGATAAAACGAGCATCAGCGTACCCATATCATATTCTAGGTTCCACACTTCCATAATATTGGCCGCAAATTCGGTGTCTATTTGATACATATAGATTGCCATAAAAATAGTAAATATTATAGAGGCTATTCCACCACAAAGCAAACCTACTTCAAATCCTTTTTCATATTGAAATTTATTTTTTCGGGAAGCATATTTCTTCAATGCCATATAAATTCCAATGCCAAAAATAATTCCGTTTACAGCGCTCAATACCGGATATTGGTGAAGGCCAATTAATTTTAAGAGAAGAAAATATGCAATAAGAACAATTGCAACCCAAACACCGTAACTGGAATATACTTTGAACATAATCAATGGTTTTACAGTCAAAAGTTACAAAAACTTGACGAACCTTTTGCAAAGGGTTTGTTAACTTTTTGGAAGCTCAGTTTAAATTGGGTTATTTCCAAGTAATGGTTTCCATCAATTTACGGATGTCTTCGCGAAGATAAACCACTGCGGGATAAACAGAATCGAAGTTTGGTTTCGCATCAAAATACAGCGCCCCATTCAAGAAGTGATTGATGCTGTCCGTGGCATAAAATTCGGCTTGGGTAGCGGCGTTGCCATTTATCATATAAAACATTCCGTACACTTTTTTATCTGGATTCACATAGGGTTGCTCGGGGATGCTATTTGCCTTTATAGTGTGATCATAAGCTAGTTTTTGAGCGTCCTGTAACAAGGAATCGAGATTGTTGTCGCGTACGTTTTGATAGGTTATATACAAGGTGGCCTTCATATTTGGGTAGCTTATATTTACACCGCAGTTTTTTTTCCCAATAACGTTGGTAATGCTATTCACTGAAAAGGAATAAGGACAGTCCGTGTTAATTGTGCGATAAGAAGGAGTGGGATAGTCCAATCGCAGCATAGCCGAGGGTTTCACCAAAACATCGTCCTCGCAGGAAGCAAGGATAAAGAGGCTTGAGAGTATATAAAAAACGAGCTTATTGATTTTCAATGGTAAGTTTTATTTGTTTGATGCGCTTGCCTTCAAACGCTTCAATTGTAAACGCATAATTGTGGAAGGATATTACTTCGTTCTTTTTTGGAAAGCCTTTTGAAATTTCCAAAAGGAAACCCGCAAGCGTTTCCGCCTCGCCCTTTTCATCTTCAAATGTTTCGGGATCCTTTGGTTTTATTACCTTGTAAAAATCTTTCAACGGAGTTTTTCCTTCAAAAACGAACGTATTGTCATCAAGCTTTGAAAAAATCAAGTCTTCATCGTCAAACTCATCGCTAATTTCGCCTACGATTTCCTCGATAATATCTTCCAATGAAATCAGTCCGCTCGTGCCGCCATACTCGTCTACAACAATAGCGAGGTGCATTTTCATCTCCTTAAATTCGTTGAGCAGATCGTCCAATTTTTTGTTTTCAGGTACAAAGTATGCTTCGCGTTTCAGGGTTTTCCAATCCAAAATTTTTCGATCGGTATAGGGAATTAAATCCTTCACATACAGAATTCCTGTAATGTTGTCCATGCTATCCTTATAGACGGGAATACGTGAGTAACCGTGCTGGATAATTTCCGGAAGAATTTCTTTGAAAGGCTGTTCCTCGTTCAGCGCGAAAATATCCATCCGGTTTTTCATTACCTGCTTGGTGTCTGTATTTCCGAAGGTTACAATGCCCTGTAGGATTTTCTGCTCCTCAAAAGTGGTGTCTTGGTTTGAAAGCTCGAGCGCTTGCGATAAATGATCTACGCTGATGTTTGATTTCTGTTTTCCGTAGCGGTCGTGAAGATAAATAGTGGCCGAACGCATCGGTAAACTAATAGGCGATAGTAAAGTGTCCAAAACGTTCAACGGTTGCGCCATGAAAACCGCGAACGAAATGCGGTTGCGGTTGGCGTATATCTTCGGAAGAATCTCGCCGAATAGCAAAATAAAGAAGGTTACAACGCCCACTTCTACTATGAAGCGCACGTCAATCCCATAAAAATTTGATTCTATTCCTGAAAACAAATCATCGCTTAAGGAATCGAAGAGGAGTACGATAGCAATATTTATGAAGTTGTTGGCAACCAATATGGTGGCCAGCAACTTTTTTGGCCTTGCAAGCAATCGCTGTACGATTCCCAGTTTTTTTGCGATCCCTTTTTCTTCGTTGGTTTCAAAATCAGAAGGTGTCAAGGAAAAGAAAGCTACTTCGGCACCCGAAATAAGGGCCGAACAAGCCAAAAGGGCAATCAGCATTACGCCACTTGTAATTTGGGTAATATCCAAAACGTCAAAAAAGAAAAGTAAACCAGGGGGTTCCGTGTCCAAGTTGATGGTTTTAGTTAAACGTTAAAAAGGAAGATCATCCTCTTCTTCCGAAACTGGATTGTTGTTTTGTGGTCCCGAAGAAGGCTGCGGTCTTTGCGTATTTTGTCCTGCGTTGTTATTGGCAGCACTGCTGCTTTCGCCTTTTGGACTCAAAAATGTGAAATCTGTACAGTGTATTTCTGTGCTGTACCTATCCATTCCTTTATCGTCCTGCCATTTACGGGTTTTTAGACGACCCTCAATATAGACCATGTCGCCTTTTTTCAAATATTTCTCGCAGATTTCCGCAGCTTTGTTGCGTACCACAATATTGTGCCATTCCGTATTGGTTACACGTTCGTTTGTGGTTTTGTTTGTATAGGTTTCATTGGTTGCCAGCGGAAAACGGCCCAAACTGTTTCCGCCTTCAAAATAATGCATTTTCACATCATCGCCGGTATGCCCAATCAACATTACTTTGTTCAATGTTCCACTCATAATTGTAATTTTTCTATTTGTGCAAAGGTAGATTTTGCGTTTTAAATATAAGGAAATTTAAGATTTTAAATCGCGGAAATTATAGATTCACTTCATTTTCAATGCTAACCAAACAGTTTTTGCCAAAAGGAAGGTTTTTTGGGAATTGCCGTTTCATCCGTTTTGACGGAAACTTCAGGTGCGGTTTCAATATCTTCCTCTGAAATCTCGGTAGGTTTCTCCATATTGGATTTAGTTTCCGCTTCCTTCATAATCTTGCTTTCCCAATTTATGTATTCCTCTGAGAAAATAATGTCCTCAAAAAGATATTTTACATCATCGGAATATGCTTTGCGGTCTTCCCTGAAATGGGCAATATCCTCTTCATCTGGCAAAAACCCGCTGCTTTTGTGATGATAAGCTTTGAAGGCAGGAATGCTTTGATTTTTAAATAACGAATTGATGTAGTCAAAAGTTCTTTCCTGCTCCCCCAAACGCTGCAATATGCCCACTATGGCCTTTGATATTTTTGGCTGCCACTCATTTATTGAGGGGCCGAAGAGATTTTGGGCCTTGGTTAATTTTAGGACGGCTTCTTCCAGCTTGTCCTTTTCATTAAAAGTCAGGGCCATTGCCTTGGCGGACATATAGTTTAGTTCCGCGAGATAAATTATCAAAACAAATTTATCGGGGTAGCTGGAGAATATTTTATCCCGATCCACGGCTGCGTCAATTTTTTGTTTGGCAAATTCTTCAATCTGTTTGTCCACCAATGTGTTGAATTTCGGCAAAAGTTGTTCCCGATATGCGGGGGTTTTTATTTCAGAAAAGAACGAATAAAAGGTAGTGATGTTGGCAAAGGAACGTTCAAAATATTTTGGTCGGTCCGGGGTCAGCTTTTGCTGTTCATCAAAAATCGCCTCGCATTTTTCTAAAAATTGCTGCTCGTTGCTTTTCTCCGGAAGAATGCTTAGCTGTTCCCAATTGGAAAGGCAGTAGCCGCATTTGTAATGCCCTGGCTCGGTCTCAGAGTACGATGAGGTTGCTCCGCAGGCGGGGCATTGAATTCTATTTAATAGTTCCATAGCTTTTTCAGAAAAGTTAAAGATACATTATAATGTAGATTTTTGCGGTTTAAATCGAGTCAGTAGTTTTCAAAAAACTCCGAAACAAAATTTGCAATCAACACGGGCACGGCATAGCTTTCTATTTCTGAAATGGCGACGGAGCTTTCGGTTTCGTCAAGAGTCTCAATAATCCAAAAACGTGTGTTGAGATGCTGGTGCGAAAGTTTGTGCACCACGGCTTCTTCATTATAAAGTGAAATGTTCCGAATGTTTATTTTGTCGGAAAAATCTTGGAACTGTGGAAGTTTTTGCAATTCTGAAACCTCAATTTCTTTTGAAGTTTCAATCAGCGGAAACTCATACAGTTTATGCCAAATTCCTTTCCCGTTGCGCTGTTGCAAAACGGTCCGCTCGTTTTCCGAAAGTATTACCAGGTAGTTGAAAAACCGTTGCTTTACAGGCTTCGATTTAATCTTTACGGGAAGTTGCGCCACCTTTTTCTGCTGAAAGGCTACACAGCTGTCATTGAAAATGCAGTTTTCGCAATCGGGATTTTGCGGCACGCAGTAACGCGCGCCAAACTCCATAATGGCCTGATTGAAGGTGCCCGGCTGTTCTTTGACTATCAGCTCTTGCGCGAGTTGTTTAAATTCCTTTTGTCCGGCGGTGGAATTTATGGGAGTGGAAATTCCAAAAAACCGGGAAAGCACGCGATACACATTGCCATCGACCACGGCCTCGGGCTGGTTAAAGGAAATACTTGCAATGGCGCTGGCGGTATAATCGCCCACGCCTTTCAGCTTCAGCAAATCCTTGTAATTGTTAGGAAAAATACCTTCCATTTCATTGGCAACCCTTTTTGCTGTTGCGTGCAGGTTTCTTGCACGGGAGTAATAACCCAAGCCTTGCCATAGTTTTAAAACTTCATCTTCGGGAGCGCTGGCCAGATCTTCAACTTTTGGATAGGCTTCAATAAATTTTAAATAGTAGGGCAGACCTTGCAAAACACGCGTTTGCTGCAGCATAATTTCTGAAAGCCAAATGTGGTATGGGTTATTTGTATTGCGCCAGGGTAGATTGCGTTTGTTCTGTAAATACCACACAATGAGTTTTTTGGAGAAATATGGAGCTATTTTGGGCATTGGGTAAAATTAATCTATATCCCTTTAAATTTTAAAGGATTAAGGTTTGAATTATTGATTTTAAAATATGTATATTTGCGGTCTCTAAAAAAAATCTAGTAAAAGAATAATAATTAAAATTAATAAGTAATGACGAAAGCAGATATCGTAGCGAAGATTTCAGAAAAGCTAGGAATGGAAAAGAATGAAGTACAAGCTACAGTTGAAACCTTTATGGAAGAAGTCAAGAATTCTTTGGAGGGTGGAGACAACGTGTATTTAAGAGGTTTTGGAAGTTTTATCATCAAAACAAGAGCTGAAAAAACTGGAAGAAATATTTCAAAAAACACAACAATCAAAATACCAGCTCACAATATTCCGGCCTTTAAACCAGCAAAAGTTTTTGTTGAGGGTGTAAAGACCAACGTGGACGTAAAATAATTCTAACCCGTTCCACTTTGGTGGAGCATTAAAAAAGACTTTAGTATGCCAAGTGGTAAAAAAAGAAAAAGACATAAGGTAGCGACCCACAAGCGTAAAAAGCGTCGTCGCGCTAACCGCCACAAAAAGAAAAAGTAGTTTCTAAACTACTTTTTCTGTTTTAAAAGTGTTTTGGAAATTTTGCCTTTTTGGCGCTATTTCCGAATAAATCAAACGAAAAATCGTTCTTTGAAAATGAGATTGCAGCAACCGGCTTTTGGTTTGGGTGCAGTTTCGCCGGATTTTATATAAATCTGTGAAAAATATTGTTTAATTAGTCCCGAAGTGAATTCGGGGCAACAAAATTAATGTAACGTGAACTACGAATTATTTATTAGGTCCGGTTCACAAGAAGTTGATTTTGCCCTTTTAAAGGATGGAAAGCTTATAGAGCTCCACAAAGAGGAAGAGGACAACAATTTTACGGTTGGCGACATATTTCTTGCCAAAATACGTAAAACGGTCCCTGGCTTAAACGCCGCCTTTGTAAACGTGGGCTATGAGAAAGATGGTTTTTTACACTATCACGATCTCGGGCCAAAAGTACTTTCGCAATTGAAATTTGTGAAAAGCGTGAGCTCCGGTAAGTTAAAGGATTATACCTTAAATAATTTTCCATTCGAAAAAGAGATTGATAAGCACGGCAACCTAAACGATGCCTTAAAGAGCAATCAATCCATATTGGTTCAAATTGTAAAAGAACCCATTTCCACCAAAGGGCCACGTATAAGTTCCGAGCTTTCCATAGCCGGAAGATATATTGTACTGGTCCCGTTTTCAGATCGCGTCTCCGTTTCACAAAAAATAGAGAGCAATGAAGAAAAAGACAGGTTAAAACGCTTGATAACAAGCATAAAACCAAAAGGATTTGGCGTAATTATCAGAACCGTTGCCGAGGGCAAAAAAGTAGCAGAACTGGACAAAGATTTACAGAACCTTATGGATCGCTGGACGGCGATGTGTAAGAAGCTACAAGGGGCGCACCACCCTTCAAAAGTGCTGAGCGAGCTAAACAGGGGAGCATCCATCATCCGCGATATGTTTAACGATTCATTCTCCGCAATACATATTGACGATGAAACCCTTTACTTGCAAATAAAAGATTATGTGCAGGAAATTGCACCGAAAAAAGAAAATATCGTAAAGTTTTATGACAGCAATGTTCCGATGTTTGAGAAATTCGGAATAGAAAGACAGATCAAAACTTCCTTCGGAAAAACAGTATCAGGCAGCAAAGGTGCTTATCTGGTAATAGAACATACCGAAGCCATGCACGTAATAGACGTGAACAGCGGTAATCGAAGCAACAAGCAGAAAACGCAGGAAGGCACAGCGCTGGAGGTGAATTTGATTGCAGCCACCGAGGTGGCAAGACAGCTAAGGTTGCGCGATATGGGAGGAATTATTGTAGTAGATTTTATTGATTTGGCAAATGCCAATCACCGCAAACAACTCTACAACCACCTTCGCGAAGAAATGAAGGACGATAGGGCAAAGCATAAAATTCTCCCGCCGAGCAAATTTGGGTTGATACAGATAACCCGCCAACGCGTTAGGCCTGAGATGAACATCAAAACGCGCGAGGAAGATCCCAGCAACGTTATTGATGGAGAAATTGAAGCGCCCATCATTGTTGTAAATAGAATAAACGAAGAGGTAAAACGTCTCTTTAAAAAAGACTATAAAAAGATAACTTTAAACACGCATCCTTTTATAGCGGCCTTTTTAACCAAAGGTTTCCCAAGTGTGCGCACCAAATGGTTTTTGGAGCACAAGAAATGGGTAAAAATCCAGCCTCGGGATGCATATACGTATCTTGAATATCACTTTCACGATAAAGATGGTGAATTGATAAAATAACCAAAACCCCTTTTGAAGACTTACTTCGGAAGGGGTTTTTTTGTGCCCAGTCTTTTTACTGAGATAGTTTCGCAACTTTTGTCCCAATTATAAAATTTTCTTTGTGCTCTTTGTGAAAAACTTTGCGTCCTTTGTGGTTAATTTTACCACATAGCGCACCAAGAAAACACAAAGCACACATAGGAGTAACGAACTATTTTTTAAAGAATTGAACACCCACAAAACATACACCGTTGATGAAGCTACCAAGCGAATGGAGCGCTACTGCGCATACCAAGAGCGTTGCCATAAGGAAGTGCATCAAAAACTGTATGAAATGCGGATGATCCCTGAAGCGGTAGATCAAATAATTGATCATTTACTGCGGCACAATTTTTTAAATGAAACCCGCTTTGCACAGGCCTTTGCACGTGGAAAGTTCAGAACGAAGCAATGGGGAAGAAGCAGAATTGTAAACGAATTGAAGCGGCGCGAAATCTCAAAATACAATATTCAGATCGCCCTAAAGGAGATACCCGATTCCGAATACTACAAAACCTTTGAAGCCCTTGCGGAAAAGCGTTTGCGGCAATTGGCTTTGGAAAAGGACCTTCAAAAAAGGCGGAAAAAACTGGCGGATTATCTTTTTTATCGCGGGTGGGAGCCGGAGTTGGTTTATGGGAAGGTTGGAGAGATTTCTAAATAAGAATTTTGCTTGGGCACGAGTTGAAAATTTGCCCCAGCGGCAATAAAAATTGTAAATAGCAAAAATTTAAATATTGAACGAAGCCCCCAAATTTACGGCGAATTGGTTGTGAAGCTTTTCAGCAGGGGTTAAGGTATCTGTGTTAAATTTTGCAAAGGGGGCGCTAAACTCCGTAAAAACCCCAAAACCGCTGGTGAAGAAATACCGCGCGCCCAAATGCCCACCAAAGTTTTTTAAACTCACGTAAAGTCCGGGATACACATCAAAATTCGGGTCGACATTTATAACATTGCCCAGGTTTGCATTGAAGCGACCCCGGAAATCGAAACGGTCTTTAAATTCCGCAAAGGGTTTTTCATTGCCGTCCAAATCGCTTACTTTATCAATCCCTAAAAGATAAGCGGATGCAATGCCCAGGGAAATGTTCTCACCCACGCCAAAATCCAAACTGCCCATAATTCCGGTACCGTTGTTTTGAAAATTGGCGCCCAACTGAAATTTCACATCGCCCGTACCTGAATAGGCCTGCGCAAAGGTGAGTTGGACGATAAGAAGTGCGAAAATGGTTGAAAATAACTTCATCATCAAAAAATTTAAAGGAAAGGTAGTGATTTCTTCAGTAATTATAACGCTTTATGAGTGCGAACGATGGCTTGTTCGTTTTTCCAATCAATCCATTTTTGGCCTTTCAGCTTTCGCATCAATTGGTCAAAATAGCGCATAAAGGCAATGTTGTAAACCGCTTTTGCCAAGTTTTTGGGGTTTCGTGGTATGGCGCGCAGGCTCATGGAAAACCCTGGAGTTATGTAGCGCATATAGTGCCAGTAGCCTTCGGGCATATAGAGAACGTTGCCGTGCTCCAAGTTGGCAATATAGCCTTTGGCTTTTTTCAGCGCAGGCCATTTTTCATAATCGGGGTCGTGGAAATCTATGTCTTCCCTGGTAATTAGTGAATGCGGGATTTTATAGAGGTAATCGTTTTGCTTTTGGTCAAAAAGAATCACTTCCTTTTTACCTTGGAAATGGAAATGGAAGATGTTTGCCAGATCGATATCGTAATGCATAAATGTATAGGAATCCTTTCCTCCAAAGAAAAGCATGGGCAGGCCTTTCATCAATTTCAATCCAAAATCGGGATATTTGAAATCCTTTTGAAGTTGAGGCACTTCCTTTAAAATATTCCACAGAAAGATGCGGTATTTGGTGGGTTCTTTTTTAAGTAATTCCACATACTCCCGCATTTTCATCCTTGCGTGCGGTTCGTTGAAACCATCCTTGTGGCTCACTGGGCGGTTGTCGTAGAGTGGTACCATTTTATCGCCCGCAACATCGGCCATATAATCCAAATTCCATTTGGTATATGCAGGCCAGTCCTCAATAAACCGTTCAATAACAACAGGTTTTTGGGGCTTAAAATAGTTTTGTAGAAAGTCTTCCTTGGTAATGGTTTTTACCCTGTCTATTTGTTGTAGCTGCATAATTATTTTCGACCTTCAAATTTACAAATCCTGTATAGATTTTAAGCCTGATGTTAATATAACTTTAAGTAAAATTAATCTAGGTGACTTTATTTCGAATGTCCATATTTGTCAATTTTAGACATAAATCGTACATTTGGATATATTTAAAAACAGGAAATCATGAATGTAAGCTTAACAGAAAAACAACGAAAATATATTGATGACAAGGTAGCGTCCGGCGATTATATGAATGCCAGCGAAGTGGTACGGGAAGCGTTGCGCCTTCATGAAATAAACCATCAAAAGCTTGAAAACCTGCGTAAAGAAATACAAAAAGGTATTGATAGTGGGATTAGCCCGTATTCTATGAAAGATATTTTAGAGGAAAAGAAACGGAAATACAATATAAATGGCTGATTCACGCAAAGATTTGTATTCCCTTACCTACGATGCAAAAATTGATATTGATGAAATATTCGATTATGGTGAAGGTCGGTTTGGACTAGATCAAGCGCTTGAATATTTTCTTGGGTTAGAATCACTTTTTGAGCAATTGACTACTTTCCCATTTGAAGGAATTTTGAGAGATGATATTGGCCATAATATACGAAGTATCCCTTTCGGCTCACATCTCGTATTTTATTCAGTTACTAAAAATGCCATTCTAATTATCAGGGTTTTGCACCAAAGTCAAAACGTAAAGGATTATTTTGAATAAAGACCCTTTACGAAAACAAAAATCCCAAACTCCAGATTGCCGCATAATGCTCGCAATGGAATTTGGGATTTAATTTTTTGGAACTGGCTTCAGCCTAATCTGCCAAAACCATCACACGATTGTTGTTACATTCAACAGTGCCGCCAGAAATTTGCAGTACCCATTTTCCGTCCTCTTGAGTGAATTTCTTTTGAAAACCTTCTGCAATGGTTGGATTTCCTTTAAATTTCACTTTCCCTGCCTGCAAAACGGAAACAATAGGAGCGTGGTTGTTCAGCATTTGGAATTCGCCATCCACGCCAGGAACGGTTACGCTTTCTACTTCACCGGCAACTAAGGATGCTTCGGGGGTTACTATTTCTAAGTACATATTTTTTAGTATTGAGATGTGAGATATGAGACGTGAGAAAATATCTAATATCCCATGTCTCAAGTCTAATATCTAATTAAGCTTCCGCAAGCATTTTCTCACCAGCGGCGATGGCTTCCTCAATGGTTCCTTTCAGGTTGAAGGCTGCTTCTGGAAGATGATCCAGTTCGCCATCCATAATCATATTGAAACCTTTAATGGTTTCCTTAATATCTACCAAGACTCCAGGAATACCTGTAAACTGCTCCGCCACGTGGAACGGCTGTGAAAGGAAACGCTGTACACGACGCGCGCGGCCTACTGCCAGTTTATCGTCTTCGGAAAGTTCTTCCATCCCGAGAATCGCGATGATATCCTGTAATTCCTTATAACGCTGTAAAAGCTCCTTTACTCTTTGTGCGCAAGCGTAGTGCTCTTTTCCGAGGATTGATTCGGTAAGAATTCGAGAGGTAGAATCCAATGGATCCACCGCAGGATAAATACCAAGCTCGGCAATTTTACGTGAAAGTACGGTTGTAGCATCCAAGTGGGCAAACGTTGTTGCCGGCGCTGGATCCGTAAGGTCATCTGCAGGTACGTAAACCGCCTGTACAGATGTAATAGAACCTCTTTTAGTTGAAGTAATACGTTCCTGCATCGCCCCCATCTCTGTTGCCAAAGTTGGCTGGTAACCCACCGCAGAAGGCATACGCCCAAGAAGTGCAGAAACCTCAGAACCCGCTTGCGTAAAACGGAAAATATTATCTACGAAGAAAAGAACGTCTTTCCCTTGACCTTCGCCAGCTCCATCACGGAAGTACTCAGCAATAGTCAAACCTGAAAGCGCAACACGTGCACGTGCTCCGGGTGGCTCGTTCATCTGTCCGAATACGAAAGTAGCTTTAGATTCTTTCATTGCAGTTTTATCTACTTTTGAAAGATCCCATCCACCATTTTCCATAGAGTGCATAAAATCGTCGCCGTATTTAATAATACCGGATTCAAGCATTTCGCGAAGCAAGTCATTACCCTCACGAGTACGTTCTCCTACACCTGCGAATACAGAAAGACCTCCGTGGCCTTTCGCAATATTGTTAATCAACTCTTGAATAAGTACCGTTTTACCTACACCAGCACCACCGAAAAGACCAATTTTACCTCCTTTTGCGTAAGGCTCAATAAGGTCGATTACTTTAATACCTGTGAAAAGAACTTCGGTAGAAGTTGAAAGATCTTCAAATTTTGGAGCCTCACGGTGAATTGGAAGACCAGCATCGCCAGCTTTTGGCAAGTTTCCAATACCGTCAATTGCATCGCCAATTACGTTGAATAGACGACCGTAAACAGCATCCCCAATTGGCATTTGGATAGGTGCTCCAGTTGCAACAGCGTCTACACCACGGCTTAAACCGTCAGTAGAATCCATTGATATGGTACGAACCATGCTTTCACCAATGTGAGATTGAACTTCAAGAACCAAAAGGTTTCCGTTGTTATTTACTTCCAACGAGTCGTATATTTTTGGAAGTTCCGATCCGCTATCAAACGCAACGTCAACTACCGGGCCAATAATCTGTGCAACTTTTCCTGTACTTTGTGACATGAGTAACTGTTTATTTTTTAGTTATCTAAGGGCAAAAAAACCACCCCTGTTTTGAACGGTGCAAAGATAGTTTTTTCTGAATGAAATTTGCAATGGAAATGTTTAAAAAATTTGGGGACTATGCTGGAAAGACCCAACAGGTTTCAAAAACCTGTCAGGTCTTGTAAAATCCAAGCTTTACGCACTATTCTTTAGTTTCCTTCGTGAAATCATCTTTGACAAAGTTTTAAACTTTGTCAAAGTTAATCGAGCTTCTCACATAATCCACGAACCTCTTTTTTGAAAAGTGAAATTATTTTTTTCTGAAGTGAATCATCTTTGGAAATGCTGCGTCCATCAATTTCAACAACGGGGGTAAGCTCGCCCATCGTTCCCGTTGCGAAAACGCCGTCGGCATTGTAGAATTGGGATAGGGTAATATCTGCTTCGGAAATTTCAATATCGTGCTTTTTACACATTTCTATAACTGAATTCCGTGTTATTCCGGGAAGACAGGCGTGTGCAAAAGGCGTAACAACCTTTTCATTTTTCACCATAAAAAGGTTGCTGCCGTTAAGTTCCGCTATAAAGCCGCGGTCGTCCAGCATCAATCCGGCGTCTTTTCCGGCAACGTTTGCCTGTATTTTTGCGATAATATTATTGAGCAAATTATTATGATGTATTTTACTGTCCAAAAACTGAGGCGAGTTTCGGCGTTGGCTGGTGCTTATTACTTTTATGCCGTGATCGTTATCATAAACCAACGGTTTCCATTCTGCCAAAACGATTAAACAGGAACCGCTTTGGTTGAGCCGCGGGTCCATGCCACTGGTTATTTTTTCGCCCCGGGTCAACGTCAGGCGGATGTGCGTATCGTCATTCATGCCGTTGGCGTCGAGGGTTTGTTTTATTGCTTTTTTGATGAATTTCTTGGAAGGAATATCCACAAACGCCAGTGTTTTTGCGGATTCTTGCAAACGGGTCAAGTGTTTGTCTAAGCAGACTACGCCTTCGGGATATACGCGTAAGCCTTCCCAAACGGCATCGCCGCCTTGAACGGAGCTGTCGAAAACCGAAACTTTTGCTTCACTGCGGGGATAGAGTTTGTCTTTTATAAATACTTGGATGTTGTCGTTTTTGGGATTGGATTTTTGAAGCATTTTTTTTGAAGTTGAGAGTTAAGTGTTAAGGGTTATGCGTTGAAGGTGGTTTATGTTTTAAATTAAAATATTGCTTTTTAAAATTTCGTAATAAGGCAAAGCCTCTTCCAGCAACGGTTCCAAATGATTTGGCAAAGGTTGTGAGCTGCTTTTTTGCACAGCGAAACCTTCGGAATTGTGCACATTTTTATACCAATGTTTCGCCCAAACGCCGTCTTCGGGAATGCCGCCTTTTTTCCATCGAAGCATTTTTTCCGAAAAAGGTATTTCCAATAAATTGCAGAGTTTTTTCAGATAGTTTCTTGGATTTTTCAAGAGTTCATCGCTGTCAATCACAATGGGTGTTTTTCCGTTTTTCTTCAGAAATAAAAATAGTTCCGAAGCTTTTTTGATGCCGATGTCATTTAGGGTAGGCGTATGGATTACTTTTGAAAAAGAGGCAATCAGTTTTTTTGGATGTCTAATTAGAATCACATTTTCCCAATTCAAAATAAAATTTGGCGAATCGGTCAAATAATGGTGCGCCATTCCTTTTACGAAAACATTTTTCTGCTTTCGAAGTGAATTGATGTTTTCAATTACTTTTTCTTCGTTCAGTTCCATCGTTTGAAGGATTTCCTTTTGGGAGGGATGCTCGATTTCCAAGGAAGCATTTTGAAGGTAATAGCCGTAAAAAGGTTCGTCCAAAACCGTCATATCCTCACGTTGTGCGAAAGAGTACATTAGCGCCGTTGAAAGATTTCGGGGACCGGAGATGAGGTTGATGACTTTCATAGCTTAAAAATAAACTACTGAAAAGAATTTTGTAACAATTTGGTGAAAAGATTTACATATAAGCTATAGAATGGCAACGAACAATTTGGCACCAACCGAAAGTTTATAATCAAGCCATTCCAATAAATATTTTAGGAAATGAAGAAAATTATTTTAATAAACGCACTTATCTGGGCCGCGTTCTTGCTTAGTACGGCTATATTATTTAAAGGCCACGACAATGTGGAATATTCGTTTTTCGGGATTTTAATTGCTTATTCGGTTATACACACCCTTCTCGCAAATTTCGCAAAGGGAAAGAAGGAAAAATGTTGAAATTTAAAACGCCTAATGGGTAAAGAGGAATCCAATTTGGAAAAGTTAAACACCTAGAATAATAACCTTCCAGTGGCTTTGGGAAGATTTAACCAGAAATTTCCAAGTCTTTTAGGCTAATGATTCTTAAAGTATATTTCCATATAATTTGCGGTGGAAAGATACTCAAGCCGAAGATTATCAAGATATCTTAAAATACTTTTATGGGAAGGATCGGTTTCTTTCAAATTGTCGTTGAAGGCATCATCTGTAACTGTTAAAGCAATATACCACGAGCCGGATCGAGAGGTGTATATAGCTTCAAAAACAGGTTCGTTGCCTTTACTCTCGTTCGCCAGATCTACGGCAATGGGAACCAAATTTACGGTTTTGGTGTTCCGTTCCACTTCGTAGAAAGTAAGATAATGTTTTTTGTTATTTATGGTTATGGGTACGTTTCCACCTCCTATGTCATAATCAATATCAAACTTTGCGTTGATATAAGTATAAAATTCATTGGTGTCTTTCGGGTCTTCAAACACGTAAACATGCTGTTTCGGAAGCTGTTTTTTGAATTTTTTTCCTTTATAAATTTTTGCACCATCAATGTTAGGGGCTATTTGTAGCGGGATGCAGGAAAAGGTGAACAATGCCAGAAATGCTAAAACAATACTTTTCGGAAAAGAGAAGGATGGCCTTTGAAATTTCATCAACTTAAAAAGTGAAATTTGCAACCATTACTATTCCACGGTAACACTTTTCGCCAAATTACGCGGTTGGTCCACATTACGGCCAAGCATTACGGCAATGTGGTATGAAAGCAATTGCAGCGGAATGGTGGTAACCAATGGCGACAGAGCTTCGGGGGTGTGCGGCACTTCCATTACATAATCAGCCATTTCCCTTACGGCGGTATCGCCTTCGGAAACTACAGCTATAATCTTACCTTTGCGCGCCTTGATTTCCTGAATGTTGCTAACTACCTTATCATAGTGGTCGCTCTTGATGGCAATCACTACCACTGGCATATGTTCATCAATCAGCGCAATTGGCCCGTGCTTCATTTCTGCTGCGGGGTAGCCTTCTGCGTGTATGTATGAAATTTCCTTTAGTTTCAGCGCCCCTTCCAAAGCTACCGGGAAGTTGTAACCTCTTCCCAAGTAAAGAAAATTGCGTGCATCCTTAAAGACGGCTGAAATTTCCTTGATTTTATCTTCAGTTTTCAGGGCTTCATCTACGTGGTTTGGAATAAGCTCCAATTCGCGCAAATAAAGCATAAAATCGGTTTGGCTTATTGTGCCCTTGGCTTTGGCCAAACGAAGCGCAATCATTGCCAAAACGGTAATCTGCGTAGTAAACGCCTTAGTTGACGCAACCCCAATCTCTGGTCCGGCGTGCGTATAGGTACCGCTATGTGTTTCCCTGGAAATGGTAGAGCCGACTACATTACAAATTCCATAAACAAATGCGCCCTTTGACTTTGCAAGTTTTATTGCGGCAAGGGTATCTGCGGTTTCCCCACTTTGTGAAATGGCGATGACAACATCGTTTTCTGAAATTATTGGGTTTCTGTACCGGAATTCGGAAGCGTATTCTACCTCTACGGGTATGCGCACCAAATCCTCAAAAATATATTCAGCCACTAATCCCGCATGCCAAGACGTTCCACAAGCCACGATGACAATACGATCCGCATTGATGAACTTTTCTATGTAATCCTCAAGTCCGCCAAGCCTAACGATGCCCTTTTCCGCCAGCAATCGGCCGCGATAGGTGTCCTTAATCACCGCGGGTTGTTCGTGGATTTCTTTTAGCATAAAATGGTCGTAGCCGCCTTTTTCAATCTGTTCAAGGTTCAGCTGGAGTTCTTGTACGTAAGGCGCAACCAATTTATCGCCCTTAATTTTTCTCACTTTTACATCGCGGCCCAGACGTATTATTGCCATTTCTTCATCCTCAAGATAGATGGCGTTATTTGTGAATTCAATAAAAGGCGAAGCATCGCTTGCCACAAAAAATTCGTCTTCGCCAATACCGATTGCCAAAGGACTTCCTAATTTGGCAACTACAATTTCATCTGGTTTTTTTCTATCGAAAAGCGCGATGGCATAAGCGCCTACCACTTGGTTTAACGCAATTTGGACAGCCTTTCCCAGTTTTACTTTTTCGTTTATCTGAATATCCTCAATAAGATTTACCAATACTTCGGTATCGGTATCTGAGGTGAAAGTGTATCCTCTTTTTTTCAATTCCTTTTTAAGGGAATCGTAATTCTCAATAATACCATTGTGGATAATTACCAGATCGCCGCTGTTGGAATAGTGAGGGTGGCTATTCACATCGTTGGGAACTCCATGGGTTGCCCAACGGGTGTGGCCAATGCCGAGATTTCCTTTTAAGGTAATTTCGCGTCCTGCCTTTGCCTCAAGATCTGCAACCTTACCTTTTGTTTTGCAAAGTTGAATATCAGTACCATCGAAAAGGGCAATTCCCGCACTGTCATATCCTCGATATTCTAAACGTTTCAGACCGTTGAGGATAATGGGATATGCTTCTCTTTTGCCGATATAGCCTACAATTCCACACATAACTAGGTTTTAATTTGGTTCAGTATAATAAATTTGGAGCTTGAGTCTTTTGTCTTGATTAGAGGTAGCATTACCGTACAAAATGGTGCCCTCGGGTGAAACTACCATACTTGATGGAACTTCTTTAATATTGGGCTCCATAGGATTTTGGAGTTTTTGCGTTGTTCTGGTCAATACATTTTGCGAAACTACAATTCCTAAAGGTACGTTTGTACTATCCTTGTTTATCAAATTACTCACGTGGGCGGTTATTTTCAGCTTGTAGTATTCACCATTGCCATCGCTTCCTCTCTGCAACTTCCCGAAATGGTTTGCCAAGGCATTTACAGGTTCAAGACCATTTGTCGGGTCCAGATTGTAATCTGCCAAAACATTACTGTTCTTCAGGTCATAAATCAATATTCTTTCTGGTTCGGTAGCTCCGCCTATCATTAAATCCTGATTCACATAAAAAATGAGGTTTGCTTCATTGATAAGCCATTTTTTATCGCGAAGTGTTTGGAGTTCGTCCGCAACGCCATTATTGTCATTGTCCTTTCCAAAAAGCTCCACCACCGATATAATTCCATCGCCCCCTCTAAGGTAAAGGTTTTCTTCACCGGTTTGTATATTCGGATTCTCGAGTGCTGTCTGTATCGGACCGGGCAGTTGGTTGGTAAAGGTGTTGACGCTGATACCCCCATTAAAGTTTAACTTATACACTTTATCCTCACGTTGTCCAGCGTCGGTTTCGCTATCATAACTGTAAAAGATGGATACATAAGCTTTTTTTGCATCAAAGATGAATAAACTGCCATCGTCCGTGGAGGAATTTACCTTAAAGTAAAGCCCTCTTAAGAAGTTTTTAAAGTTATTGCTATTGCGCAATTCTGGACTTCCTTCCTTTTCGATAATATTCGTTCTAAAGAAGGTGGTATCAAGCTTTATCCGTAGGCCTGGTGCAATTTGTTCTTCCCTGTCCTCCCCATCATAAATAACATAGCCATTTCTGGTAGGAATGAAATTCTCTACGCTCCCCAATTGCTCACCCAAAAAGTCTTCAAAGGTTTCGCCTTGATTGGTATAATAATTTTGAAATTCCTCAAATCCTGTGTTTGGATCATATTCCCTTAAAAAGTATTTTGATTCAAATACGGAAACATTAATGGGCGAACTGCCATAGATGGAATCCAGTTCATAAGTGGTAACGCTATCTACGGTAGTGCCGGTACTGAAATAGGGCAGATACACAAACACGCTATCCACTTTCGGGTTTTCTCCAAATTTTGGATCGTTTGAAGAAAGGGTAAGCTGCGACAAAAGATTTACCGTAGATTTACCATAAACGGGATCATTATAAACCCCAAATTGATATGCCGGCAGCCTGTTGCTTTGTACGGGACCGAGTTTTCGGCTATACGAAATTACGGTTTGCGATTCATCGAGGATACCATTGGGGGTTTCCTCTCCCAATACTTCAGAGCCTATTGTTGAAATATCCTCTTGGCAAGAAGAGAATGCAATTATTAAAAAGAAAATAGCACCTGCAACGGGCAACAAATTTTTTATTTTCATAGAGATAACATATTTGATAATGCAGTATATTTTGACTGCAATCTGCAAAGTAATGAAGCCTCGAGATTATGCATCCTTTTTTTGAATGATATTTGGTGGAGGGCTTTTAATCACTTTATATTAATTATTTTAGGAGTGAAATGTTCCGCGAATATTTCAACAGATTTTTGAAGAATTTATTTTAGAACTTTCGCGCTGTAAAAATCTAAATATGCTTGGGAAAAATTTTCCATATTATGATATTTTAACACGGGTTTATCCAAAGTGTTAATGAAATCCTCGAGCTCCTTAGGTATTTCGGCCGAACCGATAATTACGGCATCAGAATTCTTGACGGCTATTTTCATCAGGTTTACATAATTGGGTTCCTCAAGTTCCGTGATTGCTCCATCATCTATAGCGTCAAACCTTACTTTATCTATAGTGTTTTTAGCTAACGTTCCTTCAAAACCTTGATTGTACACCGAGGTAACAATTTTACTGTTTTCGAACAAAGGTTCGTTTCCGTAGTAATTCCGCAGGTACAAGGGCAAAAAAGAAGCCAGCCAACCGTGCACGTGAATAATATCTGGCGCCCAGTTCAATTTTTTCACGGTTTCAATGACTCCCTTGGCAAAGAAAATGGCGCGTTCATCATTGTCTTTATAAAAATTGCCGTCTTCATCGGCATAAGTAGCTTTTCTTTTAAAATAATCTTCATTATCAATAAAATAAACCTGGATGCGCTCCTTGGGGATAGAGGCCACCTTTATTATAAGGGGCATATCGAGATCATTTATTACCAGGTTCATTCCAGAAAGGCGTATTACTTCGTGCAGTTGGTGCCTTCTTTCGTTAATATTGCCATAGCGTGGCATGAAGATTCTAATTTGGCCGCCATTGTTGTTGATCATTCGCGGAGCTTCAAACGACATTGAAGAAATCTCGGTCTCGGGAAGATAGGGTATAACTTCGGAAGACACATACAAGACTCTTTTATCTTTCATCTATTGGGTTTTTTAGGAATTAGTGCAATGGGCCCCAATGTCTCGAGGCGCTTAAAAACACGCAAAATTACGAAAATTTATGTAGATTGTCTTTAATATATTAATTTTGCCCGCTCTTAACGCAAATTTATGGTGATACATACCCAGAAAGAAACCTTGGTGCAAACCTTGTCTTCCGTATCAAAAAACGACAAAATAGGTTTTGTTCCAACAATGGGAGCGCTGCACGAGGGGCATATATCTTTGGTTGAGAGGGCTTTAAGTGAAAATACGGTGGTTGTGGTGAGTATTTTCGTAAATCCCACCCAATTCAACAATACGGTAGATCTTGAAAAATACCCCCGAACACCCGAAGAGGATATTTCTCTTTTAAATAAGTTAAAAGGAGAAGTAATTGTGTATTTACCAGAGGTTTCAGATCTGTATGATGGTACGGTTGCGGCAAAAAAATACAATTTTGGAAATCTTGAGAACGAAATGGAGGGCAAGCACCGGAAAGGACATTTTGACGGAGTGGGGACCATTGTCAGTAAGCTCTTAAAGATCGTGAAACCTGACACGGCATATTTCGGTGAAAAGGATTTCCAGCAATTGCAGATTGTTAAAAAATTGGTCGCACTTGAAAAACTTCCCGTAGAAATTGTGGGTTGTCCCATTTTACGTGAAGCGAATGGACTTGCAATGAGTTCGCGAAACAAGCGACTAAACGCAAAGCAATTTGAGGAAGCATCAACAATTTATAAAACATTAAAGGAAGTTCGGGAAAAATTCAGTTCTACATCCCTTGTAGGGTTGAACGCATTGGTTACGGAACGGTTTTTGCAAAACCCGAATTTGAAATTGGAATATTTTGAAATAGCCAACGAAAAAACGCTCAAAACCGCAATCCGAAAAAACAAAGACTCAAAATACAGGGCTTTTATCGCGGCATTTGCGGGCGATGTTCGGCTAATAGACAATATGCCTTTAAATTAATACCTTTGCACCATGCAAATACACGTAGTAAAATCTAAAATCCATAGGGTAAAAGTTACCGGCGCCGATCTAAATTACATCGGTAGCATCACTATTGACGAAGATTTAATGGATGCCGCCAACATTATTGAAGGCGAAAAAGTCCAAATAGTAAACAACAACAACGGCGAACGCCTTGAAACCTATGCCATTCCCGGCCCACGCAAAAGTGGCGAAATAACCCTAAACGGTGCCGCCGCCAGACGCGTTGCTCCTGGCGATGTGCTTATACTTATCACATACGCTTTGATGGAAGTGGAAGAGGCAAAAGCCTTTAAACCTGCCTTGGTTTTCCCAAACGAGGAAACAAACCTACTCCGCTAAATTGAGCCGCTCCCTTTCAAAATTTTTGCAGATTGCAATTCCGTTGGGATTGGGAGTTTTCCTGATTTGGTATATCTATCAATCCTTCACGCCGCAGCAGTTGGAGGAAACGAAAAAATATTTTGCCGATGCCGATTATGGCTTTGTATTGCTCTCAGTGGCATTGAGCGTATTGAGCCACCTCTCTAGATCGTATCGCTGGAGTTTTATGCTGGAGCCTTTAGGCTATAAAACCAAATTGGCCAATAATTTTATGGCAATCTCGGTGGCTTATTTGATGAATATTTTTATTCCGAAAAGCGGCGAGGTATCTCGAGGTATTATCTTGGATAAATATGAAGGAGTTCCTTTTCAAAAGGGCTTCGGCACTATAATTTCTGAAAGGGTGGTCGATCTAATTTTCCTTCTCTTTTTCACGGTTTTGGCACTGGCAATAAAGTTTGATGTTTTATATGAATACGTTGTTCAAAGCATTCCACCATCCCTTTTATATGTAATTATTTTTGGAATTGTTTTCGTTGGAATAAGTATTCCACTTTACATAAAATTTTCAAAATCAAACATCAACAAGAAGCTGAAAAATTTTGTGATCGGTTTAAAGGAAGGGATTTTCAGCATTTTGAAAATGCGACGGAAAGCCGCTTTTCTCGTGCACACCGTGATAATTTGGGGCCTTTATTTACTTTCGTTTTATACCGCGTTGCACGCCCTGCCCGATACTACCCATATCTCTTTTGGCACGATAATAATTACATTCGTAGTGGGAAGTTTCACCTTTGCTTTTACAAATAGTGGCTTCGGAACTTATCCCGCTGCCGTCGCTGGAATTTTAACCGTGTTCGGCGTTGCCAAAACTGTGGGTGTTGCTTTTGGGTGGATAGTTTGGATTTCAAACATTTCTTCCATTGTTTTCTTTGGCGTGCTTTCTTTGCTATTACTGCCGCTTTACAACAGAAAACGTTTAAAGTTGTAATTTTTCTGATTTATTTTTCTTTGGAAAAAACCACAAATTCAAAATTTGTTATCTTTCCGCAGCTAAAAAAATCTACCAATGAAGAAACACCTACTTTTCGCTATCTGCGTATTCATTAATTTCGCTTCCTTTTCCCAAACCATTTACGAAGAGTTCAATTCTACCAGACTCGGCGAGTCGCGAAGGTTGAAGATTCAGCTTCCAAGAAATTATGACGCCAATATTGAGAAGAAATATCCGATTGTCTTGGTGCTGGATGCCGATTATCTTTTTGAGCCCGTGGCTGGAAATGTAGATTATTTCAGCTATTGGGAAGATATGCCCGAATCTATTGTGGTGGGCGTAATGCAGGGCAATTCGCGCTATGAAGACTGCTCATATGACGACAATACCTTTATGCCCAGCGATAAGGGCGCACAGTTTTTTGAATTTATCGGTCTGGAACTGATTCCATACATTGACAAAAAATATCGCACCGCAAAATTCATTATAGGTGTGGGCCATGATTTTACCGCGAACTTTTTGAACTACTATTTGTTCAAGGATCCACCGCTGCTAAATGGTTACATTAACCTAAGTCCGGATATGGCTCCAATGATGGAAGAGCGACTGGTGGAGCGGATTCCCCAAATACCAGGCAAACTTTTTTATTATTTGGCTACGGGCACCGATGACATTAAAGGGCTGATGGAGGCTTCCGAAGATCTTAATAGTCAACTGAGCGGGCTAAAGAGTAAGTCTTTTAATTATTATTACGACAATTTTGAGGGCGCGACGCATTACTCCCTTGGCGGACGTGGCATTCCGAATGCGCTGGAAAAGATATTTTCGGTCTATAGACCCATCAGCAAAAAGGAATTTTCTGAGGTATTGTTGAAAATGGATACGCCTATTAGCCAGTATTTGCTGGATAAATATAAGGTGATCGAGGACCTTTTCGGGATAACAAATAATATCCGTGTGAATGATTTTATAGCCACGGCGACCGCTTCAGAAAAACGAAAACAATGGGAATCCTTGCGTGAAATAGCAACTCTTGCCAAAAAACAGTACCCAGACACGGTGCTGGGCGATTATTATTTGGGGCGTTACTACGAAGAAACGGGCGAACCAAAAAAAGCGATGAAAATCTTTCAAGGCGCCTACGATAAAGAAGAGGTGGATTTTATAACCATTGATAAGTTACTGGACCGTGCAGATAAGATTAAAACCGACTTTGGCTATTAAGCCTAAAGTTCCATAATCAGGTTTTTGTGCAAATATGCCCAGTTGGTCAGGGCGTTTGAGGTGGTGTTCTCAATTTCCAATTTCATGATGATGTTACTTCTGTGCTTTTCCACGGTTCGGATTGATATGAAAAGTTTTTCGGCAATTTCACTACTACTGGTTTGTTCTGCTACCAATTTTAAAATGGTTTTTTCTGAAGGGGTTAATAGTTTGATGCGTTTCATTTCTTCGGAAACCGTCGCCAATGATGAAGCTGCGAACGAACTGCTAAAGCATATTTCACCGTTCATTACACTTTCAATACAATTTTCAATTTCGAGAAACGAGTCTTCCTTTAAAAGATAACCATTGATTTGAAGGGCCTTTGCCTGAATGAGATAATCATTTTCTTTGTGGAAGGATAATATTATAAATTTAGTATCCACCTTTTTTTGCTTGGCCATTTTTATGACCTCAAAACCAGTGAGGAGAGGCATATCAATATCTAATAATGCAAGGGTGGGATTGTGCGTTAAAATAAGCTCCAATGCCTGCATGCCATTGGCGGCCTGTCCCAAAACATTATAATTGTGTGCCTTCAGCTCATCGTGCAATCCTTTAAGGATCATAGGATGGTCATCCGCAATAACAATGGAAATGTCTTTTTTATCAAACATTATATAGGGATGGTTAGTGTTATGGTGGTGCCTTTATTGGGTTGGCTCTTTATATCAATCTTTGAGTGCAAAATTTTTGCACGCTCCAAGATGGTTTTCATTCCAAGGCTAGTGCCGGATTTTATTTTCTCGGACATTTCAAAACCTTTTCCGTTATCGGCAATCGTGGTTTCAATGGTGCTTTCTTTCTTTTCTATTATTACGGAAGCGGCTTTGGCATCGGCATGTTTCACCATATTGTTCAACACTTCCTGAATAATTCTATACAAATGTAAGGATGCTTCCCTGCTTAACAAAGCATCTATGTCATCAATTTCATGGGTAAAGAAAATATCGGTATTGGAATCTACCTCATCCACCATATTTCGGATAGCGGCAGTAGGACCCAGGCGTTCCAAGATCGCGGGATGCAGACCCCTTGAAATGGCACGCAGTTCTTGCAAGGTATTGTTTGCCAACGATTCCATTTCCAGATTACCATTGGTTTTTGTTTTTTTGGTAAGAAGCATCAATTTCTGCCCCACGCTGTCGTGAAGTTCGCGGGCTACGCGCGTGCGCTCCGCTTCCTGGGCTTTTATCAAATTGTGGGTATAGGCTTCATTTCTTTTCTTTTCCGCCTTGGTTTTATAATAATAAAAAATGAATATGCTAACGGAAGCAATCGATAAAAGTGAGACCCAAAAGAACCAAGTTTTCCAAAACGGAACGGTTATCACAAACGAATATCGATAAGGTTGGTCCTGCCATACCCCATCCCCATTATCCGCAATAAATTCAAAAGTGTATTCGCCCGGAGGCAGGTAAGAAAAGACCACATTGGGGTCTTTGGTGGGTTGCGACCATGCGTCACCATCACGAAGGCCCTTCATTCTGTATTGATATTTTACGTTTTCAGGATTGGTGAACGTTATGGCTTCCATAGAAAAACTCAAATAGTTTTTTTGATAGGGAAGTACGGTTCCTGTTTCAGTTTTGTAAAGACTATCATCCAAAGGTTCCGAAAACAAAAGGATTTCAGAGATTCCCAACTTCGGAGGCTGTGTGTTAGGAAGGTACTCCTTTTCGTTAAAAGCTAAAATTCCGCTTAATGAGGTTACAAAAATGGATTTGTCATTCCGGATTATGAGCGAATTGAAGTCAATATCATTTTCCAGAAAATGGGCCACGGTACTGAATTTTTTGGCAATGATGGTATCTTTCTCGAGTAAAAGCTTAAGATTAACCTTCAGAAGCATATCTCGCCCTGCCAACCAAAGATTGTTGCCATCAACCTTCAACGCCCGAAACTGGGTAAGCGATGGAAATCGTTTCATATCAAAGGTCTTTACCTTAAATTCATTGTTCACAAGTTTTATGTGGTAGAGTTTCTTCTCGCTGCCCGCCAGCACTTCGTTTTTGTTTATGGCATCCAGGCTTCTGAAATCATTATGTGATTTTGGATGTAGCCCGGGAATGGTGTCTATTTTTGAGTCATCCATTTGAAAGAGGCCACTTATTTTGCACAAAATGAACCGGTCCGCAATGGGCTGTATTGCTATGGATCTATGTGAATTTATAAAGTAGGTAGAATCCGGGGCCACCACTTTTATTTTATCGGTGCCAAATAGAAATGTTTTATCCTCTTGCCTAAACAATAAATTATAGTATCCTTCATCAATAAGTTTGGGACTGACGCCTGTTTTGGAAAATTCAAAAACTGCCGTATTGGTAGTATAAAGCAGGTTTTCTTCAGGAGTGACAAACAGATTCTTTATAGGAACGGCCTCCCCCATAGGACGAATATGTTCGCTGTTTTCCAAAATCTTCGCCCCTTCATTTGTGGCTATTATCAAGTTGCCGTCCCATTCCGCTACATCATTTACCGAAAGGAGCCCTTGGGTTTCATCATAAATTTTAAAGGCATTATCCCGAAATCGGATAATTCCTTCCCCATAGCTGGTCATCCAGTAATTGCCCTCTGTATCCTTTATCATCCTATAGAGATAAGGAGTCGGCAGGCCTTGGGCCTCATTAATGATTTTTAAATCGCCCGTTTGTTTATTGAAAATTCCAAAACCGTTTCCTTCCAAAGTTAAATACAGTTCGCCTTCACTATTTGCCAAAATCCCATACACCCGGTTTTTATCAAAATCTTCCTCCTTAAATCTGTATTTGGTTAGTTCCCCGTTATAAATTTTATATAATTCGCCATAAGCGCCTACCCAAATGTTTTTTTCTGCATCCACCAAAACCGAATAACAAATGTTATTCACACCGTCACTCTCGTTGTAAATGTTCTCAAGCTTTAAAGGATTTAAGGTAAGTTTAAAGATTCCACGTCTTGAAGAAGCTATAAAGAGTGTATTGCTATTGTACCAAGCCGCTTGTTGGAGCCCTGAAATAGGATTTTCTGGACTGTCCTTAATTAAATAGTCTAGTTTTCCGTTTTTGTAAGTGGCTACTCCTTTTACAAAAATGAGATAGACTGTTCCATCCCTTCCTTCCAGAATATGGGTGATACTACCCAACAGATCAAAATCTATTCCTGCCGGGTTTGTGATGTTGCCGTTTTCAATAATACTAACTCCGTTATCCAGTGTTCCGGCCCAAATACGCTCTCTGGAATCCTCAAAAAGACTGAAAACAATATTGGACGCGAGCCCATCTTCCGTAGTATAATTCTTGAATGTCCTTCCATTGAAGCAACTTATTCCCCCCGTGGTGCTAACCCAAATTCTGTTCTGGCTATCTTGTATTATGGCGAAAGTTTCATTGTTGACCAGCCCTTCCTCCGTTTTATATTTTTTAAATTGATAGCGTTGGGCAGTAACCGAAAAAGAACAAACGCACAAAAAAAATAATGTGGCAAAGAAGCATTTCATTTAGCGAAGGTTTGTAGCGTAAATATATTTATTTTAGCGAAACTATTATGGCCAAAACAAAGACAACATTTTTCTGCCAAAACTGCGGCGCGCAATATGCCAAATGGCAGGGGCAGTGCAATTCCTGCAAGGAATGGAACACTATTGCCGAGGAAGTAATCCAAAAAGCCGAAAAGGTGAGTTGGAAAGCTTCCGAAGGTACTTCCAAAAGAGTTGCAAAACCACAGCGTATTTCTGAAATCTCAACCCAAGCGGAAGCTCGGTTGAATACAAAAAACAACGAACTGAACCGCGTGTTAGGCGGCGGATTGGTTCCCGGCTCATTAACGCTTTTGGGCGGCGAACCCGGAATTGGGAAGAGTACTTTGATGCTTCAAATTGCGCTTCAGTTGCCCTATAAGACGCTGTATGTTTCCGGGGAAGAAAGTGCCCAGCAAATTAAAATGCGGGCAGAACGAATCCAGCCTATTTCTGAAAACTGTTTCATTTTAACCGAAACAAAAACACAAAATATTTTCAGAAATATTGAAGAAATTGAACCGGATATTGTGGTGATCGATTCCATCCAAACCCTGCATACAGATTATATTGAAAGCACTGCCGGAAGCATTTCGCAAATTCGTGAAACTACCGCCGAGCTTATAAAATTTGCAAAGGAAACCGCAACGCCAGTAATTTTAATCGGCCACATCACCAAGGATGGAAACATCGCCGGCCCAAAAATTTTGGAACATATGGTTGATACGGTTTTGCAGTTTGAAGGCGACCGAAACCATATTTACAGAATCCTCCGTGCCAATAAAAACCGTTTTGGAAGTACCAACGAATTGGGAATTTACGAAATGCAGGGCAGCGGTTTAAGAGAAGTTTCAAACCCTTCGGAAATTTTGATTTCAAAAAATGACGAAGATTTAAGCGGCACGGCAATCTCCGCGACTTTGGAGGGCATGCGTCCGTTGATGATAGAAATTCAAGCCTTGGTGAGTAGCGCCGTTTACGGTACGCCACAACGAAGTGCCACGGGCTATAACGCTAAACGCCTAAATATGATTCTTGCCGTTTTGGAAAAACGGGCAGGCTTCAAACTTGGCGCAAAAGATGTTTTTTTGAACGTAACCGGAGGAATAACTGTTGACGATCCCGCAATTGATTTGGCCGTTGTTGCCGCGGTACTTTCCTCAAATATTGACATTGCTATCGACAAGCGCCTGTGCTTTGCCGCTGAGGTAGGTCTCGCAGGCGAAGTGCGCCCCGTTACCCGAGTGGAGCAACGTATTTTGGAAGCTGAAAAACTCGGTTTTACTTCTATTGTTATATCAAAATACTGCAAAATTCCGAAGAATAATTTTCATATAAACATCATTAAAGTTGCAAAAGTGCACGATGTGGTTCATCATCTTTTCGGTTGATTGTGGTACAATTTCTGTTACTTTAGCATCGCTATGAAGCAAAGAGCTTTTATCACATTAATTCTTTTAAGTATAATTATATCAAGTTGCAAGGAAGAAATTCAAAAGGCAGCTGATGTTTTCGTGAAGCCAACTGCACGTGAAGTTTACGAGCGCAATTTTTCAAAAAACGATTCACTTTTGCTTCAATGGAAAAATGCTTTTGAAAACTCAAAGCGAGACAGTATCCAAATTACATTGCCATATTCTGAAAGTGGCGTTTTTTCCGAAGAAAATTTCAATGTTTACAGCTATAATATTCAGTTAAAAGAAGGCGAAAGAATTATAGTGGAAGTTGAAAAACAAACAGATTCCGCCTTGGTTTTTGTAGATTTATTTCAGGCGAAAACCGATTCCCTTAAATCTTTCAAACTTTTAAAATCTTCCGAAGACAAAAAATCATTTCTCTCACAGGAAATTGAAACTTCGGGTTTTTATAAAGTTATTGTCCAGCCACAAATGAAACTGCAATTCCCTTTCGTGCTAAAAATTTATACGGAACCTATCTATGCGTTTCCAGTGAGCGGCGCAAATAATAAAAGCATTCAAAGTTTTTGGGCAGATCCGCGCGATACCGGTAGTCGTTCCCATGAAGGAGTAGATATTTTTGCAGACCGAGGAACACCTGTAATTGCTGTAAGTGACGGAATAATTTCTTCCACTGGTGAACGAGGTTTGGGAGGAAAACAAGTTTGGTTGAAAGACGGCCTTTTTGGAAAAACTATATATTATGCACATCTGGATAGCATCGCCGTTGTCGAAGGAAAAAAGGTGAAAATGGGGGATACCCTTGGCTTTGTAGGTAATACGGGCAATGCAAAAACCACCGAACCGCATCTTCATTTCGGGATTTATAAAACTAAAGGTGCAATAAATCCGCTTTCCTTTATTAAAAAAACAGAGATTCAAACCAGCGAGATGCCCTCAGCAATAACAAAAGCCATTACATTAAAAAATAGAGCTGACGTTCGAAAAGGACCTGCTTCGGTTTTTAAACAATTCGGAAGCCTGAAAAAGAACGACACCATAATTGTTTTGGGGAAAAACCAAAAATGGTTTCACATTCAAACTGCAGATAGCCTAAAAGGCTATGTAAACGAAACCGTGATAACACCGCTTCCTCCAAATTAACTTTTTTTTAGCCTTAAGAAAACCGCATAATGGTATCTTTAGAATTCAATTCTCAAAAAAACCATTATGTCCATCTTTTCGAAAATAAAACAGACCCTCCATTTAATGAAAGAAATTGATCTTGACGCGTTGGGGAAACTTTCGCAAAAAGTAGATCTTTCAGAAATTATGAAAACCGTCGGTGAACTCGATGATCGTCAATTGGCGGGATTGATGAAAATGTTGAAACATAAAGGCGGAAAAAAAGGGCAACACAAACTGCCGCCCATTGATGGCGATTTTTATGATATGGCGCTAAAACTTACTCCGCAACAACGCGAACTTCAGATAAAAGTGCGAAATTTTATGGAGGACGAAATAAAGCCGATTGCAAATGAATATTGGAATAAAGCCGAATTTCCCTTTCAGATTATTCCAAAAATGGCGGAACTGAACATTTGCGGCCTTACCTATGAAGGCTACGGCACACCTTACGAAACCTACGTTATGGAAGGCATTATCGCGATGGAATTGGCGCGGGTCGATGTTTCTATTTCTACCTTTTTTGGCGTACACAGCGGCTTGGCTATGGGTTCCATCTACATCTGCGGAAGTGAGGAGCAAAAACAGGAATGGCTGCCTAAAATGGCAAAAATGGAACTAATCGGTGCCTTCGGGCTTACCGAACCCGACGTGGGTTCTGCCGTAGCGGGAGGCTTGGGAACTACGTGCAGACAGGAAGGCGACGAATGGGTTTTAAACGGACAGAAAAAATGGATTGGGAATGCAACATTCGCAGACGTTACAATAATTTGGGCGCGTGACGAAGCTTCCGACCAAGTAAAAGGGTTTTTGGTTCGAAAAGGAAATCCGGGTTTTAAGGCCGAAAAGATTGAAAACAAAATGGCGCTCCGCACGGTGCAAAACGCTTTGATTACAATGACGGATTGCCGAATTCCCGAGAGCGACCGACTTCAAAAATGCGATTCTTTTAAAGATACGGCCAAAGTATTGCGAATGACGCGGGCCGGAGTAGCTTGGCAGGCCGTGGGCTGCGCAAGAGGTGCTTATGAAGCCGCGCTGAAATACACAAAAAAACGTGAACAGTTCGGAAAACCGATTGCCTCCTATCAATTGGTGCAAAATCATTTAGTGGAAATGGTTTCCAATCTCACGGCAATGCAGACCCTGTGTTTCCGTCTTTCCGAATTGCAGGATGAAGGCTTGTTAACGGACGAACACGCTTCGCTTGCAAAAGTTTTTTGCAGTATGCGAACCCGTGATGTGGTAGGCCAGGCCCGTGAAGTTATGGGCGGCAACGGAATACTTTTGGAATACGACGTTGCCCGTTTTGTAGCCGACGCCGAAGCTATTTACAGTTACGAGGGAACCAAAGAAATCAATTCGTTGATCGTGGGTCGAGCAATTACTGGTTATAGTGCGTTTGTGTAAAAAAGCCCCTCCCAACCTCCCCGAAGGGGAGGAGCAGTGCAAGAGTTCCCCCTTTGGGCCTGCCTGCCCGAGGCACGTAGGCAGGGGTTAGGGGGACTAAGGGGCTGGATTAGGAATTTGATTGTGGATAGAATCAATCTCCTTTAAAATTTCTTTCGAAAGCGAAACGTTGATGCTCCCAATATTTTCTGAAAGTTGCTCGATGGAAGTGGCGCCAATAATTGGCGCGGTCACAAATTTCATCTGAAGAATAAAAGCCAACGCCATCTGTGCAAAACTCAAATTATGTTTTTTGGCGATTTCATAATATTTTTCAGTGGCCTCCAATGCGGGTTTGCTGCTGTAACGGGTATATTGTTTAAACTGATTTATACGCGAATTTTCATCAGCGGTTCCGTTTAAATATTTTCCGCTGAGCGTTCCAAAGCCTAAGGGCGAATAGGGTAGATAACCAATATTTTCCCGCTGAAGTATTTCACTCAAACCTATTTCATCTTTCCGATTCACCAAATTATAAGGATTTTGAACTGAAACAATTTTCAACTTTCCTTTTCGAGATTCTTCCAGGCAACGCATTACACCGAATGGCGTTTCGTTTGAAAGTCCGATGTGGCGGATTTTTCCCGTTTTTACAAAACTTTCCAAATCATTTAAAACTTCAGCAAAATTATCGCTCCAACTTTCATCATCCTTATGGTTATAATCACGCTGCCCAAAATAATTGGTGTTGCGCTCCGGCCAATGCAACTGGTACAAATCGATATAATCTGTTTGCAAACGTTTCAGACTTTTATTAATGGCATCCTCCAAAGATTTTTTGCTGAAATCCAACGGTTGGCGAATGTGGTCCATCGAACGGCTCGGGCCTGCAATTTTGGTGGCCAAAACCAGCTCTTCCCTATTTTTCCGTTTCGCAAACCAATTGCCGATGTAAGTTTCCGTTCTTCCCTGTGTTTTTGGATTTGCGGGCACGGGATACATTTCGGCACAGTCAATAAAATTGATGCCTTTTTCAATGGCGAAATCCAACTGTTCGTGGGCTTCGGCTTCGGTATTTTGCTGGCCCCAAGTCATGGTGCCAAGGCAGAGTTTGCTAATTTTTAAATCTGTATTTGGGAGGGTTGTGTATTTCATAGCATTTCTCGCGCAGGCGGGAATCTTTTTATTTGGTAAAAAGGTTAATCTTTTAGTTCTGGTTCACGGGATTCCCGCCTTCGCGGGAATTCGAGTTCCACCAAATGCGGGCAATGGTCGCTGTGCATTGCATCGGGCAGGATTACGGCTCGTTTTAGGTTATCCAATAACGGTTTCGAGACCAAATTGTAATCTATTCGCCAACCCTTGTTGTTGTTTCTGGCGTTGGCACGGTAGCTCCACCAGGTGTAATTATGCGGTTCTTTGTTGAAATGACGAAAACTATCAATAAATCCACTTTTCATAAATCCGTCCAGCCATTTCCGTTCAACGGGTAAAAAACCGGAAACATTTTTATTTCTGACGGGATCGTGAATATCAATCGCTTCGTGGCAAATGTTGTAATCGCCACAGATTACCAAGTTTGGAATTTCCTTTTTCAGCTTGTCAATATATTTCTGAAAATCGGCCATATAGGTAAGTTTGTGCTCCAAACGGTCAATATTTGTGCCGCTTGGCAAATACAGGCTCATCACCGAAACATCGTCAAAATCTACGCGGATGTTTCTTCCTTCGGCGTCCATATATTCAATGCCGGTGCCGTATTCTATATGGTTCGGTTTTATTTTTGAAAGGATCGCCACTCCACTGTAACCCTTTTTTACGGCACTGTACCAATAATGATAGGGGTAACCTGCTTTTTCAATTTCTTCGATTTCCACTTGGTCGAAATTGGCTTTTGTTTCCTGAAGGCAGATAACATCTGGGTTTGCGGCTTTCAACCAATCGATAAAACCTTTGCGCATCGCGGCGCGGATTCCGTTTACGTTGTATGAAATGATTTTCAAATCTTAAAGAATTAATTCTCTGTGCTCTTTGTGCCTTTGTGGTTGGAATATTTTTACCACAGAGGCACAGAGTACACCGAGATAATATGAGTAGCTAAAGTAAATAAGATTGTATTTTTACGCTAACCATTTCCAAAAAGGTTATCAAAAAATATCCGACAAAATAAAAACCCAAGTGTTTAGTTTTATAGTTGATGAAGTTATACCCGTTAGTCTTTTTCTTTTTTCTTATAGCCGCTGGCTATGCGCAGGACATTACTTCAAATTATAAAGAGAAGAAGGTTGCGGTGAAAGATACCGTGGTTTTGGACAGCTTGGGCATTAATCCGAAACGGTTCGCAATACTTGACAAAGATGGAAATTCGCCAAGCCCTTTCAGTTATAGAATAGACTTCAAAAAAGGAATCATAATTTTTACCGAAGAATTGCAGCAACAGCAGGATTCGCTTACCATTCAATATTTGCAGTATCCGGAATTTTTAACGCGGGAATATTTCGCCATCGACCCAAAAATTATTGTTGAAAACACGGGGCAAATCGATAAGTTGTATTCGCTCGACGAAAGCACCAATAAAAGCACATTTACCCCTTTTGATGGGTTGAATACTTCGGGGAGTATTTCGCGCGGCATTACCATTGGGAACAATCAAAACGCAGTGGTGAACAGCGAACTTGACCTTCAGATTACAGGAAAGTTGAGCGAGAAAGTTTCCATTCGGGCATCGATTCAGGATGCCAATATTCCTACGCAGGAAGGCGGCTACTCCCAAAGTCTGAATGAATTTGACCAGATATTCATCGAACTTTTTGGCGATAATTGGAACATCCGCGCAGGCGATATCGATCTGCAGAACAGCAATAGCTATTTCGGCAGATTTACCAAAAAAGTACAGGGCATATCTCTTGGCGGAACGTTCAATAATGAAGATGGTTCAAAAATCTCGGCCTATGCTTCCGGGGCCTTGGTGCGCGGTGTTTTTGCGAAAAGTGAATTTATTGGGCAAGAGGGAAACCAAGGGCCGTACAAATTGGTCGGTCCCAATGGCGAACTCTACATTTTGGTGGTTTCTGGTAGTGAAAGGGTTTATGTGAACGGTCTCCTTTTGAAACGCGGCGAAAACGAGGATTACGTAATAGATTACAACGCGGGCGAGATAAAATTCAACCCAACCTATCCCATAACCAGCAATATGCGCATTTCTGTGGAATATCAATATACTGATAGAAGTTATACGCGTTTTATTGGCTACGGCGGGGGGAATTATACCAGTGAAAACCTTGATTTGGGCGTATATGTTTATTCTGAAAACGACGCAAAAAACCAACCTTTGCAACAAAATCTCACCGAAGAACAGGTGGCTATTTTACAGGCCGCGGGCGATGATAAGGATTTGATGACAGCCCCGTCGGCCGTGCCCGATACGTATTCCGAAAACAAAATTCTCTATAAAAAGGAAATCATCAATGGAGAGGAAGTTTTCGTGTTTTCAAGCAATCCCGAAGATGAACTTTTCAGCGTGCGGTTTTCATTAGTAGGACCCAATAACGGCGATTATGTGATTAGTGAGACTAACGCCATCAGCCGAATTTTTGAATATGTAGCGCCTGAAAACGGTATTCCGCAGGGCAATTATGCGCCGGTTATTCGGCTGAACGCTCCCGTAAAATTGCAGGTGGGCGGTGTGAACGGAAGCTTTCACCCTTCGGAAAAGACGCGTATCGATTTTGAGGTTGCGGGCAGCCAAAACGACCTCAACCTTTTTAGTGATATTGACGACAACAATAATGATGGTTTCGCGGGAAGGTTGGCATTTAAACAGCGTTTGTTGACCACGGCCGATACTTTAAAAATTGACGGTTTCGGCTCGTTGGATTTTGTTCAAAAAGACTTTAGGACCATCGAAAGATTATATAATATTGAATTCAACCGCGATTGGAACCTTATCAACCCGATGGGCAATCAAAGTTTTGTAATATCGGGCGTGGAGGTCTCACACCCGAAAATCGGCGGCGGGCGCTATGAATTCCAAAATTTGAATTATTCTGAAAATTTCAACGGTACGCGGCACGTGATTTCTTCAGCAATAAAACTTAAAAACTTGCGATTGCAGACCTACGGCAGTTTTCTGAACAGCAAAGCCGATTCCATTTCCTCCAAATTTATCAGACTGAACAACACGACTACCTATTCTTTTGAAAAGGCATGGGTGGGCGGCAAAGTGGCTATGGAAGACAACCAGATTAAGGATGTTTCCCGCGATAGCATTTCGCCCATCAGCCAGAAATTCGCGGCATTCGAGGCTTTTTCTGGCATTGGCGACAGTACGAAGGTTTTTGTTGAGGCGGGCTATCAGTTTCGGGTGAATGACAGCGTTCGGAACAATATGCTGCAAAAGGTAAATTCATCGAACACCTATTATTTAAAATCGCGACTAATAAATACTGAAAACACGCAGCTTTCGGCCTTTGCAAATTACAGAACGCTGAAATACGAACCCAATTCGGGAACGGGTATTGACCCAAACGATACGCTGCCCGTAACCATCGACAAGCGGGAGACCGAACGTTCGCTCAACTCGCGCATTATTTACAACCAAGCACTGTTTGACGGCGGAATTCGTTTAAATACCGCATTGGAGTCCAACAACGGAGTGATTCCGCAGCAGGAATTTACCTATGTAAAAACCGAGCCGGGGCAGGGCGTTTACACTTGGATTGATTACAACAACAACGGCATTCAGGAATTGGAGGAATTTGAAGTGGCGCAGTTTCAGGACCAAGCCGAATATATTCGGGTGTTGCTTCCCAATCAGGTTTTTATAAAAATCCGGCAGAATAAGTTCAGTCAAATCCTTACGCTGAATCCGCAAAACTGGTCGAATAAAGAAGGGTTCAAAAAGGTACTTTCACATTTTTACAATCAGACTTCCTATGTTTTGGACCGAAAAGTGAAGCGGAAAAACGACGGTTTCAACATCAATCCGTTTGAAGATGGCGGCGATGACCAACTGGGATTGACGCTTAATTTTCGAAATGCCCTATTTTTTAACCGCGGAAAACAGCATTTCACTACGAGTTATACTTTTATATCTACTTCGGCAGATAATCTGCTCGCTGTGGGTTTACAACGAAATAATCTGAAAAGTCACCAACTCAACTTCAACCATAAATTTTGGGAAAGCTGGCTGTTGAATTTAAAGGGCGCAACGGGCAGCAATGAAAGCCTTTCGGAAAATTTTGCGAATAGAAATTACCGTCTCGATTCCTATGAATTCAATCCAAAAATTTCCTATTTATTGAGCCAACAAACGCGATTTGATGTTTTTTATGAATTTGCAAACCAAGACAACCAATTGGGCGAGATGGAAAAGTTGAACCAGCAAACATTAGGTTTTTCTTTCGCATATACCAATGCCGAAAAAATTTCGATAAATGGGGAATTCAATTATATCGCCAATAAGTTTGAGGGCAGTCCATTTTCGCCAGTGGCCTACCAAATGTTGGAAGGCTTGCAACCCGGCACCAATTTTACATGGCGTTTGCTTTTTCAAAAACGGATCACGAAATATTTGGATGCCAATCTTTCCTATTTTGGCAGAAAAAGCGAAACTACCAAAACGATCCATACGGGCAGTATTCAGTTGCGGGCGTATTTTTAATTTTTGTATCTTCATAAATCATTTAAAAGCGATTTTATGTTAAAAACGATTCTTGTATTCTTTTCGACAATAATTCTTTCCTGTGGTTCCACGAAAAAGCAAACCCAGAATACTTCAACAGAGGAAACAACTTCCACGGAAGAAACTGTTGATCCACAAAAATTAATAGAGGAGGGTTATATGTTGGGGACAATTGTATATTCCGACAAGGAAGGCGACTGCCCGTACACGATACAGATGCCGGGCGATAAAATGGAATTTTACTATTTGGATCCCATCAATTTGGAGGAAAAATTTAAAGTGGACGGACAGAAAGTATGGATAAAATTTAACGGCTTACGAAGAATGAACCGATGTGATAAAGCAACCCCCGCAGAAATAGTTGACATAAAAAAAGGAGGATAACCAAATATCCTCCTCCTTCAAAATATAGAATTAACCACTTAAAAAAATTATTCGGAAAGCCAGTTTTTATACGAAATGGTTTCCTTCATTTTTTCTGAAATCTCTGCAATAGAGATTCGTTCCTGTTCCATAGTGTCGCGATAACGAATCGTTACGGTATTGTCTTCAATAGTTTGATGGTCCACGGTAATGCAGAATGGCGTTCCAGCTGCGTCTTGGCGACGGTAGCGTCTTCCCACGGCATCTTTTTCGTCATAGATTACGTTGTAATCCCACTGAAGTTCGTCAATTATTTCTTGGGCAATTTCGGGCAGACCGTCTTTTTTCACCAAAGGTAAAACCGCAGCTTTTACGGGTGCCAAAATAGCCGGAAGTTTCAAAACGGTTCTCACGCTTCCATCCTCCAAAGTTTCATCCTGTAGCGAATTGCTCAAAACGGCAAGGAACATTCTGTCAAGGCCTATTGAGGTTTCAACCACGTAGGGTACGTAGCTTTCATTGAGTTCCGGATCGAAGAATTGGAGTTTTTTTCCAGAGAATTTTTCGTGTGCCTTTAAATCGAAATCGGTGCGGGAATGGATTCCCTCCAATTCTTTGAAACCGAAAGGAAAGTTGAATTCAATATCTGCCGCGGCATTCGCGTAATGCGCCAATTTTTCGTGATCGTGGAAACGATAGTTATCTTCACCCATACCTAACGAAAGGTGCCACTTTAATCGGGTTTCTTTCCAGTATTCATACCATTTCAGCTCTTCGCCCGGGCGTACAAAAAATTGCATCTCCATCTGTTCAAACTCGCGCATACGGAAGATAAACTGCCGTGCTACAATTTCGTTACGGAACGCTTTTCCGGTCTGTGCGATTCCGAAAGGAATCTTCATCCTTCCACTTTTTTGAACGTTCAAAAAGTTTACGAAAATACCTTGGGCCGTTTCTGGGCGAAGGTAAAGGTCCATGGCACTTTCAGCGGAAGCGCCCAGTTTGGTGCCAAACATTAAATTGAACTGTCGCACCTCTGTCCAGTTTTTTGAACCGGTTTCGGGATCGGCAATTCCAAGTTCTTCGATCAAAGCCTTTACATCTGCCAAGTCTTCCTTTTCAAGCGAACGGGCCATGCGTTCCAAAACGGTGCGCTGTTCTTCAAGATATCTTACAACACGTGGATTTGTAGCTACAAATTGCGCTTCGTCAAAGCTATCGCCAAAACGGCCTTTGGCTTTTTCAATTTCCTTTTGGGCTTTTTGGTTCAGCTTTTCGGCGTAATCTTCAATAAGCACATCGGCTCGGTAGCGTTTTTTGGAATCCTTGTTGTCAATCAACGGGTCGTTGAAAGCATCAACGTGGCCGGAAGCCTTCCAGGTTGTGGGGTGCATCAGGATTGCGGAATCAATTCCCACAATATTCTGGTGCATATAGACCATGCTTCGCCACCAGTATTCGCGAATGTTTTTCTTGAGTTCTACACCATTTTGGGCATAATCATATACCGCGCTGAGGCCGTCGTAGATTTCGCTGGATGCAAAAATATAGCCATATTCCTTTGCGTGGGAGACTACTTTCTTAAATTGATCGTCGTTGTTTGCCATAGCGCAAAAATAGGAAATGCCCCTTAACTCCCGAAGATGGGAACGTGTTTTTTTACAAAGAAAAAACCATTGCCCATAAAGCAATGGTTTTAAAGTCTATTTCTGAAATCAACTTCCTTATTCAAGGAAATTAACGAGCCTTTATTTAAGCTCCATGGTAGTGGTTCCAACTAAATTTGGACCGTCAAAAAGATTGATGGTGTAGCGTCCTTCTATAAGATCGGATTCCTTGGAATTTACCAAAATGCATACGTCCAGTTCATCATTTTCATAAAATACGTTCGTGGAGCTGCTATAGTTGATGTTTTTTTCTTCAAATTGCTTTACAGCATCATCGCCCATCATTTTATTGCGGGGGTTTATAACCTGAACATATAAAGTTCTATCACCTTTTTGTGCGATTGCGTTGGGCGCCAAAGTAAAGCAGGCTCTAATCTTATCGGCTCGGCTGGCGCGTTTGGTATCAACCACTTTTCCGCTGTTTCTAATGATTACCGCTTCTCCGCGAAGGTCGGTTGCTTTTACGATAGATCCTTTTTTAATGGTCTCGTTCATGGCCATATTTTCTTGGCTTACCGAATCTACCACCATTCGTGTGTTTTGAAGCTCGGTCGAGGTGCTGTCGCGTTCCATAGCCAGTCGTTGGTTTGCGGCAATCAAACTATCGGCACGTTTAAAAAGCATGGCACGTTCCTGCTTAAGTCTTCCCACTTCAGCTTTGTATCTCGCAATAAGGGCCACATTGGCTTGGGCATCTTTCACTGAATCTAATAGAATGGTAATTCGCTCTCGGGCAGCCAATAGGTCTTTATCTTTCAATTCATTATCCTTGATAACTTCATCATAATTGGCAATCAGTCCTTCAAGTTCCTGCTCAATGTCTGCCTTTTGCATCTCTAGATTTGATACCGTATTTTTACTATCGTTAAAGAGGGTAACAGTATAGACGGCCAGCGCAATAAGCAAGACTGAAAGAACCCCAATCAGAATCTTGAATTTGCCACTATTGTTTTCGTTTTCAGTACTCATAATTAATAAGTTAAGTTTAGGTGGTAAAAGTAGGTAGGTATTTCTTTAACAAACGTTTACAAAATGGTAAAAATTCTTAAAATATGTTAAATCTACTGTTTCCGAAGGTTTGCGCAGGCTGTAAGCAACAATTGCTGAAACAGGAAGATGTATTATGTACTGAATGTGTCCATTCGCTGCCCATCGCTTCATTTCACAAAACAGGAAACTCCGGCCTAAAAGATAAATTCTACGGAAGATTTCTGGTGCAAAATGCCACGGCCTTGGCGTATTTTCAGAAAAGGGGTTTGACCCAGCAATTGCTGCACAACCTAAAATACAGGGGCAGAAAGGAAATAAGTTATTTCTTCGGAAAATGGTTGGGAGCAGAATTATCTGAAATTGATTGCTATAAAGAAATAGATCTGGTGATCCCAGTCCCGCTTCACAAACAGAAATTGAAAAAGCGTGGGTTTAACCAAGTGGAGGGTTTTGGAAAGGAAATAGCCAAAGCGCTGAATGTTCCCTACCGCGACGATGTTTTGATAAAAATTTCAAAATCGGGCTCACAGGTTTTCAAAACCCGAATACTGCGTTTTGAGGCCGAAGAGGTTTTTTCAATCCAAAATCTGGAAGCAATAAATAACAAGCACGTTTTATTGGTTGACGATATAATAACCACGGGCGCCACACTGGAAAAATGCGCGCTCCAACTGCTGAAAGGTGAAAATGTAAGTATAAGCATCGCCACAATTGCAGTAGCCTAAAGTTATTTGTAAATTGTTGCTACATATTGTTTAATTTTGAACCCGCGCCGCAGCGCCACAAAATTTTAAAGAATACTAAGTGAAACACCGCCTGCTTTACATTCCCATAGCTTTTTTGATGATTTTGTCATTCGTTGACTGTGCAAAAAAAGGATCTCCATCGGGCGGGCCACGGGATACCATTCCCCCAGTAATTGTAAGGAGCAGTCCAGAGAATTACACCACTAATTTTACGGGCGACGAAATAGAAATCAGGTTTGATGAATATATAAAACTGAAGGATGTAAACAAAGAGCTCATCATTTCGCCACCGATGAAGTATGCGCCCATCATCACGCCGCTGAGCACCTCAAAAACCCTAAAGATTAAGATACTTGATACGCTAAAGCCGAACACTACCTATTCCTTCAACTTTGGAAACAGTATTGTGGACAATAATGAGGAGAACAAGTTTGATTACTACAAATACATTTTTTCCACGGGGAGTTATATTGACAGTCTAAAACTTTCGGGACGGGTGAGGGATGCAGAGTTTATTGCGCCGGAAATTCCAACCACTGTAATGCTTTATGAAGTAAATGAAACTTTTACCGACTCCATTATTTATTCTGAAAAACCAACTTACATAACCGTTACCAAAGACAGTACGGGAGTTTTTGAACTCACCAACTTAAAGGAAGGAAAATACCTACTTTTGGCATTGAAGGAAAAGAACAACGATTATATCTTTCAGCCGCAAAACGATAAAATAGGTTTTGAGAGAGAACTGATCACTCTACCCACAGATTCAACTTATACGCTCACACTTTTTAAGGAAACACCCGAATATAAGTTTGGAAGGGCAAGCCAAGTTGGTAAAAACCATATCCTTTTCGGGTATGAGGGTCGTGCGGACACTTTAAATATTGAAATGCTTTCTGAAATGCAAGAAGAGTATACTTCCGCAGTTTTTAAAGATGAAAAAAAGGACACATTGCATTATTGGTTTAAGCCTGCCATTGAAACAGATTCACTGATTTTTAAAGTGACTAACGGAAGTTTTATTGATACCGCTACCGTGCGAATGCGCGAGCTATTTAAAGATTCATTGACTATTTCTGCATTGAAAACCGGAACCTTAAAATTGAAGGATACTTTTAAACTGCGCGCCAATACGCCGCTTGTAACCTTTGATGCCGAACAATTTCAAGTAATGGCGAAAGATTCTTCTTTTGTTGAAACGACTGTTAAACTAAATAAAAAGTACAACTGGGCCGAAGTATCTTTTCCAAAAACCGAAGACCAAAGCTATCTGATAAAACTCTTTCCAGGAGCGCTGACAGATTTTTTTGAGAAGACGAATGACACCCTCACTTTTAACGTAAACACCCGATTGGAAAGCGATTACGGCACCTTGAACCTTAGCTTGCAAAATGTGGAACGGTTTCCCGTAATTGTGCAGTTATTGGATGCCAAATACAATTTGGTAACCTCAGAATATCTTTCGGAAAATAGGGAGGTGTTTTTCGAAGCGCTTTCGCCGAATAAATATTTCCTCAGAATTATTTACGATACCGATGAAAACGGGAGGTGGGACCCCGGCAGCTTCCTAAACCGCAGGGAGCCCGAGCGAATTATCTATTACCCTACGCAACTCGAAATACGTGCCAATTGGAGCTTGAATGAAACTTTTAGGTTAAAGTAAATTTATCGCGATCATTCAAAAACTGTAAATGCTTCCGGTTGCTCTCAATGTGCTCCTTGGATAAAGTTACGGTTTCAATAAACTCATCAAAAGCGGAAGGGGAAACCTGTTTTCCCAAAACATCATAAACCGCCGAATGGCCCACATATTCGTGATCATTGCCGTCAAAACCCACGCGGTTTACGCCCACGCAGTAGCTCATATTTTCAATGGCGCGTGCGCGAAGCAGCGTATCCCAAGCAACGGTGCGCACTTTTGGCCAGTTGGCTACATAAATTAAAACGTCATAATCTTCGGTATTTCTGGACCATACGGGGAAACGCAGGTCGTAACAAATGAGCGGGCAGATTTTCCAGCCTTTGTAATTTACGATTAAACGCTCCTTACCTGCGGTGTATGTTTCATTTTCCTTTGCCAAGGTGAAGGTGTGCTTTTTGTCGTATTTTTCATAAGTGCCATCGGGCAAAACGAAAAAAAGTCGATTGTAGAATTGGTCATTTTCTGAAACAATCACGCTGCCGGTAATGGCGCAGTTGTATTTCCGGGCTTCGGAAATCATCCAGTTTAAACTATCGCTATCATTGGGTTCGGCAAGTTTTTTGGCATTCATTGAAAATCCGGTAGTGAACATTTCGGGCAGGACTATCAAATCTGTTTCCCCTTCAAAGGTTTGGAATTTCTTTGAAAACAATTCCCTATTGGCCGATGCGTTTTCCCAAATCAGTTCACTTTGAACAAGCGTTATTTTTAAATCGGTTTTCATTTTTTTCTTTTAAAAGTACGGTTTCCTTTTAATACCAACATACAAAATAATCCTATAATTCGCGAAGGATTTTTGCAGCTTCCGCAAGCGTTTCATCCGTTTTGGCAAAGCAAACCCGAATCTGTTTAAAATCTTTTTTGCCTTCATTAAAAACTGAGGTGGGGATTGTTGCAATTTTAAATTTCTTCGTAAGCCTTTCTGCGAAAGCGATATCACTTTCATTTGAAATTTCTGAAAAATCAAGCATTTGAAAATATGTACCTTTTGAAGGGATTATCCTGAAATTGGAACCTTTCATTAAATTCAAAAAGAAATCCCTCTTTTGCTGATAGAGATCCGAAAGTTTCAAATAATGATTTTCGTCTTTTAAGTAAGTTGCTAATGCTTTTTGAATGGGATGGTTTACGCAGAAAACTACGAATTGATGCACTTTTTGAAAGTCTTTCATCAACTTCTCAGGAGCGGTGCAATAGCCCATTTTCCAGCCCGTATTGTGAAACGTTTTTCCGAAGGAAGCCGTTACAAAACTTCGCTCCGCCAAAGCTTCAAATTTCGATGCACTTTGCTGCACATTGCCGTCAAAAATGATGTGTTCGTAAACTTCATCGCTTAAAACCAACAAATCATTTTTTTCTGCCAAATCTTGTAATTCGAGCATATCATCTTTTGAAAACAGCATCCCACTCGGGTTGTGTGGCGAGTTGATGATAATCATTTTCGTTTTGGAAGAAATCATATCCGCAACTTGCTGCCAATCCACACTATAAAAAGGAGGTTTAAGTTGAATTGGGACAATCTTTCCGCCGAACAATTCCACTGTTGGCGCGTAACAATCATAAGCTGGGGTGAAAATAATCACTTCATCCCCCTTGCTAATTGTAGCCGCGATTATTGTGAAAATAGCCTGTGTGGCTCCCGCAGTAATCGTGATTTCGGTTTCGGGATTATAAAAACGGTCGTGGAGAGTTTCGATTTTCTTTGAAATTTCCATCCGCAGCCCAAAATCTCCGGGCATTGGGGCATATTGGTTATAACCGTCGCTCATCGCTTGGTCCACCAGGGCATTTAAAGCGGGGTCGCTGGGGAAATTTGGAAATCCCTGCGAGAGGTTTAAGGCGTTGTGGTCTGCCGCCATTTTGCTCATTTTGGCGAAGATGGAGGTTTCAATATTGGGTAATTTTGAGTTAATCATTTTGTCCAGTATTTATATACACCAAAATATCGTTGATGCATTTGTTGAGGTTGTTCTTTATTTCGCTGGTCCAAAACCGAAACACGGTATAGCCCATTTCTTCGAGTTGTTTGTTCACTTCGCGGTCGCGCTGCATATTTCGTTCTATTTTTGGAATCCAAAAACCGCGGTTGCTTTTTAAAGTCTCCTTTCTTTCGGGCCAATTGTAACCGTGCCAAAACTCGCCGTCAATAAAAATGGCAAGTTTGTATTTTTGGATGGAAACATCGGGTTTTCCTGGCAGTATTTTGCTATCCACGCGATACCGGATACCTTTTTTCCAAAGCGCTTTTCTAAAGAGCAGTTCCGGCTTGGTATACTTCCCACGAATTTTGCCCATCATTTTTGAGCGCTTTTTTGTGGTGTAGAAGCCGGATTCTTCATTGAATCTTGGGACTTTTATTTTTTCTTCTTCATAAATCATTCACTTAAAGTATGAATAATCTTGGCTTTTTAAAAGTTAAATATTTTTCAATAAAAAAACCCTCACACAGTTGCAAGGGTTTCAATCTAAGGTCTAAAATCTAACGTCTAATATCTATAATACTCAGGCTTAAACGGCCCTTCAACAGTAACGCCAATGTATTCGGCTTGTTCTTCAGTAAGCTCGGTAAGTTCAACCCCGATTTTCTCAAGGTGAAGTTTCGCAACCTTTTCATCCAAATGCTTTGGAAGCATATAAACTTCGTTTTCATAGTTTTCGCCATTTTTCCAAAGCTCGATTTGCGCCAAAGTTTGGTTGGTAAAACTGTTGCTCATCACAAAACTTGGGTGTCCCGTAGCGCAACCAAGGTTTACCAAACGACCTTCAGCTAAAAGGATAATGTCTTTTCCGTTGATGGTGTATTTGTCAACCTGTGGCTTAATTTCAACGTGGGTGTTGCCATGGTTTTTCTTCAACCAAGCAACGGCAATCTCATTGTCAAAATGCCCAATGTTACAAACGATGGTTTTGTCTTTCATCGCTTCAAAATGCTCTCCGCGAACGATGTCTTTGTTTCCAGTTGTTGTAATTACAATATCAGCATTGCCAACAACGGTTTCCAATTTTTTCACTTCAAACCCGTCCATTGCAGCTTGCAATGCGCAAATTGGGTCAATTTCGGTAACGGTAACAATACTTCCCGCGCCTTTAAACGAAGCGGCAGTTCCTTTACCCACATCGCCATAACCGCAAACAACCACACGCTTTCCTGCCATCATAATGTCAGTAGCACGGCGGATTGCATCTACGGCGCTTTCACGGCAACCGTATTTGTTATCAAATTTACTTTTTGTAACGCTATCGTTAATGTTTATAGCCGGCATTGGCAACGTTCCTTTTTTCACACGCTCGTAAAGACGGTGAACACCGGTGGTAGTTTCTTCAGAAATACCTTTTACGCCAGCGGCAAGCTCTGGATATTTGTCCAAGACCATATTGGTTAAATCGCCTCCATCATCAAGAATCATATTTAACGGCGTGCGGTCCTCGCCAAAGAAAAGCGTTTGCTCAATGCACCAGTCAAATTCCTCCTCGGTCATCCCCTTCCAAGCATACACTGGAATTCCAGCAGCAGCAATTGCAGCGGCAGCGTGATCTTGTGTAGAGAAAATGTTGCAGGAGCTCCAAGTAACTTCGGCCCCCAATGCAACTAAAGTTTCAATAAGCACCGCGGTTTGAATGGTCATGTGAAGACATCCCGCAATGCGCGCACCTTTCAAAGGCTGCTCGTCTCCGTATTCTTCACGCAAACTCATAAGCCCCGGCATTTCCGCTTCGGCAAGCTCAATTTCTTTTCTTCCCCAGTCTGCCAGGGAAATATCTTTTACTTTAAACGCCGTGTAAGGCACAGTTTTCGTTGACATATTTGTTATATTTATACCCTTAAAAGCGGGCATTTGTTAAATAATTTCTGTTTTTCAGTCCGCAAAAGTACACAATATCCTTTAAAAGTTTATGCCACTTTACAAAACTATAACAGTAAATCCCCACACTAAAGTCTTCATTTGGAAGATTGAAGAGTCTTTTGAAGCACTTTCCGAAGGAATCCAATTGACCCAAAATTGTGCAAACCGAGTAAACAATATGAAAAGCGACCTGCACCGTCGCGGGTTTATGAGCATTCGGCATTTGATGGCTCTGGAAGGATATACGGACCAGGATTTGTATTATGACGAAAACGGAAAGCCCCATTTAACGGGCGATAAGCATATTTCCATTACCCATTCCTTCAATTTTGCGGCGATAATCATTAGCGATATTGAAGTGGGAATAGACATTGAAAAGCAGCGCAACAAAATCCTAAAAATAGCGCATAAATTCACTCCAATCGAAGAATACCGAACCATCGCCAATGAAGACGCCCTAATGCGAAAACTGACAATCGTTTGGTGTGCGAAGGAATCACTTTATAAAAGTTTTGCCGAAAAAGGCGTGAGCTTTTTGGAACATATTTATGTGGAAGACTTTAGACTCGATGACACCAAAACCACTGCTACGGTGACTTACGAGGACAAGGAACAAACATACGATGTAGATTTTCTGGAGTTTGAGGAATTCACTTGTGCCTATGCCCTTATTTCTGAAAAATAGCAGATGGAAGACATTTTTTATAAAAATCTTCTGAAATCGATAGCCGAAAAGGAAAGGCAGCTCGCCATTTTGATTGACCCAGATAAATTCAATAGTTCTGAAACCGATTCTTTTCTGAAAAAAATACCGAAGCAAACCACCCATCTTTTTGTGGGTGGAAGCACCGTTGCAAATGGCGAAACCGAAGCAACCGTAAAAGCGTTGAAAGTCGCAACACAATTGCCAATCTTTCTATTTCCCGGCGACTGGTCGCATATTACGCACTTTGCCGATGCGCTTTTGTTTTTAACGTTGCTTTCTGGGCGGAACGCGGAGTATTTGGTGGGACAACAGATAAAGTCCATTTCAAAATTGAAAAATAGTTCATTGGAAATTATTTCCACAGGTTACATTTTGATTGATGGCGGCAATGGTTCGGCAGTTTCAAAAGTGACGAATACTGAACCCCTTCCGCAGGAAAATATTGAAAACATTGTGCATACGGCATTGGCAGGCCAATTTATAGGGGCAAAAATTATTTATTTGGAAGCGGGTAGCGGCGCAAAATTTCCCGTAAAACCCGAAATTATTTCCGAAGTAAAAAAAGCTATCAACATCCCTTTAATAGTTGGCGGCGGAATAAAAACCGAAGCACAAAACAATACCGCTTACGAAGCTGGAGCGGATATGGTTGTGATGGGAACGGCGTTTGAAAAAAGTCATTTCGACTCCGCTCAATGACCGGTCTCGGTGGCTGAGCGGAGCCGAAGCCACGAGATTGTGATGGGAACGGCATTTGAATAAATTCCAAATCTTAAAAAACCAAATTCCAAAAACTGCAAACTGTGACTGCGACTGAAAACTTTTTAAAATCGTAGTTTTGAAAAAAATGAAAAAATGAAAATCTCAGTAGAACTCACACTAACTCCGTTACAGGACGATTACGAACCCGCAATAATCAATTTTATAAAAAGCCTTCGAAACTCTGGTCTTACAGTATTGGAAAATCCGCTAAGCACACAGGTTTACGGCGATTATGATGCGGTCATGAATTTGCTGCAAAAGGAAATGAAAGTCGCATTGGAAGCCGTGGAAAGAGGTTTGCTTTACATCAAAATAGTAAAATCAGACCGCAGCGACTATGAGCCCCATTTTTGATTGGCTATTTCAGCAATACGAAGCGGTGCCAAGGCATATCGTAATCCTTGAAATCATTGCGGTAATACTGGCCTTGGCCAGTGCTTGGTTTTCCAAAATGGACAATATTCTTATTTATCCAACCGGAATTTTGAGCACCGCCATTTTTGTCTATATATTAGCCTATTACGGACTTTTGGGCGATTTGATAATAAATGCGTACTACTTTTCAATGAGTATTTACGGTTGGTACATCTGGACCCGAAAAGTTGATGCCGAACATTATACGCCAATAACCATTACAACTCCAAAAGAAAAGAAAATCAGCCTTTTGATTTTTGTGGCTACTTTGCTTTTTATTTATATTATTTATGAAATTTTCGAGAAATGGACCAGTTGGACTGCTTATGTGGACACGCTAACTACCGCGCTCTTTTTTGTGGCAATGTGGCTATTGGCTCGTAAAAAATTAGAAAATTGGCTTTTTTTACTGGTGGGAAATGTAATTTCGATACCCCTATATTTTTATAAGGGATTGATTTTTACGTCCTTCCAATTTATGCTTTTTGTCGTTATTTCAATATACGGATACCGCGCGTGGAAAAGAAACCTAAACATACCCGAAACCAGTCTGCTGAATTGATTAAAGTAGTTTTATACGGTCCCGAATCTACTGGCAAAACTACCTTGGCAAAACAATTGGCGGCGCATTACAAAACGCTTTGGGTGCCGGAATATATGCGGGAATACCTTCAAAAAAAGTGGGATTCCGAAAAGAAATTGGTTGAAAAGGAAGATTTAATTCCCATTGCAAAAGGGCAATTGCAACTTGAAAAAGAAGCTTCGCAAAAGGCTGAAAATCTGCTGATTTGCGATACAAATCTGCTCGAACTAAAGGTCTATTCGGAATATTATTACGACGGATTTTGTCCTTCGGAAATAAAAACCGAAGCAACCAAAGCCAATTACAGCATCTATCTTTTGACCTATGTTGACACGCCTTGGGAGCCGGATATTTTGCGCGACCGTCCAAACAACCGCGAGGAAATGTTTCGTATTTTCGAGGCCGAATTGAAAAAACAAGGTTTCCCGTATAAAATTTTAAAGGGAAACGAGGAGCAGAGGTTTAAAAAAGCAGTTCAAATAATTGACGCTTTATTGGATAGATAGAAAATCTCCGTGTCCTTTGTGCCTCTGTGGTTTTATCACCACAAACCTGCCCGCAGCATGCGGGGACACAAAGAACACAAAGAAAAAATTAGGATTCAAAAATGTTTACAGAAAAAAACATACAACAAATAAAGAATCATGGGCTTTCCGAAGCTAAGGTAACGCGACAACTCGAAATTTTTATGGAAGGAATCCCCTTCGCAAATGTAGTTGAACCAGCTTCAGCGGATAATGGCATTGCGGTATTTTCAGAAACGGAACAAAACCATTTTGTAGCGCTTTTTGAAGCTGAAAAAGACAAACTTGATTTGCTGAAATTTGTGCCAGCTTCGGGCGCTGCTACGCGAATGTTTAAGTTTTTGCATCAGTTTTTGGAGATTTATGATTTTGAAAATGAAGACATCGATGCGTTTCTTCAAAAGGGAGAAAACAAGAACTTAAAAATCTTTTTTGATTCAATCGAACAATTTGCTTTTTCTCCTTTGGTGAAAGATAAATTGGAAGCGAAATTCCCCGATTTTAAAAATTTCGAAAAAGGAAAACGCTACTATTTCTTTGTAAAGGAAATGCTGGAAGAAAACGGGCTGAATTTCAGCAACACGCCCAAAGGTCTCGTTCCTTTTCACAAATACGGTGAAAATTATGTTACCGCTTTTGGCGAGCAATTGTATGAAGCAGCATTTTATGCAAGCGCGAACGGTATAGCCAATTTACATTTTACGGTTTCCGCGGAACACGAGGAAAAGTTTAAAAAACGATACCATGAAATTCAGGAAACCATTGAAAATAAAACAGGCGTAAAGTTCAATATTTCATATTCCTTTCAGAAAAAGGAAACCGATACAGTTGCCGCAACCCTTGAAAACAAACCTTTTTTAGATGAAAATGGCGATTTGGTTTTTCGTCCGTCCGGGCACGGCGCGCTTTTGGAAAATTTGAATGAAGTGGATGCCGACATCGTTTTCATAAAAAATATTGACAACGTGGTTTCGCAAAATTATGTGGAAACCATCGCTTTTCAGAAAAAAGTGCTCGCCGGAAAATTGCTTTCATTGCAGCAAAAAATCTTCGGTTTTGTGGAAAAACTTCACGCTGCAAATCCTTCTGACCTGTCCGCCGGGGCGGAAGAAGTTTTGAAAAACGCTTCGGACTTTATTTCCCGAGAACTTTTCATAAAAAACACTCCTATATATAAAGAGGAAATTTTAAAAGCCCTCGAACGGCCCATCCGCGTTTGCGGTGTGGTTGAAAATACGGGTGCTCCCGGCGGCGGCCCATTTCTTATAAAAGACAAGAACGGACACCTTTCCTATCAAATCGTGGAAATGAGCCAGATTGATACCAATAATCCGCAACAAAGGGAATTGGTTGAAAAGGCCACACATTTCAATCCGGTGGATTTGGTCTGCGGCCTGCGAAATTATAATGGCGAAAAGTATGATTTGCTTCAGTTTTCTGACCCCGATGCGGGTTTTATTTCGAATAAATCGTATCACGGAAAACCCATAAAAGCACTGGAACTTCCGGGACTTTGGAACGGCGCGATGGCAAACTGGAACACGGTTTTTGTGGAAGTGCCACTCATCACCTTTAATCCCGTAAAAACGGTAAACGACCTTTTGAACCCTGTACACCAACCGCAATGAACACGGAGCAATTAATTTCTGAACTTTCCTTTAAAGCCATCCGCAGCAGTGGGCCGGGCGGGCAGCACGTGAACAAAACGGCTTCAAAAGTTGAGGTGTCCTTTAATTTGGAAACTTCCGAAGCACTTTCGGAAACTGAAAAGGAACGAATCCACAACAAACTTTCCACAAAAATTTCTTCCGAAGGGATAATTACCCTGCAATGTGGCAAAACCCGAAGCCAGTACCGCAACAAAGCAATCGTTATTGAAAGGCTTGTTGAATTGCTTCAAAAAAACCTTAAAGTCGCAAAACCGCGAAAAAAAACAAAACCTTCAAAAGGCGCGATTGAAAGACGTTTGAAATCCAAAAAAGAGAACGCTTTAAAAAAATCCAATCGCAAACCACCAAAAATTGAATAGTGCTTATACAAAAACTGTGTAATTTTTATACAACTGTTCTTTCCGTTACACACTTTTCTTAAAATTCAAAACAATAGAATATTCCTTAAACAGCTGTTTTGTAGTTATTTGCTGGTTTTTTCTGTTCCATATTTTCTATGGCACTACTTTTTCTATATACAAGGCAACAAACAAACTTAGAAACGAATAAATAATTTTTTAAAAACAAAAAACAATGAAAAAGTTAATTTTAAGCACAGCAATCGTATTGGGAGGTTTAACCGCAGCAACCGCGCAAGATAAAGAGCCAACTGCTATGAACGAGCAAAAACAAACTGCCGTTGAAGCGCAAGTGGAAAGCAGAATTGAAGCTGCCCAAGATGTCGATGCTGTTGTTGAAACCGAAGCTACAGTTGCAACAGATGCCGAAACTGCTGAAATCGCAGCAGCTGATGTTGCCCAAGACTATAAAGAAGTAAAGGCTTCTGAAGTGCCACAAACCGTTCAAGATGCCGTAGCTAAGGATTTTAGCGGTGCCACTATTTCTAAGGCTTATGTGAATGCACAGGGAGACTATAAAATCGAACTTGCCACTGCCGATGCCAAAAAAGCAACGGTGTATGCAAACGCAAAAGGCGAGTGGATTAAAAATGAATTAAAGAAGCAGTAAGCTGCAGGTATTTTAGATTCAATACTTCTGGGAAAGGCGTCCATAAATTGGGCGCCTTTTTTTATGATAAATTTAAAGTTTGCCCAGCCATATACTCACTATTTTTACGGTCTCACAAAATATAATGGCGCAGCAAATACATATAGTTGAAGACGATGTGGCTTTTGGAAAAATGCTCACCTCTTTTTTGGAGCGAAAAGGTTTTCAGGTTACAGTTTCCCTTACTGGACAAAATGCCCGAAAAACCATTTCTGAGAACAATTTTGATTTGCTGATAACCGATTTAAAGCTGCCGGATGATTCAGGTCTTGATTTGCTTGAATTTTCCCAAAAAAATTCCCCAAATACCAAAGTGATTTTAATGACAGGTTATGCCGAAGTGGATACCGCGGTAAAAGCCATAAAAAAAGGGGCGCTGGATTATATTTCGAAACCGTTCCGGCCCGAGGAATTGCTGATGATTATTGAAGCGGATTCTCAAAATACGGAATCTTCGGAAGAGCCCGTTTCAGAAACTGTTGAGCCGAAACAACCTGCTTCCCAACCAACTTCTGAAAAGCCCAAATTTGTCATCGGCATCAGCGAAGCATCCAAAAAATTCAACGAATATTTAAAGCTGGTCGGGCCAACGGATATGTGCGTTCTTATTCAAGGTGAAAGCGGAACTGGAAAGGAAGTTGCCGCAAAGGCAATCCACAATTATAGTTCCCGAAAAGATAAAAATTTTGTGGCCGTGGACTGCGGTGCCATTCCGAAAGAGATTGCTGCCAGCGAATTTTTCGGCCACGTAAAGGGAAGTTTTACCGGCGCGGTAAATGACAAAAAAGGACATTTTGAAGCGGCAGACGGCGGCACATTATTTTTGGATGAAGTCGGTAATCTTTCATACGAAAATCAAATTCAATTACTTCGCGCTTTGCAGGAACGCCGCATAAAACCCGTGGGCAGCAATACCGAAATTGAAGTGGATGTGCGCATCCTTTCCGCAACCAACGAAGATTTGCTGAAAGCCGTTTCCGAGGGGAAATTTAGGGAAGATTTGTACCATCGTTTGAATGAATTTTCAATCCACATTCCATCGCTGCACGAACGGAAAGAGGATCTTTTTCTGTTTATTGAATACTTTTTAAATGAAGCAAATAAATCTTTGGGAAAGGAAGTAATCGGACTTTCGAAAGAAGTGGAAGAAGCCTTTAAAAACTACGCTTGGCCGGGCAATTTGCGTGAATTGAAAAACGTAATCAAGCGTTCCGTTTTGTTGACCAATTCCCGATTGATTCCGTTGGAAGTGATTCCGCGGGAAGTTTTGTTTGCTGAAAATACGAAAAAGGAAACCGTAGATTTTTCAAAGGAAAGCAATGAAAAACAACTTATTTTGAACGCTTTAAAGGAAGCCGATTTCAATAAAACCAAAGCCGCAAAACTGCTGAACATTACCCGCAAAACGCTTTATAACAAACTGGAGCATTATCAAATAGATTTGTAAAATCAGCTATTAGAAAGCGCATTTTGTAAATCCCGAATGTTCAAAATAAGCTTTTCAAAATCCATCTTCATTTCCACAGGTTCAACTGTTTCGGCAGTGTAATCCTCCATTTTTTCGAGAATGGGAATTACTTCCTTTGCCCTTATTTGGCGGAACATCGTGAGCATTCTGTGGGCAATTTCAGAAATAGTTTTTGTGTCATTTTCAACAATTGAATTTTTGATTTGCTGCAGATCTTTTTCGGTTTGAGCGTTGAAAACTTTTAGCACTTCTTCCAAGGCTTCGGGCGTATTTAAAAAGGATTTTAAAAGGGAAAGGTCGAATTTTTCATTGTCTGCGGAATTTGATTTGAAAATTTCATCCACAATATTTTCTTCCGAAAAATTCCTGCGGTTTGGGAAAATGCGCTCCAAAACTGCAACGAGTTCCTGTTTTGAAAAGGGTTTCGGCAGCATTTCAGAAAACCCTTTTTTGAGGTAGAAATCGCGGCTGTGCTCCCTACTTCCCGTCATTGCTATTACGGGCTGATTTTTATAGGAATTTATTTCGCCATTTTTCAGTTTTTCCAAAACTGTAAAACCGTCGGTTTTTGGCATTTGGATGTCGGTTAAAATGAAGTCGGGACGTGATTCAGCTCGGGAACCAAAATTTGAGGTTTTTAGTTGTTCGTAACTTTCAAATGCTTCCGAAGCAATGCCCAACTGCTCAAAAATTTCCTGTAAAAGTGCGCGCATCGACTGGTCATCGTCAATAATTACGGCTTTCAGACCTTCAAAAGAAATGTTTTCCTTCGGAATGGTTTTCGTCAAAATCCTATCTGAATTTTTCAGCGGAAGGGTTAAAATAAAGTTGCTTCCTTCCCCCAAAACACTTTCCACCATTAGGCTTCCGCCCAAAAGTTCGGTGAGTTTTTTTGAAATTGCCAATCCTAAACCACTACCACCAAATTTGTGGGCAATCTCGGTTTCGGCCTGTGTAAATTCATTGAAAATTAGTTGCTGTTTTTCTTCGGAAATGCCAATTCCAGTATCGATTACGGAGATTTTTATTTTGGAAATTTTTGGAACACTGAGCGCAGTCGAAGTGTCAAGTTCTTCAACCTTAATTTCAACGCTTCCCGTTTCGGTAAATTTGAAAGCATTACCCACCAAATTATTTATAATCTGCCGAATCCGCAGAGGGTCGCTTTCAAAAATTTTGCTTTTGATTTCCTGCGAAATGGAGAATTTCAAATCGACAGCTTTCTGCAGAAACTGTTGTTTTACGGCGTTTCCGGCTTCAATGATAATATTTTCCAAAGAAAAGGGAACGCTTTCAATGGGCAATTTTCCCGCTTCCAATTTGGAGAAATCCAGCAAATCATCCACCAAGTGCGATATAAAATGCGAGCTGGAAGTGATTTGCCCTAAATAGTATTTCTGCTTTTCGGACAGGTTTGAATTTTCAAACAATTCGGAATAGCCGCTGATGGTATTTAAAGGCGTTTTTAAATCATGGCTTACGGTGGAAATGAGCTGTTCGCGGCTTTTCAAAAGCGATTCCGCATAATTTTTGGATTCTTCCAAATTCTTTTTAAACCGTTCCGCCCTAAAAAAATCTGAAAGAATAAAATACGAAAACAGCAAAACCACGATACCGCCCAAAATTCCGGCAAACTTCAGGATTTTCTTGGTGCGTTCCATGGATTTTGTCCGCTGCTGCTTTTCCAGATTGTTGTTTTTTGTAATTTCACGGTCAAAACTGGCGATAATCTCGCGCAAACGTTCCGAAATATTGAGATCGTTGCGAATCAATTCGTTCTCTTTTTGTATCAACGATTCGCGAATTCGAGAATTTTCCTTTTTCGCCTCGGCAACAATATACCGTGCGGCGACAAGCATGGAATCTACGGTTTTCGACTTGACAGTGGATGTGTCGCGTGCGGCATCACTGTTGAGATAATCGGCATATTTCTGCCAAATCCTGCGTTCGCGCGGTTTCAATTTTGACGGATTTCTGATTAACGACTCCACCGAATTCAAGCCTACGGAAGCTTCCAGTTTACGCACCTCGCGCATAATATCGTCCAGCGAAGTATCTTTTTGGTTCGTCAAACGAAGAATTCGCAACTGTTCAATGTTTCGGTTCTTTTCCTTGAGCAACGTTTTTACACTGTCCAATTGTTTTAGCTGAAAATCGTTGGTGGTAAGCGATTTTATCTCGTCTATTTTTCTGAAAAGCGAATCGGTCTTCGCCATATATTTTTCAAAATCTTCATCGCTTTCGGTTAAAAGCGCAAGCCTCGAAAAGCCATCGGTTTCGTAAACCAAATTGATGAGCGTCCCGGTTTCAATAAACTTTTTCTCGCCTGTGGTTTCATTGGATTCCGCAGTAAAATTTTTGAATTCGGAATATAAAAAAAAGCCCACTAACACAGCCAAAGCCCCCAAAACAAGGTAGCTGAGGATGATTTTAAAGGTGAATTTGTTTCTTGAAGTGGCCATCGTTCAAATGTAAATAGTAATGAAACGGGGAAGTATTAAGAATATGGTAAAAAAACCGAAACCGAAACCGAAATCGAAAACGATGCGGAAGTATTTGGAGAAATTGAAAAAAGAAATGTACTTTTGCCGAACATCTCAAAGGGGTGCGGATTTTAGTCTTGAGCCAGAAGTGATGAGAGATGAGACTTAAAACTCATAACTCATAACTCATAACTCATAACTCGAAGAAGCTGAGATTATACCCAAAGAACCTGGGCGGGTAATGCTGCCAAGGGATACAAATAGGAACCCCCTGTAATATTGCACGACGCAATGTTTTCAGGGTTTTTTTATATAAACCATTTAACAAACCAAGAATAACGCCCCTTTTATTCGTATAAAATTATTTTTTTACGAATGAAAAAGTTATTGATTACCACAGTTTTTACTTCTCTTTTTATTACCGTTTCCGCGCAGGAAAAAACGCAGGATTCCACAAAAATTGAAGCTTTGGACGAAGTTTTGGTACAGGCCGTGCGAGTAGATGCCGATTCGCCAATTACCCACTCAAACCTCGATAAAGAGGAGCTCGAAAAACGAAACCTCGGGCAGGATATTCCGTATATGCTCAACTATCTTCCGTCGGTGGTTACCACGAGCGATGCCGGCGCTGGCGTGGGCTATACCTACATTCGTGTTCGTGGGAGCGATGCTTCGCGCGTAAATGTTACGCTTAATGGAATTCCGTATAACGATTCCGAAAGCCAAGGCACGTTTTGGGTCAATCTACCCGATTTTACTTCCTCGGTGCAAAGCCTGCAATTGCAACGCGGCGTGGGAACTTCCACCAACGGTTCGGGCGCTTTTGGCGCGAGCTTGAATTTGTTGAGCGATGCCGTTTCGGAGGAAGCCTATGGCGAAATTGCCAACTCCTTCGGAAGTTATAATACACACAAGCACAATATAAAGTTCAGTACTGGCTTGCTTTCCGAGCATTTTGAATTAGCGGGAAGGTTGTCAACCATTCAATCCGACGGATATATTGACCGGGCCAGTTCCGACTTGAAATCATACTTTCTGCAAGGTGCTTTTGTAAATAGAAATACTTTGATAAAAGCCTTGGTTTTCGGCGGCAGGGAAGAAACTTACCAATCGTGGAACGGTTTGGAAGACCCCGAAAAGCTTGAAAACGACCGCACCTTTAATTCTGCCGGAATGTACACCGATGAAGATGGAAATATTCAGTTTTATGACAACGAAGTAGATAATTATGCCCAAGACCATTATCAATTGCTTTGGAACCAGCGTTTCAGCAATAATTGGAGCACCAATGTTTCTTTAAATTATACAAAAGGTGAAGGGTATTTTGAACAATACAAAGAGAATGAAGATTTTGAAACCTACGGTTTTGAACCCATAGAAATTGGCGGTGATACCATAAATACAACCGATTTAATCCGCCGCCGCTGGCTCGATAACGATTTTTACGCGGCGAATGCGAACGTGAATTACAAAAACAACAAAATTGATTTTACGGGCGGGGCGTTTTACAGCTATTACACCGGCGACCATTTTGGCGAAGTAATTTGGGCGCGCTACGCCAGCGATTCTGAAATACGGGACCGTTATTACGAAGGGAATGGCGAAAAAAGTGAATTCACCGTTTTTTCAAAAGCAACGTATCGAATCAATGAAAAGTGGAGCGTGTTCGGCGATTTGCAGGGACGGTTTTTGAACTATAATATTTCGGGGATTACTTCAGATTTGGAAGCTTTGACCGTAGATGAAGACTATTCCTTTTTCAACCCAAAAGCGGGATTGACCTATAAATTAAATCCTTCAAACCAGTTCTATTTCTCCTATGGAAAGGCGCACCGCGAGCCTTCACGAAATGATTACGAACAGGGAATTGTTACGCCCGAAAAGTTGGACGATTTTGAACTTGGATGGCGATTCGCCACCGAAAAGGCAAAGGTCAACACCAATATTTATTATATGAATTACAAAGACCAATTGGTACTCTCCGGCGAACTGAACGATGTGGGCGCGCCCTTACGAACCAGCAGCGGAAAAAGCTACCGTTTGGGACTGGAAGTGGATGCTGAAATACAGCTTCTTAAAAATTTGAGAACCCTGCCAAATATCGCGTTGAGCACCAATAAAAATGTGGATTTCGTCACATCCCGCGATGGGGATTTGGTAAATCTTGGCAATACAAATATTTCCTTTTCGCCTTCGGTAGTCGCAGGAAATATGCTGGAATATTCGCCAATCCAGAACTTGCAATTGGGCTTTCTTTCAAAATTTGTGGGCGAACAATATATGGGCAATATTGACAGCGAAGCTTCAAAATTGGACAGTTATTTCGTGAATGACTTTAACATTGTTTACACTTTGGACTCGCTTCCGTGGGTAAAGGAAGTAGTTTTTTCAGCCTTGGTGAACAATATTTTTAACGTGGAATATATTTCCAACGGCTACTTTTATACTTATGATGATGATTTCAGCAATCCCGGAACCGTTACTACCGTTGAAGGCGCGGGATATTATCCGCAGGCGACGATTAACTTTTTAGTGGGAGCTACAGTGAAGTTTTAACTGCTGTTTTTTCGGCTCCGTCTGTCTGCCGAGGCGCGCGGGACAGATGGAGTGGAAGGAATGAGGGTAGCAAAAATTAAGTCTAATGGATATTTAGGTATTAGTTGCTCACGTTAATGGTATTGCCGTTTCGCACCGCCCGATAGGATTGCATTGGGTATTGGGTGTCGGGCTCGGTGGTGTGCCTTCCAAAATTTACGATATTATACTTATTGTCGTCATCCGGGCAAGGACAGGTCGCAATTGGGCCATCCACCTCCATTCGCGAACAATTGCTCGGCACGTGGTTTGGGTCGGTGAGGTCATACGCAAAATATTGAGTTTCACTCACACAATAAACCACAATTCCCTTAATTCCCTGGGAAGTAATAACATAATTTCCGGGAAATCGAAGACCGTTGTACTCAGGCAAATTTAAGTTTAAGTTCAGATTTACAACAGGATCGGTTAAATAGGGATTTCGTTCTTTTTGGTCATCATTTTTTGAACAGGATACCAGTGTGAAAATTATTGAAAGGAAAATAATTATATTCTTCATGGAAACTACTAAATTTTAAGGCCGAAATTACAACAAATTATACTACAACTAAATTTTTAGTATATTTGTTAAACATAATCCCGTCGCCGTATGGGATTTTTCTATTCCCGCGCTGGCGGGAATCTTATTATATGGAATTTAAGAATTAAAAAAAGGGTTTGTAATACACAAACGATGAAGTTATGAGTAAAGTATCTTATTACACCGCCGAGGGATTGAAAAAGTTAAGGGATGAAGTAGATTATCTACGCGATGTGGAGCGCCCAAAAGCCTCTAATGCCATTGCCGAGGCTCGCGATAAAGGCGACCTCAGCGAAAACGCGGAATATGACGCAGCCAAGGAGGCCCAAGGAATGCTGGAAATGCGTATTGCAAAGCTGGAAGAAGTACTTGCAAACGCCCGTTTGATAGATGAATCGCAACTGGATTTGAGCAAGGTTTTGGTACATTCCAAAGTGAAAATAAAAAACCAAAACAATGGCATGGAAATGAGCTATAAGCTCGTGGCCCAAAGTGAAGCTGACCTAAAAACGGGAAAAATTTCTGTAGATTCCCCCATCGGAAAGGGATTGCTGGGCAAGCAAAAAGGCGAGATAGCCGAAATACAGGTCCCCAATGGCGTGCTTAAATTCGAAATACTGGAAATTTCAAGAGATTAACTATGGCATCAATTTTCACTCAGATTATTGAAGGTGAAATTCCTTCTTATAAAGTGACAGAAGACGACAATTTCATTGCGTTCTTGGACATAAATCCAAACGCAAAAGGCCATACGCTTTGTGTGCCGAAAGAGGAAATCGACAAGATTTTTGACATGGGCGAGCATATGTACCTTCAATTGATGCAGTTTTCACGAAAAGTTGCACGCGCGCTTGAAAAAACGGTTCCCTGCAAACGTGTGGGAATGGCCGTCGTGGGCTTGGAAGTGCCGCACGTGCACGTCCATCTTATTCCTTTGAATGAAATGGACGATATGCGATTTACCAAAAAGGTAAAAATGACTTCGGAAGAATTTGAAATGTTGGCCGAAGCCATTGCCGAAAAACTTAAATCGTAGGAATTAGTAGATACACTACCGCTGAAATCAAAACAATTGCTGCGATTACTAAAATATAAAATAGCGGTTTTACCTTTAAATATTGTTTATTGGTTTCCGCTATTTTTTTGTTGTAATCAAAAACGCGCTCAATGTCTTCCGTCCAGTTTACGGGGTAAATATCGTTTTTGCAGGTATGGCAGTATAAATTGCTTTCTATTTCGGAAGCTGGTTTTTTAAAAAAAGAGTTTTCTTTTTCTACTTGGGTAAATGTAAATTCCAGGCCATCGGTCCCAAAACAAGTGGGGCAATTGTTTTTTAAGCGCCCCGTGTGTAAAATATGTGTTTTGGTCTCCATAATTAACTTTCTGTCTTTAAGGCTATTTCCATTGTTGTGCCTTGGTTTGGTGCGCTTTTAAGTACACGTATTTTACCATTATGATATTCCTCGATAATTCTTTTTGCGAGGGAAAGTCCAAGGCCCCAGCCGCGTTTTTTGGTGGTATAGCCAGGTGTAAAAATTCTTCTGAACTCACTTTTTGTAAGGCCTTTTCCCGTATCGGCTATATGCACTAGCGCATACTTTGAGTTTTGTTCTATTGAAATGGTAATCTTTCCTTTTCCTTTCATCGCGTCAATTCCGTTTTTCACCAAATTTTCAATGGTCCAGCTGAAAAGTTGGGGATTCATCTGAACGTACACAGGCTTTTCAGGAATATCGAGTTGAAAATCGATGAGTTTCGAAGTCCGTTTCTGCAAATAATGAAAAGTGGCTTTGGTTTCAGCAACCAGATCACAGCGTTCCAATTTTGGTACCGAACCTATTTTTGAAAACCGGTCTGTAATTTTTTCCAAGCGCGAGATGTCCTTTTCCATTTCGGCAATATATTCGGAATTTACATTTTCACTTTTCAAAATTTCTGTCCAGCCCACCAAGGAGGAAAGGGGCGTGCCAATTTGGTGTGCCGTTTCCTTTGCCATCCCGGCCCAGAGCCTGTTCTGTTCGGCAGATTTTGAGGTTTTGTAAAAAAGATAAACGGCTAATATGAAAAGAAAGATAATTAGGATTAAGGCTGCGGGATAGTATTTTAATTTGTTTATCAATGGTGAATTGCCAAAATAAATCACAGAAAGAACTTGATCATTATACTTTACCTCCAACGGTTTATACTCTGACGTAAAACGATCAATGAGTTTTTGTCTAGCGACTTCGTTCTTTAAAATTTCCGGGTCAATATTTCTTCCGTCATAGAAATCCTCTTTTAAAGTGTGAAGAATCATTGGAGTCGTACTGTTGCTTTGGATTATAGCAAGGGCGGTTTCACTAACCGTATTCCCTTCTCCAGCAAGACTCTGTGCCAATTCGCCTTGGGCAGCCGCCCAAATCTCCATTTTGGCCCGCTCGTTTGCCTTTAATTGGGTAAAGAACGCATAGGTATTCCACAAAATAAGGCTGATAACGATAAGCGAAGCCAAAATAAAACCCCAACGGGAGAGTGATTTATTGCGAAACATACATAAATATTAATTGCAGCGATGCTTTCTAAAAGCAGGTTTAAATATAAAGCAAATATGTTGATATTATTGTATAATCAAGTTTTTACAAGCTATAATCTTTGGGTACATTTGCAGCAATGATCTCTATTGAACCACACGAATTATCCACCGGAAAACTGCACGGCTATCTTTTGGGCGCGGTGGCGCCTAGACCTATTTGCTTTGCAAGTACTGTTGATAAAGAAGGAAACGTAAACCTTTCGCCTTTTAGCTTTTTTAATGTTTTTAGCGCACGGCCGCCAATCCTGGTGTTTTCGCCAGCGCGCCGCGGCCGCGACAACACCACGAAACATACCTATGAAAATGTTTTGGAAGTGCCCGAAGTGGTTATAAACATTGTGAGCTTTGAAATGGTGCAGCAAGTGTCGCTTTCTTCCACGGAATATGCCAAGGGCGTAAATGAATTCACAAAGGCAGGCTTTACTGAAATTCCTTCAGAACTGGTAAAACCACCCCGCGTTGCCGAAGCGCCCGTACAGCTGGAATGTAAAGTGAACGACGTAATTAAACTTGGCACCGAAGGCGGCGCAGGAAATTTAGTAATTTGCGAAGTTGTAAAAATTCATATAAAAGAGGAAATTTTAAGTGAAGATGGCAGCATCGATCCTTTTAAGATTGACACCGTTTCACGGCTCGGTGGCAATTGGTACAGCCGTGCAAAAGAGGGTCTTTTTGAAGTTCCCAAACCATTGACAACTTTGGGAATGGGCGTGGATAGTCTTCCCGAAGAAATCCGCCGTAGCAAAGTTTTGACGGGCAATGATTTGGGAATGCTGGGCAACGTAGAAAATTTCCCAAATTCCGAAGAAATTAATACCTTTATAAATGAATCCGACGAATTGAAATGGTTGCGGGATGAGGGTAATGTTTTAGAAATTCATAAAAAAGCCCAAGACTTTCTTTGCGAAGGAAAAATTGAGGAAGCTTGGAAAGTGCTTTTAAGCAGAAAATAAAAGAAAAACAATAAATATTTAAGTAAAAAAAATGGAACTACAAGGAAAAATAAAAATGATAGATGAAACCAAAACCTACGGCAATAACGGGTTTCGGAAACGTGAGATGGTAATTACTACCGAAGAGCAATATCCACAACATATAATGATTGAGTTTGTGCAGGACAAAACAGATTTACTGAACAGTTATAAAGTAGGGCAAGACGTAAAGGTGAGCATCAACGTCCGCGGCCGCGAATGGGTGAATCCGCAGGGCGAGACCAAATATTTCAACAGCATTCAAGGCTGGCGTATTGAAAATGTATCTCAAACCACGGGTAGTGGCGATATGCCTCCAATGCCTCCGGCGGAAGCTTTTGAACCTGCAAACGATTTTAACGAAGAAGAACACGACGATCTTCCCTTTTAAACAAGGGCAGGAATTTTACCCATAACTAAAATTGGCCTCGAAGGAATTAAATTTCCTTCGGGGTTTTTTTATGCGAAAATTTTCAGCAATTTTGAGATATGCACTTTGTAACCGACAAACTTTGGTTCCCAAATCCCAAAGAAGCGACTGAAGATGGCTTGCTCGCCATTGGCGGCGATCTTTCTGTGGAGCGCCTTCTGTTTGCTTACCATTCCGGTATATTTCCTTGGTTTGAAGATGATCAGCCCATTCTTTGGTGGAGCCCGGATCCGCGAATGGTTTTGTTTCCAGAAAATTTTAAGGTTTCAAAAAGTCTTCGGAAAACTTTAAACAGTGAAAAATTCAAAATTACTTTTAATCAAAATTTTGAGGAAGTTATAAAAAACTGTGCAACAGTTCTACGAAAGGGACAGGCCGGAACGTGGATTACCGCAGAAATGCAAAATACCTACATTGCCTTGCACAAAGCCGGACACGCTATCTCCGTCGAGGTTTGGAAAAACGATAAACTGGTTGGCGGACTTTACGGGCTTGATCTTTCACAGAAAAAAGTATTTTGTGGCGAGAGTATGTTCAGCTTGGTGAGCGATGCTTCCAAAGTAGCTTTTTTTTACCTTTCAGAATATGTAAAATTGAAAAACTATAAATTTATAGATTGTCAGATTTATAATGCACATTTGGAGAGTTTAGGCGCGGAGGAAATAGAGAGAGATACATTTTTGGCGATTTTGAACCAAGAAACGGCTCCCGAAAGTTCGGCCGATTAAAAGTTAAATTTTTTCATTTTTAGTCCAAACTGCAATAATATTTAATTTTTATAGTTTCTTTGAACAACAAACCTCACAAACACGTGCAATCCCAAATTAACTGCATACGTTTGTAAAAACCTGATATCCCCAATGATTACAAAGCGTTTTTTGCTTACTTTGATTTTATTTGCCGGAATTTCCTCTCTTTCCATCGCGCAATCGGCCACACACAAAACAGACGTAAACAAAGATATTGATGTGGTTCGCGTTTATGAACAGGTGGTTAAAGAAGGCTATGGTACGCCCTTTATTTATAAGAAATTGGCTACCGCCTATTACTACAAGAGCGAATATGATAAGGCAGTCACTTGGTTCCAAAAATTATTCTCTGAGGAAAAAAATACCGACCCAGAGCTTGCTACACAATATAATCAAGCTCTAAAAGCTGTTGCGGCTACCAGTTCTAAAAATTCGCTGAAAGATATTTTCTGAAAAAAATCATACTTCGTGAAAGCGGAAGCAACTCTCGATATGGTCGTTCACCATTCCGGTGGCCTGCATATGGGCGTAAACCACGGTGCTGCCCACAAACTTAAATCCCCGTTTTTTTAGGTCCTTGCTCAAGGCATCACTTTCGGGGCTCGTTGCTGGCGCATCTTTGTGGGTCTTCCAGATATTCTTAATGGGTTTGTGGTTTACGAAACCCCAGATATATTGGCTAAAACTTCCAAATTCCTTTTGGATTTCCATAAAAGCCCGCGCGTTCGTAACTGCGGAATGTACTTTCAGTTTATTGCGAATAATCCCTTCGTCCTGCAGCAGTGCGTCAATTTTGGATTGGTCGTATTTGGCTATTTTTTTATAGTCGAAATTGTCAAAGGCTTTTCTAAAATTTTCACGTTTCCGAAGAATGGTAATCCAACTCAGTCCTGCTTGAAAGGTTTCCAAAAGTAAAAATTCAAACATCGTTTTATCATCCTTCACCGGCACGCCCCATTCCTCATCGTGATATTTTACATAGAGTGGATCGGTTCCGCACCATCCGCAGCGCACTTTTTCTGAATTCATATTTCATATTTTACAAATATTCCTACCCCAGTCCGCCCCGGTGGAAGCGAACTCCTGCACCCCTTTAAGGGTTGGGGGTTAAACTGTCAACTGCAACTGCCAACTGAAAACTTTTTTCATTGTTGCCCGGGAAAATTAAAGGTAATCGTACCCAACTGTTTCGCCTTGGAGGCATCCGTACTGAAACGCGCCTGCTCGGAATATTCCAGCGCAGCATCAATCAAACACTCGTTGGATGTTGTGGAAGCGGTTTTGTTATATGAATTTTTCACAACCTTTCCCAAATTGTTCACCTCCACGTTTATCACCACTTTTCCCGAGCCATAACAGGTATAGACGGGATTTGGCAGGTCAATATCCTTGCGGTTTACCAACTGGTAGCTAATGGTGGTGTTGCGATTACCGCTTTTTACAACTGCCTCGCCCTCTTTTCCGGTTTCGCTATTGGAGAATTTTTTCTTTTTTTCTTTTTCTGGCTTTGTTGTTACTGTAGCTCCGTTCCCGTTGTCGCTTTTTGAATTTTCCAAAGCCTCGTTCATTTCTTGAAGTTTACCTTCGGTGGTTTCGGTTATTTCTTCGTCTTCATTTTCAACCGAGGAAATAAATTTTTCGGCTTCGTTATAAGCGCGATTGGTTTCAATCTTTACTTTTTCAGGGGTGAGTTCGGCAATGGCGAGATCTTCGGGAAGCAATTCCTCGGGAGCCATCACTACATCATAGGTTTCTTCAGTGTTTTCCTCCTGTTCTTTTGAAAGTTTCACGCTGAATAGGAATAGCACCAAACTGCCCGTGAGCAGGGAAGTGATAAGGAACGCTCTGTATGAATAATTGAAATTCATTATTGCAAGTACCGAAATTTTGTGCAAAATTCCACAAAACTGCTGAAAATTAAGATGGTATTAAAGATATTTTAACTTGGAAGCGAGGCCTCGAAAGCTTCAATACCGACGGCTTTTTCCACAGAAAATTCACCTATTCGGGTTCTGCGCAGGGCAGAAAGATGTGCGCCGTTATTTAATGCCTTGCCAAAATCATTTGCGAAGGAGCGGATATACGTGCCTTTGCTGCAAACCACTCTGAAATCTACTTTTGGAAGCGCAATCTTTGTTATTTCAAATTCTGAAATAGTAATGGTTCGAAAAGGAATTTCAACTTCTTCGCCACTTCGGGCAAATTCATACAAACGTTTTCCTTCTTTTTTCAAGGCCGAAAAAACGGGTGGTTGCTGTTGAATTTCACCAATGAATTGTTTTGTGGCTTCGTGTATTTTTTCTGAAGTTATTTCTGAAATATCAAAAGTTTGATCAATCTCCGTTTCCAAATCGTAACTCGGCGTAGTGCAGCCAAGTGTAAAAGTACCCGTGTATTCCTTCTCCTGCGCTTGGAACGCGTCTATTTTTTTTGTGAATTTTCCAGTACAAATAATTAAAAGCCCCGTGGCCAAAGGATCGAGCGTGCCAGCGTGGCCCACTTTTATTTTTTTTATTCCGAAGGATTTCCGAATTAACCAACGCACTTTGTTTACCGCTTGGAAAGATGTCCATTCCAAGGGTTTATCTATCAAAATTACTTGGCCTTCTTTGTAATCCTCTGCAGTCATTACACGTAAAAACTTGAAATGATGGCAATAAGGCCAATGAGTACACAATAGATTGAAAAGTAGCGCAGCTTGCTTTTTTTAACGAGTGAAATCATCCAAGTGCAGGCTATAAGTCCGCAGATAAATGCAGCCAAAAAACCTACGCTCATAACACCCAAATTTGTGTTGTGGGTTGATATTTCACCACTCAAAAGATCCTTTGCTATTTTCCCAAAGATTAAGGGAACGACCATTAAAAATGAAAACCGGGCGGCTTTGGTTTTATCATTTCCCAAAAGAACAGAAGTAGAAATTGTGGCGCCACTTCGGGAAATTCCGGGTAACATGGCCACGGCCTGCGCTACTCCTATAATAATGGAATCCTTGATGGTTACTGGCTTTCCAGTGTTTTTGGAACGATCTGCCAACCACAAAAGGACAGCGGTAATTATGAGCATAGCCCCTACGAAAGCAATGCTTCCGCCGAAAAATGATTCCAATTCCTCTTCAAAAAGCAAACCGATTATAACGGCCGGCAGCATGGAAAGAACGATTTTGAAAGCAAATTGCGTCTCTTCATTCCATTGAAATTTCAGAATGCCCCCAAAAATCTGAATAATATCTTTTCTGAAAACAACGAGCGTACTGAGCGCCGTAGCAAAGTGGAGAATTACCGTAAAAAGCAAACTTTCCTCGGGCACCGAAGTATCTCCCAAAATTGCTTTTCCTATTTCGAGATGGCCGCTGGAGGAAACGGGTAAAAATTCCGTAAAACCTTGTATAATACCAAGAATAATGGCGTCTATATAATCCACTAATTTTCTTCTTTGCTATCGGGTTTCAACAAAATGGCATATACTTCAATCGCAAAGCCCAAAAGCACCATTGCGGGAGCCAAGCGTATTCTTCTCCAATTGTAAATTTCAGGATTGAAAACGTTCGGGTCGTCGCTGCCACCACCCGTCATTAGTATAAAGCCCAAGGCGATAAAGGCGATGCCAATAAGCATGAATTTGTAGTTTTTTCGCTCAAAAACAAATTCGGGCTTATAGTCTTCTTTTCGTTTTTTCTCTCCCATTGTTTAAAAAGTTTCAGGTTTCAAGTTCAAAGTTACAGGTTTCAGTGATTTGTAAAGAAACTATCAATAATACAAATCATCCGTTCGCAGGTTCAAAAAGCGTTGCGTAGCTATAAATGTACTTATCCACGTTATCAAAACGCCCATTAAAAATATAAATATAAACAAAACCGCCAAGAGCAGCGGATCGCCCAATAATTGCAACTGTGGAAAACTTTCATTGAGGTAGTAAAGCACTACGCCCATCCCGATCATCGCCACAATGGCCCCCACAATTCCTAATCGAACACTTTTCCAGACAAAGGGTTTGCGGATAAATTTCTTGGTCGCTCCCACCATCTGCATGGTTTTTATGGTAAACCGTTTTGCGTAAATACTCAATCGAATGCTACTGTTTATAAGCAATACCGCGATAAACGTAAAAATTCCGCTGATGACCAAAACCCAAAAACTAATGCGTTTCACGTTTTCGGTAAGCTGCGCAATCAAAGGCTTGTCGTAAATAACATCGTCCACAAAATCCTTGCTTTTCAGCTCGTTTGTTATTTCCTCCATTTTTGCGGGCGTAACGTAGTCTGCCAAAATGTAAACGTCAATGCTATTTTGAAGTGGATTTTCGCCCAGATATTCAATGAAATTTTCGCCCAAAGTTTCTTGGTGCTCCTTTGCGGCATCTTCCTTTGAAACGAAAGTGGCAGACTTTGTATATTCAGCCAGCGCCAAACTTTGCTTCAATTGGGTGATTTCAACTTCCTTCGCCGTGTCTTTCAAAAAAACGGTGATCGCAATTTGTTCCTTAAAATAATCGGCAACTTTTTTTGAATTCAAAACCAACAAGCCCAACAATCCCAGTAGAAAAAGCACCAGCGAAATACTGATGACCACTGAAAAATAGGAAGAAATCAATCTGCGTTTTTGATATTTTTCAAAAGAAGAACTCATAGGGTTTGCTGAATTTTGGCGTAAAAATACAAGTAATTTTGCATCTTGTGTTAAACAACGCCGAAAGTTTCCAATTTGTTATAATAAGATTAAATTTGGGGTGCCTTAAATTGTATTAACATTAAAGATAACCTACTAAAATCCCTAAAAATTTCCCGCCCGGGACTCTGGTTTGCAACAGTTTGGATGTATTTGGTCCCTTTTGACCTCGCTTCAAATTTTTGGGAGGAGCCACAGTTTTGGCTTGGATTCTTCTTTGTTACGTTTCCGTTGAATTTTTTGGTGTATGGCCTAAACGATTTTACGGATGGAAAGGCAGATTCGTTTAACCCTCGGAAAGGGAATTATCTGTTTGGCGCCAAGTTGAGCAAAAAGGAATTAGAGCCGGTTTTTTGGCAAATTTGTGCCGTGATTTTGCCTTTTGTTGCCCTGTTTTCATATTTGGAAGGCAGGGAAATGTTCCTCCTGCTTCTTTTTATGATTGTGGTAAACATCCTCTACAATTTCAAGCCTTTCCGCCTCAAGGAACGCCCGCCCTTTGAAATTATAATACAGGTAGGTTACGTGTTCACGACACTTTTCAGCATCCTTTTGAATAATTTGGAAATGCTTCCCTGGCAGACGTTGCTCTATCTTTCACTCTTCGCATTCCAAGCCCATATTGCGGGGGAAATTATGGATATCGAGCCAGATAGATTAGTGGGAAAGAAAACCACAGCGGTTTTGATAGGAAGAAAAAATGCGAAGTTTTTAATGCTTTTTCTACTATTATTTGAAGCGTATATCCTGAAATTCTGGTTTGATGATTGGGTGCTGTCGGGTTTTTTGGCGGTTTTTTCGCTTTGGCTTATTTTGGATATTTTCGTTTTCTTCAAAGAAAAACCCTATTCGGTAAAGCAAATGAAAATCTTTGGAATCGCCATCAACATTTCCGCAATTCTTTCGATGATTTGGGTGCTTTATTCCGGAAATCTACTGCATCCAAATTTTTAAAATATAGGGTTTTACTTCTTCCAATAAACCTTAAATTTGCGGCTCTTTCCACCAGTGGAAATAATTTTCAAAAGAAAAACAAGAAGATGGGCAAATATCACTTCAACGAGATAGAAGCAAAGTGGCAAAAACATTGGGCCGAAAATCAAACTTTTAAGGCCGAGAACAAAAGCGACAAACCGAAATACTATGTTTTGGATATGTTTCCCTATCCGTCCGGCGCGGGCTTGCACGTTGGGCATCCGCTCGGGTACATTGCCAGTGATATTTATGCGCGCTACAAACGCCACCAAGGATATAATGTGTTGCATCCGCAAGGCTATGATTCTTTCGGACTTCCGGCAGAGCAATATGCCATTCAAACAGGGCAGCATCCTGCAAAAACAACTGAGGAAAATATTGCCCGTTACCGCGAACAGCTTGATAAAATAGGTTTTTCCTTCGATTGGAGCCGCGAGGTGCGTACTTCAAATCCTGAATATTACAAATGGACGCAGTGGATTTTTATCCAGCTTTTTGAAAGTTGGTACGATAAAGATTTAAATAAAGCCCGTTCCATTGAAGAACTGCGCGCTATTTTTTCTTCGGAAGGAAATGTTCACATAAATGCAGTCTGCGATGAGGGAATTGCGCATTTCACCGCTTCGGAATGGCTGGATTTTTCTGAAACGAAAAAGCAGGAAATTCTTCTAAAATATAGATTGACATATTTAGCCGAAACCGAAGTAAACTGGTGCCCGCAACTGGGAACCGTTTTGGCGAATGACGAAATAGTAAACGGCGTTTCCGAACGCGGCGGCTATCCGGTTGTGCGAAAAAAGATGAAACAATGGAGCATGCGCATCACAGCCTACGCCCAGCGTTTGCTCGACGGACTTGATAAAATAGACTGGCCGCAGTCTTTGAAGGATTCACAGACCAATTGGATTGGAAGAAGCAAAGGAGCGAGCGTAAAGTTTAGTGTTATGAGTTATGAGTTAGGAGTTGGCGAAACCTCATCCCACATACCTCATCCCTCATCCCTCGAAATTGAAGTTTTCACAACCCGCCCCGACACCATCTTCGGAGTAAGTTTTATGGTTTTGGCGCCGGAGCACGATTTGGTTTCAAAAATCACCACTGCCGAACAGAAAGAAGCAGTTGAAAAGTATGTGGAAGCCACCGCAAAACGCAGCGAGCGCGAACGAATGGCAGATGTAAAGCACATTACAGGCGTTTTTACGGGCGCGTATGCCGAGCATCCATTTACAAAGGAACCTATTCCAATTTGGATTGGCGATTACGTTTTGGCGGGCTACGGCACAGGTGCGGTAATGAGCGTTCCCTGTGGCGATCAGCGCGATTACGATTTTGCGAAACATTTCAATCTGCCCATTCCGAATATATTTAAGGATGCGGATATTTCTGAAGAAGCCTATTCTGATAAGGAAAATACAATCATCACGAACAGCGATTTTTTAAATGATTTAAATTATTCCGAAGCAACCGATAAAATAATAGCTGCCTTGGAGGAAAAAGGGATTGGCAAAGGCAAAATAAACTACCGTTTGCGCGATGCCGTTTTTAGTCGCCAGCGCTATTGGGGCGAGCCCTTCCCGATTTATTACAAAGACGGAATGCCGCAAATTATCTCTACGGAATGTTTACCGTTGCGCCTTCCCGAAGTTGAAAAATATCTGCCAACCGAAGAAGGCGAACCGCCTTTGGGCCGTGCCGATGATTGGGCGTGGAATGAAAAGGAGTTGTCAGTTGTCAGTTGTGAGTTGATTGACCACAAAACTGTTTTTCCTTTGGAATTGAACACCATGCCGGGTTGGGCGGGAAGCAGTTGGTACTTTTTCCGATATATGGAAGATGAAAAGCGCGACGAGGTTTTCGCCTCAAAAGAAGCGTTAAACTATTGGAAAAATGTGGATTTATACATTGGCGGCAGCGAGCACGCCACCGGCCATTTGTTGTACAGCCGTTTTTGGGTAAAGTTTATGCACGACCGCGGCTTGGTGCCTGTGGAAGAACCTTTTAAAAAGCTGATAAACCAAGGAATGATTTTGGGGGAGAGTGCGTTTGTTTATCGTGAAATTGGCACTAAAGTTTTTGTTTCAAAAAGTATATATCAAAAATATAATACTCCTGAAGGCTTTAATGAAGTTAGAGGCGTAATAGAAAAAATCGCTGGTTTAGAAAACATAACGATTGCTATAGTGCCTATTCACGTAGATGTTTCTTTGGTTGATATTCATAATGAATTAGACATTAAATCTTTTCGAAACTCAAGAGATGAATACAAAGACGCAATCTTTATTTCAGAGAACGGAATAGAAATAAATAATAATAATGAAAAATACATTGTAGGCCGCGAAGTAGAAAAAATGTCCAAAAGCAAATACAACGTGGTAAATCCCGATGACATTTGCAACCAATATGGCGCAGATACTTTAAGAATGTACGAAATGTTCCTCGGCCCACTGGAACAGGCAAAACCGTGGAACACCGCCGGGATTACGGGCGTACACGGTTTCCTTAAAAAACTTTGGAAATTGTACCATTCGGGGCCGGATGAAAGCTTTTACGTAACGGACACCCCTCCTTCGGAGGGGCAGGGGGAGGCCTTGAAAACATTGCACAAAACCATCAAAAAAGTACAGGAAGATATTGAGAACTTTAGTTTCAATACTTCGGTTTCCTCTTTTATGATTGCGGTGAACGAACTTTCGGCAGAAAAATGTAATTCACACGAGGTTTTGGAGCCGTTGGCAATTCTCATTTCGCCCTATGCGCCGCACATTGCGGAAGAGCTTTGGGAGAAATTGGGCCATTCGGAAAGTATTTCCACAGCGCCTTTTCCAAAATTTGAGGAGAAATATTTGGTAGAAAGCAGCAAGGAATATCCAATCTCCTTTAACGGAAAAATGCGTTTTACGTTGGAACTGCCACTCGATTTAAGCAAGGAGGAAATAGAATCTGCCGTAATGGCACACGAAAAGACAGCCCAATATTTAGAGGGCCGCACGCCGAAGAAGGTAATAATCGTGCCCGGAAAAATCGTAAATATCGTGGGTTAAAAATTTGCACACTATTTGCTATATTGTAAAAAAATCTCTGTGGCCTCTGTGTCTCTATGGTTATTAAAATTTTTACCACAAAGACAAAGAACACAGAGAAAAACTATAAACAACAAACTTTAAACAATAAAACCTATGTTTGGATACTATATAATTGCAGGATTAATCTTTTTGGTGAGTTGGTACGTAAGCCACAAATTGAAAAGCAAGTTTAAGGAATACAGCAAAATCCACCTTCAAAATGGAATGAGCGGAAAGGAAATTGCCGAAAAAATGCTCGCCGACAACGGCATTACCGATGTGCAGGTTATTTCGGTCCCCGGTCAATTGACCGACCATTACGATCCATCAAAGAAAACGGTGAATTTGAGCGAGCCAGTTTATATGCAGCGCAACGCAGCTGCGGCAGCGGTTGCGGCCCACGAATGTGGACACGCGGTGCAACACGCCACTGCTTACAGTTGGCTGAAATTGCGTTCCACCATCGTTCCCGCGGTAAGCGTTTCGAGCAAACTTTCCAACTTTGTAATTATGGCTGGTCTTATTTTGTTTGCCACAGGTTCGGCAATTGGCAGCTGGGTTTTCGGGATCGGTATTTTACTTTTTGCGGTAACCACGGCTTTTGCCTTCATCACCCTGCCGGTGGAATTTGACGCCAGTAAGCGTGCGCTAGTCTGGTTGGAAACCAATAATATGGTAACCCCACAGGAACACGAAGGCGCAAAGGATGCGTTGAAATGGGCAGCCAGAACCTATGTGGTTGCGGCAATTGGTTCCTTGGCAACACTGCTATATTTTATTTCTATCTTCTTGGGAAGTCGCGATTAAAAGAAAAATTTAATGCAAAAACAAACCCGCCTATTTTTATGGGCAGGTTTGGTGTTTAAAGAAGATGCTTTTAATGAAGGTTGTCTGGATTGTATCCCAAATAATCCACTTCTTTCTCATGAAAGATAATTCCGTTTTCTTCCAGCTCTTTTAAGATGGGTTCGTAAACCTCTTTGGCAATTGGAAGCTGTACGCCGGGCGTGGTTATTTCTTCATTCAAAATTTTAAGGGCAGCAATTGCTACCGGAAGTCCTACGGTTTTTGCCATTGCCGTATGGGTCTGGTCTTCGCCGATAAGCGTCATGTGGCTGTCTATTTGATATTTTTTGCCTTTAAGTTCGTACCCAAATTTGTGGTACATCACGATCATATCCTTATCATGCGGTGCCAGCGTCCATTTGTCCTCCAATATTTTTTGAAGTCCCATGGCGGGCGTTGCATCTTTAATTCCCAACTTTTTTTCCTTGGTGAAAAGATCAAGCTCTTCCAGTTTTTCCCACATTAAATCGTCCTGGTCTATTTTCAGGGCGTGGCGAAGTTTCAATTCCACCGTATCTGAAGGCGAATAGGGAAGAAATAGGTTTACAAAGTCGCGATAGCTCATGGTTTCGGAATCGGGAATGGTGTAGCTGTCGTCGGTCATTCCCAATTGCACAAACATGTTCCAGGCACGGCTGAAACCCACGCGGCGAATGGTGCCGCGGTATAGCGTTAAAATATTATCCAGTCCATAAATTGATTGGTATTGTAAGGAATTTCGGTTGGCATACACTTCAAATTTGCCATACCCTTCAATATTGATAAATTCTGTTCTTCGGAAAAGCCTGTGATAAGGAATGTACTTGTATTTTCCTTCCTGTATAAATTCCGCAGCGCCGCCCTGTCCTACCAAAACTACGTTTCGCGGATTCCAAGTGAATTTGTAATTCCAAAGGTTGTCGTCGCTTTCAGGCGCAATCAACCCGCCACAAAACGATTCAAACAGCAGCATTTTTCCGCCTTTGGCGCGTATTCTATCAATCACTTGCATGGCACTCATATGGTCCACTCCGGGGTCGAGACCGATTTCATTCATAAAAACCAGTCCTTTTGATTCGGCTTTGTGGTTCAGCGCTTGCATTTCTTTGCTCACGTAAGAGGCCGTAACCATATGCTTTCCGAATTCAATACAGTCGCGGGCTACTTCAATATGGTAGCGTGCGGGAAGCATGGAGATTACCAAATCGCTGTTTTCTACCGCTTCCTTTCTTTGCACATCGTTAAAAACGTCGAGCATAATCCCGCGGGCGTTTGGGTGGTTTGAGGTGAACTTCTGCGCAGATTGAATGGATATGTCCCCAATGGTTATAAAAAGGTCTTCTTTTTCGCTTTTGTCCAGCAAATAACGGATTAAACTTGTGGCAGATCTTCCTGCGCCGATAATTAATATGTTTCTCATTGGGGGAGTTTTTTGTTAACTTTGGAGATAGATTTTGTAAAGGACGAAATTACTAATTCCAAATTTTAAAAATGACGGTTTTCGATAAAAATATGGTGGTCACGGCTTCATTTCTTGCCGCCGCTACAATAGCAATGGGAGCTTTCGGCGCCCACGGATTAAAGAATATGGTTGACGCTGCCGCACTCACTACCTTTGAAACCGGAATACGGTACCAAATGTACCATTGCCTCGCTATTTTGGCCGTGGGCTTGGCGCCTTCCATTCCGGAAAGAATAAAAAAAACCGTATTTTGGTTTTTTATCCTTGGCATACTGCTTTTTTCGGGTTCTATCTATCTGCTTGCGCTGAATGCTATTTTGCCTTTTAATGCAGCTAAAATAGGATTTGTAACCCCAATCGGCGGGCTTATGTTTATTCTCGGGTGGTTTTTGTTTGCTTATAGAATGCTTACGTTAAAGAAGCAATAAATGTTTTTCATATTTTCTTCAATCTCTTTTAGATTTGCTACTTTTGTACTCTACAAAATTTAAAAAAGGTATGGTCGATAAAAACCAAGCTACAAAAACGATTTCAGTTGAAAAATACGGAATCAAGAATGCAAAAGTTAAATATCAACTTTCTTCTGAAGAACTTCACAACGAAACATTGCAAAAAGGTCAAGGAAAAGAAGCTGCGAGCGGCGCCTTGGCTGTAAATACTGGAGAATTTACAGGAAGATCCCCCAAGGACAGATTTATTGTTAAGGACGATGTTACACGCGAAAAGGTGTGGTGGGGAAATATCAACATTCCATTTCCTCCCGATATGTTTGATAGACTTTATGATAAGGTTGTTGATTATCTTTCCGAAAAGGAAATTTACGTGCGCGACAGTTATGCCTGCGCCGACGAGGAATACAAATTGAACATACGTGTTATCAATGAAACGCCGTGGTCCAATATGTTTGCCCACAACATGTTCCTTCGCCCTACGGCAGAGGAATTGGCGTCTTTTGACCCAGAATGGCTTATTGTAAATGCCCCGGGATTTACAGCCGATCCTGAAGTTGACGGAACGCGCCAGCATAACTTCGCTATCCTGAACTTTACCCGAAAAATTGCCTTAATTGGCGGTACCGGTTATACTGGCGAAATTAAAAAAGGTATATTTTCTGCGCTTAATTTCATACTTCCGGTTGATAAAAATACGATGCCAATGCACTGCTCCGCAAACGTTGGCGACGATGGCGAGACCGCTATTTTCTTCGGTCTTTCCGGAACGGGAAAGACAACGCTTTCCGCAGATCCGGACCGTAAATTGATTGGCGATGATGAACACGGCTGGACTGAGGATAATAAAATCTTCAACTTTGAAGGCGGTTGCTACGCAAAGGTTATAAACTTGACCGAAGAACAGGAACCAGACATTTACAATGCAATAAAACCTGGAGCATTGTTGGAAAATGTAGTGATGGACGAAAAGGGCGAAGTTGACTTTGCCGATACTTCCATCACGCAAAATACAAGGGTAAGTTATCCTATCTATCACATAAAGAACATCCAAGTGCCTTCCATTGGCTACAATCCGAAGAATATTTTCTTTTTGACGGCAGATGCCTTTGGCGTTTTGCCTCCCATTTCAAAACTTACTCCGGGGCAGGCTGCTTACCATTTCATAAGTGGTTATACGGCTAAAGTTGCGGGTACGGAAGAAGGAATCAACGAGCCGACCCCAAACTTTTCCGCGTGTTTTGGAGCGCCGTTTATGCCGCTTCACCCTACGGAATATGCTGAAATGTTGAGCAAAAAGATGAAAGATTCCGGCGTGAATGTTTGGTTGATCAATACCGGTTGGACCGGAGGGCCATACGGCGTAGGTAGCAGAATGAAACTGAAATACACAAGAGCAATGATTGCTGCTGCTTTGGAAGGAAAGTTGAAAGATGTGGAATTTGAAAAGCACCCTATTTTCAATTTGATGATGCCTAAATCTTGCCCCAACGTTCCTTCGGAAATATTAAACCCAAAGGAAACGTGGAAAAACAAAAAGGCCTACGACATTCAAGCCAAGGAATTGGCGAATTCGTTTAAAGAGAATTTCACCAAGTTTGAGTCCTTTGCCAATGAAGAAATCCTTTCAGGGGCTCCCGCTTCGGCTTAAAATCAAAATAGCTTAAAACAAAAAGGCTTGCCAGTGCGGCAAGCCTTTTTTTATTGCAATTAAATCGAGCTTATTTTTTGTTGTTAACCTCTTTAATGTACTTTTCCAAAGCCATCGTCATAGACGGTGTCTCGGGGGTTGGGGCTTGTATATCTACACGCAGGCCTACCTCGGTGGCGGCTTTTACGGTAGTATTTCCAAAAACCGCGATGCGCGTTTCGTTCTGTTTGAAATCTGGAAAGTTTTCCAAAAGCGACTGTATTCCACTGGGGCTGAAAAACACCAAAATATCATAATACACATCGCGCAGATCTGAAAGATCGCTGATTACGGTTTTGTAAAAAGTAGCTTCTTTCCAATCCACCTTCAGTTCGTTGAGTACTTCGGGAACTTCAGGCTTCAATTTATCAGAAGAGGGAAGTAGGAATTTCTCGTTTTTATATTTTTTTATGAGTGGCGCAAGTTCAGAAAAAGTCCTTTTCCCCACATAAATCTTACGCTTTCTGTAAACCACATATTTTTGGAGGTAGTAGGCTACGGCCTCGCTCAAGCAGAAATACTTCATCGTGTCCGGCACCTTAAAACGCAGCTCTTCTGCGATTCTGAAATAATGGTCCACAGAGTTTCGGCTTGTAAGAATAATAGCAGTATATTTATTGAGATCAACCTTTTGGGCCCGGACATCTTTACCAGACACGCCTTCAACGTGTATGAAAGGCCGAAAATCTATTTTTACCTTTTGCTTTTCGATCAAATCGAAATAAGGAGAGTTTTCAATTTTAGGCTCGGGCTGGGAAACCAAAATAGTTTTCACTTTCATAGATAGTCCTGATTTTTTTAGAATAATATACCTTATACAAAGCTTTTATAAAGAATAATATAAGGGGAAATTTCAAGTGCGCAAAGATACAAAATAAAATAGAAGAAATTGCCTAATATCAATTTTCCGTTTTTCTTGTAGCTGTAAAGCAGCGCAATAGCGTTTAGGGCCAACAAACATCCGCCAAAAATGAGCAAGCCTGTTGCGGTGGGCGGATATACATACAGGAAAAAAAGATTGCCCGCAAAGAACAAAATTCCCAAAAAGTTGCGATAACTCAATTTTTGGTACAGATAATTGTTGATAAGGGCATCCATCGAAAAAATATTTGCGACAATTTTTTCCAAAGAAAATTTTATCAATACAAAAACGCTGTAGGCCGTACAAATTTGAAGAAATAACCATTCATTGCTTTCTATTTCCGAAGGGTTAAAAACCTTAAAAAGCAAAAAGACGAAAATGGAAACGCATAGTATCTGTGACGCGAACAGCATGATGTTAAAAGGATGGTTCAATTCGTCATTTTTGCCGTGAACAAAAAAGTACTGATTGGTAATGGGCAACATGGAAAATTCGTGGAAGCGTTTGGGGTAAAAATATTTGGCCAGGGCATAGAGGATGAAGCATGCCGCCAACAAATAGGTTGCAAAGTCAGTAGGGGCGATAAGTCTTTCGCTGAAATCCACCTTCAATTTTTCCGGTAAAGGTACTGTAAAATAATTTTCCTTTTTTAGGACTCAATTAGAATTTACTTCACATTTATTTCTTCAAAAAACGGTACATTTGCGCTAAAATTGCAGTATGTCCAAGGCGGTAGTGGTGGTGCCAACCTACAATGAAATTGAAAATATAGAGCGGCTGCTGCGTACGGTTTTTTCATTACAGCGTGAATTTCACCTTTTGGTGGTGGACGACAATTCGCCGGACGGCACGGCGACTGTGGTTGAGGAAAATTTCAAAACCTATCCCCAAAAACTTTTTTTGCTGAAAAGAGCCGAAAAAACCGGTCTGGGAACGGCCTATATAGCGGGATTTAAGTGGGCATTGCAGCACGGCTACGACTACATTTTTGAAATGGACGCCGATTTTTCACACAACCCCAACGACCTGATAAGGCTTTTCAACGCCTGCCACAAAGAAGGGAACGATGTAGCCATAGGCTCGCGTTACGTGAAGGGCGTAAATGTGGTAAACTGGCCTATGAGCCGCGTGCTGATGTCGTGGTTGGCTTCAAAATACGTGCGGTTTGTGATGGGAATCGATATTTACGATACCACCGCCGGATTTATTTGTTACCGAAGACGCGTGCTAGAGAAAATAAACTTGGACAACATTCGTTTTGTGGGCTACGCATTTCAGATTGAAATGAAATTTAAGGCCTACTTGAGCAAATTCAAGATAAAGGAAGTGCCGGTAATTTTTACCGACCGTACCAAGGGCGAGTCAAAAATGAGTTCGGGCATTATTTCCGAAGCTATTTTTGGAGTAATTGCAATGAAATTTAAAAGTGTATTTAATAAGAAAAGATTTGATAAAACATCTTTTCACTAATTTTTTATAAAGCGGGGAATATTGATTAAAATGTTCTGAATTGTCTTTAAAAGAAGCATATAAAAACCAAATGAAAGCAGTTTTAATTAAAAACGCAAATATTGTAAACGAAGGTAAAATCATAAAGGGCGATGTGCTTGTGCAGGATGGTCGTATTGCCGAAATTTCCGAAACCATTAGCGCAAAATCTGCCGATACCAAGGTGATTGATGCCGATGGAAGCTATCTGCTGCCGGGAATGATTGACGACCAAGTACATTTTCGCGAGCCGGGACTGACCCACAAAGCTACCATTGAAACCGAATCGAAAGCTGCCGTGGCGGGGGGCATTACTTCTTTTATCGAGATGCCAAATACCGTGCCGCAGGCCACGACCATTGAACTGCTGGAAGAAAAATTTGATATTGCCGCCAAAACTTCGTGGGCCAATTATTCCTTTATGTTTGGCGGGACCAATGATAATTTGGATGAAATTTTAAAAGTAGATCCCCAAAAAGTAGCCGGATTAAAATTGTTTTTGGGCTCTTCCACAGGAAATATGTTGGTGGACGACCCAAAGATTTTGGAAGAAATTTTCAGCAAAACCAAATTGCTCATTTCCGCACACTGCGAGGATGAATCAACTATAAAAAATAATCTTGAAAAGTATAAAACGGAATATGGCGAGGACATTCCAATAGAACTCCACCCAAAAATTCGGAGCGAGGAGGCATGTTATATTTCATCGTCAAATGCAATAAAACTGGCCCAAAAAACAGGGGCGCGACTCCACGTTTTTCACCTTTCCACGGAAAAGGAAACGCATCTTTTCAGCAATAAAAAACCACTGGCGGAAAAGAAGATTACTGCCGAAGTGTGTATTCACCATTTGTGGTTCACCGAAGAAGATTACAAAACAAAGGGCACCAAAATAAAATGGAACCCCGCGGTAAAAACCGAAAAAGACAGGGACGGGTTGCTAAAAGCATTGCTGGACGACCGAATAGACGTAATAGCTACCGACCACGCGCCGCATAGCCTGGAAGAGAAGAACAATAAATATCTAAATGCCCCCTCGGGCGGACCGCTGGTGCAGCATGCGCTCGTGGCTCTTTTGGAAATGCACCACAAAGGAAAAATTTCTTTGGAAAAAATAGTTGAAAAATTTGCACACAACCCTGCAATCCTCTTTCAGATAAAGGACCGTGGATATATTCGCAAAGGGTACAAGGCAGACTTGGTTTTGGTCGATCTCAATTCTCCCTGGACCGTTAAAAAGGAAAATCTGCTTTACAAATGCGGTTGGTCGCCATTTGAGGGAACCATCTTCAAATCGCGGGTTACGCATACCTTGGTTAATGGAGTAGTGGTTTATGAAAATTCAAAATTTCCGAATAAAAGCAATCCCGAACGCCTTACCTTTAACAGATAATGAAACATTGGGTTCCCATCTTTGTATTGATTCTAAGCATTTTAGGCTGCCAAAATGTAGAGCGGCCGGAGAAGCCAAAAAATCTTATTTCCAAAGAAAAGATGGTAGATGTGCTTACCGAGGCCTATCTGGCAAACGCCGCCCGCAGCGTAAACAATCAGGCTATTATTGACAAGGGAATCCAGGTAGATTCGTTGATTTTCAAAAAATTTGAAGTGGACAGCGTCCAATTCGCAAAAAGCAATGATTATTATGCTGCAGATATAAATATGTATCTGGATATTTTTCAAAAAGTCGAGGCCAGACTGGTTGCAATGGAGAAAAAATTGGATAGCATACGCGATCTGGACAGAAAGCGTAACGATAGTGTAGAATCACAGCAGAATAAAGAAAGGACAATTGCTGAACCTAAAAGGGATAGTTTAATCTAAGGTGTTTTGTTTTCTTTCGCAATGCGTTTAAGGGTTTGTTCCGTAGGTGTAAATTGAAAACCAATTGCATTTTTTATTTTTTGGGAATCGTATCTGGATTTCGTAAACATAGAGCGTACCGTGGCCCTTACAAGTCTTCTTTTTGTGCCGAAAAGTTTATTGGAGAGCCAATCCATACCGCTTAAAAAATACATCAGTTGCTTTGGCAGTTTTTTGGTTGGGGGCTTCTTTCCGAATAAGGGCGCCAATTTGGAAAGCAATTCCTTATAGCTCAAATTTTCTCCCACTAAAACAAATTGTTCGTTTTTTATATTAGAACGCATCAACTGCACCATAGCTTTTGCTACATCCACCACGTCCACAATGCCCATAGCTCCCGAGGGATAAAAAGGAATACCGCTTTTGCCCAGTGAAATAATTACTCCACTGCCGCCTCCATCCGGGGATGTGCCGAGAATGATACCCGGATTTACGATTACGGCATCCAGTCCTTCCTGGGTGCCGCGCCAAACCTCCATTTCGGCGCCGTACTTAGTAATGGCGTAAACATTATTTTTTTCGTCTGCATTCCACGGCGTTTCTTCGGAAATTAATTCGCTCTTCAAATTGCTGCCCAAAGTGGCAACAGAACTCACATAACAGATTTTTTTTATGGAATTCGCCAAGCAGAGGTTCACCACATTCGCCGTGCCTTCCACATTGGCCTTTTTGAGTATTTTGTATTTTGAAGGGTCAAAATTTATAAATGCCGCACAGTGGTAAACTTCCGTAATTCCCTTAAAAGCTTCCGTAAGGGCGGGAATATCGGTAATATTTGCTTCTACCCATTCTATCTTGTTATAGAGTGGATCCACTTCCGCAGTGTAAAGCGCAAAAACTTTCTTTACGGCAGCTACGTCGCTATCCTTTCTGTGAATAGCGCGCACATTCCCGTTTTCCTTCAACAGAAAATACAATAGGTGCGAACCTACCATGCCTGTGCCGCCGGTTACTAATATCATACAGCGAAAATAATCTTTTTGAAATCGATTCCGATAGCTATCGTAACGAAATCGAGACTGAAAACGGGTAGAGACCCGATAAATAATTTTGAATACTCGATAAACACCTAAAGAAGCCTCAATCCTAAACCTTGAATTTTGAATTTTGAATTCCTCAATCTGAAATGAGAACCCTATCTTTGCAGAAATTTTATAAAAATGAAGCTGAAAAATTTCGTTGAAGAACTACAATGGCGCGGCATGATACACGATGTGATGCCCGATACCGAAGCACACCTTATGGAAACCATGCGGTCGGCCTATGTGGGGTTTGACCCTACGGCAGATTCGCTTCACATCGGCAATTTGGTGCCTATAATGCTTTTGTCGTTCTATCAGCGCTCCGGCCACAAGCCGGTGGCATTGGTTGGCGGGGCCACGGGAATGATCGGCGATCCGTCCATGAAAAATAGTGAAAGAAATCTACTGGACGAAGCCACCCTGCGCCATAATCAGGAATGTGTAAAAAACCAACTTTCCCAATTTTTGGATTTTTCCTCCGGTGCCGAAAACCAGGCCGTGCTGGTAAATAATTATGATTGGATCAAGGAATTTTCGTTTCTGGATTTTATTCGAAATGTAGGGAAGCACATAACCGTAAATTATATGATGGCCAAGGATTCGGTAAAAACAAGGTTGAGCGGCGAGAGTGCCGACGGGCTCTCATTCACGGAATTTACGTACCAATTGATTCAAGGCTACGACTTTGTCCACTTAAACAGAAACCTAAACTGCACCCTTCAAATGGGCGGTAGCGATCAATGGGGAAATATTACCACCGGCACGGAACTTCTACGAAGAATGGACGGCACAAAAGGCTATGCCTTAACGTGCCCGCTGATTACAAAAAGTGACGGCAGCAAGTTTGGGAAAAGTGAGGGCGGAAACGTATGGCTGGATGCGAGTAAAACTTCACCCTATAAATTTTACCAATACTGGCTGAACTCAACTGACGAGGATGCCGAAAAATACATCAAGATTTTTACGTTTTTGGATAAAGAAACCATCGACGATTTAATTATTGCGCATAGAGAGGCGCCGCACATGCGCCTGCTTCAAAAACGCTTGGCGCAGGAAGTAACCACCACGGTACACAGTGCCGAAGAATTTGAGAAAGCCGTAAAAGCATCCGAGATATTATTTGGAAATTCTACTTCCGAAGATTTAAAAACGCTGGACGAAAAAACCTTTCTCGATGTTTTTGAAGGCGTGCCGCAGGCCGAAATTTCAAAAGAGGAACTTAAAAGTGGAATTGATATTATTGACGCTTTATCTGAAAAGACTGGATTTTTAAAATCAAACAGTGAGGCCCGTCGTGCTTTGAAGGAAAATTCAATTTCGGTAAATAAGGAAAAAGTACAAGAGAACTTCACGGTTTCTGAAAGTGATTTGATTAACGGACAGTTCGTATTGTTGCAGCGCGGAAAGAAGAATTACTTTATTATAAAGGCCGTTTAGTTGAAAATCCTTTGTATAAAAAAATCCCCGGCAAAGCTTGCACGGGGATTTCTCAATTAACTAACCAACCAAATTATGAAAAATCATCAGTTTTTCACAATAATTTGGTCGTGGGATTACACAAATACTTACACTGAATTTCAGCCAACTGTGTTAAATATTTGTTTAAAAAACCATGAGATTGCACCCTCTGATGTCACTGCTGTCAAACCGCCCCAAAATCTCAAAGGAGCCATCGGGAAATGTTTTTCCCAAATCCTGCGTCGCAATGAAGGCGCAGGAATAAAGGTTGGCCAAATCGATAACGTTTATGCCGCCCGTCCTGCCCATCATATAGGCGAGCGCGTCTTCCGTATCGCGGGTCATGATTTTCATCCAGGGCGGGCAATTAAAGATTCCATCCCCATTGGAATAGGCTTGCGAAAGGAGTTCGGTCATTCCATATTCGCTGTGTATTTTGGCTACACCAAAACCTTCTTTTAAAATTCCGTGCAGTTCCTCCTTTATCATCTCCCTTCTTCGACCTTTCATGCCGCCGGTTTCCATCACAATGGTGTTTTTCAGCTGAAATTTTCTTTTTTCAATTAAATCGAGCAGGGCATAAGACACTCCTATAAGTAAGGTTTTTTGCCCGCTTTTTTCCAAAACGTCCAGCTTTTCAATGAGCGCGTCCATTTCATATAAATAAAAGCCACTGTGGGGGTTGTTGCTTTTTTCAATCAGCTTTTCAACCATATAAATAAGTGACGACCCTTCGCGCTCCAAATAGGAAGGGAGCAATGCGAGGATTGCAAAATTTTCGGTTTTGCCGTAGTTGCTTTCAAAAGCTTTCAAAAAACTGGTTTCGTATAATCCTATGTCGGAAACGTAGTGCCTGCTGTTTATACTGCCGGTTGTGCCACTACTGGTAAAGACCGTTTCCTCTACACTATTTTCGGCAAGTATCTTATGGCTTTTAAAAAATTGAATGGGTAAAAAGGGTATGTCCGCAATTGTTTTTACCTCGGAAATTTTCGTATTCAACAGGTCGCAGAAATTGCGATAAACGCGAACATTTCCATACTGGAAACGGAACACTTCAATAGCAAGTCGCTGCAATTCCGCTTCGGATTTGATGTTAAAAATTTCCTTTTCGAGCATAATTACCAATCAAAAAAATCTTTTCAAAAGTAGGTAAATAAAAAAGCTCCTGCCGAAACAGGAGCTCTAAAAATATTTAAAAGGCAGGATTACTTAACAACCAATTTTTTGGTAGTTGAAGTCTTTCCTTGCTCAATTTTCACGATATAAACACCGCTGTTCAATTTTGAAATGTCCAATCTGTCGCCCATAAGCGTAGTATTTACAACTTGCTTACCAAGTACATCAAAGATAGCAACGCTCTTGGCACCGGCTACTTTAGAAGTAATGTTTACGAAACCTTTGCTTGTTGGGTTGGGGTATATGGAGAATTGATCGGCTGTGCGATCGTTTACCCCAATGGTACCATCAATAACTATATTGTCAAACCAAAAGGACTCGGCACTAGCATTGGTTCTTCCTTCAATAACAAGCTGTACAAGGCTACTTGGAAGATTTTCCGTAGCGGTTTGCCATTGCAATTGGTACTCCCCACTTCCAGAATCAAAAGGTACAAAATCATCAAGATCAGACCCCGTTGAATTGAATAGATCAATCTCCGTACTGTTGGTAATGTCTCTTACATAAATACGCAATCTGTCAGATCCCGATTCGTTAGAAGTACCATCGCCTTCGTAGTTTCCGTTTGCAGGAGTACTATTAATAGACAAAAGAAAATCCAAAGAAATAGTTGGGTTCGGAACCGCGGTTAAATCTACTTGATCAAATTCAACAATCATATTGCCGTCAATGTCGTTCATTTGGTAACCCTTATCGCCGTCAGTAAAAACTACTGTTGGAGAAGGCGTGAAATCGGTAACGCCCACAAAATCACCATCTGTAAGACCTACATCCGGGGTATCGTAAGGCACGTATGAAGCATTAAAGCCCATTTCGCCACCTGTAGTGGTAAAATTCACCAAGGGCTCTCCACTGTTGTTTATTAAATCGTGCGCTACGTTCGGGTCACCGGTATCGGTATACTTTCCGGGGAACGCCTCTGGCTCCTCAAAACTGGTTCCCGCAATTTGCGCAAAAGAAACGGCGCCCACAAAAAGAGCCGCCAATAAAGTAATTTTTTTCATTTCAGTTATTTTAATAATTATTGTACAAAGATAAATAAATGTTTTAGGTTTAAAGAATTGATTTTAAATCAAATTCTTAATTTAACGAAATGATAACCTCGCATTAAAATTTCCTAAAGAGATATATTATCAAAACGTTATGCAATGGTTAACAATAAGCGTGCTAAACTATAGCCACGGTAAATAATAGTATCTTTGAAAACGTTAAAAAATATGTGAGCGTCCTTAAATAGTAAGACAGCGCAAAGATGGGCAATCAGAAATTTTTACTTTTTTAAACATAAAAACCAGATGAAAAAAAAGGACATTACAATTTTATTGGTCGATGATGAGCCGGATATCCTTGAGATAATACGTTACAACCTAAATTCTGAAGGCTATAAAGTTGAAACCGCCGAAAACGGACTGGAAGCAATAGAACAAGCCAAAAATGTAAAGCCCCAATTAATCATCATGGATGTGATGATGCCTAAAATGGACGGCATAGAGGCTTGCGAAAAAATCAGGAAGATCCCCGAACTTTCCGAAACCGTAATTACCTTTTTAACGGCTCGCGGCGAGGACTACTCCCAAATGGCCGGTTTTGAAGCTGGCGCTGACGACTATATTACAAAACCCATCAAGCCAAAGGTGTTGGTGAGCAAAGTGAAAGCTTTGTTGCGCAGGTTTAAGGAAGAAGCGGGAGATGAAAAAATAAAGCTTGGCGACCTAACGATAAACCGCGAGGAATATAAAATTATGCTGGGCAAAAAGGAAATGGTCCTACCGAGAAAGGAATTTGAACTCTTGGCATTGCTTGCTTCAAAACCGGGAAAGGTCTTTAAACGCGAGGATATTTTGGATTCCATTTGGGGAAATGAAGTAATAGTTGGCGGCCGCACCATCGACGTACATATTAGAAAGCTGCGCGAAAAAATAGGCGACGATCGATTTAAGACCGTAAAGGGAGTGGGTTATAAATTTGTAGTTTAAATCACGATGAAATTTTCAAAGAAATACAGTTTCGCAGCGTCCACCGCCTTGCTCATTGCCGCATCCACGACCGTGGCCGTGGGCATTTTTATGTATTCGGTTGCTGATATTGTTATTCTTTGGCTATTCATATTCTTTCTCTTTCTTTTCGCGATTTGTTTTTTACTGATTCAATATCGAATTGAAAAATTCATCTATTCCCGCATAAAAAAAATATACGAAGACGTGCGGATACTGGACGAAAAGATAATCCCAAAACCGTCCGTAACTACAAATATGGAGGAATTGACCCGAGAGGTGGAACGCTTTGCGCAGAACAAGAAACTGGAGATAGAAACCCTAAACATCCGCGAAAACTACCGAAAGGAATTTATGGGAAATATTTCGCACGAGCTCAAAACGCCGTTGTTCACTGTACAGAGCTATATCCTCACGCTACTGGACGGCGCCATGAAAGATAAAAAAGTGCGGAAAGAATACCTGCGCCGGGCCAATAAAGGTGTGGAACGCCTAATTTATATCGTGAAGGAATTGGATATGATTGCTAAATTGGAGGTGGGCGGCTTAATCCTGAACAAGGAAAATTTCAACATTTTGCTATTGATCCAAAATATTTTCGACTTGCTTGAAATGAAAGCGGCAAAGAAGAATATTTCGCTCGTCTTTGATAAGGAATATGTAGGCGAGATACTGGTGAATGCCGATAAGGAACGGATAGAGCAGGTGCTTACAAACCTTATCGTGAATTCCCTAAAATACGGCAAGCAGGACGGAACCACCGAAGTGGGTGTTGAAAGTCTTGCGAAGAATAAGGTCCTGATACGCGTAACAGATAATGGCGAGGGCATTTCAAAAGAGAATCTGCCGCGAATTTTTGAGCGTTTTTACCGTGTGGACAAAAGCGGCTCGCGTAAAGAGGGCGGCAGCGGTTTGGGGCTTTCTATTGTGAAACACATCGTAGAGGCCCACAACGAAAAAATATATGTAGAAAGCCAGCTGGGCATTGGCTCCGAGTTTTCATTCACGCTCGAAAAGGGAAAATAATTCCGAAAAATCCACGGGTTCCTGCGCTAAGCTTTTTAGCCCTTTGTAAACCGCGACTTTGTTTAACTTTTTCGGTTTAAACTTTTCTTGTTTGCAGTATGGGACGATTCCTAAATTTTTGAGTCGTTTTGCCAAATATTCCTGTTCGTATTGGCCGGGGGTGGGAACGAAGAATACGTTTTTTTCTAATAGGGTTAAATCCATTATTGAAGTGTAGCCCGAACGGCAAATCACCATTTCACTTTTATTGATAACCTCTTCCAATTCGGCGCGCTGCAGAAAATTCACCGTTTTTATGTTTTTAGAATTGTCCCAGTGCTGTTCCTTTTCAACCAGACCACGAACCAATAAAATTTTCTTATTACTTTTTTTAAAGGCATATTTCAGTTTTTCCTCAAAAAGCGTACGTTGAGGTTCAGGGCCTGAAAGCAGGAGCAGGATATCTATGGTTTTGGGAAGCTCCTTTTTTTCCATTCGGCCCAGAATACCTATATATTTAATAGGAAACGGCGTTTTTTTTAAGTGGCCCAGTTTTCCGCTGAGGTTCATAACCACATCATCCACATCGGGCACCCAGCACACGTCAAATTTTTTAATAATTTTTTGATGCATCGCGCTGCTGAAAAAGCTAGTGCTGCCCGTTAAAACATTAAGTTGGTGCGTAATGTAAACCGAAGGAACGGCTTTATTCCTTACCCCCAAACGGTTATCGCTGATTATGCCGTGAATTTTTCCGGTAGCAACCATTTGGCGAATGATTTTCTTTTCAGAATTCATCGTTTTTCTTAGCTGAGGCAGTTTTAAAAGAAGCTTCCATTTAAAATGGCTTCCCTTTTTTGGATACGTAATATTGTATGAAGGCAATTCTACGGTTTCCAGTTCGGGAAATTCCTTTTGGAGCAATAGCAGCGCCGCTCCATCGGAAGCTATCAGTACCTTGAAATTATAGTCCAAAAGGGCGCGGATTATAGGGATGCAACGGGTGGCATGGCCCAAGCCCCAATTGAGCGGCGCAACCAGTATGGTCTTCTTTTTTGGCATAAAAACAAAGGTAGCAATAATTGCAGCGGTGTTATATTTCCTTAATTTTACCGAAAATTTTAAACTTTGGGAAGTAAAAACAAACTGAGACGCTTTAAGGAGAACGAAACTTTTGCAAATGTAGTGCAACCCTCGCGCGAGGAAGTGCTGGACGATTCGCTGAAATTAAAGGGAAACTGGCGAAAGGAATTCTTCAAAAACGAAAACCCCTTGGTTTTGGAATTGGGCTGCGGCAAGGGCGAATACTCCGTAAATCTTGCCAAGGCACATCCCGAAGTAAACTTTTTGGGAATAGACATAAAGGGTGCGCGCTTTTGGCGTGGAGCAAAAATCGCATTGGAAGAAAACCTGAAGAACGTAGGTTTTTTAAGAACCCAGATTGAACTCGTGGACAACATTTTTGAGGAAAACGAAGTAGATGAAATCTGGATAACCTTCCCCGACCCACAGATAAAATACAAACGCACCAAGCATAGGTTGACGAACGAAGATTTTCTTCAGAAATACAGAAAAATATTGAAGCCCGATGGCGTTGTTCATCTAAAAACCGACAGCGAGTTTATGCATGGCTACACGCTGGGGCTATTGCACGGCTTGGATGAAGAAATAGAATATGCCCATCACGACGTATATGGAAGCCAAGGCGCTCCAGATGCCGTAACGAATATCCAAACCTTTTATGAACGGCAATATTTGGAAATGGGAAAAAAGATAACTTACATTCGGTTTAAGTTCCGTTAGTTGAAAATTCAGTATATTCACAAAAAACAACGGCCCTAAATGGCAATAATTTACAATTTACTTGTTGGTTTTTTTGGGTCATTTATTGGAGTGCTGCCCCCGGGTTTAATCAATATGTATGCTGCCAAGATAAGTATGAGGGAAGGCCGAAAGCGGGGCCTTTTGTTTTCCATTGGGGTGTGTATTATCGTGATGCTCCAAACCTACATCGCACTGCTCTTTGCGCGTTATATTGGGAAGCACCCCGAAATAGTAAGCATGCTACAAAAAGTGGCCTTGGGCATTTTTATAAGCCTTACCATATATTTTATCTTCATTGCTAAGGACACACGGCGCGAAATTCGCGATCACGGCGAAAATTCAAAAAAAAATAGATTCTTTTTAGGAATGTTTATCGCCATGCTCAATCTGCTCCCGTTGCCGTATTGGATGTACCTGAGCATAACCTTTGCTGCCTTTGGCGCATTTTCATTTACCGAGCCCGAGCTTTTTTTCGCGGTAGTGGCATCGGGCATTGGCACCTTCTCGAGCCTCGCATTGTACGTCCAATTTTTTAGGCCAAAGGAACATGCACCAAAGTTGAAGTTGAATATGAATTATGTAATTGGAATAATAACTGCCCTAATTTCGATAATTACTTTCATTAAAATTTTAAGGGAAATATAAAATGGCGAATGAAGGTTTTTTTGAGAAAGTCTATCAAGTGGCAAAATTAATCCCTTACGGAAGAGTAACATCCTACGGTGCAATCGCAAACTATCTGGGGGCAGCCGGCAGCGCCAGAATGGTAGGTTGGGCCCTGAACGGAAGCAATAAAAAGGAGGTTCCCGCCCACAGGGTGGTAAACCGAAACGGCTTATTAACCGGCAAGCACCATTTTCAGGGAACAAACCTGATGCAGCAGCTTTTGGAAAGCGAGGGCATTGAGGTTGTTGATAATAAAATCCAAAATTTTGAGACTCTTTTTTGGGACCCGATGAAGGAACTTTGATTAGAATTTTCAAATTTAAAACTCCAAATTCCAACCACGCCTAATAATTTGAGAGAAGAAGGGATTAAATAGTCAGAATTTTTACGTTTTGAATATTTCCTAATTTTTGAAAAATTTACAAATAATAGGAAATCATTTTCCATAAAACTTACTGCGTTCCGCTACTGAATACTGCCAACTTATTTTAGTATATTTGCACTTTAGAATGAATCTAAATATTGTAATAAAAAATGAGCATTTCAAAACAAGATATCCTGAAAGCCCTTGAAACGATTACAGTTTCTGGGGAAGGAAAAAATATGGTAGAGAGTGGTGCCGTGCAAAATGTGGTAACCTTTGCAGATGAAATTATCGTGGACTTGAAACTTTCCACACCGGCACTTCACATTAAAAAACGTGCGGAGGCAGATATTATTAAAACCATTCACGAAAAAGTGGATGCCAATGCCAAAGTACAGGTAAATATAAAGGTCGAGGCACCTGCAAAACCGCAAAATCCCAACTTAATAAAAGGAAAACCCATTCCGGGTATCAAAAATATAATTGCCGTAGCATCCGGAAAGGGTGGCGTGGGCAAATCTACGGTTGCGGCAAATTTGGCGGTAACGCTTTCAAAAATGGGCTTCAAGGTCGGTATTTTGGACGCAGATATTTACGGACCTTCCATCCCGATTATGTTTGATGTGGCAATGGAAAAGCCACTTTCGGTAAATGTGGGCGGCAAGAGCAAGATGAAACCCGTAGAAAACTATGGAATAAAAATTCTCTCCATAGGCTTTTTTACCCAACCCGACCAAGCCGTTATATGGCGTGGCCCGATGGCCGCAAAGGCATTGAACCAACTTATTTTTGACGCCGCTTGGGGCGAGCTCGATTTTATGCTGATAGACCTTCCGCCGGGAACGGGAGACATTCACTTGAGCATTATGCAATCGTTGCCAATTACGGGTGCGGTCGTGGTTAGTACGCCACAAAACGTGGCCTTGGCCGATGCTCGAAAGGGAGTGGCGATGTTCCGCCAAGAAAATATTGATGTTCCCGTTTTGGGTATCATTGAAAATATGTCTTACTTCACACCTGGTGAACTTCCCGAAAATAAATACTATATCTTTGGGAAAGAGGGCGCCAAACATTTGGCCGCAGATTTGGAAGTGCCATTTTTAGGTGAAGTGCCTTTAGTGCAAAGCATTCGCGAAGCAGGCGATGCGGGTAGACCGGCAGCATTGCAGACCGCAACCCCCATTGAGGAAGCCTTTGAGGAAATCACGAGGAATGTGGTGGAGGAAACCGTGCGCAGAAACGAGAACCTTCCACCAACCGAAGCAATTAAAATTACAACAATGGCAGGTTGCAGCGCCGTAAAAAAATAATATGACAACGCAGGAACTTACAACTAAGGTAGAGCAGGCATTGGATGAGATCCGTCCGTTTTTGCAGAATGACGGTGGCGATATTTCCCTTGTTTCAATTGAGGATGATAAAATAGTAAATGTTCAGTTGCAAGGTGCTTGCGTGGGCTGTTCGGTGAACCAAATGACCCTTAAGAGCGGCGTGGAGATGACCATTAAGAAATACGCCCCACAAATTGAAAGAGTTGTTAGCATTTCACAATAGTGACAACGGTCATTTTATAACCCCAATTTCAAAACTATTTTTGAACTCAATAAAGAAATAGTCTTTCATGATTAAAACAGATATTCTTATAATCGGTGCGGGACCTACGGGTCTTTTCGCCGTTTTTGAAGCAGGATTACTAAAGTTGAAATGCCATTTAATCGATGCGCTCCCGCAAGCAGGCGGGCAGTGTGCCGAAATATATCCCAAAAAACCCATTTACGATATTCCCGGTTTTCCAGAAGTTTTGGCAGGTGATTTGGTGCGAAACCTGATGAAGCAGATTGAACCATTTCAGCCTGGTTTTACCCTCGGTGAACGTGCAGATACAATTGAAAAAATGGAAGATGGCACTTTCATAGTTACTACAGATAAAGGTACAAAACATCATGCCCCAATTGTTGCGATTGCAGGTGGATTGGGAAGTTTTGAGCCACGAAAACCTCCAATTACCAATCTTTCAGACTTTGAAGATAAAGGAGTGGAATACATCATCCGCGATCCTGAATTATATCGAAATAAAAATGTAGTTATTTCCGGAGGGGGTGATTCGGCCTTGGATTGGAGCATTTTCCTAACCGACGTTGCAAAAAGTGTGACTTTAATTCACAGAAGAAATGAATTCCGTGGTGCATTGGACAGTGTTGAAAAAGTACAGGAATTAAAAAACCTTGGAAAAATTGAACTCATAACTCCTGCCGAAGTTATCGGTTTGGTGGGAAATAATCGTTTGGAAGAAGTAGTTATTAAGCAAGGTGCTGAGGTTTTCAACCGTGAGTGCGACCATTTTGTTCCGTTGTTCGGATTGTCACCAAAACTTGGTCCTATAGCCGATTGGGGCCTTGAGATTGAAAAAAACGCAATTAAAGTAGATAACACTTTAGACTATCAAACAAACATCCCCGGAATCTACGCCATCGGAGATGTAAATACCTATCCCGGAAAGCTGAAATTGATTCTTTGCGGTTTCCACGAGGCAACCTTAATGTGCCAAAGCGCCTACCAGCGAATTTTTCCAGATAAGCGTTATGTAATGAAATACACCACCGTTGGCGGTGTGGAAGGTTTTGACGGTAGTAAAAAGGAAGCGCCAAAAGCGGTAATTAAATCTATTGATTAAAACACTCCAGACCTAACAGGTTTCAGAAACCTGTTAGGTCTACTAAACTCATCGACTCATCGACTTTTTTATGAAAGACATCAAAATAACAATCATTGACCGTGAAGGAGTAAAACACAATGTTGATGCTCCAACGGATATGAATATGAATTTGATGGAGATTGTCCGTTCCTACGAATTGGCTCCCGAAGGAACCATTGGTATATGTGGAGGTATGGCAATGTGTGCGTCGTGCCAATGTTATGTGTTAAGCGATCACGAGCTCCCTGAAATGAGCTATGATGAGGATTTGATGCTTTCCGAAGCTTTTAACGTAAGAGATAACAGCCGTTTAGGTTGCCAGATTTTTATAAGGGAAGAACTCGACGGATTAGAGGTAGAATTAGCGCCCGAAGTTTAGCGGAGTATTTTCAAGGCATTGTTAAATAGCATTTCCACAAACTTTTTATAGGCAACCTCGGAAGGGTGCAAACCATCTGAAGCGACCAGTGCTGGATTTTCCAACCCTTGCTGCGTTATAGGGGTTATATTTGTAAACCGCACGTTTTTTTCTCTCGCAATCTTTTCCGCGAAAGCGTTATATTTTTTCAGTTCCGAAGTAATTTTTTCGGCGTTGCCAGATTTTTGTCCGAATGGCGTAAAGGCATAATCTGGAATGGATAGTACAATTACATTTTCCTTTTTTCCTTCGGCGAAAGCTATGGCCATATCGAGTAATTTTGGAAATTCTTCTTCGTATATCGAAAATGGCTTCCCTTGGTATTGGTTGTTTACACCTATTAGCAATGTGACCAAATCATAATCGTTTGTAGGCTTTTCACTGGCTATTTCGGCAAGCAGATCCGTAGTGGTCCAACCTGTCTTGGCAATTATCTTTACTGAAGTTTTTTCTTTTAAACTTCCATTTAAACTAGCCGTGAGTTGCTTTGGATAATTACAGTCATCGCAAACGCTTTCTCCAATGGTGTAACTATCGCCGAGGGCAAGATATTTATAAGGCATTTCTTCAGTAATATTTTGTGTTTTGGAAACCCCACATGAAATAGAAAGAAGCGCGAGTAGAAATATGGTAATTTTTAGATGTGTCATAACAATGCTGTGTAATTTAAAATACGATAAAAAGAGCTACTCAGTTTTATAATCAATTAATTTTTGGGGACCTTCCAAAAGCATTTTTACCACTTTTAAAATACCATCTTCCGTAGTGGCAATCTGCCATTTTATGAGTGATATTTCACCGTTTTCAATTTCCAAGCCGGTTATGCTCCGCGGATGGACGCAACTGCCGTCATTAAAAAAGGCAATATCTCCAGGCTCGGGAAATCGTGGTCTGTGCGTATGGCCAATTATGGTAAAAATATTTTTGTTCTCCACAATCCAGCGCTTGGTCCGTCTTTCAACTTTTATGAGCTCCTTGTAATTTTTTGCGGGACTCGTGGGATCGCCAATGCCGAAGATCTGAAGTTGTCGCCACAGCGCCCGAACCATAAACCGGTTGAATTTCCAGCCCACATAATTCATCCAATCGGCTTGGTGGCCGTGCATCATAAAAATTTCCTGTCCCGTTTTTTCGTGCTCCAAAATAAGGCCTTCGGTAAATTTAATGCCGGGGAAAAGTGGTGCGTCCTTTCCTGTGATTTTATCAAAAAAAGTATAGAGCGTTTTTTCAACAAATTTTTGGTTCATATAGACCATGTCGTGGTTTCCCACCAACCTGTAAAGTCTGTTTTCCGCGTAGAAGAGTTTCATCAATTCATACACGTTCTGATGTGCTTCAAAAATATCCTTGAAAAATAAGTTTTCCCACAACTCATCGCCATCACCAATTTCGCAGTAGGTAAAACCGTTTTTATAGTAATCTTGCAAAGCGTGGAAATAGATGTTGCGGTTGTTGGCAAAATCATCCGCAAAGCTGTTGTCGCCACGGTGACAGTCGCTGAAAATTATGAATTTTGAATCGTCATTGAAAGAAACCCGGCGGGCGGTGCGGTAGGCGCGGGAAATTCTTTTGAAAGAGGACATTCGTTACTTTGCGTGAAGTTTATTTGGGTCTTGTCTTGAATCGAATATGTTGAGTATGTGGATTTGTCGTACTTCTACTTTATAAATTATCTTGAAATGAAGGCTTATAGCCCTTCTATATTCTTCTCCAAGGGAAATTTCTTGCTGATATTGTAGGTTAAAGTGAATATTTTCTACGGTTTCAACTATATCGCTAATTATTTTATTGGCGGCTCTTTCACTTTTGGAGGCGTAGAATTCCCAAATTATGGAGAGTGACTCTTTGGCTTCTACCGTCCAAATTATTTTTTCCACGATTTTATCTCTTCAATTAAATCTTCGTGGGAAATGTATTGGCCATTTTTAATCTGTTCTTCCGCTATTTGTATTTCCTTTTTATAATCGGAACGGGTCAGTGGTTTTCCGCTAACGGTATAAGCAACTATTTCCCCATCTTCATATTCATTAATAAAACGATTTATTTCCTGAAGAAGATTTTCATCAGCTTTTTCCACTTTATTGATTATTTGGGTTTTCAGCTTTGCGGTTTCCATTTTAAAACTATTTGAATCAATCAAATATAGCAAATTTTGGAAAGCAATAGAATGTGCTGAAACATAAAAAAGCCTTTTCCAAATCTCGGAAAAGGCTTTTTATGTTGGTGCAATACTTGCTAAAAAGCATTCAGCCCCGTAATATCCAAACCAGTAATCAAGAGATGAATATCGTGCGTTCCCTCATAGGTAATCACGCTTTCCAGGTTCATCGAGTGGCGCATAATGCTGTACTCGCCAGTAATGCCCATTCCACCCAATATCTGTCTTGCTTCTCTGGCTATGTTAATTGCCATCTCAACATTATTTCTCTTTGCCATTGAAATTTGTGCGGAAGTTGCCTTGCCATCATTTCGCAAAACGCCCAAACGCCAAGCTAAAAGTTGGGCCTTGGTAATCTCGGTAATCATTTCGGCCAGTTTTTTCTGCTGAAGTTGGAACTGGCCAATTGGCTTGCCAAATTGCATTCGCTCTTTGGAATAACGAAGCGCCGTATCATAACAATCCATTGCTGCACCAATGGCGCCCCAAGCGATTCCGTATCGTGCGGAATCAAGGCACCCAAGTGGCGCCCCCAAGCCTGATTTATTCGGAAGTAAATTTTCCTTCGGCACTTTTACGTTGTCAAAAATAAGTTCACCCGTTGCCGATGCACGGAGTGACCATTTGTTGTGTGTTTCAGGAGTTGAAAAACCTTCCATCCCACGTTCCACAATTAAACCGTGTATTCTTCCTTCCTCGTTTTTCGCCCACACTACGGCAACCTGTGCAAAAGGAGCATTGCTGATCCACATTTTGGCGCCATTTAAAAGATAGTGGTCGCCCTTGTCCTTAAAGTTGGTGGTCATCCCGCCCGGATTGCTTCCGTGGTCCGGCTCGGTAAGGCCGAAACAGCCCATCCACTCGCCCGAGGCCAGTTTTGGCAAGTATTTTTTGCGTTGTTCCTCGGTGCCGTATTTGTAAATAGGATACATTACCAGCGAAGACTGCACGGAAGCCGTACTGCGAACGCCGCTATCGCCACGTTCAATTTCCTGCATAATCAATCCGTAGCTAATTTGGTCGAGCCCCGCCCCCCCATATTCCTCGGGAATATACGGGCCAAAAGCACCAATTTCAGCAAGGCCGCTGATTATTTGTTCCGGAAATTCAGCTTTTTGGGCGTATTCCTCTATAATGGGCGATACGTCGCGCTTTACCCAATCACGGGCGGCTTGGCGTACCAATTTGTGTTCGTCTGAAAGTAATTCGTCAAGATTGTAATAATCGGGAGCTTCGAATAAATCTGGTTTCATCTATAAGTATTTAAAAGGAATACAAATGTAGAAATCACAACCATAAAGACCTACATTTTCAGGTAAAATTCCGCCACTAGTTTTTTATACGCTTCGGTATAATTATGGCGTGAAATTTCAATAGTAAGATTTTCTATTTTCGGCGAGGTATTTTCAAAGGAAAACTCAAGCATACTCCGTTTTTCCTCAGATAACTCGTTGCCACGAACCCTACAGATTCTATTCGGAAACAAATTTACTTCTGAAGCCATTTTTATAAAATTTTCTTCTTCCATCCGCGGAATGATAACCGCAAAAATCCCTTCATCGGAAAGTAATTGGGAAGCACTTTCAATCAATTCATCAAAAGGAAGCGCATCGTTAAACCGAGCCAATTCTCTTGATGTATTATTTATGGGCTCTCCCCCCTCGGGGGAGATCCGCCGTGGCGGAGAGGGGGACTGAAAAAACGGCGGATTGGAAATAATAAGGTCGTATTTGTCCTCAATTTCTTCAACAAACTCTTCCAAAGAAGCGTGGTAACAAAAAAGCCGATCGCCCCAAGGAGAGTTTTCAAAATTGTCCACGCACTGTTCATAGGCGTTTGGGTCAATTTCAAGGGCATCAATCAGTTCAGCGTTGGAGCGTTGCGCTAATTGCAAAGCGATAATTCCTGTGCCAGCGCCAATATCCAAAATTGAGAACGGATTGTTTTTTATGGAAACCCAAGCCCCCAGCAAAACTCCATCCGTGCCAATTTTCATGGCGCAACGGTCTTGCTCAATGGTGAATTGTTTGAATTTAAAAGGCTTGTTCATTTTTGGTATGAGGTATGAGGTGTGTGGCGGGTTGAGTTTTTATTGATTTTATAGAATTCCAATCTCCTCAAACCTCATACCTCATTTCTTTACAAGTACATTTCAATCAACCCCTCGGGCACATCCAAAAGAATGGTTTTCTTTTCGCGATCCACTTTTTTAATGAAATGGTCAATCATCGGTATCAAGATTTCCTTTCCGTTGCGATCAATTTCAAAAAGTGCTTGTGATGTGGTATCGTTAACGCCCGTAATTTCACCAATTTTTCCAAAAGTTGCGTCTTCGGCAGTAAAACCGACGATTTCGTGATAGTAGAATTTATTGCCCGTAAGTTTTGGAAGAAATTCCAAAGGCAGATAAAGATGTGCGCCAATCAAGGCATCTGCTTCGGCTTCGGCTTTTACCTCCTCAAAACGCACGCGCAAGAGTTCGCTTTTGTGAAGTGAACTTTCTTCAATAAAAAATGGAATCAGGTTTTTGCGTTGTTCCACAAAAACCGATTCCATTTCAGTAAAAAGTTCGGGTTCGTCCGTATCAAGTTTTATGAGCAGTTCCCCCTTAAAGCTGTATTTTCTAACGATTTTGCCCAAGTAGAAGCAATTCTCCTTTTGCATCGTTATAAATATTATGCTTCTGAATCTTTTTTCTCTTCTGCCTTAGCTTCTTCAGCAGTTTCGGCATCCACTTCTTTTTCTACGTTAGCCTCTGGCTCACCTTCTTCGGTTACGGCAGCGCCTTCATAGTTAGGATCTGCAGCTTCCTCCTCAGCAGGAGCGGCAGCGGCAGCGGCCTCAGCAGCACGCTTATCGCTTACGGCTTTTTCAGCAGCAAGTTTTTCAGCTTTTTCTTTTTCTTTAGCTTCAGAAAGTGTTGCTTTTTTGTGATCGATAGATCCTTTTTTGCTTTCCAACCACTCGTTGAATTTTGCCTCGGCTTGCTCCTCGGTCAAAGCGCCTTTACGAACGCCTCCAGCAAGGTGGTTTTTCATCAAAGCTCCCTTGTAAGAAAGAATAGCGCGGGCAGTATCTGTAGGTTGTGCTCCATTTTGAAGCCATTTTACAGCGCTGTCCACATCAAGGTCAATCTGTGCAGGGTTGGTTGTAGGATTGTAATATCCTATCTTTTCTAGGAATTTACCATCTCTTTTGCTACGGCTGTCTGCCGCGATGATCCAGAAATAAGGTTTCCCTTTCTTTCCGTGTCTTTGTAGTCTGATTTTTACAGGCATATTTAAATTAATTTTTGGGGTTCCCGACCCCGGTTATAATTAAGGACGGCAAAGATAGTATATTTTCTTTTTGAAATTCAACCAATTAAAGTTTTTATTTTACATTTGTCAAAACCCTAAATATCCCTTGCCAAATGAAAAAATTCCTATTTGTTCTTTTTGCCATCATGTCGCTAATTTCCTGTGAAGATACCCAAACCAATGAAGTGGCCTTACAAGCAAAGATAGATGACAGGCTCTATACGTCAACCGATGCCCGCGCCGCAATCAATGCGGATGGCACCGTAACCATACAGGGATTTAATGATGAGGAATCTATAACGCTAAGACTTTCTAGGTTGGACGAAGGAAACTTTGCCATTGGCGAAGGCACCGCTAACCAAGCAATTTTCGAGGATATGGGTGGAAATGTTTACACCACCAATCCGAATGGGGAGGGTGTAGTAACCATTTCAGAACTCAACGAAACCAATAAAACACTAACGGGCACATTTAATTTTAACGCATTTTTGCCAGGTATAGATACCATATATGTTTCACGGGGCACGTTGTATAACGTTTCATATGCGGGAGGAGAAATTGTAGATCCCACCAATGCAGGTCTTTTTAGTGCAAAGGTAGATGGCAATCCGTTTATACCGGTGACGGTTTCTTCCCGAAATACGGGGAATACCATTATAACTTCTGGGAGTACCGTAAATTCAACAATAGTAATTTCTGTTACTGCAAATGTGGAACCGGGAGAATATACCTTGCCACGCGGTGGTTTCGGCGCTAAGTTCCAAGGACTTTCCGGACCCGAGGATACAACAGACGGTCTCCTCACGATTATTGAGCATAATACTGCTGAAAAAACCATAAAAGGCACATTTTCCTTTATAACGAATCGAACGGAAGTTACAGAAGGTCAGTTTGACGTTACCTACAATTAACATTTCGTGGTCTTCTCCACGTTGAAAGGTTAAACCTTGTTAATTTACACTAAACTTAGGTTAATAATTCGTCGAAACCCCTTTATTCATGGTATATTAGGATATATCCGAATGAAGTTGAACAGTTGTCTTTAGAGGAGTAATTATGATGAAGAAAAACAACTGTATAATTTAAAACGAAAGAGATTATGAAGTTTACTGAAAAAATGTCGAACAAATTAAATGAATTGTTAGAGAAGAATTATGACGCCGAAAAGGGTTATAAGAAAGCTGCGGAAAAAGTGGATAACACTAAACTGAAGCAATTCTTCAACGAACAGGCCCAAAAAAGATATGACTTCGGTCACGAAATTAAGACTGAAATCAAAAACTACGGTGAAACGCCAGACAAAGGCGGAAGTACCACCGGAGCTCTGCACCGAACTTGGATGGATATTGAGACCGCGTTTTCTTCAAATAACGAAGAAACCATTTTAGAAGAAGTGCAAAAAGGTGAAAAAGCCGCTGTTGAAGAGTACAATGAAGTGATTAAAGATACTACATTGCCTCCAACCACACAGCAAATCCTGACCAAGCAGCGTGATACCATTCAAAACGCTTGGCAAAGTGCCAAAAATTTTGAAGCCGTAGTATCCTAATAATTTGAAAAAGAAGACCAAAAGACCGTTTTCGGAATTTCCGAAAGCGGTTTTTTTATTGTGAACAACTCGTGATAATTTAACTTCCCAAAAGCTGTTGGTTTTTCTATTTTTACTTCCTCGCTGAAGAGTTAAGAGTTAAGAGTTAAGTGTTCACGGCTCTTAACCCAAAATACTGAAATCAACAATCGTTAATGGTTAGTCGTAAATCGTAAATCGTCTATCGTAAATCGTAAATCTAAAATCGTCAATCCCAATGTATTTAATCTTCGATACAGAAACCACAGGCCTTCCCAAACGCTACAACGCGCCCGTAAGCGATAGCGACAATTGGCCACGCTGTATCCAGATTGCCTGGCAGTTGCACGATGCTATGGGGAATTTGATAGAGCATCAGGATTATTTGGTAAAACCAGATGGTTTCAACATTCCTTTTGATGCCGAAAAAATCCACGGAATTTCTACCGAATTGGCCACGGCCGAAGGAATTTCCTTGGAAGAAGTCGCTGAAAAATTTCAGGATGCACTTTCAAAAACCAAGTTCATCGTCGGCCAAAATGTAGATTTTGACGTAAACATTATGGGCGCGGAATTTTTCCGATTGGGAATTGAAAACCCACTGCCCAAATTACCCGTTTTGGACACCTGTACCGAAACCACCGCCCAGCTCTGCCAAATTCCCGGCGGGCGCGGCGGGAAGTTTAAATTGCCCACTCTTACTGAGCTTCACGAGTTTTTGTTTAACGAGCCTTTCGCCGAAGCGCACAACGCCACCGCCGACGTTGAAGCAACCACTCGCTGCTTTTTGGAATTGGTGCGCCGTCAGATTTTTACGAAGGAAGAACTCGATGTGCAGCCGGATTACTTCGAAAATTTCTCCGAAGCAAATCCGCAGACCGTAGAATTGATTGGGCTGGAGCATATAAATCTGAAAAAGGCTTCGGACAGCATCCGAAAGCAAATGCAGGCTGATTCTGACACACAGGAAATCTCTTCCGAAGAAATAAAGGAGAACATCGCCACGCTGGAGGATGCACCTTTTGTTCATCTTCATAACCACTCGCAGTTTTCCATTCTGCAATCCACTTCCAGCACGATGGATTTGGTAAACGCCGCCGTTGAAAACAACATGCCTGCCGTCGCCCTCACCGATTCAGGCAATATGATGGGCGCATTCCACTTTGTGCAGGCTGTTGCCAATTACAACAAATCGCTCGCCGATTTGCCGAAAAATGAAGAGGATGAAAATCCCCCGCAACCCATAAAAGCAATTGTTGGCTGTGAATTTTTTGTCTGCGAGGACCATTTAAACAAAAATCATAAAGACAACGGCTACCAAATCGTGATGCTTGCCAAAAATAAAAACGGCTACCACAATTTGGCAAAAATGGCTTCCATCGCTTACACCGAGGGTTTTTATTACGTGCCGCGAATCGATAAAAATATAGTTGAAAAATACAAAGAGGACATTATCGTTCTCACGGGAAGCCTCTACGGCGAAGTGCCCGGAAAGATTTTGAACATTGGCAAAAACCAGGCCGAGGAAGCTTTGTTGTGGTGGAAGGAACAGTTCGGGGAAGATTTATATGTTGAGATTATGCGCCACAATCAGGAAGATGAAAGGCGTGTAAACGACGTGCTTATTGAAATGGCGCGGCGTAACAATGTAAAAATCGTAGCCTGCAACAACACCTATTATATAAAGAAGGAAGACGCCAACGCCCACGACATTTTGCTGTGCGTAAAGGACGGCGAAAAGCAGGCAACGCCCATTGGCCGTGGCCGTGGCTATCGCTACGGTTTGCCAAACCAGGAATATTATTTCAAATCGCAGGATGAAATGAAGGCCTTGTTCAAGGACCTTCCCGAAGCCATTTTGAATATAGACGAAGTGGTTTCAAAAATCCAGCCTTTCTCTTTGCACCGCGATGTTTTGCTGCCCAATTTTGGCATACCGCAGGAATTTTTGAATCCCGAGGATATCGATGGCGGCAAGCGTGGTGAAAATGCCTATCTGCGCCATTTAACCTACGAAGGCGCCAAGAAACGCTACCCAGAATTATTGGAGGTTTCCTACGAAGCCTTGACCGATTTTGAAATTCCCGAAAATGCATCGCAGCGCGTAAAGGAGATTAAGCAACGTCTCGATTTTGAGCTGGAAGTAATTGCGAACACTGGCTATCCCGGTTACTTTTTAATTGTTCAGGATTTTATTGCCGAAGCCCGAAAAATGGGCGTTTCCGTGGGACCGGGCCGTGGTTCGGCGGCGGGAAGCGCCGTGGCGTACTGTTTGGGAATTACCAATATTTGCCCGATTAAGTACGATTTGCTTTTTGAGCGTTTCCTAAATCCGGACCGTGTGAGTATGCCCGATATCGACATCGATTTTGACGATGAGGGCCGAAGCAAGGTTATGGATTACGTAATCAACAAATACGGCAGCAACCAAGTGGCGCAGATCATCACTTATGGTACCATGGCAGCAAAATCCTCCATTCGCGATACCGCAAGGGTTTTGGATTTGCCGTTGAATGAAGCCGATCGTATTTCAAAATTGATTCCGAATATGACCAAACTGAACAAAATTTTCGGTTTGAGCGATGCGGAATTGCGAAGCCGTTTCCGAAGTGATGAGCTGCCGAAGGTAAATGAACTTTTAAACCTTTCCGAAGGAAGTGATCTGGAAGCCCAAACCATAAACCAAGCGAAAATATTGGAAGGTTCCGTTCGCAATACGGGTATTCACGCCTGTGGTGTAATCATTACGCCCAGCGATATTACCGATTTCGTACCCGTTGCCACGGCAAAGGATTCCGATCTGTACGTAACGCAATTCGATAACTCGGTGGTGGAAAGTGCGGGCCTTTTGAAAATGGATTTTCTCGGTCTGAAAACCTTGACCCTTATTAAGGACACGGTAAAACTTGTAAAACACAAACACAACGTTGATCTGGATCCGGATAACTTTCCGCTCGACGATGAAAAAACCTACGAGCTATTCCAAAGGGGAGATACCGTAGGAATATTTCAATATGAATCTGCCGGGATGCAGAAATATATGAAGGAGCTAAAACCCACGGTTTTTGCAGATTTGATTGCGATGAACGCGCTTTACCGTCCGGGCCCGATGGAATACATTCCAAGTTTTGTTCGCAGGAAACACGGTGAGGAGGAAATTGAATACGACCTTCCCGCGATGGAGGAATATTTAAAGGAAACCTACGGAATCACGGTCTATCAAGAGCAGGTGATGCTTTTGTCACAAAAATTGGCAGGTTTTACCAAAGGCGAAGCTGATGTTCTGCGAAAGGCGATGGGGAAAAAACAAAAAGCGGTACTCGACAAAATGAAGCCGCAATTCGTAGCTCAAGCCGCCGAAAAAGGCCACGACCCCGAAAAACTTGAAAAAATCTGGAAGGATTGGGAAGCCTTTGCGAGTTACGCTTTTAATAAATCGCACTCTACTTGCTATGCTTGGATTGCCTATCAAACGGCCTATCTAAAAGCGCATTATCCCGCGGAATATATGGCAGCGGTGCTTTCCAATAATATGAGCGACATAAAACAGGTAACCTTTTTTATGGACGAATGCAAGCGGATGGGATTGACCGTTTTGGGTCCCGATGTTAACGAATCCTTCCACAAATTTACGGTAAACGACCAAGGCGCCATTCGTTTTGGGATGGGCGCCGTAAAAGGCGTGGGCAGCAGTGCCGTGGCAACGATTGTTGAAAACAGAAAGGACGGAAAATACAAATCGGTTTTTAATTTGGCGAAGCGGATTGACCTGCGTTCCGCAAATAAAAAAGCTTTTGAAAATTTAGCACTTGCAGGCGGTTTCGACAGTTTTGATACCCACCGCGCGCAATATCTCCATGACGATGGCGACGGAGTGATGTTTCTTGAAAAAGTACTTCGCTATGCAGCAAAATATCAGGAAACGCAGAATTCTTCACAGGTAAGCCTTTTTGGCGATGCCAGCGAGGTGCAAATTCCCGAACCCGAAGTTCCGCCCTGCGAGGAATGGGGCACCATGAAAAAGCTGAAGCAGGAAAAGGAAGTGGTGGGTGTATATATTTCGGGCCATCCGCTGGACGATTTCAGAATAGAGATGGAAAGCTTTACCAATTGCAAGGTTTCGCATTTTAACCATTTGGAGGACTATCTCAATAAAGAACTGTGTTTCGGCGGCGTGGTGAGCGATGTGCAGCACAGGGAATCAAAGGCTGGAAAGGGCTGGGCCATTTTCACCGTCGAGGATTATGAGGACAGCTACGATTTCAAAATTTTTGGGGAAGAGTATCTAAAGTGGCGCCATTTCTTGGTTCCGAATAGCTTTATATATGGGCGCGTTTTTGTAAAGGAAGGTTGGACCAATCGCGAAACTGGTAAAAAGGGCGAACCACGACTTCAATACAACAGCATCCAATTGCTTCATGACGTGATGGAAACCCATGGAAAAAAATTGACCATTACCATGCCTTTAAATGACTTAAGGGAAGGAAAGATTGATTCGCTCAAAAACCTTGTAAAAACCCATAAAGGTGAAAAGCAGCTATTTTTTGTGGTTTATGAGAATGAGGAAAAGATACATCTCACTATGCCCAGTAGAAAACATAAAATAAACATATCAAAGGAATTGCTGGATGAACTGGACAGAGAGCAGTTGCATTATAAGTTGAATTGACAATAGAAAGAACCAATACAATCATTTCCTAAACATATATTAACGCTAGGGCAAAACGAATAAAATTTAACTATTTTTGACAATCATTAAAAACAAAGATTATGGCATTAGAAATAACAGACGCAACATTTGAAGAAACGGTTTTAAAGAGTGACAAGCCGGTACTGGTTGACTTTTGGGCAGCCTGGTGCGGACCTTGCCGAATGGTAGGGCCCATCATTGAAGAAATAAGCAAAGAATACGAAGGCAAGGCCGTAGTAGGAAAAGTAGATGTGGATGCAAACCAAGAGTTTGCCGCAAAATATGGAGTGCGAAACATTCCGACCGTTTTGGTGTTCCAAAATGGCGAAGTAGTGGGCCGTCAAGTGGGCGTTGCTCCAAAGAATGTTTATGCGGAAGCGATTGATTCACTTTTGTAAAATATTTCAAAAAAGAAAAATTAAACAATAAAAGGCTTGGCGCATTGCTGGGCCTTTTTCTATATTAGTAAAAATCTCTGGTCGCGAGTGTGCTAAGTGCAGTAGAAGCACAATCGAGACTTCTTTTTGATATAACAGCCTAAAAATCTCTCGACTGCGCTCGAGAGGACAGTTTGCAGACTATGGAAAAAACAAATAAAGTACAGGATAAAATAGATGGTAAATTATTGGAGGAACGCAAAGTGTTCCTTTGGGGAATGGTAGACGACAAAAGTGCGCGCCACGTTGTGGACAGACTAATGTACCTCGATGCTTTGAACCACGACGAAATTAAATTATACATAAACAGTCCCGGAGGATATGTAACTTCGGGTTTTTCCATTTACGATACCATGCGTGAAATTAAGAGTCCGGTTTCAACCATCTGTACCGGCCTGGCAGCTTCCATGGGAAGTATTTTGCTTTCCGCTGGCGAAAAAGGAAAAAGGTTTATCCAGCCGCACGCCCGTGTTATGATCCATCAGCCCAGTGGCGGTGCGAGGGGCGTAGCGAGCGATATAGAAATTACGGCGCAGGAAATTTTGAAGACAAAAGAAATTAGCGCACGTATTTTGGCCGAAAATTGCGGACAATCTTTCGAAAAAGTGATGAAGGATTTCAATCGCGATCATTGGATGAATGCCGAAGAATCTGTAGATTATGGAATTGTTGATGGTATTTTAAAATAGGGAGTATGAAAAAAATATTTTTGGCATTTGGAATTGCAACAACCATCTTTATTGGTTGCAAAAACGTTGAAAACAAGGAGAATGTTTCCGATGAAACAATGGAAACAACGGACAACAATGTTGTAGATTCACACAATTCCGAAAACTCGCTGGATTGGGCGGGCGTGTATGAAGGAACAACGCCCTGCGCCGATTGTGAGGGAATTAAAACTGTATTGGAGTTGAGAGACGACAAAACCTACACCCTTTCCCAAACTTATTTAGGGAAGATGGAAGGCGAAAATGAATTTGTGCAGACTGGCAATTTTGTTTGGGACGAAAGTGGCTCCAAAGTACTCTTAAAATCCGAAAGCGACACCCTTCAGTATAAGGTAGGCGAAAACCAACTGTGGATGCTCGACAGTTCCGGCAACAGGGTAGAAGGCGACTTAGCAGAATTTTATATTTTGAAAAAAACGCTTCAATAATAGGTTGGCCGTTGAATATAGAGAAAGAAATAAATGAGATAACAGGTTTTAAAAATCTGGAGCTGCTTGCAAAACAAGTGGTGGAGGGCTTTATTTCTGGACTTCATAAAAGCCCATTCCACGGGTTTTCTGCGGAATTTGCGGAGCATAAAATCTATAACAACGGCGAAAGCACAAAACATATAGACTGGAAACTTTTCGCCAAAACCGATAAACTTTATACCAAACGTTACGAAGAGGAAACGAACCTTCGGTGCCACTTGATCGTGGATAATAGTAGCTCGATGCATTACCCGAAACTGAAGGAATTCAATATCAATTCTCTCAATAAAATCGGGTTTTCGGTCTTGGCTTCCGCTGCAATTATGAATTTGATGAAGCGGCAGCGCGATGCTGTTGGGCTGAGTATTTACAGTGGCGAATATGAGTTTTATGCTTCGGAAAAAGGAAGTAAACGCCACCATCAAATGTTGCTTCAAAAGTTGAACGAAGCTTTGCTTTCTTCCCAAGAGAAATCGCAGACCAAAACCTATGAGCACCTTCATTTAATTGCTGAAAAGCTAAAGCGGCGTTCCTTGGTCTTTCTGTTTACAGATATGTTCCAAAGTGATACAGAAGCCGAAAAACTTTTTGAGGCGCTTCAGCATTTAAAATACAACAAGCACGAGGTAATCCTTTTTCACACTTTCGATAAAAAACGCGAAGTAAATTTCGATTTCAGCAACCGCCCAAAGCGATTTGTGGATGTTGAAACAGGTGAACATATAAATCTGTATGCCGATAATATTAAGGAGCAATATGAAGAAGCTGTGCAGAAATACTTCCACGAGCTACAATTGCGATGTGCACAATATAGAATAAAGTATGTTTTAACCGATATAAATGAAAGTTTCAACAAGATTTTGACTACATATCTAGTGGAACGTCAGAAGTTTGGATAAAATTTATTATTTTTTAAAAAAATAGTTTGCGAAAATGAAATGGAGTGGTATATTTGCCACCGCTTAATACAGCAAGGGAGCAATCCCGGAAAGTATGGTAACAATTTTTCACTTTGCCCAACTGTTGTTGGGATCTTTCGCAAGAAAGGTTGAAAACTTGGTCTGGTAGTTCAGTTGGTTAGAATACCTGCCTGTCACGCAGGGGGTCGCGAGTTCGAGTCTCGTCCAGACCGCAACAAGATGTTGTGTTGAAGTATTAAATTTAGTTTAATACTTTGTGGTTTAAGTAATTAGACCGATGAGAAGCTTATCCATATGGATGGGCTTTTTTTGTTTAATATACATTTAATTGTTTTTCTGATGAATTTTGGGTGCCCCATAAGGTGCCCGAAAAAAATCTCGGGTGCCCCACTTTTCAAAATCCAATACAATCATATTGCGCCACCTTTATGCCTCCTAAAGGTTTTTAAATCCTCCCAACCTCTATATCAAAGCCAACGGAAAAAAATCGTTCCAAGTACGGGCAATCTTGGGGCTTAGTCCTCTTCCCCTAACCTTTATTCTTCTTCTTCAAAGCCATTTCAGCTTAGCGGCAACAACTTGCCTAAAATAATAAACCGTTCTATCAAACGATAGAACGGCTTTGGGAAACTTCAATTTATTCTCCCCAGAATAATTATTCCCCACTTCAAAGAAAGGGAGTAATTTGTCCATTTCTTTGCGGGATTCCGTAAAACGTCAGTTTTTTTTAAATATAAAGGCTAAAAGCCCGTTCCCTGGGCTTATAGGCAGCTTAAATTATTCCCAAATCCTTTACCATTGCCACCAGGTGGATGGCATTTTTCGCTTTAAAGTGAATACAAAGCTTCCCCACCCGCTTTTCTACAGAACTAAGACTATTGGGCAGCATATTGACAGCCTTAAAATGATCAGCGATTTCCTTTTGGGACAAACCTTTTGCCAGGTGCGTCATTAAAGCGATATCATAATCCGCTATAATAGGTGTTGTTTTTTTAGAGAGCGCGTTTTCTACTTGGGGAGAAAGATAGGTTTCTCCATTAAAGACCTTGTTTATTGCTGTCTTCTTCGCTTTGCACTTTGAAATTCACTCGGTCACCTTTGATTTTCTTCAATATGGGTATATACAGATTGCCGAGGCGGTGTCATTGATACTAATTTCACTTCGCTTTGCTCTTTGAAATTCATTCGGTCACCGAGATGATATGCGGTACTTTGGCTTATTGAATATTGGTTTATATAACTTTTATACGGTTTAAATATACTATAAAGTTACTATATATATACTTTACATATACTACAAATATACTTTATAGTATTCTTAATTAGTAATTTTGTATTATCTTAGTGATTGACACTCAGGTATTATGGCAAAGCAAACAGGAAGTATTAAGTTAAAGGGAACTATTGGGGATATCAATTATTACAAATCCAAAAATGGAGGACATTTGGCGCGCGCAGCTGGGGGTGGGTTTCAGAAAGGAGCCATGTACAAGGAAAGTATGGTACGCACTATGGAAAATGCTACGGAGTTTGGTCGTTGTAGTACTACAAAGCGGGTTTTTAAAAATGCACTTGCTCCTTTTTTATGCGTTCGCAAGGATGGAGAACTTCATGGACGGATGGTTCAATTGTTTACCAGGTTGAAGGATCTGGACGCTGTGAATAAGCGAGGTGAAAGGAGGGTGGGGCGTGGATTGGACACATCTAAGGGTAAGCAGTTACTAAGGGATTTTGCTTTTACCCCTTCTTGTATTATTACAGAAGTATTGGCTTGTTCCTTAAACTATGATTTTGATACCCGAACACTTAGTGTTACAAATTTTGATATAAAGAATGTTAGTTTTCCTGCTGGAGCGACACATATGGCACTTACTGTAGGGCGTCTGCACTTTGATTTTGATACTTTGGAGTTTAGTTTAAAAAATAGCACACCGCTTTATATGGATAAGCACTACAGTGCAACTTCCTTTGATATGAATACTGGCCTACCTGAGGTGGGTGGGCTTGCTTTGGCGGTTTTGGGGTTGAAGTTTTACCAGAAGGTGGAGAATACTTATTATTTATTTAAGAGTGCGAATGCTTTTGGGGTGGAGGTTTTGGGGGTTGGGGGTTGATTGTTTGTGGTTGCAGGTTGCAGGTTGTAGGTTGCAGGTTTTAGGTTTTAGGTTTGAGGTTTGAGGTTTGAGGTTTGAGGGTTGTAGGGTGTAGGTTGCA
>TARA_R110000751_G_scaffold4388_1_pt1 | contig 126236 bp, 98 predicted proteins | sample TARA_R110000751 | Tara Oceans TARA_R110000751 (sample SAMEA4398001) | marine metagenome | biome: Polar Biome; feature: [MES] marine water layer (ENVO:01000295) within the mesopelagic zone...; material: water (ENVO:00002006), including particulate matter (ENVO:01000060) such as...... | reverse complement strand
CTGCTCACCTTTTTAAAAATGGCCTCTTTTGAGGCCGTTTTTTTTTGCATGAAGATAAAAGAATGTTCACCACAGAGGAAAAGCAGGACACAGAGAAAAAGAATTAATTTTTAACAATCTATTTCTCTGTGCAGCGCAGCGCTCTGTGCCCTCTGTGGTTCAAACGCTTTTAAACTCGTAGCTGCCTTTAAGGCCGCAAAGTCATCTTACCTTTGACTTCTCGATTCATGACTTTATTCAAGGCGTCTTTGGCGTTTTCTAAAGGTACTACGTCATCAACTACCACTTTGACTTTTCCTTGCACATACCACATTAATAACTCTTTCATGTTATCTGCAAATTCTTTTGGTTGATGCTGGGTAAAGGACCCCCAAAAAACGCCCATTACCGAATAACCTTTTACCAAGGCTAAATTCACTGGGAATTCAGGAATAGTACCACCAGCAAAACCAACCACTAATAATCTACCGTTCCAAGCCATACTTCTTGAACAGGCGTGAAAAGTATCGCCGCCAACACATTCATAAACTACATCAACACCTTTACCATCGGTTACTTCTTTAATAGCCGTTTTCAAATCGGTTTCTGTGTAGTTAATTAGAATGTCGGCACCATTTTCTTTGGCCATATCTAACTTTTCTTGGGTAGAGCAAACCGCAATAACAGTAGCTCCCATTTCTTTACCAATTTGCACCGCAGCCAAGCCCGTGCCACCAGCAGCACCAGTAACTAATAATGTTTCGCCAGGTTTAATTTGTGCACGTTGTTTAAGTGCATGATGAGCAGTTGCATGAGCGGTGACTAACGCTGCAGCTTCTTCATCAGGAATTTCATCGGGAATAGGCATAATGTGCGAAGCAGGGCATAACACTTTCTCTGCGTAGCCACCTAACATAACCATGGCAATCACTCGCATCCCCACTTTTAGGTAAGGAACACCCTCGCCTACCTCACTTATCACGCCAGCAACTTCATTACCCGGTATAAAAGGGAATGGAGGTTTCATTTGATACAAACCTTGCACCAATAACCCGTCAGGGAAATTGACACCACATGCTTTAACGTCGACTACCACATGGCCTTTTTTAGCCACCGGATCAGGCACATCTTTATATTGTAATTGCTCTACTGGGGCAAATTCTTCACATACTATGGCTTTCATTACATTCTCCGTGAAATTTCTGATATTCCAGCCCCTGTTTTAGGAGCTGTTACATTATTGGGTTAGTTTTAAAGCGTATTGGGCTAAAGGTTTAACAATTGCACCTACCCCTTGGGCTTCTTTACTAGACGCATTGCCATCTTCAACTCGTTTTGCCACACCTTGGGCAATAGCCGCTAAGCGGAAAAAGCTAAAAGCTAAATAAAAATTCCAATTGTCGATTTTATCTATACCCACTAACTTACAATAAGCATCGACATATTCTTGCTCCTCAGGGATCCCCAGCGGCGCTCTTTCAATGCCACCTAAGCCAGTGGCTTTGCCAACATTTTCAGGTAAACGTAATTGCATACACTGATAAGCTAAGTCGGCATAAGGGTGCCCTAAAGTAGATAACTCCCAGTCTAAAACCGCTAAAATCTTTGGCTCTGTTGGATGAAACATAACGTTATCCATACGATAGTCGCCGTGCACTAGTGACACTTTGCCATCCTCTTCCGGCAAATGTTTTTCAAGCCAAGCAATTAACTGATCCATTTCTGGGATATCTTGGGTTTCTGATAACTTATACTGTTTACTCCAACGGCTAAATTGCCGCTCGTAATAATTACCGGGTTTACCGTAATCGCTCAAGCCTACTTTTTCCACATCCACACTATGTAACGCCGCCATCACTTCAACCATATTTTGATACATTTGGCCGCGAATTTGATTATTGGAAATCTCTGGTAACGCACTGTCCCAAAAGACCCGTCCTTCAACATATTCCATTATATAAAACATGCTACCAATCAAAGAGGTATCTTCACAAAGATGGTACACCTTAGCCACTGGTACACTAGAGTTTTCCAATGCAGCTAATACTTTATATTCTCGATCAACTGCATGGGCAGACTTCAATAACTTACCAGGTGGTTGGCGACGCAACACATATGCTTGGTTAGCAGTCTGCAACTTAAAAGTGGGGTTTGACTGACCACCTGCAAATTTAGTTGCGGTGACAGGACCTTCAAAACCAGCAACGTGTTGGGTTAAATAATCCGCCAAAAGTTGCTCGTCTAATTGATCAACAGCGCCTCTATCAGTCATAACATATTCCTCTTTATCAAACTCAAACTAAGCATTAGCATCTTTTATTAGGTTGCGGCCTAGTTGCATCATATGTACTTCATCAGGGCCATCAGCTAAACGGATAGTACGTGCATAAGCATAAGTAGCAGACAAGATAAAGTCTTGGCTAGTTCCTGCAGCACCATGCATTTGGATCGCTTGATCGATAACGTTACATGCCATTTTAGGTGCCACAATTTTAATGGCAGCAATAATGTTTTTACTGACTTTATTGCCGTACCTGTCCATGTTGTCGGCCGCTTTTAATGTTAATAAGCGTGCTTGCTCAATATCACAATGCATTTGCGCAATACGTTCACGAATAGACTGTTGTTTACTTAAAGGCTGTCCAAAAGCAATGCGATTTTCTACCCGTTCACATGCCAAATCTAAGGCGCGCTGAGCACAACCAATCAAACGCATACAATGGTGTATTCTGCCTGGCCCTAAACGACCTTGAGCGATAGCAAAACCTTCGCCTTCACCCACTAATAAATTAGCTGCTGGCACACGGACGTTATCAAAGGATACCTCTGCGTGTCCTACAGGTTCGTCATAATGCCCCATAGCGGCCATGGGTCGAATAACAGTTACACCCTTAGTGTCCATGGGCACTAAAATTTGTGATTGTTGCTGGTGACGAGGGGCAGAAGTGTCTGTTTTACCCATGACGACCATAATTTTACAATTCGCGTTCATTGCACCACTGGTGTACCACTTAACCCCGTTTATGACATATTCGTCACCATCGCGCACAATAGACGTTTCGATGTTGGTTGCGTCAGATGAGGCAACAGCAGGTTCGGTCATAGCAAAAGCAGAACGAATTTTGCCTTCCAATAAGGGCACTAACCATTTTTCTTTGTCTGCTTCTGAACCATAACGCGCCAGTACTTCCATATTGCCTGTATCAGGAGCGCTACAGTTAAATACTTCACTACTCCACATTACGCGTCCCATAAGTTCACATAAGGGTGCATATTCCAGATTACTTAATCCAGCGCCATAAGGGAGGTATTCTTCTGGTAAAAACAAATTCCACAACCCCGCATCTTTAGCCTTTTGTTTAAGGGCTTCCAACATTGGAGGCGTAGACCAACGGTTTGGGTTATTGTGAACAGCATCAATATATTCCTGCTCAAAAGGGTATATATGCTCATCCATAAAGGCTTGAAGGCGGTCGATAAGTTTTTGAGATTTGTCGGAGTAATCAAAATTCATAATTGTATTTCCTTTAGCTAAAGGTGATGGAGTCCAATCTATCAGGACTATCTAAATGTGGGATATTGTTAAAACTTGATAAACGTATAGTGCTTTTGTTGAAATAAAAATGGCTGATACTGGTATTGCGGACTTGCATATTCAGCTCTATGACTTGTTTGGCATCTAACCCTAAAACCAAACTCAATAGCATAGAGATAGCGCCACCAGAACTGACTATCAAAATGGGTTTGTCACTGTCTTGCTGGCAAACTTTATGTAGTGCCCCCTGCACTCTACTTTTAAAATCTGACCAGCTCTCATCTAGGGATTCTGTATGCAACAAGTTTTCAGACCAGGCATACATAGCGAGTTTTAATAGTCGATAAAAATCTGCAGGTTTAGGGTTGTCTGGCAATTGACTTTGTGGATTTAGTGAAAGGTAACTATCACCAATATTTTTAAAATTAAATTCATTAAAACCTGTGTCTACGGTAACAGTAGGAGTTTGACTTACACCACCTAGAATACCTTGAGCTGTTTCTCTATGGCGAACCATATCACCCATAAATGCATGAGAGAAATCGATACCTCGTGCTGTAAAATATTCGCCCAGCCAGCGTGCTTGTTGATGACCAAGCTCACTTAACTTATCGTAATTTTTAGCTCCAAATGAAGCTTGTCCATGACGGACTAAATAAAACTCAGACACGTACTCTCCGCTACTTCGATGACTGATGCGATAGTAGTATCAATAGATCTATTAGTTGAATTTATTATTTTAATTAATTTACATTTAGTATATTTATATCACTACTACTAATAATTAAAAGACTTCAGCCAATCCCGCTACTTACCAAGGGAAAACACCGAATTAACATGGATCAATGTTAAATTTTAAATAACCATTACAACCATTTTTTTCCATTAATATTACTTTACTAACAAAGTACACACCTAGCATTTACTTTTAACCATAAATATTGATAAAGTGACAGGTCTGATGAGCTGAACTTTTGGGCTTATACCAATCCGCAAAAAGATTCATTTTCCTATCTAAATAAAAAACCAAAATAGACTAGCTACGCTAGCAAAAAAGAGATCACATAATGAAACAGATACCCCAAAAACGTTTTACACTTTCTGCCGTATCAAGCATGGTGACTTTATCCCTTGCACTGACTCACTCTTCTGTATTCGCTCAAGAAGCAGAACAAGAAGGTCGTTTAGAAACCATTACTGTTACTGCTCAAAAAAGAGCCCAAAACCTACAAGAAGTACCAGTGTCAGTCACCGCTTTTACTGGTGATGAAATGGCGGAAGCGGTCATTAAAGACATGTACGACTTACAAACTAATGTCCCTGGTTTAGGTGCGTTTCAAAGCCAAAGTGCAACTAATTCAAGTTTCTCTATACGTGGCGTAGGCACCTCATCTCAAAACTTTGGACTTGAGTCATCCGTTGGTTTGTACGTAGATGGCGTATACCGGGCGCGTCAAAACTCCATGATTAATAACTTAGTCGATGTAGCAGCGGTAGAAGTTTTACGTGGCCCCCAAGGTACACTTTTTGGTAAAAATACCCCTTCTGGCGCCATACTTGTTAGCACAGTAAAACCTAGCCATGACGGGGGTGATGGATTTGTAGAAGCCACTGTTGGTAATTATGGATTAGTGAATTTGTCTGGCGCTGCATCAATTTCTGCAATTGAAGACGTATTAGCGTTTCGTGTCACAGCTTTTGGAAGCCAAAGAGACGGTACCATCAGCGATGTTAATCTAGGCGAAGATGTCATGAATGACAGAAACCGCTGGGGTGCTAGGGTACAAGCGCTATATACACCATCTGATGATGTGTCTGTCAGAGTCATTGCCGATTATTCAGAAATAGACGAAATATGCTGTGGTGCACCGGTTCAGTTAAGTAACTTTGAAGCCTTGGAAATACCAGGAAAATACGGTTCAGATGCGGTTTTACCTAGCTTAGGGGGCACAGTATTTCCAGGTGGGGATGCATTTTACGACAGAGAAGTGGCAGTATCATTTTTACCTGAGTCAAGCATGACAGATAAAGGTTTGTCCGCTGAGATTAACTGGGAATTGGATGACAACTATACCTTGGTTTCTATCTCGGCCTATCGTAATTTTGACTCTTTCGACAATATTGATGCGGATTTTACAGATGCAGATTTGTTCGGAACAATAAACGATTCTACACAAGAATCATTTTCGCAAGAAATACGTCTAGATTACACCGGCGATAAAGTGAACTACATTTTAGGGGCTTACTACTTCACTCAAGACTTAGATCTTAATTACAGCTTATACACAGACAATAGTTTTAATAGTTTTGCCTTAGAAAATATAAGTTCTGAAGTTGATGCCCTTGTTGGTACACCAGGCACCTTTGTGGGCCTGCTAGGTTTAATCGATCAACTTGGTGCGTTGGGAGTGAGTCCAGTAGCTGCCGCAGCGCCAGCTGGAACAGGATTTAATCATATCGCTAGTCAAGAACATGAAAGTTATGCGCTTTTCGGTCAGTTTGACTTCAAGTTAAGCAATGAATTTACTTTAACGGCGGGACTACGTTTTACTAGCGAAGAAAAAGATCTCACCACTGTGTTTTCTGAAGTTGGACCAGACATCGATGGTTTGGACTTGGAAAACACACCAGATGTTGTATCAGCATTAACTGCTGCCGGCGGTATTGCTGCTGGTGCAATTGACTTTAGTGATCCTAACCAGTTGGCATTTGTGCAAAATAGTTTTGCACCTTTTGCCCAAACAGGTTGGGGATTCTTACTTCTCACAGATGTAACAAAACCCCGTGATGATATTGCTCCCCCAACGCTAACAGATGATCAGGTAACTGGTAGTATTAAACTCAGCTGGCAACCAGATAGAAGTACATTGATTTATGGATCACTTGGTACAGGTTATAAATCTGGTGGTACCAATACGGACCGTATTGCAAAAGATTTTGAACCTCTATTTGATGCTGAAACCTCAGAATCTTTCGAACTAGGTATAAAGAAAGACTTTCGTGATTACGATTTACGCATTAATGCAGCAGCACATTACACTACTGTTGAAGATTTCCAGGCGAATACCTTTACTGGAAATGGTTTTAACCTTCAGAACGCTGGAGATTATGAAATTTCTGGTTTCGAAGTGGAAGCGACTTGGTTACCAATAGACAGTCTTGAAGTGAATTTTGCTTGGGCATTTGTAGACGCCGAATACAAAACCTTTAAAGGTGGCAATTGTTGGGTGGCGTATACCTTTCATACCGGAATTGACGACCCTGGTCGCCAAAATCCAACAGACCAATTCTGTGATCGTTCAGGTGACAGGCCTGGTGGCGAACCCAAACACTATGCTGTTATTAGTGTGAAAAAAGACTTCGAAATAGCAGATGGTGTGTATAGTTATGTTCAGGGGGATTTCAGCCACACAAGTGAAGTCATCTTAGACGGCAGTAACGACCCTTATGCGATTCAAGATGCTTATAATGTGGTGAATTTACGATTCTTTATGAACTTTGAAGACGCTGATTTGGATGTTGTGGTTTGGGCCCGCAACCTGCTTGACGAAGAATATATCAATCGCACTAACTTCAACGCACCATTACAAACGGGTAAGTTAAATGCCTATATGGCTGAGCCTGCAACATTTGGTGTTACCGTTAAAAAACGTTTTTAACGACCCACTATATGAGTGATGTAATTTTAAGCCGGCTATTGCCGGCTTTTTTCTGCCTTAAATCTAGGCAACAACATATTAACACCACTGCATAACTGTGAGCTATATTGTTCAATCACGCTTTTTCATTAACATTTACGTAACCAACCATTTACTTCCCTCTTATATTCTTGCTAAAGTTACAGGTCTGATGAGTGGACCTTTGGCTTCAAAGCTGTTTGGGGATTCACTGTTTGTCATTTTTTTTAACAAGAAAGTCAAAATAGAGAAACGTCAATGAATAAAAATGCGATCAATAACCTCCCGCGCGCAACTAGAGGGTTTAAAAAAACGCTTTTAGTGTCTGCGATATTAGGTGCTTTAGGCACAACTAGCATTCAAGCCCAAGAAAGTGATGCCGCAGAGGCAGAAGAGGGAGGCATTGAACGGATTTTTGTAACGGCCTCAAAACGCCAAACAGGTTTGCAACAAACTCCAATTGCAGTCTCAGTAACCAGTGGTGAAACGGTAGAACAAGCCAAAGTGTTGGATATCGGTGACTTACAAGTGTTAGTGCCTACGCTAAGGGTGACACCATTACAGCGCTCCATAAACACAGGTTTTTCTATTCGTGGATTTGGTAATGGTACCAACAACACAGGTATTGAGCCTTCAGTAGGGGTTTTCATTGATGGAGTCTATCGCTCTCGTGCCGCCGCTTTAATTGGCGACTTACCTAAACTGCAACAAATTGAAGTATTAAGTGGTCCTCAAAGTACCTTATTTGGTAAAAATGCGTCTGCTGGTGTCATCAGTGTGCGTACCGGTGGCCCTTCTTATGACATGGAGGGGAAAGTTGAAGCAAGCGTAGGCAACTACAACCAACAACTGCTTCGAGGATATTTTTCAAATGGTATAACAGATAATTTAGCTTTTAGTGTATCAGGCGGCATGAATACCCGAGATGGTTATACAGATAGCATTTCTGGACTTGGAAAAATTAATGATCGTGATCGTTGGAATCTTCGTGGTCAATTGTTGTATGAACCAACTGAAGATGCCACATTCCGTTTTATAGCTGATTACAGCGAAATTGACGAAGCTTGCTGTACCACAGCAGGCTATGAAAATGGGCCAACTGCTGCTGCCGTTCAAGCTCTTGGTGGATTGGTTACATCTGATGAAGATCCCTTTTCTTACGAATCAGCACTGAATTATGATCCAACAAACTTTGTAGAAGACAGTGGTATCTCTTTGCAAGCAGATATCGATTTTGATGGCTTTGCATTTACGTCTATTTCTGCCTACAGAATTAACGACTCAGGTTTCTTCAATGATGTTGATTTTACTTCTTTGGACATTCTTACAGAAGAAGCCAACGTTGAAATTGATACCTTTACCCAAGAATTTCGTTTGACCTCAACTGGCGATAACAAACTCGACTGGATGGTAGGTGCCTTTTACTTCGACGAAAACGTAGATACTACAGGTGACGTATTATCTTATGGCACCATGGCTAGACCTTATTTTGATGTATTAAATTCATTTACCCCATCAACAAATGGTCTGTTTGATACCCTAGAAGCTTTATACCCTGTACTTAATCCTGGGGATATTTTGGGAGCAGGCAGTACTATAGGTAATGACTTTATACAAAAAAACGAAGCCTATTCATTATTTGTTAACTTTGATTATCACATAACTGATGACTTCACTGCGACTTTAGGGGTCAGTTACACCAAAGATGAAAAAGAAATCACCCTTGAGTCAGAAAACACCGACGCACTGTCTCAAGTGGATTTTAATAATGATTTAACTGTTTATGGTGTGCCACTTTACCAAGTATTTATGGGTCAAGGCATGTCTGAGGCAGTGGCACTAGGTACTGTTGAAGCGTTAAAAGCCTATCAATTTCAACCACAAATGTTGGAATTACCTAATGATGCTGAAGCCAATAAAACAAGTGATGACAAAATCACTTGGTCACTTCGTGGTGCTTACACAATAAATAAAAATGTTAACGTCTTTGCCACTGCAGCGACGGGCTTTAAAGCCTCTTCTTGGAACTTATCTCGTGACTCTCGTCCGTTTCCTTCGGACCAAGCTGCGATTGAAGCCATTCCAAGCTTAGCATTACCAAACCAATCTTACGGTACGCGATATGCTAGCCCTGAAGAAGCCACAGTTTATGAGTTAGGGATTAAATCAAATTTCTCAAATATGTCTTTTAATGCCACGATTTTTGACCAAACCATAGAAGGATTCCAATCCAGTACTTTCTTAGGAACAGGTTACGTACTTTCAAATGCCGGTGAACAAAATACCAAAGGTATCGAATTTGACTCGACTTTCCGTGTTACTGATGATTTGACTCTCACCTTAGCAGGTACATTTCTTGACCCTGAATATGTTTCATTCGTAGGTGGACAAGATGAAAATGGCCAAGCTGACTTATCTGGTACACAAGTGCCGGGCATACACGAGCAAAGCATTGTTGCCGGCGCTAAATATGACCTAGAGTTTGATAACGGAATGTACGGTTACGTGCGTGCCGATTATATCTATGAAAGCGAGACTCGCGTAGTAGGCAACATTAATCCTGATGTTACCCGTGAAGTTAACACCCTTAACCTAAGTACTGGCCTAAACTTTGAAAACGGCGTAACTTTGCAATTTTATGTGCGAAACGTGACCAATGATGAATATTTCCTTTCAGCATTCCCACGTCCAATTCAATCTGGCAGCATCCAAGTTTACCCAAATCAACCAAGAACTTTTGGCGCAAGCATCTCTTATATGTTTGAATAAAACGTCAACAACAAAATTGAAGCCGGCATAGTGCCGGCTTTTTGTTTTCTAGCAACAACCAAAAGTGATCCAAATCAGCGCATTTACGAAAAAGGGTTGATGAAAAGCAGTTTTTCACTAATGCTAACCGCTACAATTACACTCTCGACATTGCTGCAACAAGGTATAAATTATGAAGTTATTCATTAAGATCACAAGCCTAATTACTCTAGTACTGCTGTCACTCACGTCATCCAATGCACTTGGAAATGATTGCCCTGACTTACTTAAATTTGTAAAACGTAAACTTAACTCCCAAGAAACTGTGAATATGTGCGAAGCCTACCAAGGGAAAACCGTTTTATTTGTGAATACTGCCAGTTATTGTGGTTTTACCCCTCAATTTGAGGGACTTGAGGCCTTATATAGTCAATATAGTAACCAAGGTTTTGTAGTTTTAGGTTTCCCCTCACATGATTTTAATCAAGAAGACAAAAGCGAAGTCAAAACAGGACAAATCTGCAGACTAACCTACGGCGTTAAATTTCCCATGTTTGAAGCCATGTCTGTGAAAGGTGAACATGTAGATCCTTTATATAGGATGTTAGCCAACAAATCGGGGCAAACACCCAAATGGAACTTTTTTAAATACTTAATGGATAAAAATGGCAATATTGTTAATGCGTATGCCTCAGCTGTTAAACCCACGGATAAGGCATTAATAAAGGATATTGAAAAGGCTCTGCAGTTATAGATGATTGCCTTGATTTACTAAACAATTGCTGCCTTCAAAAACAGTCATAAACTGTAGTCTCCAAACAACTATAGTAGTGTTCAATCACCATTAACTTTCCACTTAAAACACCTTTCTCATTGTAAGGTAAAGACATGCAGAACAAGAACTACTGCAAGGCCTACTCCCTATTTACACCACAATGTCTAAAAGCACAGATGTGGGCCTGGCACTTTGTAATAAGAGACTGATAACCCATGGCGGCAATCTAAAACTCGAAACCCGCAAAGAAGCAGCTTTACGGGTTTCGTTTATCTTAGGGCGACACTAACCTTTTCGACTAAAGAGTAAATTTAGTGTCTTCATCTCTTAATAAATACAAGGCTAAACAAGCCGCCAACATAGGCCAAGCAGCAAAAAACAGTAAGTTGTTAAATGCGTCAAAGTATTTGGCATAAGATGAAAAGGTCGATCCCGCATGCATCAATAACACTAAACCATAACTGATGCGCTTTTTAATGCCCGCTAAAAAAGCTAAAACTAATACTAATTGTAGTGCCCCGAACAGATAAACCATAGATTCACCCACTCCCTCAACACCATAAAAATGTTGCAGAATCTTGCTGCCGTGACCGGGATTGATAAATTTATCTAGGGTCCAAACGAACATAACAATAAAAACGCCAAGACGTAACGAAAATAAAGACCATTGAAGTTTTTGTTGTAGGGATAACGAATCAGTGTTTTGCATAAATTTTCCTATAAAGGTGTGGGTTAACAGAGCAACTCTGCGTATTCACGGAACTTGACCGTTGACCCACTCAGAAAATTACAGTTTTATTTTAATAGTTGTACCTTATCTTGAAGTGTCACCGTTTTTGCATCCACTCGATCAATAATTTTAATGATAGTGGTTTGTACTGTCTCATCTTGACGAATGTCCGATTCGCTGTTGAAGGTTTCTAACATAGGTTCGGCATTCTCTTCTTGAATAAACCCCACTTCCACTTTTGTAGCAAGCGTTTCGCTCAGGCCAAAATATTCAATGCTGATCAGCGGATAACCACAAAATCCACGTTTAACCCGCTTACTGATACGTTTTTGCGACTTGTCTAAGTTCATTGATGTGCTCAAAGGGTAATTTGTATTAGATGGTAACTGAATATTTCTACAAATGGGACTCTAAAAGAAAAGGCAATGTAATAGTAGAATATTTGCGCAAAGGGATGTAAAAACACACCAGAAAACAGTAAAAGTGCCATGCTTAAGTGTTTTAACGTTTAGGGGTGGGCAAATAAGGTTCTGTATTTATAGCTTTGATGGGATGGGAATAACGCTATCAACAAGCCAGTGGTTTTAATGTAAACCCTAGTCAATTAGTTTGCACACATACAAAAACGGGCACTTAATAGTGCCCGTTTTACTAGACCTATTTTCAACATACTATTGAAACTAGGTTATTGTATTTACTCCTGATTTACCCATTCAGTTTTTACTGAACTTGCTGAGAGATCGCTATCATTGGTAAATCTCACTCGACCCCACATATGGGCATCACTGTTAAATCTTACCCTTCCCCACATGTGTGCATCGTTGTTAAATTCCACATCGGCCCACTGATAGGTATCGCTAATAAATCTGACCCGCCCCCACATATGGGCGTCACTATTAAATCTTACTCTGCCCCACATGTGAGCATCACTAGTAAACCTTACACGTCCCCACATATGAGCGTCACTATACAACCCATTCCACTCAAATCCTTCTTGATCGGGAATATAAAAATCGCCATCATTTTCGTAACGTCTCGCCGGACCGATATAATGGTCGTCGCCTGCAAGATCTACTGCTATATCCATACCTGCATTGCCACAACCCACTATGGTTTCATTCAGGGCACTCATGGCATCCACTAGACCAGCACCTTGCTGAAAGATACTAAAAGCCATACCCTCATCATTAACGGCCGTTCTGGCAGTGTAAGTTAAGCGACATTTTATGTCGTCTGGGGAAAGAGTCGGGCTGTTTTGTAACATTAAGGCCACTATGCCCGAAGTAATAGCCGTTGACTGTGACGAGCCAGATAGTAAGAAATAATCATTCTGATCATCGTACATAGCATAATTTTTGCTGATCGAAGAGTTTCCATCCATTAACCCCATAATATGCCCGCCAGGTGCCACTATTTCGGGTTTAACGAAACCTTCAAAAGTAGGACCGGCACTTGAAAAGCGCGTCACAAAATCATCGTTAATGTCGCCAGGGGTATAATTATCAGAAATCGCGCCCACAGTGATCACATAAGGTGTATTACCGGGTACGCCAATAGTCATGGCATCAGGTCCTTGATTACCCGCTGCTGCTACCACAGTTATGCCTGCCTGCCATGCCACCATAACGGCCTGATTGATAGGGTCTTCCCAATAATTAGAACTAGGAGTAGCGCTAAAAGACAAGTTTAACACTTTAATATTTAACGCTTCACGATTCTCAACTACGTATTCGATGGCAGCCAATATGTCTGCATAAGATGCCATGCCGTTTTCATCAAATGCTTTAACTATAACCAAATTTGCGCCAGGCGCTATGCTGTTATAACTAGAGGTTTCTGTACCATTTTGATCAAAAGTACGGGTGTTGTTAGCGATAACGCTAGCTATATGTGTTCCATGGCCATTTTCATCTTCAACTTCGTCGTACTTTTCATCGGCACGCACGTTGTACACATGGGTAATCCGGTCATCGTCACGGTTATTGCGTGTTAACCTTTTAAAGTCTTGCATGCCGCTATCTATGATGGCCACTGCGACCCCATCACCGGTTATCCCCATAGCATGGGCTTCGTTGGCTCTAACAATTGTCGGATAGAAGGTATCTCTATCTTCGCCCTGCTGGGGCGTGCTGTTTGTACTGGTTAACGTTTTACGGCTGCCATTAGCAAAGGCTAGCAATACCTTGTACTCATTGTCAGCTACAGACATAAGTTGCTCAAACTCTAATTCCACGTTAATCATTGAGTCAGGATCAATGATAATGTCTTTAGGCACATCAAAAGCTGCGCTGCCGCCCTCTACAGGTTGACTAAGAATATCATCACCATCCACCTTAAATTTAAGCAATTTACCGTTTTCAGCAGGCCATTCAATCATCGCTTGAGTAAGTGTGCGTTCAACTGTGGCTCGACTAAGGGTATTCCACTCTAAATGACTTGTGTCCACTGTGTAACGGATAGGACTTGGGGAGTCTTGATCTAAAGGATACGGGATCATGGCAAGTTCCTCACCGTCCTCTAATACTACCTTAATAGAATAATCACTTTCCATTAAGCTGGAAATTTCCTCAAAATCCATCTGTAGATCAAAGGCACCATTACTGCGTACTTCAAGTGGCTTTTTGCCATCAGGAATCACAGTTAATAACCCGTCATCGTTTCCTTCAAAGTACTGGCCTTCAAATAATAATCCTTTCAGCTCACCATTTGTAGCAGGCCAACTTACTTCCACGCTTTGAATAGTTGCATTGCTGCCAGTTTTATTTTTTGCTTTCCATTTGACATTGTTTGCTGCAAAGTTAAAAGTCAAATTGGCATCCACGTCCCAGCCTTTGTTGACTGATCCGTTGCCGTTATTGCCGTTATTGCCGTTATTCTTTACCTTGTCTTTTTTACCGTTTAATTCTACTTGAGAATCTGCAAACAAGCGTAACATAGGGTTAGTTGAGCTTATCTCCGATGCCTGCGAATCAGTAAGCGCAACAGATAATGCATCAATCACTTTAAAGCTGTGGGTGATTTCACCACCTACGGCCTCAACTTGGGCCTTCATAGTCGACTGACTAGCACCTTGCATAATGTACTTTTGAGTGCTTGTTGCTTGCTCAGCAGTTGTCAGTGAATAAGCAAGTGCACTTAGTGCAACAACCCCAGTCATCCCAAAGTAGAGTTTTAAATTCGACATAATTAATTTCATTGTTTCGCTCCCAAGGCATTCGCCATAAAACAGCATAGTTTCATAGCTAGTACAATAAAGCATATTTCGCACCACAATTAAAAAAAAGAGACAAAAACACATAACCTATTGTTTAATATAAATTTAACTACAATTCATTCAAATCCAATTAAAAAACATACGCGTCACAGATTGAAAAATATGGCGAATTAAACAGTAAAAAATAAGAGAGTGAAAATATTGAAAGTGATAATTGGCGAATTTTTGATTGAAGGGTGTTTTTGGCGAATAGGCGATCTTTGTTCTCCATGCGCCTATCTTTTCAGGTTGTTTTTTGTACTGCTGTACTACTAAAACCGTGTTTGACTCGTCATAGTGCTGTATTTAGGTCACAAATATAAGGTAAACGCACTACTGAACTGGCGGTGATTTTTTAGCCATATTACGAAAGGTTGGCGCGCTCATATCCATTAACCTCGCCCCTTCTTGACTGGTCAAGCCTAACATCAGGATAGAATGCAGCATACATTTTTGCATTAGTGTGACTTTAGACTCTTCCCCCTGTAAGGCTAATATGTCATTGGCTAGTTGGTTAATCTTATCAAACAGAGCATCGGGTAAGTTGTATTGGTATACTTGGAGTTTTTTCCAGCGCCGCCTAAAAGTACTTTCCGCTATATTAAGTTTACCCGCAGCCTGCAAGCTAATATTTTGACTGTTTTCCAAACAAATTTGATAGAGCTGTTTTTCAAGTGTCAGTATTAACTTACCAACGTCTTTTGCCTCCCCTGTGTCTAATGCGCGAGTCTGGGTAATGATATCCATACACAAGCTATGTGGTTGGATTGTTTTAGCTGAATGACTTTCCTTTGGCGACGCCAGTTTCCCTTGCTGCAGTGATTTAATCTGTTGCTCTTCCTTAAGAGAACTAGCTAAAGTCGCCGAGGGGACATCTAGAGGCTTAGCGATATCTTCAATAGTCGTTTCTGGGTACAGGCCAAGGTGAATACAGTCCAACTGGGATTCAGTGCATATGATAGCGGCCCTGTGCATCAGGTTTTTTAATTCTCGCACATTGCCCGGCCAGTGGTACTCAGTGATGGCCTGTTTGGCCAAAACGGTTAATGAATTGATATCTTTTCCATATTCTGCGCTGTACTTGTGTAGATAACGTTCGGCCAATAACAATATGTCAGCATCGCGCTCACGTAAGGGCGGTGAATGAATTTGAAATACGTTTAGCCGGTAATACAGATCCTCTCGGAATAACCCTTTTTTGATCTGTTGCTCTAAGTCTACGTTGGTGGCAGCTACAACGCGCACATCTGCACTTTTGTAGCTACTACTGCCAACGGCTGAAAACTGTTTCTCTTGTACAAAGCGCAACAATTTAACTTGAACATTGATAGGTAACTCGCCTATCTCATCTAAAAATAAGGTACCTCCCTGTGCTTTTTGAATACAGCCTATTGACGTTTTGTCGGCGCCGGTAAACGCTCCCCTGACATGCCCAAAGAGCTCGCTTTCAAGTAGACTTTCTACTGCAGTGCCACAATCGAAAATCACAAAAGGTTTTGTTTTTCTATTACTGTGTTGATGAATGCCCTTGGCGATCATCTCTTTACCAGTGCCTGATTCGCCTGTTATCAATACAGTGGCATCTGTGGGTGCAACTAAACTAACCTCTTGCATGACTTTTTGCATTTGCTCAGATGTATACCAAAACTCTGCGGTGCTGTTGCCCACCGTTATTGGCGTTATTGGCGAAACACTCTTCACCTCATGTTTTAGGTTAACCGCAACAAAATTGGCTATCTTGGTTAATAAATGATGATCCCTAAGTAACGCCGAATGCTCATCGTTACTGCTAATAAGAATCACGCCTCGCAATTGACTTTTTATTTTAACCGGCACCAGCACCGCCATACCCTGTAACGCCTTCATAGTTGTGAAGACATCTACTGCCTCTTCACTCCGGGCCATTTGTTGTACTGCATTGTGTTGATGAGAAGAGAAACTAAGCTGCTCATGATTTAAAGGTTTAAGAAAACTATCCAAGCCCTGAAACAATGCGACTTTCCCGTCTTGGTAATCAAAAAACGCCCCACTGTCTAATCCAAATTCTTTGATCAAGGCAGATAAAAAATTATCAATAAACAGCGCTTTATTTTGGATATGCTCAGCCTTATTCAAAGTGATCCAAAACTTCAACATATTTTGATAATCAGAGGTGCCTTTACCAAGAAAGCTGCCATTTACGCGATCAAAATTACCGATTTGCTGCAGTGTATTTTGCTGTTGCCACTCACGACACTGATTACCACCTAACTCTTTAGCCTGCGACAGAGCAAAGTTGGCGGAATAAAATAACTCGATGGGTGAATATTCTAGAGACTCATTGTTAAGCGCCAAACCAAAACTAAAGGTCAGACTTATTTTTTGGGATAAATAAACCTCTCTCACTAAGGTATTCATTATCTTGTTTAATAAATTATGGGTTTGTGCCGACTCAGTGTCATAAAGCAACACCAAAAATGACACCCCGCTATACCTGACACTTAAGTCAGATGCGCGCAACACTTTAGCAATACGTGCCTCAATTTCATCTAATACCGTATTTCCCACTTGCCAATCATATTGTTGATTAATTTGCCGGAAGTTATCGGGGGAGATGAGCAATATATTGCTGGTATTGTGATGAGATGGGTGCCGCGCATCATATTTACTCAGTATAGTGGGTATCTTTTCCATATCGGCTAGTTTGCGCAGCACTAAAACGGCTCCAGTGGTGCCATCTGGATAGTCAATAGGCCCAATGATCCCATCCAATAATAAGTTACTGATCGCAGACAACTGGACAGCCAAAGGCTGTATTTTAGTCACCGCTTTGGATTTGATCGCCGCTGCAATAAAATGTTGCGTTTGTTTGGCGGCTATTTGTCTTTGAATACGCAACAAGTGGTACCAAGGTTTAGCTTTGTACTCATCACGGTCAAGAGCAAATAATTGCTCAGCCTTTTGATTTAAATCAAGGGTATCGCCATTGGCATCTAAGTAAATTAAAATATCACCCACACAAGTAAAGGTACGATGTAGCAACTCGTTTTGTTGCTGATACTGTTTTCGTAAGGTGTTTTTGTACTGGCTTAATGCCAGTTGGTTCTTTATTTCTTGAGCCGAACAAGGCCAGTGAATACAACAAAACTCCAACGCCAGCTGTAACCCAATTATTTGCTGTTCGAAGTGAATAAACACCACAGGGTTAATTGTTGTGGCAACCACTTGTGCTTTATCCTGTTTCTCGTCAAGCATTGACACGTCAACAAATACAAACTGATGTTCATCAACTTGAGACTGAGTCATTACATCAGCAACAAGGGAATCAACAATCTCGACCTGAATAAATAAGTTATCAAGCATTAGCAATAGTGCTTCAGGCAAGGATTGCTGAGTCACAATCAATACACGATTTAACTTATCAACAGGCTGCAATTGAATATTTCCAATACTCACTAATTTACCCCTATATCACTGTTTTTTTTATTATTTTTTATTTGCAGTATCGGGCGACGTTGATAATCATTAGCTGATATCAGACAGGCCAACTTTTAGTAACTGGGTACAATCTTGCGCGTCAAGTGGTAGGCTGAAATAATACCCCTGTACATAAGCACATTCACTTTGTTTGATTTTTAGCAACTGGTTGTAATTTTCAACTCCTTCGGCCACCACTTGCAAGTTCATGGTTTCTGCCAGTGCCATGATAGCCGCAACTATGGCCTCATCATTTTCGTCATCGGCAATATCGGTAATAAAGGAACGATCAATCTTTAAGATGTCAATGGGAAAACGTTTTAAGTAGTTTAAAGACGAATACCCCGTCCCAAAATCGTCCACGGCTAAGGATATACCCAATTCTTTTAATGCCGACAAACGTCCAATATTTTCCTTAACATCACTCATTACAACAGTTTCTGTTAGCTCCAACTCAAGTAATTTGGCGGGCAATTGGCTTATGTCCAACACAGTTTTTACCGTTTCTAAAAATGTAGGCAGTTTAAATTGTAGACCGGATATATTCACTGCCATCCGAATCGGGCCAAGACCACTGTCTAGCCACAACTTAGCTTGTGTACACGCAGTCTTTAACACCCAGTTACCAATATCGATGATCAAGCCTGATTCTTCTGCAATCGGAATAAACTCACCTGGCGGCACTAAGCCTAAGTCTGGGTGATGCCACCTAATCAGTGCCTCTACACTATTTATTTGATTCGCTTTTAGGTCTATCTGAGGTTGATAGTACAATTCGAATTCGTCATTTTCTAACGCACTTCGCAATGCGCCTTCGAGCTGCAACTTTTCCATTGCTTTGGCATTAAGGGAGTCTGAATAAAATTTAAAACAACTGCGACCGGAATCCTTAGCATGATACATAGCCGCATCGGCATTTTTGAGTAAAGTGTCCACGGTATCACCATCATTTGGATAAAACGATATGCCGATACTAGGCGTCACTACAACTTCATATTGTTCAATTTTAATGGGTGCTGATAGCGAATCCACCAGCCGCTGTGCCACCAGTGCCGCGCCATTAACGCTGCTTACGTGACTCAGAAAAATGGTAAATTCATCACCACCAAGTCTTGATATTTCGGGCACCAAATTATGTTCTTGAGGTCGCGTTAAGACGTCGCTTTGACGCAGGTTTTCCGTTAACTTGTTCGCCACAACTTTTAACAATTTGTCACCAAAAGCATGACCTAAAGTGTCATTGATACGTTTGAATCGGTCCAAATCAATAAACATAATCGCAACGTGATATGCACCTCGTTGGGCCAGTTGCATAAACTTTTCTAACTGCTCGGTGAAATGTTGTCGATTGGGTAAACCTGTTAAAGGATCATAATAGGCAAGAAACCTTAGCCGTTCTTCACTTTCTTTTAGATCCTGCACAGCGTCTCTGCTGCGTAACATGTATTTGATTCGATGACCGATCATCGGCCATTTAATCGGTTTAGGTAAAAAGTCTGTTGCCCCTACGGCATAAGCTTTCTCGATGGAACTAAAATCATCTGCGCCGGTGACCATAAGTATGGGTAAGTCTTTCCCCGAAGGATGAGCCCGCAATTGTTGGCAGACTTCAAAACCATTTAGGTGTGGCATTTGCACATCTAGCAACACTATAGCAGGCTGGTATAAAAAATATTTGCTTAGCGCCGCTTCACCGTCCGCTGCGTCAATCACTATGAAGCCTTCTGCTTCTAGCGTATCTCGCATTAACATTAAGTAGGTTGGGTCATCATCACAGACCAAAACCTTAACTTGCTTAGTCGCATCTACATTTGTCACTTTTTATTGCTCCGCTAATACAGATAGAAACCGCATACTTTCTAAGTAACAAGTCTCCAATGCATGAATATCTTCTTCACAAGCTAACAAATCATTCTTCATTCCAAATTGCTCAATGTTTTGACAAAGGCTACGTAGTTTTTTCGCACCCACATTGGCAGCCAAGGACTTCATTCCATGAGCAGTTTGCGCGACTAACTGCGCATCCTGCTGAGAAAAAGCTGTCGTTATTTCCGGTAATTTCAGCTTCATCTCTTGTTCAAAAGTGTTCAATACACGACTGAAAATTTTACGCCCAGTATGCTGTTCAATTTGCCGAATAGCGTCAATCGCATCCATATCCAACCACTCCTGAGAATCCCCCAAAGGCATAGTTGGAGCAACAGAGTGTAACTCCAGCTCAGGTTTTTCAAATTTAGCGGGGTCTTTTTCGATCAATAAATGACTTAAATATTTATTTAATACCTCAAACAGTTGTTTGGTGGTAAAAGGTTTCAGCATACATTCGTCCATGCCTGCTGCAATACACTCTTGATGATAATTCACGCCCATACCCGCAGTTAAAGCGACAATTATCAAAGCATTCTTAGGGCTTTGTTGCTCCCACTGACGGATTTCACGAGTGGCGGTATAACCATCCATAACAGGCATTTGACAATCCATTAAAATGAGATCGTAGGAGTGTTTTTTAATTCTGTCGATAGCCTCTAGGCCATGTTGCGCAATCTCAACCTTACAACCAAACAATTCCAGCATAGTAGTGGCAACGTCCTGATTGGTTTTAGAGTCCTCCACTAATAGTATTTTAGCCTTAAATGCATAGGAACTAGCAAAAACGGAAGGGCTGATGTCGTGCACAGGGGTTTTAATGATCCCCAACTGCTGCTGAATAGCTTGGTAGAGGTTAGAGCTCAACAAAGGCTTACTGATAAAATCAGCAGCTTTAAGAAGACAAAGACTATTATCGCTATTTAACATGGTCATCACCATCACTTGGCTAGCCAAGGGCGTTAACACATCCAACCAAGTATTGCGCTGGAGCAAAGGTTCATCGACTAAATACACTTGCCTTTGTGATGTGGTATTTTGGGTGGTGATACTGTGTGCATTCTCAATTAACTCAAAACTAAGTTCTAGACGCTTCAGACAACTTACTGCCATCTTTCTGACGACATCATTTTCAACCAAAACTAACACTTTCACATCAGGTAAAACGGCTTCATCTAACTCATCATCTTTGACAAGTGCCGCTTCTTTGGGCCAACAAACAGAAAAAACCGACCCTCGGTTTTCTTGTGAGCTCACAGTGATACTGCCTTGCATTAATTCAACTAAAGTTTTACTAATACTTAGCCCCAGGCCAGTGCCTCCAAAGCGTCTTGTGGTGGAACTGTCTGCCTGTTCAAAAGCTTGGAAAATCCTTTGTTGTTGCTCTTTTGACATGCCTATACCTGTGTCTTTGACATTCAGATAAAAACTGTCGTCATCACAATCAAGGGTAACTTCAACGTAACCATATTCAGTAAACTTAATGGCATTACCCACTAAGTTGATCACTATTTGACGCAAGCGTAAGGCATCACCTAATGCAAATTTTGGACAGGCAGGTGAAATATAACTGGTAACCTCTAAGTCTTTTTCATGTGCCCTGCCCGCTGTCACTAAAACACTTTCTTCAATGACTGCGGGCAAGTCAAAAGCAACATGTTCGAGCTCGATTTTAGTGACTTCCATTTTCGAAAAATCCAAAATGTCATTAATCAGCTCTAACAACATTTCTCCTGAGCGGTAGGCCGTTTTGATATAACGCTGTTGTACCAGATTAAGTTCAGTATTGAGTAATAATTCACTCATCCCCAGAATACTGTTCATGGGGGTTCTAATTTCATGACTCATAGTCGCTAGGAAATCAGACTTGGCCCGGCCCGCCTGTTCGGCTTTTTCCCGCGCGGCCTCAGTTTCCACTATAGCTTCCGCCAAGTTTTCATTGGCAGATTGCAACTCTATAGTGCGCTGTTTTACATCAGTCTCCAATTGTTGTTGATAACGCAATAACTGCGCCGACTTAGCCCGCTGCTTTTGAAATAAATAAAACAGCAAACTAAGAAACAACAGCAAGTACAATATATAAGCGTAAAGCGTTTTCCATGGAGGCGGTGCAACCACTATAGGCACAGTTAACTCTGATGAGCTCCACACGCCATCATTATTGGCGGCTCTGACCTTAAACACGTAATCACCGGCCGTTAAATTGGAAAAGGTAATGCTGTTACTGTTGATGGCAACCCATGTATCTTGCAGGCCTTGCATCAGATATTCATACTGGTTGTCTTGTGGCCGAGTATAATCTAGCAAGGCAAATTCAAAGCCAATTACAGAGTCGGTGTAATTCAGCTTTAAGCTACCGGTTTCGTTAAATGCCCTATAAAGTGGTATTGGTTGATTAAACTTACTGAATTGGGTCAGCCTGACTGGTGCGCGGAATTCATTGATAGGGACTTGTTCTGGAGTAAAAGTATTAAATCCTTTGGCCCCGCCAAAATACAACCGACCATTCCTATCCTTAAAATAGGCGCCACTGTTAAAGTCAGTGTTTTGTAAGCCGTGAGTGGTGGTGAAATTTAATACCGTCAGTTCTGAGGGCGTGAGTCTACTCAGGCCTTTAGAGTGGCTTAGCCAAACGTACCCAAAATCATCCTCTACCAAGCCATAAATTGAGTTACTTGGTAGCCCCTGCTGTTTAGTGATGTGCTCAAATACAACTTCGCCATTTAAAAAGCGGTTTTTATCGAGTCTGTCGACGCCATTTCCTTGCGTAGCAAACCAAATATACTGCTCAGTGACAAGCATAGAAGAAATATTATTACTCGCTAAACTGCTAGTGTCAGCCTCATTTTTTTTAAATTGTCGAAAGCGCTCTGTTTCACTAGAGTAGTAATTTACTCCGCCTCCATCAGTTGCCACCCAAAACGCACCATCATCGCCAAGTATAATATCCAGCACATTGTCACTTGATAAACTAGTGGGATCACTTGGCACATTCTGCAACCGCTTAAAACGGCCGTCCCCATGATAGATATTTAGCCCACCACCATAGGTTGCCACAAGAATATCACTATTATTTAATTCAATAATTTTACTGATTGCGTTAGCACTAATGCTAGTGGGGTTTTCAGGATCATGCTGAAACACCTCATAGTCTTTTTGCCCTTTTTCCCGCCTGTGCAACCCTTGGCTAGCTGTTCCTACCCACAAAGTATCTTGGCTATCCACCAGAAGACTCATTACTGCATCGCCCTGCAGGCCGCGTGGTTTATCAGCACTTGGGACTTCAGTGCTCATAATTGCTGTTTCGCTATGGATTTGACTTAGTCCCCCACCCCAGGTTCCTATATACAGATTTTCATCACTGTCTTGAGCAAAAGACACTATCACGTTGCTAGCTAAATTTTTGCCTATACCAAAGGACTGTGAAACTAGAGAAAACCTATTCAGGTCAGCATTCCAGCGGCTCACACCGCCATAAGTGCCAACCCACATTACCCCCCCAGCATCTTGGAGCAGCGAATTGACACCATCGCTTACTAGGCTACTTGTACGCCCGTTATCGTGACTATGACGGATAAATGTCTGACTTTTGGCTTGCAACTCACATAAACCTTGCTCTGTGGCTAACCAAATACGCCCTTGATTATCCTCAAGAATATTATTAACTTTATTTGCACAGAGACTATCGGGTTTCTGGCTATTATGCTGGTAATGCACTTTGACACCAGAAGTGGGGTTAAATACAAACACCCCCGCATCGTAGCTACCCACCCAAATATTGCCACTTTTGTCTTCGTATATGCTTTGAATTTTGTTACTGGGTATCGCTATATCGCTCGTTGTAGAGAAGTGTAGAAAACCATCTTGGTTTGCTAATTTAAGATTTAAGCCGCCACCATCTGTGGCGATCCATAAACGTTGTTGACTGTCCACAAACACGGCGCGGGTACGGTTATCACTCAAGCTAGCGGGAACGTCTTCATCAGCGATAAAAGTCTGAAAGGTTGCCAAATTGGTATCGTAACGCAGTAGGCCTTTATCCTGTGAGCCAAACCACATGATTCCTTTGGCCGACTCAGCAATACTGATATAATCACGCCCACTCACTTCATCTGTATCAGTGATGACGGTAAAACTATCATTTTCGGCTAAATATAAGTTAATGCCTTGTTTTGAAGCGACCCATAGCCGCCCTTCACTGTCTTCATAAATTGCATTGATATAGTTAGCAACCAAGCTAGTTTCATCACCCCTAATACTAGTGTATTGGCGGGTAGTCAGCCCATCAAAACGGTTTAAACCGTCTTGAGTACCAATCCAAATAAAGCCTTGGCTGTCTTGTTCTATTGCGTTTACATTAGGGTTTGATAACTGGCGTTTAGTATCAATTAAATGGGTAAAGTCAATTTGAGGTGCGCGTGAGTCAAAATTAAGTGGATTTGCAAAGGATGCTGTGACAAAAAGACAATGACAAAACAAATACAGAACTAACTTGTTATACTTTTTAGTGTAATTTAACAATGGCCATTCCTACCCAGTAAATTCATCACAGCATTCAAGCCCTTTTATTCTTTTACATAAAAGATACGTGTTTTTAACGCTGTTGTATAGACTTTGCGAAGCCACTGTTGGTCGCAGCCAAGTAATCAGCGAAAAGAATAAAAGAGATAAATTTAATCGAAACTCTAAAACCTAAAAATAGCAAATGCACGACTATCAGCCGCGACAAAAAACCTCATGGTTAACGTTACTTTGCGGAGTTAGTTTTGCTGTAATTTGAAAGGACATGCAGGCAGTTCAGAGCTAGACTCCATCCTCTGATTTTTGATTATATTTGTACTTGGGTTGAGGATAGTTGTTTGCACAATGTCTTTGTTACGAGTTTATGATTCATTATGATGAAAAGTAATAGCATTGATTTCAGTGTTTTCTTTTTCAATAAAACCCACATCCACTTTTATAATTTTAACTTAGCGCCGCCCCAACTACTCAATGCTGATCAGCGGATAACCATGAAATCCACGTTTAACCCGCTTACTGATACGTTTTTGCGACTTGTCTAAGTTCATATGTTGTTCAACAGGCTAGTTGAACTTAGATGATAACTGAATTGCAATTTAAGAGAAGGGTATTTAAAAAGGACAGAAACAAAAAAGCACCAGACATAAAGAATGGTGCTTTTGTAGTAGTAACTATTTATTGAGATTTATTTTTTGAATCTGCTTGAAGCTAAACCCATAATACCTAAAGCGAATATGGCAAGTATTGAGGGTTCTGGAACGGAAACGCTTTCTTGAAAATCAATGTGAATAACTGAGCCGATAGGCATTGCAGTAAGCTCCATCGATAAATACAAAGATGTACTTGTTGGCATTAAAGCGTTAACAATTAATCCTGTTGTATTAGTTGTCATAGAGAACCCAGTAAAAAAGTTTGCTCCACCCCAAGTTAATCCTTCAAATAAGTATTCATCGAAGCCAATGAGATCATTACACTGACTATAGTTACAAACCATATCTATAGAGTCATCATCGATGTTTATATCCCATAAATCGCCAAACTCAGTTAGCTCACTGACTATGCCACTTTGAACCAATACATCTGTCGGCCCGTCAAATATAGAAGACTCATAAGTGTTAGTAACGGTAACTGTAGAGCCAATCAGTCCCGCATTAGCAAGACCACTAACACCTAAAACCAAACCAGCGAAAGCCATTTTCAAAATTTTAGTATTCATCACATTCCCTATATTTATTTCTTGAAAGAAAAGTATCTGTTGTTTATCTACCTTAATTTTATGAATGCACTAATCGTTCCAAAAATTTATTATACAACAATATCAACAACTTATGATTATTTAAGAAATAAAAATAGTAATCATGTAAAATATCCTGACAATAAATCAACCTAATGACTGCAATAAGCAACTCTGTAATGTTCAACATTTAGGGATTAATCGCCCACATCAGAAACACACTACCCCTGTGTATTTTCTATTGTATAATCGCGCCATTAAACGCTGATTTGCCCTTTTATGATTAAGAATTTGTAAAGCAAGCAGCAAAATTTTATTAAATGGCTTTCACTTGAATGAAAAATCAACTGAAGCAGCAAGGCATACTATGACAGTTGAAACCTATACTCCCAATAAAACCACCACACTAGAAACGCCAGTCAAAATACTGGAAGACTCGCCTGTACACAAAGCCAATGGCACTCGCATTGGATTTGTAAGCCTTGGCTGCCCTAAGAATTTAGTGGACTCAGAACGTATTTTAACGCAGCTGCGCACTGAGGGGTACGACGTAGTACCTACCTATAATGATTCAGATTTAGTGATTGTAAACACTTGTGGATTTATCGATTCTGCTGTTCAAGAATCATTAGATACCATTGGTGAAGCACTGGCCGAAAACGGCAAAGTGATTGTCACGGGTTGTTTGGGTATTAAAGAAGATGAAATACGTGAGGTTCATCCCAATGTCCTTGCAATTACTGGCCCTCATGCCTATGAAGAAGTGGTTAATCAAGTACACGAACATTTACCTCAGCCTGAACATAATCCCTATTTGAACTTAGTGCCCGATATTGGGGTTAAGCTTACTCCTCGCCATTATGCTTATTTAAAAATATCCGAAGGCTGTAATCACAGGTGTACTTTTTGTATCATCCCATCAATGCGTGGTGACTTAGTGAGTCGCCCTATTGGTAGCATTTTAGACGAAGCAAAACGTCTAAAAAATGCGGGGGTAAAAGAGTTATTGGTGATTTCTCAAGACACCAGTGCATATGGCGTAGACGTCAAAAACAAAACTGATTTTTGGGATGGCATGCCGGTGAAAACCGACATGAAAACCTTGTGTGAAAAGCTCGGAGAAATGGGGATTTGGGTAAGATTACATTATGTATATCCCTACCCTTCAGTAGACAAAATCATGCCATTAATGGCTGAAGGTAAAGTGTTGCCTTATTTGGATATTCCTTTTCAACATGCCAGCCCGCGTATTCTTAAACTAATGAAACGCCCTGCAGCAGCTGAACGCACTATGGCGCGTATCAATGCTTGGCGTGAGGTATGCCCAAATATTGTGATCCGATCAACCTTTATTGTGGGTTTCCCTGGTGAAACCGAAGAAGACTTTCAGATGTTGTTGGACTTTTTAGATGAAGCTCAGCTTGATCGCGTAGGCTGCTTTAAATATTCAGATGTAGAAGGTGCAAAAGCCAATGACTTGCCCGATCCGGTGAGTGAAGACATCAAGCAAGAGCGTTACGACCGTTTTATGCAAAAACAATCACAAATTAGTACTGCTAAGTTAAAAGAAAAAATTGGCTTAGAATACCAAGTAATAATTGATGAAGTCACCCCAGAAGGCGCGGTTGGCCGTTGTTATGCCGATGCTCCTGAAATAGACGGTAATGTGCATTTAACCGATGAGTTTGATGTAGAGCCGGGGGATATTATATGGGCACAAATTATTCATAGTAACGAATACGATTTATGGGCTGTAAAAGTAGATGACGACGCTGAAATCGAAACTGCAGAATAATTGTAGGGGGAAATAGCCATGTCTTCATCTGTTACCGATCTAGCCCAAGTGATCCAAATCGTGGTGGCGCCTGTCTTTATGTTGACCGGTATTGCAGGTTTTTTAAATGTGATGTCAGGTCGCTTAGGGCGGATCGTGGACAGAGCACGTATTATGGAGCGACGGGTTTTTACCATTAAAAACCCTGAGTTTTTAGAACATTCAGAAAATGAATTAAAAAACTTATGGCGCCGGATCAAATTGATAAACAGCTCCATTGGCTTGTGTACTGCGTCGGCTTTGTTTGTATGTGCTGTAGTAGTACTTCTATTTTTGGGAGATCTATTGATGTTTGATTTGAGTCAAGTGATCGTCTCTCTTTTTGTTATTGCGTTATTTTTACTGATTTTTGCCTTACTGACTTTTTTAAAAGAAGTACAACTTGCCACAAGAACCTTGCAAATGGGTAAAGAAAAAATATTCGACGATTAACCTTATCTCGAAAACCTTAAACCCATTGCATTTCACGCATGACAAACAAACCTAGCGTTGAGCTAACAATCGACATTAGGGTACTTCCAGCAATAATGGCCGCAGTAAGATGGTAATCGCCACCAATACTTCGGACCATTGGATAAGCAGCAGCCGCTGTAGGTGCAGCAGTCATCATAAAGAGTACGCCAAGTTCTTCGCCTTTAAGTCCAAAATAAAAACCCAATACCGTGGCTATAAGGGGAATAAACACAATTTTACTGCTTATTGCCCAATACAATAAGTTGGAGGATCGAAATTCTTGCCAACGTATGGTCGCTCCCACACACAATAAAGCCAAAGGAAGTGTCATTTTTGCTAGATAGTTGCCCGTATCTAAGATTAATTTTGGCACTTGGATGGGCAACAATGCCACCACTATCGCCAAGGAAATAGCAATAGCTAAAGGATTAGTAAACACACTGCGGGCCACTTCTTTGGCACTGGGTGTTTTTTCTTGGTGATAATACAAAGTTAAAATCGAAAAGATATTTAAGGGTACTACCAGCACTGCCAAGTACATTGAAGCAATAGACAAAGCTGACTCACCAAAGGCATTCACTGACAAGGCTAAACCAATTATCGCCATATTGCCTCTGCATGCTCCCTGAACAAAGGCTCCTCTAGCTAATTTATTAGTGATTCTGTAAGCCATTAAATGGAAAAAGAAAAAGGCCCCTGTCATGACTATGCCTGCAAAAACCATCAAAAAGGTTGGAAAATGATCAGTCAAGTTGGTAGTTGCAATGTTGACAAACAATAAGCAGGGTAAAGTCAGGTTAAACACTAACTCGGAGCCTGATTTAGCAAACTCATCGGTGATCCAGCCAATGCGTTTTAACAGTATACCCAAAGCTATTATTAAACTAATGGGCAATGTAACGTCTAAGGCATACGCCAATGACTCAAACATCGAATTTATTCCTTTGGTTATGATATAAAATTGACTTAATCATCTTTCACTTGTTTATTTTGGCTCCCCTCAATACTAAATTGATAATAAATATCAATCGCGTTACTGACCCCACTTACTGCCTCTATATATAATTGGGGGATTAACTCATATCGAATCGCCACTTCAGAAATAGAGTCAAATACCCCTACGCCGTAACGTAATTGAACGCCTGGAGCTATGGTACCGGTTAGCGATAACTGAGTCGCTTCACCTTGCCCAGAGGTATCCAAAATCACGTCCTCAAAACCCAATTTATTACCTACTTTACTAATAAGGTTTTCACTTTGCCCTAATCCCAAAGACAATAAAGCATTGGCCAAAATAGTATCTTGGCTGTCGCCACTAGACTCCCCCATTCCTCGTCCCGTTAACATATACGACAGGATCTGTTGCTGCTCCATGACTGGCTCAGAGAACACACTAATGCTCGGATTTTGCGCCACACCTTCGACCCGTAGGCCTGCAATAACACTGTCGGACGTTAAGTCAGGATCTCGTACCGCTTCTATATTCAAAAATGGCCTATCTAAGGAGCTAGTGAATAAAATATCCCCCTCTCTTATAACCAAATTTTGACCATAAGCTCGATACCGACCATTAACCAATTGCACTTCACCACTGCCAAATATGTCAGTTTTGTTGTTTTGTAAGCGGAGCTCGCCGCGTAAATCTGTGGTTAAGCCAAATGCATCCAGTTTAACGTTGTTAGTATTCTGAGGATCAACTTTTAACAATACGTTAAGTGCCAGTCGTTGTTGGGACGCATTTAACTCAGCTTGTTTCTCCACTAAAATGACATCTTTTGAAGGAGAAATAGTGTCTTTGGGTAAGTCTCGTACTTTTACTCGCGCATAGGGGATTGTCACTTCACCCTTTATTTCTAAATTATTAGGCTCAAACATAAGACTAATAGCAGGGCTGACTCTTGCTTTGATCATACTCTGGTAATCAAATTCCAATTCTTCCCCAGATATATTTAAATTACCTTTAAGGCTTGGTGTCCAAGTAATGTCTCCATCCATTTTCCCCAGTCCTTTACCAAGCTTATAGGTGCCCGCAAAATCAGCACTTTGGCCTCTTAGTTTAATACTTTGCTCAATGGCACTAAGCGCCACAGGCAAAGATTCATCCTTTAACGCGCCATTAGCTAAGCTTAATTCGCCCGTCAGTAATGGGCTACCAAGCGTGCCGTCAATTTTAGCTTGGCCATTAATTTCACCTTGCAACACATCTAATTGTGGAACAAGCGCTTTAAAAGCGGCGAGATCAAAACGTTCGATAAGTAACTCACCTTGAATAGGTCGGGTCAAGGGCTCAGCATACACACCAGATTTCCCCTCAAGACTGACACTCAAAGCACCTAGTTTACTACCCGATAAATTAATATTGGCTAATATGTTTTTTTGATTGATCTGTGCCTTCACTAAGGTTTCGTCTAACGTCAGGCTAAGATTATTCTGCTCACCAAACAGCCACTCACCTGAACTCAAACTGGCACTTAAAGTGACATTAGGTAAGCTTTCAATATCCCAGTCCCCTGACATCTCTAAATTTAAACGGCTCTTTGTTTGAATCTGAGGGATTTCTGGCATCAAGCGACGCACCACTGAGAGCACATCGAACTCTTTAAGTGACACATCCCAAGATAAAATATTCTCCTTAAACTGCGCCAGCTTAATACATAACTCATTATTTGTGTGTACCCAGCAATGGGGCGCAATAAAGTACTGCTGATTACTCCAATCTGCAGCCATTTTAAAAGGTTTCGGCAAAGTTAAATTGGCATAGGAAGATTCTATGTCACCGGTTAACCAATTACCTTCCCAAGAAGACTGATTAAGCTGACCTTGAATACTCAAGTTTACGCTGCTTTGTCCACTAGTGGTTAAATCCAATTGGTGATGACTGGCATCACCATTAAGAACAAACTGAGCGCTATCTATCTGGTTATTAATGCCTTGAATGCCCCTTAGATCTAACTTTAAGTCTACCGGTTTTTGCTGGTTCCACTTAATTGTTCCCTTACCCTCTGCTTGTTCGACAAGCACCTCAGAAAACAATAATTGGCTACCAGAAAGCTCATAACTGACTTCTGGCTGGGCAATATCCCCGCTTAAATTGCCAGATAAATTGAGGCTACCACTCAGTTGTGGAATTGAATTCGCTAGCTCTGCGGCATCCAATGAAAATTGAATATCAACAGCCTGTTGCTTAGATACCTTGCCATCTAATAGTAAGGTGTTGTCAGCATTTTTTAATGACAGTGCACTTAACTGCAAACCATCATTTTCATGAAAATCCACATTTCCTGACATAGTTAGGGGATAACCTTGCCACTGTCCTTGAATATCAAACTTATTTAACTTAGCTTTCCAAATACCTTGGTTATTACTGGCTTGTGTAGACAGTTCGCCATTGATATCCGCCACCAATTCAGGCCAGAAAACACTAGGGTCAATATGACTAATGTTAGAATGTCCTTGCCACTTGATATAGTCCGAAAAGCTTAAATTACCCTGACTGAGTATCTGACCACCTAAGGTTTCTAACAAAAGTTCATTTATCTCAAACCGTTTGTCCCCAAGAGTGGATGCGGCAATCCCGTTGAATTTAATTTTGGTATCCGGTATGTTTTGTCCAGATAAACTGGTCACTAAATCCAGTTTAAGGGCATTTAAATCACCTTTTACATCCATAACACCCGCAGCGGATTTGAACTGAGGTACTGCTGTTATGGGCCAAACCAAATGCTTCCAATTAAGCCGTAACTTAACCGGTAGGTTTGCTTTAGAAGGTTGCGCAGTAAAATCCATTTCTAACTTTAAAGGGGCGTTTTGAGAATTGTCTTTGGGCGCTTTAGCTGACTGAGTTGACTCTATTAATTCAATTTGTGTAGTGAGCCCATTAATATTGCCTGAAGAACGTAAGGCTAACGTTAAGGGATTGAGCTCAACTAACTCAGCATTGGCGTCTACAGACAACACGTGCTCAAAATTACCGTCTAATTGCACATGCCCTTTAGCTAATAATTGCCCTTGCTCATGCTGTATCAGCAACTCATACAATTGAATTTTTTTCGAACTTCCTTTCGCTTTTAGACTTGCCTTTTTGACTGTAAAGTTTTCTTGTCCTGCCAGTTTCACACTAGCGTTTGTCATCCTAAACGCCAAGATATCAAAATGTATAGGTAACACAAAAGGCAGTGGCGTAATGGCTTGATACTGCCATGCAGTCCAATCAAAAGGTTTTGTCTGAGTGGTTACTGGAGGCGCGTCTAATGCATAAGTTACCAAACTAAATCCATCTAACTGCATCATGTCTATTCGAAGACGCCGATAAAAATCCAATTTCCCCGTTAACTTTTGCCATGAAATGTCGGCAGAACCTTGTACCTTGAGGGAGAATTTATTGAGTTCAATACTGTCGGCGGAAACAGGAAATGGCAGAGTAAAGGCTGCAGCAGTAGATTCTGCATCAGGCGATGACTCAGCGGCTTGAATTTGCACATCCATTTTGTCACTACTGACAGAATCTATACACAGTGCCAACCTCCATACACAAGATAGCTGTATGGATAATTGCAGATTTTCAATCTCAACTTGACTCGCCGCTTGCTTCCACTTCACTGAAGACAGTTTCAGCTCTGACCCGATACCGCCGCTACTGTAATCGATAGTCAATTCTGCAACTACATTATTTGCCGTATCAATAGCCGCCTTAGTGCCCCAAGGCGTCATTAAAAATCCAATCAACAGACTTGATACAATGATGCAGACTATGGCTAACTTGACTAAACCTCGGGTCAACGTGCGAATAAGGCTAGAAGGGATATTATGCTTTTTGACAGCAGGTTGCTCATCAGTGCCAAGGGTCATAAAGACGGTCCCATGGATATATGGAAATACCGAGAGCTACCAAAATCACTCTTACCTTTTGCCAAGTACAAACGCACTGGGCCAATCGGAGAATTCCAAATGGCCCCAAATCCAAAACCAATAGCGGGGTCCTTAAATAATTCTTCAGTTGCATTACCTGCATCTATAAAGGTCGCTGCGCGCCAATTTTCAGCAACAGGATAAGAGTATTCAATACTCGCAACAGCCAGGTATTGCCCACCTGTTAGTTCACGCTCTTCATCTGAGTCTAATTCGAAAGGTGATAACGTCTTATAATCAAAGCCACGTACACTTTGGTCTCCCCCAGTAAAAAAACGCAAACTTGAGGGGACTTGATCAAAATCGTTAGTGACTATCCCTCCAATTTCAGCCCGCCAAGAAAACCGGTGTTGTTCGACACTTCTGACCCATTTAGATGCAGCAGTAATTCTAACCATATTAATATCTGATAACAGTGATTCTGAAGCAAACTCAGTTGTGAGTGTTTGTTTATCTCCCCAATTAATGTCTAAGCCACCCTTACTGCGAAGTCTGCTTAGGGTTAATCCCGGTGTTAACAAACGCGTAGTTTGTTCCGCCTCTAATCCTTGGGTATAAGTTTCTTGCTCGAGCCGAATAAAAGCTGAGCGTTGCCAGTCTGAATGCTCGACTGTCCAATGACGAGTGGCTGATATAGACCACTTATGACTACTGGTATCATTTTCATTTTGTGCTTGATAACCCGCCTGATAACTCAAATAGTTTTGGATGGCGTCTTCCAAGGGCACTTTATAATTCATAGACACATATTGCTCGGGAGATGAAACAAACACTTCAGCCCCGATTGAATGACCACTTTCGTTTACCCAAGGACGTGTCCATTTACCGGTAAAACGAGGACCCACATCAGATGACACACCTACACCCAGATCAAAATTGTCTCTGGGCTTATGGGTCAAGATGACTTGGATCGGCACTGCCCCATCGTTCGCTTCTGCCACCAATGGCCTAACCACAACATGTCGAAAATATTGGGTTTGTTTAAGCCTTTGATTAAGTAACCCTAATTGACTGGCTTGATAAAAGTCTCCGGTTTTAAAGGGAGTTAAACTCTTAATTAATTGTTGTGAGCGAGCGTCTTGACCAAAACGCAAGTCTGCAAATTTGTAGCGCTCGCCACTGTTAATTTGCAAAATAATATCGGCAGAATTTAACGACTCAAAGACTTTAATATTGCTTTGTTCAAACTCAAAATCAAAGTACCCCCGAGAAAGCGCTAAACTTTGTAAGTCGTTTTTGGCTTTTTCGTAAATGGAGTGTTCTAGAGGTTTACCCTTTTTAAGATTAATTGAGCTAAGTAGAGCTTGGAGTTCTTTATCTTCTGCCCCCTGCCCTTCAATATTAATAGAGACTGTTCTTACTAGTGTTACAGGCCCTAACTCAACCCAAATGCTCCAATTTTTATTTTTGGTTACTAAATTATTCGTCACTGCACTAGGGGGAGTCACCACTGCGGTGGCATGGTAATAACCAAAGACTTGTGTCGCAGCTGTTACTTTTAACTGCACACTTTCTTGATATTGTGAATATTGATAACTGGCACTTGGAATATCTAAACTCTCGACATGGGCTCTGACGTTTTTTAAGACGCGCGCATCTTCTATCCCTTTAATATTGATCTCTGCTGCATGCACTTTGAACAGAACAAAGAATAAAAAGACGGGCAGAAACAGTGACTTTGACAAAGAAATATTAAGTGACAAAACATCTCGCTTTTAACCTGAGCCGATATGTGAAAAAACAACAGCCCAACACCTCAAAATAATTAGGCGCTATTCTACAATAGGCGAGTACAAGTGTATTGCACAAAATATGTATTTACACTTGGTTGCTCAGTCCTGTTGCATTACTCTTGTAGGATGATTTAAATAAAAATAAGTTCACATGCCCAACTCATTAACACCACTTAAATTTGATAAACCAGTTTGTATCGTCACAGGCGGCAGCTATGGCATAGGTGATGCCGTGTGTGAGAAATTTAGCTCACAAAATTACAGAGTGATAAACCTAGATATACAAGCCAATCCGGCGCAATCAAAAGCAATAGAATGGCGTAAATGTGATATGTCTATCTCTACTGAAGTGAAAATTTGCATCCAAACTATTATCGAACAATATGCCAGAGTTGACTGCTTAGTTTCAAACGCTGGTATACATTTTTCTGCAACTATAGAAGATACCAGTGAAGAGGATTTTGATCGAGTATTTGACCTCAATGTAAAAGGCGCTATTGCGGCCACTAAAGCCGTATTGCCACAAATGAAATCCCAAAACAACGGGGTGATTTTATATATGGCCTCTGATCAAGCTCTGATTGCAAAACATAACTCCTTTGCCTACAACATGAGCAAGGCCGCATTGGCATCTATGGCAAAAACCACCGCCTTGGATTATGCCAAATACCAAATTAGAGCCAACGCAATCTGTCCTGGCACCATAGAAACGCCGTTATATCACAAGGCCATCAATAATTATGTCGCCAAATCAGGTGCCGATTGCAACCAAGTTCATGCAGAAGAAGCCGCGTTGCAACCTCTTGGACGTCTTGGCCAAGCAAGTGAAGTCGCTGCTTTTAGCTACTTTTTAGCCTCAGAAGAAGCTAAATTTATCACTGGCAGTTTACAAGTCATAGACGGCGGTTATACAACTCAGTAAAGGCTCAACAGTATGTCCCATGACTTACATAAAATCATCGACCCACATTTGCACTTATTCAATTTGCAACACGGCGATTATGGGTGGCTAAAGCAACAAAACCCACCTTATTGGCCAGACAAACATTTAATAAACAAAAATTTTGTCGAGGGAGATCTGGTGTTATCACCCCGTCAGCAACTGGCAGGTTTTGTACATGTTGAAGCGGGGTTCGATAATCAGCAGCCTTGGCGAGAAATAGACTGGTTACAACAACATTGTACCCTACCCTTTAAGAGTGTGGCCTTTGCTGACATAACTGCTATGACATTCAGGGAACATATTAAACAGTTAAAACAACGAAAATCAGTAGTGGGTATTCGCCATATCCTAGATGAACAAGCGACAGAAATACTGAGTGCCACATTAATACAGCCACATTTTTCACTCTTGGCAGACATGGCGTTTAGTTTTGATGCTCAGCTTTCACTGGCAGACACAAGGGCCGTAGAACTATTGATTGCCTTAGCAAATAACCATCAAACCGTGCCGATCATCATCAACCACGCTGGGTGGCCACCTGCCAACAAAGACAATAATGGGCAAAAAAATTGGTTAGTTAGTCTACAAAAACTCGCCGAATGTGAAAATATCGCAATTAAATTATCGGGCTGGGAAATGTTGAACAGGGCTTGGCAAGTCAAACAACTTGAATATGTGCTTCACCACTGCCTTACAACTTTGGGGGATAAACGCGTCATGTTAGCCAGTAACTTTCCACTCTGTGAATTTTCAATGTCTTATTCTGAATTGTGGAACACTTACATGACGTTACCTGAAATAACTCCCAACACTCTAAAAAAAATCACCTGCAATAATGCAAAAGAGTGGTACCACTTACCTTGACCTAAAGCCTACATTTTCTCTAAACGTTCGTTGACACATTCATAAGATCCCATCTCAAATTCTTGACAAATCCAAGGGCGATTTTCATATATTGAGCACATTAATGTGTCGCGGTCTAAAGCGGAACACCAACCATCATCTAAGCGCAACATAGTTTCGCTGCCACTGCTATCAACAGAAATATGCTTTCTAGGCACTCCCGTATCGGAAATCAGCATCACTTCTAAGCTACAACAACATGCCTGACAATTTGCACATGTCACTTCTGTAGAGGGAATATTTTTTACATTAATGTTTACATTGATAATAGCGAACAATCCTAAATTAAATCATCGCTAGGATACGCTAGATAATGAAGATCCACGAGTTAACTGCACTGAAACCATTAAAAATTCTGAAAAAATCTTATTAATCTCGAAACCTCTCATTTTAAATAAAATTTAAGAGCAGGATGATAGCTAAGAACTGCATGACAAAATGACGAAGTAAACCCCAGGGACAGTGGATGGATTCTCTACTTTGCTGTGACTAAAAATGTTCTAATAGAGCTTCAGTTAGCTTAAGTGAAAAATTCATGTCAAATCAAAAAACTGGGTCTGGCAGTTACGAACAAGTATTTGCCCAGCAGCAAGAATACATAGCCAAACGAGCATCGGGTTATCGAGAACAAGCACTTAAGATATATCCTTGGATTTGTGGTCGATGCCGCCGTGAGTTTACCCACAGAAACCTTTCTGAATTAACCGTACATCATGTGGATCATAACCATGGCAATAATCCCAGCGATGGCAGTAATTGGGAATTATTATGTTTATATTGTCATGATGAAGAGCATACTAAATTTGAGAATTTTGTGCGCTACGGCAGTACTGAAGATACTGAAATCAAAACCAGTACCTACAACCCCTTTGCAGATTTAAAAGAGAGAATGCAGCAAAAAAAGTAGCCTGCTTGTGACAAACTCACTTTAAATACAGCAAACTGAGTCATTCGCTACTCTGGCTCAGCAATTATGTTATTACTGTATTTTTTGATAATACATGGCTTTCTGATCTGAACAGGGCTAACTATGTAAGCTCTGCCCAAGGGGCTTAGTGGGTATGGGACATACCCCTTGAGGACGGCCACTATTCTAGTTCAAACATACCTATCTTAAATCACGATAATCCTAATAGGTGTCGTCGTAAACCTTGAACATAATTCACAAACATTAACGACTATGGGTGATCAACAACGATTAAGAATTCGCTAGCGCCGAAACCGCTTTATACCCTTGCTGCAACGTTCTTACTACATTGTCTGTTCTGTCTCGTTCAACCACTTTGTGTTCAAGACCTGCTTGTTTGGCATGGGCAAAAATAGTCGCAAAGTCAATTACGCCCGTACCCACATCTGCAAATGCCCCTTCTTTATCCATATCTTTAACATGCCACAATTTAAAGCGCCCAGGATGACGTTTAAAATACGCTAAGGGATCTTGTTTTGCCTTAGCCATCCAATACAAATCCATTTCCATAGCCATTAAATCTGCGTCAACGTTTTGCAGTAATACATCATAGGGTAACAAGCCATCACGGATTTCAAATTCAAAATCGTGATTATGGTAAGCCAACTTCAAACCCGATTTTTGACAGGCTTCACCCCAAATATTGCATTTTTCAGCGAGTTTTTTATAAACATCAATGCCAGTACCACGCTGCTCTACTGTTAAATAGGGCACCACCACATAGTGATGACCAATTTCTTTGGCTGTGTCGATAACCTCATTCAGGCTGTTTTCAAATAAATCTAATCCAATATGTGCAGAAGGCGCGCTGAGCCCTTCACCGTCCAACATTTTGCGAAACTCTTTAGGTGAATGCCGAAAATACCCAGCAGTCTCCACTTCTTTAAAACCCACAGCCGAGACTAACTTTAAAGTAGCCTCTACACTGACTGCCATCATGTCCCGTAAGGTGTATAACTGTACACCAATCGAACTTGGCTTTTGATCGGCAAAAGCGAGTGAACCAGGCAGCAAACTCGCCCCAACAAAGGCACTGCTAAGTTTCATAAAGTGCCTGCGGTCGAAAGTACTTTTCATTTGTAAATCAGCGAAATTTAATCCAGGGATATTTTTGTCATTCATTTCAATCATTCCAATTCATCGTTATTTTAACTTTGGGTGTTTGTTTATTTGTATTGTTTGCCCTGTAAATTACGCAGATACCATCATAATTCAATAAAATGTTAATATTTATTTAACAATCATTAATTTCAAATAACCTAAAACGACCGATTTTACTTTTTCTAGGGCCACTAGCTCAAGTGCGCAAATATTGATTTTTCTATACTTCAAATAGTAGTCTCACGGATGTTTAAAAATGGATAAAGGATTAGGTAGGAGTAAAGGAGATACATTTTAGTATGGGAGCAATGACACAACTTTGAGGCTCATTAAGCTTTGAGTAGATGTCCATTAATGATGAAATGGGATAACAGCCGCAAGTTGATTTATGAAAAGTCACGACTCATTTGGCTGCGTTTTTGGACATTTAGTGATGACTGCTAGTTAGCAAACACTCACTAGTTTGAGGAAATCCGTTTTAAGTTTTAATTGATAGCTAGCACATTCGTAGCCTGACTCAAAAATTGTAGCGTAGACCGACAGTAGCGGTTGCCACTGTTAAGTTATCTTGCCCCTTGATATATTCAAGTTCTGTGCGGATCATGGTTCTCGCGCCTATAAAATAATCGAAACCTAACCCAATGACTCCCGCGACACCACTTTCATCATAATCACACAAAGTGGCGGTCCCAAAATTCTCAATAGCCAAGACATTAGCTTGCCCAAACTCACATTCGCTATTGCCAGCTAACAGGTATTGACCACGCAGGTCAGTTTTAAGCACACCCAAACGGTAAAATAATTCGCCAGTTGGGCCGGAGGCCTTGCCTAAAAAAGCTAAAAATAACGCGTCGCCTTGTTGCAGATGTTTAGCCTCAGTTACAGCACTTGAAGTAGGTAGATCTGTGATATACAAACTGTCGTGAATTAATTGTTGATAACCCGCTTCAACATACCACTGAGGGTCAAACTGATAACCAAATGCCATCTTATAACCGACACCTTTATTAGAGTCTTGGATGAACTCCACATCTGAATAACCGATTGAAAATACAGAATAAAGATTATCTGCAGCCATAGTTTGTAAGCTAACCAAGCAACTTAATACCAGTAAACAGAACTGCTTTTTTAACACGCTAAACTTCCACATTACATACTATGCAGGATACAATACTACATTCATGCCTCGCTGCAAGAGCGAGTGAACTTATATATTGATACGCTTGTATAAATAAGCCTAAGTTCGAATAAACAACTGTGAAAAAAATTAACAGAATTCATCTATAATCGCCGATCACAAATTGCGATCCGCTTAGACCCTGTTTAGTATATGAGGTGAGTAAACTTTCAGATATTGATAATTAACAAAAACCCATCAATCCCTACCATCAGTGAACACAAAACTGGAGTGTGATTTGTTCAACCATTGTTTTTTAAAAACCTTATTCATAGGCCTACTGCTTGGCGGTTGTGCTAGTGGTACACCAGCCATCATGACAGATGAAAAGTTTGACTCACGAGTCACCACAGAAGGTGTCACTGAATTTGTCTACGGCATTTCCTGGCAAAACACCTCTGAAGCGTCTTTATTTCGTGATGGCCGCACCGAAATTGAACGTCCACGAAAGGGCCAAAGTTTTTCACAAGAATCGCCAACTAGAATAGCCATGCAGGCCAACAATCAAACCAAACTAGATTTGGAAGATCAGGCTGCAGAGGCGTTAAAGAAAAGATTATCCAAAGAGCAGCTTTGCGCAAAAGGTTATGAGATCAGCAATGTGATCTGGAAGGCCGACAGTATCCGTTTACTCGGACATTGTTTTTAAGCAAACTTGTACAATAGACAGAATATTAAAAGGACAACCAATGAAAAGTATCAAAACTCGCGCAGCCGTTGCATGGGCTGCAGGTGAGCCACTAAAAATTGAAGAAGTGGATTTAGCGCCGCCACAAAAAGGCGAAGTATTGGTGAGAATAGTGGCCACAGGCGTTTGTCATACGGATGCCTTTACCTTGTCTGGTGAAGATCCAGAAGGTTTATTTCCAGCCATTTTGGGCCACGAAGGAGCAGGTATTGTTGAGGCGGTGGGCGAAGGTGTCACACTGGTTGAAGTAGGTGACCATGTCATTCCACTCTACACCCCGGAATGTGGCAAATGTAATTTTTGCCTATCTGGTAAAACCAATTTATGCCAAGCAATACGTAACACTCAAGGTAAAGGTGTGATGCCAGATGGTACCAGTCGTTTTTCTATAAACGGCCAACCCATTTATCATTATATGGGCACTTCTACTTTCGCCGAACATACCGTGGTACCTGAAATTGCCTTAGCCAAAATCCCTAAAGATGCACCACTAGAAAAGGTATGCTTATTAGGTTGTGGCGTGACAACTGGCATGGGCGCAGTAACTAATGCCGCAAAAGTACAACCCGGTGACACTGTCGCAGTATTTGGTTTGGGCGGAATTGGCCTTTCTGTGTTGATTGGCGCAAAAATGGCAAAAGCCGGAAGGATTATTGCCATCGATATCAATGAAGACAAATTCGATATCGCCAAACAATTAGGAGCAACTGATGTTGTTAATCCTAAAAACTTCGACAAACCTATTCAAGAAGTCATAGTTGATATGACAGAGGGTGGCGTGGATTATTCCTTTGAATGCATCGGCAATGTCAACGTGATGCGCTCGGCATTAGAGTGTTGTCATAAAGGTTGGGGTGAATCCATTATTATTGGTGTGGCAGGCTCTGGACAAGAGATTTCCACCCGTCCATTCCAACTAGTTACAGGCAGAGTCTGGCGCGGTACCGCTTTTGGTGGTGTAAAAGGCCGTAGCCAACTACCCGATTACGTGCAACGTTATATGGATGGCGAGTTCGAATTAGACACCTTTATAACGCACACTATGCCATTAGAAGACATTAATTCTGCTTTTGATTTAATGCATGAGGGCAAATCTATTCGTACAGTGGTGCATTTCTGATGACGAGGGCTGCCGCAGAAACAACTGGACTAGCAGAACTCAGCGCGAATAAATGTTTTGGTGGTTGGCAAAAGCGTTATAGCCATAAATCAAACGTACTAAAATGTGAAATGCAGTTTAGTGTATTTATTCCCCCAATGAGTGATCCAAACGAAAAGCTTCCCGCGATGTATTGGCTTAGCGGGCTTACTTGTACAGATGAAAACTTTGCTACAAAATCTGGGGCACAAAGAATAGCTGCGGAATTAGGTATTATGCTAATAATGCCTGATACCAGCCCTAGGGGTGAGCATATTCCAGACGCAGCTGACGCGGCATACGATTTAGGCTTAGGTGCCGGATTTTATCTCAATGCCACCCAAGAGCCGTGGCAAGAGCATTATCAAATGTATGACTACATTGTTGAAGAGTTGCCCGCTCTCATTAAAAAAGAGTTTAGAGTAAAAGACAAAGCGGCAATCGCAGGACATTCCATGGGTGGTCATGGCGCGTTGACAATCGCATTATCGAACATGAAGCAATTTTGCTCGGTATCAGCCTTCGCGCCTATTGTTAATCCTTCTGATTGCCAATGGGGCCAAAAAGCATTTAACCATTATTTAGGTGACGACCCAAAAGACTGGGAGGCCTACGATAGCTGCATGTTAATGCGCCAACAGGGGAAGTTCCTGCATATTCCTATGTTAGTTGATCAAGGCTTAGATGATAATTTTTATCACACCCAAAAACTCACTAAACCCTTAGAAAATGTGGCGTTAGAAATAGGTTATAAAGCCGAGTTTCGCTATCACCCAGGGTATGACCATAGTTACTTTTTTATTGCGAGTTTTATTGAAGAACATCTGAGATTTCACGCCAAATATTTATAGTTATCGATATTTGCTAAGCATGGTTCTTGAACAAACTAAAAATTCAACATGCTATTATTTTAATCAATTAATCTAGCCTAAAAAAACGGCCTCATTTGAGACCGTTTTTTTTATAGCTAAATATAAAAACATTTGAACCACAGAACGCTCCGCTGCACAGAGAAGAATATATGAATGATTACTCTTCTTATTCTTTTCCTCTGTGTTCTTTGTGGTTAATAAGTTTTTAGCGTTAATCGACTCAGAAGTAATATTCTAAGCTAAGTTGTACATAATCATCACGACGTAACATATAACTAGGTTCAACAGACTCGTCACTGGAAAACAGCCAGGCATCAACTCGCCACTTCCAGTGATCATTGATGCGACTAGACGCTTCGATAAAGCCGGATCTTACGTTTGAATAATCGAGATCTTGCACCACACCCGCTAAAATTTGCGTGCCATCAATATCGTTAAATACAAGCCTTGTACCTAACATTAAGTCATTTTGAGAAATCACAGTGGTCAGATCTTCACGACCGTCATACTGGTATTCCATTAACCAATTAATATCATAGACACTATCAAACAAGCCTATAAAGGAATATTCAAAACCACCTACAAAGGCAGTGTAACTTTGTTCCATGACCTTACGTTGCACACCTTCGAACTTAACTATCCAGCCACCCAACAGCGCCAACACGTCTATACCTGCTTGCTGTAATTGTGGATAAAACGGGCGCAAACTTGGCTCTAATAATTCATTTTCGCCAACCACAAAATCAGGCTCTCTAGAGGTGCCATCAAAATACGATAAGCCAACTTCCCAATCGCCTAAGGTATGTTGCCATCTAAGAGCCCAATCAAGATTTTTTTCTTCGTCTTCTGATTCAAAAATCGGATTGTCGGTGTCTACTGGTATAGCAGCCCTGAATCGCCCATCGCTACCTGAAAATGTTCGCTCTCTGAAATAAGGCAAAACAAAAGCCGTGGTATTTCCCCAATCTTTAAACAGAGAAAACGTGACCATGGGTTGCCCTAATTTATCTTCTCCGTCAATGGCTTCAATTGCGTCAGTTTGATTAATAATATCAACTAGATGCAATGATTCAGTTTGCCCCCAAAATACTTTACCAATCCCTGTTTGTACTTCCCACTCATCACCACTGTGTGTCCATTTAAATTCACGAATATCGCCATGAGTCCTTTCTTCATCTTGCTGATCAAAACGATAAAAACCTTTGAACACTATGCTGTCATTACCACCGTTAAATGAGGTATAGGCTTGCGGAGCAAAATAGACTGATAAATTTGCTCTTTCCTGCTGAGGATAAAGTGCATCTTGGAAAAAATAACGCTGTTCAACAGCTGCGCTACCGGTGTATTCAAAGTCAGCGAATACAAAAGTCGGCAAAAATGCAATAATTGGGAGCAGTTTCTTCAATGTGGATCCTTTAAACATTTTTAAAAATATAGTGAAAATTATCGAACATTCTTCAAAGTTCCCTTGTTGAAATCATTTTCCGTTAACCCTGTATTAAAATTTAATTCATGGGTAATGAGTTCAGTGCTTTTACCATTTTGTTCATTAAACATCTCAACTCGCAAAGGGCGCCAATACTTGTCTAGATACAAGGCAAAGTCGTAGTTAACCAGTTCTTTAAGTAAGCTACCTTTACGATCATAAAACTCAATTTTTAATACTCTATAATGCTTTTTATCGACCCAAACTATTTGTTTTGAATAACCTGAATTTTCGTCTGTGGGAACCTGTTCGATTACAAAACTAGCTTGTCCCTCATAAGTTTCGTCCCGTAGATATTTGAATTCATATTTTTCGATTTCAAATGAACTCATATCTTCAAATGCAAACTCACTACCCATAAATGGGCCTGATTTATTTCGCGAACGAATACGTTTTACTTTACTCAATTTAGGCAAATACATCCATTGGTCGTCGGGCTCTTTGGCATGAGTGAAGTTTAAGAATACGGTACCTTTTACATCTAGTGGCTGATCAAAAATAGTTAACCCTTTATCTCCGTCATCAAACAGTTCCAATGACTTCAAACGCATTTTACGCTCCACTTCCTCGCCTTGGGCATTGCGTAAAATCATACTCATGTTGCCGCTGCTATCTCCCCACCCCTTGTCTCTTAGCTTGCGCTCTTTTGCAATAGCGAGCCCCTTCTCTTGGGCCGATTCTGCATGACTACTAAAAGAATAGGTCATAATAGTTAACACCAACGCAATTATTGTCGCGTAAGAAAGTAGATATCTATTCATGGGTAAACTCCTGCTTAATATTTTTTCTGTCAAAGGCCATTAAAAATGGCGGTAAAAACAAGAAATCAACCGCCAAAGCAACCACAATGATAATGCTGGTTAACATGCCCATTTCTGAATTCAAAGCGAATGGTGACAGCATCAGTATCGAAAATCCAGTTGCTAAGACTAAAGTAGTAATCCATAACGCTCTGCCTACACTGGCAAATGCATATCGCACACTTTGTTCAGCGTCATTACCGCTCACCCTAGCATGGCGGTACTTACTTAAAAAATGCACAGTATCATCAACAATTATGCCTAAAGTCATACTAAGCACTACGGAAAGACCCAAGTTCACTTCGCCGGAATAAATACCCCAAACACCAAAGCCTATGCCAGCAGGTAACAAATTCGGCAACAGGCTTATCAGCCCCATTTTGAAGGATTTAAGTGCAAAGATCAGAAGACCTGAAATAAGTACCAGCGCAACTAAAGTCCCTTCTAACATACTCGCCATATTTGCCTCGCCTATGTGAGCAAACATCAAGCCGGGACTCGCCACAGTCAATATTAAATTTGGAGCATTTGCTGCAAACCATTGCTGTGCTTTACTCTCAAGGGCTGTGAGCTCTTTACTACCAACATTCTTGACCATAGTCATAACGCGCGTGGCCGACTTGTTCATATCGAGTTGATTTGTTAAGTCCAACCCATAAGGCAGTGACATTTCATATAACAGTAAATACTGAGCGGCTAACTCTCTATCGTCTGGAATCTGGTAATAATTAGGATCATCACCGTGCATATTTTTGTTTAAGCGTTTGAAGGTATCTGTGATAGTCGACACATGGTCAATTTCTGGCTGCCCTCTAAGCCATTGACTGAACGCTTCAATCTGTTGCAGCGTTTGTGGTTGATTAATACCTGAATCTTCGTTGCTGAAAACCGTGAAATCTAAGTTTGTCATGCCACTTAGATGTTGTTGTTGAAAATCCGTAGACTGCCGAAATTCAGTACTTTTATCAAAATAAGCAGTTGGAACGTCATTTAAATGATTTTTGAAGGAGAAACTAATTGCAATAACAGTGGCCAACAAAGTAAAAGGTAAAATCCTCTTATGGTGGTTGATAACCCATTCTCCAAACTTTTCCGTATAACTCAAGTGAGTGTTAGATGAGTGTTTAGGCAACTGTTTAATAGGCAAAACCATAATCAGCGCCGGCAAAAGGGTCAGGGAAAACACACAGGCAAAGATGACACCTAGTGCCGTTAAATTACCTAAATCGGCTAAAATAGGCACGGCTGAAAAGTTAAGGGTTAAGAAACCAACACCTGTAGTGGCACTGGTAATAAAGATAGGCATTTTGTTCAGAGTAAGGCTATATCTCAAGGCTTCCTTTTTGTCTTTCCCTAAGTGCATACCGTATAACATAGTTGATATAACATGAATACAATCAGCAACGGCGAGCGTCATCACCATAGTGGGCACATTCACAGTTGCTGTACTCATAAACATACCAAACCAACCTGCCACCCCCATAGTTGCGGCAATACTAGAAGCAATAATAACTACAGTGGAAAAGGTACCTACAGCGGTTTTTAACAATAACCACATTATTACGATAACGGTCAAAAACATCAGGGGTACGATAGTACTGAAGTCTCGTTGAGCAAATGAAGCAAATGAGTAATTCATTAAAACGACACCTGTATGATAAAAATCATGTTCTGGGTATTTAGCTTTATATTTGTCAGATAGTGATTTTACCGAATCCGTTACCTCAATCACTTCTGCTGTTTGGTCTCCATCTGGTAAATTGACAGAAATGTTAATAACAGCGACATCCCCCTTTGGCGAAACCAGTCGGTTTACCAAATTAGGCTCGTTTAATGCCACATTGCGAATATAGTCAAATCTTTGAGGGTTAAGATCAGCCAATTTGTAGACTAGGTCTTCAACAATCATGTCATCATCTTCAGCCCAGGTATGCTGGAAGTTAGTCAAAGAATCTACACGAATAGATAAAGGCGTTTGTTGCGCCTCTTTAGTCATTTCGTGTATCAAAGACAATGTCTGTAAATTAAAAACGTTGCCTGACTTGGGCGCTATGATGATGCTCGCACCATCATTTTTACTAAAGGTATTTTGCATCTGCTCAAATGCCATTCTTTGCGGATTGGTCTCTTCGAAAAACACCTTATAATCACCACGAAAATACAAATTTTTGGCACCAAAAGCCGTCGCAAAAATGAGCAAAAATCCAATAATAAGCACCGTTTTAGGACGGTTAACTGAAAAGTCTAGCCAAGTGTTGTTCACGTAATCATCCCACCCCATTCATTCAATGTGTCCATCTTCAATATTCATCGGCATTGCTGAACAAATCAACACATCCAGAATAGCATGTTAGCCATAAACTCCATGCCTAAATACTGATACTCGATAAATAACGACTACTTTTCAATCACCTAATTTGACTCTGAGTGTCACTATCTTCAAAAATAATTGTATTTAATTTAATCATCGATATTTCTAACTATACCATTGATAAATCTCGTTTTTGTCTGTCAAACGAATACATTTAGGTAACAACCGATTCACTAACATACCAAAGAATTTTGATCTTTTTGTGAAAACTAGTATTATAAACACCAACTGGTCAGATGAGCGGATGAGCTAAAAATGAGTATTAGAACAAGTCTTAAAAAAGTATTACCCCCTATTTCAATTACTGAGCAAGAAGCGTTAGAAGCCGGTGATGTGTGGTTAGAATCTTCTATTTATCAGGGTAAACCTGACATGCATGCATTGCGCGCTGTACCTAGTGCCAAGTTGAGTGCCGACGAACAGGCGTTTTTAGATGGCCCAGTAGCAGAAGTACTGGCAATGGTAGATGACTTCGACTTACAAACAGCTAAGCATCTTCCTCAAAATATCTTAGATTTTCTGTCTGTTAACAAATTTTTCGCGTTAATCATTCCTAAGAAATTTGGTGGTTTAGAGTTTACCCCTTACGCCAACTCCACCATAGTGGCGACATTGGCCGCCAAAAGTGGTGCATTAGCAGTCACAGTTATGGTGCCTAATTCATTAGGTCCTGGCGAGTTATTGATGCATTACGGCACGGCTGAACAACAAAATCACTACTTACCACGCCTAGCAGTGGGTCAGGATATCCCTTGTTTTGCCTTAACCAGCCCAGAAGCGGGTTCTGATGCCGGTGCGATCCCAGACGCAGGCATAGTCACTAAAGGCATGTGGGATGGTAAAGAAGTCATTGGCCTTAAGGTTTCTTGGGACAAGCGCTACATTACCCTTGCACCTATTGCCACTGTATTAGGTTTAGCCTTCAAGGTATTTGATGTCGATGGCTTATTAGGTGATCAAGTTGAGCTTGGTATTACGTGTGCCCTTATCCCTAAATCACACCCAGGTGTTGAGTTAGGTAATCGTCATGATCCCTTGGGCGTGAAGTTTTATAACGGCACCACTCGTGGACAAGATGTGTTTATCCCAATGGATTTTGTTATCGGTGGACAAGATAACATAGGCCGTGGTTGGCAGATGTTAGTCGCCTGTTTAGGCGCTGGCCGCGGAATTTCACTACCAGCGATGGGCGTGGCTTCTGCTCAGACCGCATTTAAGTCAACGGCTGAATATTCATTTGTACGTGAACAATTTGGTGTGCCCATTGGCCGCTTTGAAGGTATTCAAGAAGAGATGGCTGACATTGCAGGTAAAACCTTCATTCTTGAAGCCATGCGAGTATTAACCACAGAAGGTCTTAATCTTGGTCTTAAACCAGGTGTGGTCACGGCTATGGCCAAATACCATATGACGGAGCTAGGTCGAGATGTAGTCAATACAGCTATGGATATCCAAGCTGGTAAAGCCATCCAACGTGGTCCACAAAACACCTTAGCCAGTGCTTATGTTTCTCTACCTATCGCCATTACTGTGGAAGGTGCCAATATCCTAACCCGTAGTCTGATGATTTTTGGGCAAGGCACAATGCGTTGTCATCCACATTTGAAAGAAATGGTGGATTTGATCCACAGCACTGAAAAAGGTGCAGATGCGCGATTCAATAAAGTCTTAGGTAAAACGGTTGCTTTTAGCGTCAAAAATGCATTCCGAAGCTTATCGAAAAGTTACCTACCTTTCACTCGTGGTGCAGAATCAGCCTTGCCAGAAGTGCGTCAATATGAAAAACGTATGAATGCCCTCGCTGCTAAATTAGCGCCAATGGCTGACTTGTCATTATTGGTATTAGGTGGTGATTTGAAAAAAGCTGAAATGTTATCAGCACGTCTTGGTGACGTTATGAGTTACATGTATGCCGCCATGGCTGTGGTGCGTTTCTATGAGCAACGCGTTGAAAACCGCAGTGAAGCTTTACCTTACTTCGAATACGCTATTCAGTGGTGTTTAAATAAAGGCGAAACCGCGCTAAATGAATTTATCGTGAATTTCCCTAACACAGCGGTACGCGGTTTAATGCGTGTATTAACCAATACTTACACCACTGCTGTTAAAGGCATTTCCGACGACTTAAAACGCAAACTGTCTGAGGCCTCGATGCAAGACACAAGTATCAAAGCCCAGTTAACTCATTTGGTGAAAGTCATCCCTGGAGATGGTAACCATATCAATGAGCAAGCGTTCAAAGCCAAACATGCTGTGATGCCACAGCTGAAGAAAATTCAGAAAGCACTGCGTAAAGTGCCAGTGATACCTTATGTTTCTTTTGAAAATGCGGTAAGTAAATTACAAGAAGCCGGTGAATTAACCGCCCAAGAAGTCGCGTTAGTCATCGAATACAACGACAAACGTAAGTTGGCTATCCGTGTAGACGAGTTTACTTTTGATATGGATTTGTTAGATGAAAATCTAGAGTTAGTGAACGAAAAAGAAAGCGTACAAGCTAACGCCGCTTAATCAAAAATAAAAGCTAAAAGAAAAGCCCAGTGTGACCTGTTTCACACTGGGCTTTTTAATGTTTACAGGTTCAGCTGATTGACTTACTTCTCACTAAACAATTTCTGTAACTACAGCTTATTTTTCTATTTAACGATTGTCATTTCTTCAATTAGATTTTCAGCATTATCTAAATATTCCATTACCCATAGCATGTAACGTGAATCAACATGGATACTACGTGTAGTACGTGGATCAAAATCCCAATCTGAGTTGACACTTTCAAAGGTACCATCAAACAGCAAGCCTACTAATTCAGCATTAGCATTTAAGGTTGCAGAGCCTGAGTTACCGCCTGTGGTGTCTAGGTCACTCAAAAAGTTCACCGGCACACTGCCAATCTTATCAAGGGTGTAATCGCCGTATCGTTTGTTTTCAATTAGGCCTAACTGAGCCTTGGGTGAATTAAAGGGTTCAACCCCCGTGTCCTTTTCGACTATGCCTTCTAAGCGAGTAAAAGGCTCATAAATCAGGCCATCTTTAGGAGAGCCGCCCATCACATTACCATAGGTCACTCTTAACGTGCTATTAGCATCAGGATACAGAACCTGGCCTTTGCTTTGTTGCCATTCGATAATGGCTTTCATATAAGTTGGCTGCAGCGCGGCCAGTTTCCCAGCACGTTCTTTAGATTCGTTCTCACGTTTCATTTCTTCATCGTACAAAGCAACGGCCAGCTGCATGAATGGGTCACTGCTCGCTTCTAACTCAGTTTGGGTCGCTGTCATCAGAGCTAGGCGCTCTTCAACTTGGTTGAGGCGAGTATTTTTATAATAGGTGCCCAACTTTGCACTCAAATCACCTGCTTCATCTAGACCAAGAGCTTTGTCTAGAGCCAGTACACGATGCTCTTTAGGCTCTGCTAAATAATTTGCCAAGTACATTTGCCAAAGTGCCATATCAACGCTGGCATCAAAGCGGCGATCAAGCCGCTTCATACGTTCTTCAATACGCTCTAAGTCTCTGTCTTGATATCCTTGCTCGCGTTCTGTATCAGGTTTTTGCCTTTCAATAGATAACCTATATAGGTTTTGTGCTACACCCAAAAGCGCCGGGCGAGTTGCAAAGCCATACCAAAAATCTTGTTTGTCAGTAACGGCTTTTTGCTTGGCTATTTCGTTAAGTTTTGCAATTGATTTAGCCACATCTAGACGACTGCTATCTTTATTCAACCACTGTTCCAGCTGCGCTTCGCGTTCTGCTCTTCGATCTACTAAACCCACTCTCTGAGCACCTTCTAACTGGCCTTTGGTATTTTTCATAAAGTTATTTAGGCCGGCTAATGATGATTCATACTTAACCCGGGCGTCACTGCCCATTGGTGCACTTTTCTCAATTGTCTCAACCCATTCACTGACTATGCCTATGTAAGTAGGATATAACCAAGAAAACACATGCTGAACATTTGACAACAAAGCATAACGATTAGTGGAACCAGGATAACCAGCCACCATCACAAAGTCGCCATCATCAAGGCCTTTAGCCGACACTTTTAAGAAATGTTTGGGTTCGTAAGGGACGTTGTCTTCACTGTACTCTGTTGGCTTGCCATTTTTATCAACATAGGCACGGTAAAAAGCAAAGTCACCGGTATGGCGTGGCCACATCCAATTATCAATATCACCACCATATTTACCTACTGCGTCTGCAGGTGAATAGGCAATGCGCACATCTTTAATTTCAAGTTGCTTAATAAGTTTATATTCTTTGCCTGAATAAAAAGAGCTGACAGAACAACGGTAGTCTTCATCTTGCTCACATTCGGCGATCAGAGCTTTACGTCGCTTAGTAATTTCGTCATATCGCGCTTTACCCTGCAATGTATCTGCTATGTTGCCTATGACTTTTTCAGTGACATCACTAAACGCCTCTGTTACATAGATACGAGATCCAGGTGCAGCTGGTAGTTCATCACTGAATTTTTTAGCCAAAAAACCATTTTCTAAATAATTATTTTCCGCAGTGCTATTAAATTGCACCGAACCTCGGGCACAATGATGGTTTGTCACTGCTAATCCTTTAGGTGAAACAAAGGACGCTGAGCAACCACCTAGTGATACAACCGCTCCCATAGGAAAACCGGTCAAACTAGATAGTGATTCGGGAGAAATTTTTAGACCCGTTGTCTGTAAATCATTTTTAATTAGGGGGAGTTGTTCGGGGGTGAACATGCCCTCTTTTGCCACTGTCGTTTGTAAGCCAGCTATCAGCATTACACTAGTCAACGTACATGCTTTTTTCATAACACTTATCTTATTGTTTTCATTGGATAGTTAGCTTGGCAATCTAACACCCAATGATTAGGTTTTCAAACCAGCAATAAAAAAGTGCGATTAAAAAAATTCTAGCCGGAAATGCGGCTGTCGCGAGTGACACCAGTACCCATAGTGAACGCCATTATCACTAAATGCCCCCTACTCTTCCTAAGCTTCAAACCTCACCCTATTTCACTTCCATATGCGGTGAGCGATAAACCACTTCGTCGTTCAATTCAATGCCTATTCCCGGCGCTTCTGATACTTCAAAAAAACCGTTAACGGGTTGTGGATCTTGAATACATAGTTCGCGATTCCAGTCTTTAATGGCATAAGTATGATGCTCATGAATTAAAAAATTAGGGATAGCGGTTTCTAAATGCAAACTGGCTGCAGTGGCGACAGGCCCGCCGCACACATGGGCTTGAATACGAATGTCGTAGACATCGGCGTAATCACAGACTTTTTTGGTTTCGGTAAATCCGCCGCATAAGCCTACATCGGGTTGCAATACATCAATGCTTTGATCTTCAAAGTAAGGGCGCACATCCCAGCGGTGATAAAGTCGTTCGCCACCAGCAATAGGTACGCGTACGTTTTCAGCGACTTTTTTATGCACCGCTGAATTCAAGTAGTTCACTGGCTCTTCGTACATCATGCAGCCTACTTCTTCTACCAATTCTCCCATTTGAATCGCTGAAGCCGCGCCCATTAATGAGTGTGACTCAAAGATAATGTCTACATCTGAACCCACTGCACTGCGGATAGCACGTAAACGGTCTCCGAATAATCGCATTTGAGGTTTAGTGAACAATTTGGTTCGATCAAAAGATGAATTACCATCGCTGTCATAGACTATGGGATCGACTTTTACCGCATCATATCCTTCGGCCACTGCCTTTAATGCTGCTTCTGCGTATTGCTCAGGTTGAGTCAACTTAGTGCATTCTTTATCCCAATCGAACTGTAATTGGCTAGCGTAGGTTCGCAATTTTCCGTTGGTTTTACCGCCTAAAAGCTGATAAACGGGCACACCAAATACTTTACCTTTAATGTCCCACAGCGCAGTATCGATGGCACTCATAGCAGCATACAACACTGGACCACCGCCCAATCCCCAGAAGCTTTCACGTAGCATACGCGACCATAACAATTCGGTATTCATGGGGTTAAAACCAATTAACATAGCTTCGGCAATTTCTTTAATCATATGGGCTGCCGCGCTATGACCTAAATCATAAGCGAGGCCTGCTTCACCTACGCCAGAAACGCCTTCATCAGTATGAATACGAATAAACACAGGATTCCAAGGCGGACGTTTGGGGCAATGAATGTCGAAAATTTCAACACGGTTAATTTTCATGTTTTTTCCTATTTTTAATAATCTTTAACTAGCAATTCCACTGAACACCCTATTCACAAAATGAGGGATCCAATTTGTAAGCCTTTCTTAACATAGCAGGCCAAGCTTTTTGACCACCGGTTTCACCGCTATGCACAATATTTGCTTGAGCATAGATACCGTCAACAATCTCTTGGGGGATTTCAATTACACCTTGACCACTTTGCATCAATTCCATTTGAATTTCGCAGGCTCGTTGTAAATCATAAAAACGCATAAACGCATCTCCTACTGTGGGACCTAAAGTGAGACCACCGTGATTATGCAGCAACATGTGATTGCTTTGGCCAAGATCAGCTTGCAAACGCGCCTTTTCATCCTCATCCACCGCCAATCCTTCGTAACCGTGATAACTTAATGACGACAACGAAAACATTGCATATTGACTCCAAGGCTTTAACCCACCTTGCACCGTCGCCACAGTAATAGTGGCTTTAGTATGTAAATGAATCACACATTGGGCGTCATGACGTACTTCGTGGATGGCACTGTGGATTGTAAAACCTGCAGGGTTAATCTGATAAGGCGAACCATCTAATACCTTGCCTGACAGATCCACTTTGACTAAATTAGAAGCGGTCACTTCATCAAAGGTTAAACCAAAGGCATTCACTAAATAATGGTCTGTGTGCGGCACTCTTGCCGATAAATGGGTATAGATTAAATCTCCCCAACCATGAGCGGCCACCAGCCGATAACAGGCCGCTAAATCCACTCGAGCTTGCCACTCTTGCGGTGACACCTGATCTTTTAAACTGAAATTTTCTAATTGATACACTGGTCTTTTACTCGGGTTCATAAAATAGCAGGGTTATATAATTTGACCCAAATACTACATTAAATAACACTGATAACTGAAACAAAACATAGGGCATAAGGATATTTCATATGCTCTAAAGTTAACCTCAACAAATAAAGGTAGGGCCATGTCTAAATTATCACGTAGACACTTTCTGCAAATTGCAGCTTCGGGGATAGCCACGAGTTTATCGACTAGCTTGGCCTTTAATGCCCATAGTCAACCCAAAAAGAAGCTAGGAGTTGCACTTGTTGGCTTAGGTTATTACAGCAAAGAATTGTTGGCTCCAGCATTAGAGCTCACTCAACATTGTGAATTGCGCGGCATTGTCACCGGCTCTCCAAGCAAAATTCCCCAATGGCAGCAACGTTATTCAATCCCAGACAAAAACGTGTACTCCTACGACAACATGCACGAAATCGCCAACAACCCAGATATAGACGCCATTTATATTGTTGTACCTACAGCATTACACCTTAAATATTGTGAGATAGCAGCTAATGCGGGTAAACATGTTTGGTGTGAAAAACCCATGGCAATGACCACCCAACAGTGCCAACAAATTATCGATGTATGCAATAAAAACAAAGTGCAGCTTACTGTGGGTTATCGCATGCAACATGAACCTAACACTCGCACATTGATGGAGTTTAAGCATTCACCCCCCTATGGAAAAATACAAAGTATTCTCAGCCAAGCAGGCTATGCAGGTAATGGCATGGCAGCCGAAAATTGGCGAATGAAAAAGGCAATGGGTGGAGGCGCCATGTATGATATGGGTGTATACCCACTTAATGGCGCTAGATTTTTAACTGGTCTTGAGCCAATAGCAATTTCAGCAAGGCATGATAAATCTCATCCACAGATATTTAAAGAAGTAGACGAAACCACCTATTTTACCCTTGAGTTTCCTGAAGGATTAATGGCTGAGTGTGCCACCAGTATGGTGAAGGGCTTTAACCAAATTAAACTAGATTGTGAAAAAGGTTGGTATCAATTAAGCCCGATGTCGGAATATAGTGGGGTAACTGGTTTAACAAGTGACGGAAGACATTTCCCCCCCATTAAAGGTCTACAACAAGCGATCCAAATGGATGACGATGCACTGGCCATTTTAAATAAAGGACCCATACTGGTGCCAGGAGAAGAAGGCCTGCGAGATATTCATGTAGTGCAGGCCGCCTTTGAATCAGCGGCCAGTGGTAAACGTGTATTGCTTTAACAAAAACTAAAGTTGGCTTGGCTCTGCTTGCAGCCAATTTTCTTTTGCGTATTGAGTATTGGCACATGTGATATGCAAGGTAAACGCATGACGCGATTTATCAGATAGGTTAGGCGCACTAAAGTGTGGTAACAGTCCATTAAAGACAACTAACGTGCCCTTTTTCACCTCTAAAGATTTAGCACTGTCATCATCAGGCCAAGGCATATCATGAAGGACTTTTAATTCGGTACTGTCGTCTGGAAAACGTAAAAATTGCTCTTTTAATGGAATAGGCTCCCCACCCGATTGCACCTGTAAACACCCATTTTTTATGGTGGCATCTTCCACTGCAAGCCAAAACGTCACAACAGAAAGTGGTGTTGATAAAAAGTAGCTCGCATCTTGATGCCAACGTATTACACCGCCAATTTTAGGCTGTTTAAATATGTACATAGATTGGTGAATCTGTGGTTTAACAAGTCCTAAATCTAATGCAATATCTTTGATTTTTTGGCTATGACTAAACGCTATAAATTCCGGTACTAGACGATGCAGGGCATGACCGATTTTATTGATACTCAAAGACTTTTCTTGTTTTAGCTCACCTTTATCATCAAAGGCATCTTCTTCAAAAAAACACCGTACTTTATCGCCAGAGGATAAAAAGTAATCATCTCGTGTTTTGCTATGATCTTCGGTAGAAAAAACAGAGCGGGTAGAGTTAGGGTCAAAGTCTGCGACTATTTTATTCGCTGAGTTTTTTAACACACTCATCTGCTCGGCAGAAAAGCACTGGTCTAGAACCAAATAGCCGTTTTTTTGGTAAGATTTTTTTTGTTCTGTTGTAAGCATTAAAGGTCTCGAACTACTAAGAGGTAAAATATAACAAGCTAAGCAAGATGTCCTAAGTAACAAATAAATTCAAGTAACTTTGTTCTTAAGCCACATATCCTTAATCCACAGAACTCAGTGAACAATAAACCGCTATTAGGGTAAACTTGTAATAGGTTGCCTGTAGTTGAAACCATGTAATTAACCAATTATTTGCTAATTTAACTAACTTTTTGCAGTTTACTTGCGACTAACTATTAGCAAAAAACAAACATAAGCATAGTTATCAGACACTTACATAAATGGCACATGTTCTGCTTACACGACTAAATAAGCCAAACATAACCATGTTCAAAAACAACAATTCACACATTACATACTAAGGGCAACTATGACACTCTCTAAATTAACCACCGCAGCATTACTTACCGCGTTAACCCTAAGCACATCGGGCTGCATCATCCATGTAGGCGGACACGATAAAAATGACAGAGATGATGTTGAATACAGCAGTGTATTTGGCGGCGTAGATATTGGCGAAAACCAAAGTGTCAGTGACCTTTCATCCGTTAATGGCAATATCACCATTGAAGATAACGCTAGTGCTCGAGACGTTGATGCAGTAAATGGCAATATTGAAATAGGTAATAACGTGCAGGTACATGAGTTATCAACGGTTAATGGCGATATCAAAGCGCAAACCTATTTATCTGTTAAACGTGATGTAACTACTGTTAATGGCAATATTTCCCTTGGCGCTGATTCTATGGTGGGTAAAGATGTAGCCACTGTTAATGGTGACATTTACCTAACCCAAACTTTCGTAAGCGATGACATCAAAACCAAAAATGGCAGTATCACCCTAACTGATGGCTCAGTGGTAGGAGGCGATATAGAGTTTGAATCTCAGGATAACGGAGGTTGGTGGAGTGAAAAAGCCCGTGAACATAATCCACCTACCCTAACAATAGATGCATCATCTGATGTAAAAGGCAAAATTATTCTACGCCAAGTTGTGGTGTTAGAAATTGAAAACCCTGCTTTATTAGATAGGGTTGAACGTCGCTACAAAGAACAAGAATAATTCACTTATTAAACCGCGAAAGGTACTCTTAAAAGTTCATTGAAAGTACATTTCGCGCCCCCTTCTCGATGAATTTTTGATACGAGCCACTCTTTACAACAGTGACCATTGGGGTGGCTATATTACTAATTTTCTTCCAAATAATAGTGTTGTAGTATAAAACTTCAGCAACTACCTTGGGTTAATTTTCATGAAGTTTAAAGGTTCTTTCATAAACGTATTTCTTAGTATTTATATTTTGTTTAGTGGTGTTGCTTATTCTGTAGACAAAGCAGCTACAAAACCTGAAGTAACCCCAATACCCAAAGCCCGTCAATTTATTACCGAGCATAAAGGCCGCTTCAATGACCAGAATATTAGCTATACAGCGACAGCAGGGGAAACCTACCTAAAAGATAAAAATGGCAAAGAAACAGCCAGTATTTTTACCTTCGCTTACACCAAAAATGAAAAAAAACAACAGAATCGCCCTGTTACTTTTATTTGGAATGGTGGTCCCGGTTCAGCGTCAACATGGTTACATATGGGGGCTTTTGGACCTAAAAGGGTCAAAGTACCAAGCGATGCACAGTTTCCAGGCACGCCACCTTACCCTATATTAGACACACCTGAGTCGATACTCGATGTATCTGATCTGGTATTCATTGACCCGGTAGGCACCGGGTTTTCTAGGGCCTTGGGTGAACATAAAGGTAAAGAATTCTGGGGGTTACAACAAGATGCGGCGTCAATGGCTGAATTTATCAGAACTTGGATAACAGCCAATGGTCGTTGGAATTCACCACGCTTCTTACTCGGCGAAAGTTACGGAACAACTCGCGCTGCAGCAGTGGCCAAAATTTTGGAAAAAGACTTATCAATTAGCTTAAATGGCATTATTTTTGTTTCTCAGGCCTTGGATTATCAGGGTTCAACCCCCTATGTAAAAGATAATATCATTTCCCATATCACCTATTTACCGACCATGGCTGCAGCAGCGGTTTATCATGACAAAATCAAGCCAAAACCTGAAAATTTAGAAAGTTTTCTTTCCCAAGCACGACTATTTGCCACTGATGAATTAATGCCTGCATTATTCAAAGGCAATACCCTTGATGCAAGAACAAAAACCCATATCCGAGATAGATTAGCCTATTTTACGGGGCTGACACCTAGTTACATAGATAGAGCTCAATTACGTATTCAAGGATTTCATTTTGCAAAAGAACTTTTACGGGACAAAGGGTTGACCATTGGATTGTTAGATGCACGATACACAGTGGATGAAGTTGACGATTTAAATTCCACTCCCGACCATGACGCTGGGGGGGCTATTGCACCGGCATTTAATGCCGCACTAATGAGCTATATTCGCAGTGACTTAGGCGTCACTTGGGATCGCACCTATTTAGCACCGGCAGATGATGAATTATCTGATCAATGGAGTTGGCGGACTGCCCCACCCAATTCAGCTTGGGAACCAACATATGTCAATACCGCCCATGATTTATCAAAAGCGTTACGTATTAACCCAGCACTTAAAGTGATGGTTGCCTCAGGTTATTATGATTTAGTGACACCTTTTTTTGACGCAGAATATACCTTAAATCGTCATGGCATTAAGGCAGAGCAAATCCAATACCACTACTATCAAGGAGGTCATGCGATGTATGTAAACGAAACAGCAAGGGTAGATTTACTTAAAGACACTCGATTATTCATTCAACAACAAACTAGGCGAAATTAATTTATTACAGGGCCATTAAACGAACTTAATGTAATGACTATTCTGTTAATTCCCCTACTCCAATCAACCTTTCAACAATATATTTTAATAAATAGGTTTCTCGTTCAATCGAGAGACCTTTTTTATCGCTATTCACCATTACGTCTTCATTGTGAACGATAGCCTCATGAATATTTACCCACAATGGTTTCATACCATTATTCACTTCATGTGATTCAAAGGCTGTGTCGCCCAACTCATCGTCAATTTCACACAGATAACAATAAGAAATCATATGAATAATATCTGCATCATCTTTATACCAAGGACGATATTCATCATAACGAGCAAAGGCTTGAATATTACGTACCCCTTGTGCTCCGGTTTCTTCTTGGAGCTCTCGAATTAAGCCAGCAATTGCGTCCTCATTGTCATCAATTCCTCCTCCTGGGAGACTGTAATCGTGATAACGCTGGGTATACAGCAATAAAATATCCTCCCCCTTCACCACAATAGCCCGCGAAGCGCGACGCTCAATTCGTTTTAGCTCACTAGTAGGAGAAATATCCACAGCAGAGACATCAGGGTGAAAAGCTGTTTTGAGAAGTTGCATTAGAGATTACCTAAATTGCCAAGGAGAATTTTACCCTTATTGCAGCCAACAAACTTTCAAATTGAAAAGGCAGTTGCTAAAAGATAAAGGCAAGAATTGCCATAGTCGCCGCTATTATAAAACACAATACTGGTGACACAACTAATTCGCTAACACTTGTATTTTGCTTTGCCTTGCGACAAAGTGCTGAACAACTTAAGCTCCCTTAAAAAAAAGGTCATACTTTCTATGTCAAAACACTATCGGGTTAGCGTTTCTATGAAGTGCATTTTACTTTGCTCATTTTTGTTGGCTACCACTACCCAAGCTGCCAGCCCTCAGAAAGTATATGAGCTACGTACTTACCATACTAACCTAGGCAAACTGCCTGCATTACAAAAACGATTTCGTGAGCATACTCACAGCATATTTGAACGTCTCAATATGAAAGTAGTGGCCTATTGGATACCTACCACCTCCCCCGAGTCTAGTAATACCCTAATCTATATTCTCGAGCATGACAGTGAAGAGGACGCAAAACAGAAGTGGCAAACCTTTATCACTGATCCAACCTGGGTAAAAGCCTACCAAGCGTCCATAAAAGACGGCGCCTTGGTAGACAGTATTGATGTGGTGTTTATGCAAACCACTGATTTTTCGCCTGTCTTGTAGGGCCGTACTCCCTAGCAATTTTGATTGGGTTAGCGGATCACGTTAACCCAATCAAACAGTAATGCCCTATCACGACTGTTCATTCTCAAGTTATAACACCTACAAAATAGACCTAAATGTGTTTCAGTTTAAAACCCTTGATTGATGATGCAATGCTGCCGTAGATGTTGGTTAATACATTAGACGCTTGCTGCATGACTTGTGTTTCCAGCTGAGATTTAGCGCTTTGTATGTCAAGCTCTTCCAAAAATAAGTTAATCTGCTCAGTCTGCTGCTTTTGTACCTGCATTTCTTTTTCTATCATCAAATTAAGGTTGCTGATTTGATTAAACGCAGCATGTAATTTATCCACAAATTCCTGGGATTTTTTTGCTTGATTTAAACTAATTTCAGCTTGTTCTTTACCTTGACTCATGGCCGTTACAGCCTTGTCTGCTTCACTTTGCAACTTGGCAATATTTTGCGAAATTTGCTGAGTCGACAATTGTGTTTTGGTTGCTAAGGTACGAACTTCATCAGCTACTACAGCAAAACCTCGCCCTGTTTCTCCCGCCCTAGCAGCCTCAATCGCAGCATTTAACGCCAACAAATTAGTCTGTTCAGCAATGCCGTTGATCACATTTACGACATTGCCAATATTATCTGAGTCATTTTTTAAATCAGCAATAATATCTGAAGCATAGTGAGTCGCCTCAAGCATACCTTGACTGGTTTTAACATTATCATCGAACATAAGCTGACCTTTGTCAGCCAGATCATTTGACTCAGAAACAAAGATATTGGCTTGGTGAATTGCATCATTCACCGAATCATTCGATTGTGTCATTTCATGCATAGTGGTACTAAGTTTTTTAGTTTCGTCAATTTGTAAAGCTAATCCATGTGTTACCTTTCCAAAGGCAAGCATCAAATCTTCTATTGTTGTTCCCAGCGTTTTCACGTCTCCACTGATACCACTTAGCGCATTACTCAAGCCATCCTGTATTGAGCTGAAGTTACTGGAAACCTGTCCAATTTGGTCGTAAGTGGTACTCTGTATCGCTCCAGTAAAATCCCCTTGCGCTATTTTTTTAGAAACACGATTAACACGGTTCAGAGGTGTCAAAACTCGCGTATCTAAAAACCAAGTAATCAGTGCCATAGTGAATAAGATGGCCAAAAAAACCACAATAATAGTAATTGTAAACGCCGCCGAACCACGCTCATTCATAACCACCTTTTTTGTGTCTATCTGAGTATTTATGGCCATAACAGCTTGATTCAAATTATTGGTGGGCGCTCGGTCTATGCCCTTTACGCTGGCATCTGCGAGTTCAATATCCATTCCTGCAGCAACAAAGGCTTCATAACCTTTACGATAAGCAGCCAACATAGGAGGATAACTATCCGCAAAAAGTTGAATTTGTTGATAGCCGGGTTGTTGCTTAGGCATAGTGGTAAGTAGATAGTGATATTTTTCTTGAATCAACTCTGCATGTTTGTTGAAACTGCCCCAATATTTAGTCAATTGTTTAGGCTTTTTTCCTCTAATCAGAGTGTTTTTCCATTCTTGCACTTGGGTCTTAAACAACACATTGAGCTCACCCACTTCAGTCATATAGTGCACATCTTGATTGATGGTATAACTATAATCTTCGATTACCGCTCGTAACGAATAAAATCCAATATAAAATGCAACAACCAACAGCAACAATGATGAACAAAGCAACAGCAACAGCTTGTTTCTTATGTTATGGCGTATTATTTTCAAACTCTAACTCCTAAGACTGTTATGGCGCGAACCGCGCGAAGTATGAAGCCCGTAAATGACATATTTATTACAGTTACAATCTATCTCGCCACTTTTGACCAACAAAGTCATAATTGACTGTTTTTTACACTGATTTTAAGTTTGTAAAAGGAATTGCTTCAAATAGTCAAAGTCGTTTTAATACTGATTTTTTATAGGTGTCTGAATAGGTTGATTTTTCAACCCATTATCGGCGTTTAGTGGTAGTATTATTGAGTTGCCTTAAACACTTATAACTGGCTTGGACTTTTACAATTTGAGGGCGTTTTTTTTGCTAAGATGTTTGATTTTATTTAGTTGGCTTGCGTTTTCTGTTGTTCAGGCACAACAAACTCAATTAATGGAATTTTCAGAGCCCTACGCAAGCTATGCAAAAACCTTGGTTAATCAGCCTCAAGAAATAGTCGATACGTTAACAAATAAGACGCCAAACACAGACCAATCCGATCTTGTTCAAGCTCAATACCATTTTATTCTGGCTAGGGCGCACTACAACCTAGCGTACCCGCAAAAGTCATTGAATCATGCACAATCTGCTTTAGGTTATATAACCGAAAAAGAGCAAGCTTGGCTGTACCACAATTGTAAAATTGTCGAATCTGACGCACTTGAACTCATAGGAAAACCCATGCAGGCAATGGCAGGAGTCAATGCCGCGTTAACCTGGGCTAAGCACAATCAGCAGCCAAAAATGCATCTGCAAGCCTTGTATTCTAGAGCCACCATTCTGACCAGTTTACCTGATTACGTGGCTGCACTTAACGACTTTCAACAAGCTTATTCTCTCGCCAGTACTAACCCTGAAGAGCTGAGCAAGGCCCATGTTGCCGCAATGTTGGCACAAGTTTACGAATATCGGCGCGAATACAGTTTAGCTATTCCCTTTTATGAAGAGGCTGTAGCGGCACATCGTTTACACAGTGCTGATTTAAATCTCAGTATTGCCTTGTTTGGCTTAGGTAAGGCTAATCGCAATATCGGCAAGATTGAGCTCGGTAAAGCACAATTGCAAGAATCGGCAGACCTGGCTGAAAAAATCGATGACATCCAAGGGGTGGGTTATGCTCTTAAAGAGTTAGCCGTGATAGATATGCTTGCAAAAGAGTATGTGGAAGCCGAAATAAAACTAACCAAGGCGGCTAAAATTTTTGCACAAGCAGACAATCCGCAAATGAACTTTATCTTTATGATGTTATTAACAGAACTGGCACTTGAGACCAACGAAACTGAAAAAGCGGAACGTTATTTACAGCACGCCAAAAACCTACTAAATCGCGATGCTATGGCTATTCATAATGTCGCCTTTGATGTTCTTGAGGCGAAGTTGCTGTATGAGCAAGGCCATTATAAGGCGGCTTATGACGATCTAAAACAAGCCTTTGAAAACCACAAGGAAGAACAAAATGCTGAAAGTACAGGGCAACTACATCAGCTTAGGTCACGTTTTGAAATACAATTAGCACAGCATGAAAATCAGGTATTGTCACAAGAAAATGCCTTACAACAATTACAGCTAAGCAATAAAAAAACACTCAATAGGCAGCTAGTCATGAGCACCGCCTTTGCCACTATAATCTGCGCTCTACTGGGTATTATTGTATTTCGAAATAAGGTGCATAAACGCAACCTAATAAAACTAGCCACCCGAGACGAATTAACCGGATTGTATAATCGTCGCCACGCTTTAACTTTATTAGAACAGCAGATATCACTTGCCAAAAGGTATGGCACTAACCTGTGTATTGCCATGTTAGATCTAGATTTTTTCAAAGAAATTAATGATTCTTATGGTCACGTGGCTGGTGATAAAGTGTTGCGGGAATTTGCCAATTTAGGTAAAAGAAACCTGCGTGAATCAGATGTAATAGGACGTATTGGTGGTGAAGAATTTTTATTGATCCTCAGCCATACGACTAGCAAAGATGCCTTTAACGTATTAGATAGTCTGCGTAAAAAAATGTCAGAGATCAGCAAGAAGGCAGGGATCCCTGAGACCAAGGTGACACTATCTGTCGGAATCGCTCAATTTGAAAAAAATGACAGTTTAGAAGACTTTATATTATTAGCAGATAATGCCCTATACCAAGCCAAAAATAACGGCCGTGATCGAGTTGTTGTAGGCGAGCGCAATCACACATCTCAAGACTAGTTCTCACCTGAATACTAGCGAGACTTCTTTATAATCGGTTCTGCGGCAAATGACAGAGAGACTCCCCTATTCAACATATAAAAATGGGCCTTAAATAACAAGCGCTTTATTTCCTATATCAAAGCACTAACGGCCCCTCTTTAATAAGCAAAAAGAAACATATAAATAAGTTTATGTTAATTATTGATTGGGGCGATTTTTATGTAATGCCCGCCAAAACGAGGAAACTTGTTCTTCATTCTGTTGGTAATAGTCTAAATTCATTGGCGCATATAAACTTTTCTTCATAATAGAACCAGAGGTTATCCGTAATTTGTCTGCATTGTCACCAACTTGCAATAACTCCCTAGCGATATCTCTAGCTATCACAAAACCATCTAATCGTTCATTTTCAATCAATTTTAATGCGGTATCTAAGTCTGTATTAAATGGACTTAACAAGTTTTGTTGCTCTAAAAATTGATAGCTTATATAACCAAAGGGGGCACTTAACCCCACCTTTTTCATGGCTCGATAAACCTCAATATTGAGAGATTGGTCTTTATGAAACATGCTTTGATTTTTTAGTGACTCTGTATCAAAGACCCCATTCTTTTTAACAATAATGGGGTACTCAAATTGAAGTATAAAGTTGGATTCATTTGGAAAGGCAAACTCTAATTGTCGCTCAGGTGTTTTAATCATTAGTAGCAGGCCATGAAGCTCTCCACTTTTAACTAATAATTGGCAACGTAACCAAGGAAGTCGCACAAGTTGTACTGTTAATCCAACTTGCTGGGCAGATCGTAATACTGTACTAAGCAAGCTTTCATAAAGATTTGTTTCATCCTGATTTTCAATACATAAGACTATTTTATTGTTCGCTTGCAAAGAAAAACTGACACTAAAAAGCAAAATATACACAAGCATTCGGAATTTAGTCCGTTGAAATAAGAACAATATAATCGCCTAACTAGTACTACCGAATCAACTTAGCACTATCACCTCAATGTACTAGCGTTACTATTAGACTTTAGTCTACTTTCCAAAGGAATTAGCTAGCAGCGGGGCTTTTTTGTTAACTGGAATTTCAACAAACTAATCTCGTATTTCCCTATTTATCTAGACTCTAATAGGCATTGGACAATCTAAGCAATCAGCCATTGCACGAATAGTTTCATGTTCTTGAGGGCTATAATGATGGTCTTGGGTAACCGCAAAAATACATGTTTGCAGCACTTTTTCTTTAGGCTCTGGTGCCAGTTTACTTAAAGCTTGTAGCGCCTTTGAGAAGTCTTCAATATTTAATTTATCTAAGGGTAGTAAACTTAAGGTTCGTAACCCCAGCATCTCATTGGCTTTTTGAATGATAATGGCATGTTCGCCTGTATCGCAAAATTCGTATAAAAGCATACTTAAACAAACTTCAATGTGTTGTTGCACAACAGCTGTACTCTTGTATTTAACTTGCCTTTGGTCGGCATGCTCAAATTCAGTTTGCAGATAACTGGCGACTATGTTGCTTATGGCCCACTCAAAAATACTTTGTGTATTGTCGGTAAACACCAAATAACGCATTTGTTCGAGCATGGCTTCATAACGGCTTTCAGGCATGCCTCTTAATTGTGGCAAAGCCATTTCTAGCAAAGGTAATCTATGCTCTATGCGAAGCTCAGCGACGCCTTGAAAATGTTCTTCAATCAGCTCAAACAAAGGATTCGGTAAGCGCTTTTGTAAGTACAACCGTTGCTTTTCTACAAAGGTTTTGTCACTTGAGTTGTCGGTAAGCAGTAAAGCATAAACAAAGGCCTCTGCCCCTTGGTTATTGTGAACAAGGTCTCTAATACTTTTAGGAATGGCGGCTAAATGGTTTTTAGCTAAAGTCACATTCGAGATGGATACTTGCCCAACCCCCTCTAAAAGGTTATGCGTCGATGGCGACATGTCTAACTCAGCATTACTCTCACTAAAATGGCTAACACCCGATGCTTCGCCCTCTAGCAAAAGCGGTCGATTGGTGACCTTTACTGTTTCGAATTTGCCCGACCAATTCGGTTCTATTTGTTTAATCCGTTTAGGTAAAGGCGGGTGAGTAGCGAATAGTGAAGTGAATTTATTGGTAAGTGCATTGGAGAAAAAAGCATGGCTGATGCTTTGTGCTTCTGGGCTTTCGAGTTTAGATCCTTTGTTGTAGCCGCCAATTTTTTTCAGGGCATTGGCAATACCTTGATTGTCACGGGTAAATTGCACAGCGCTAGCATCGGCCAAATATTCTCGCTGACGCGACACCGACGCTTTTATAGCATTACCAAAAAACATACCGCCATAGCCAATCACCACTAAACCTAAGCCTAAAAAAACCAATTTTCCGCTGTCTTTAGAGCGGCTACTGCTACCGGACACTCGCATAATATAATAGCCAAGCAAACCTAACAGCATAATACCGTGCAAAATTCCCATGAGACGCAAATTAATTCGCATATCACCATTTACGATATGACTAAATTCATGAGCAATAACCCCTTGCAACTCATCACGACTGAAACAATCTAGTGCACCTTGGGTAACGCCAATAACGGCATCTTTAATTGAAAAACCAGCTGCGAAAGCATTAATAGCTGATTCATCCTTGAGCACAAACACCAAAGGAACCGGTGTACCTGATGCAATGGCCATTTCTTCGACCACATTAAGTAAAACGCGGTATTGCAAGTTGTCGGTATTCTGGTTGATTAAGGTGCCACCTAAAGCTTCAGCAACCACACGTCCACCTTGGCGAAGGCTCATTAGCTTATAGACACTACCTATAGCAACAAAAATGATAACCACAGCACTGATAATTAAAAATCTTTGCCAATCAAATTGATGCTTGATGTAATCGAGCGAAATAGCCTGACCTTCTAAGCTGAAGTATCCAAACAATCCCATCACCAAAAGATTGGTCAGCAAAATTAAGCTGAATACCGCGAGCACAAATAACAGCACAAGCGTCTTGGTTTGGTTGCGTGCTCTAGCTTGTGATTGGAAGAAGTTCATTAAAAGCCCCTATCCTTAGAAGGAAACTTTAGGGGCATCTTGAATCTGAGGGCTGTCTGCAAACTCTAGCAACGAGGCGTCCTGGGTGTGTCCGAACATACTAGCAAACAAGGTCTGAGGAAAACTCTGCTTATAGGTATTGTATGCTAATACTTGGTCGTTATAGGCTTGTCGAGCAAAGCTGACTTTGTTTTCAGTTGATGTAAGCTCTTCTGACACTTGCATCATATTTTGGTTGGCCTTCAAATCAGGATAGGCTTCCATAACCACATTTAATTTTCCCATTGCGCTGCCAAGCATGGCTTCTGCACCAATTAGTTGTTGCATAGCTGCAGCATCACCAGGTGCGCTTGCGGCATTGGATAAACCTTGAGAAGCTTGATTACGTGCCGCAATAACATTCTCTAGGGTTTCTTTTTCATGACTCATATAAGCTTTAGCAGTTTCAACTAAATTGGGAATGAGATCATAACGACGCTTTAGTTGCACCTCAATTTGAGCAAAACCATTTTTAAACTGATTTTTAAGGGCCACTAATTTGTTGAAAATTGAAACCACATAAAAAGCAAGTAAAACACATATAGCGACTATCACAATACTTGAAATTTCCATACTCACACCCTAAGTTAGACAAGTCTAATTCACTACAATATATGCTTCTTAATAGGGATACAATACTGCTGTTTTGCGCTTTATCATCTGCGGGGTCAAATCACTTTCACCCAATAATTGCGGGAACAATAATTAAACCAAAGGAAAATTTAATCAATCCGCACCGCCCTATTAATTTGTATGCTCCACTGACGTTGCAATTTATTTTATTATTACAAGGTCTACTCTAATACGGCATTCTTAAAGTAGGTAAATGTATGTGTAGCTCACCAAAAAGTAGCGGTTCTTCGCGCCCAAAAGTTAGAGTAAAAGGCCTCTATGAAGTTATGGATCCAGATAAACGCAAACGCTTTGCTGAAGTGGCTAACCGTGCCGATGAGAGGAAGGCAAAACGTAAGGAAGTGAGTAAACGCTGGGAATCGAAGCATGCTTCACAGAAAAAGCCATCTGGCTTTTTCAGTTGGTTTAGCCAATTAGTTGGCTCATAATCCGCCTGCTAAGTAGTCACCTATTTAGTTCAACATGCCTTTTTGCTAAGTTCACAGATTTTATAAATTGTTCAAAAACATCCACTGGTAATGGCCGACTCAGCAGATACCCTTGGGCGTGACTACAATGAAAATCCCGTAACATATCTAGTTGGGCTTGCTCTTCTACTCCTTCAGCAATGACGGATAAATCGAGATTTTTTGACAATTGACACAGGCTCAACACAATTGCCTGATCTCGATTATCTTTAACCATATTACGTATAAAAGATTGGTCAATCTTCAGCTTATCTACTGGAAAACTCTTTAGATAGGCTAGCGACGAAAATCCTGTTCCAAAGTCATCAATGGATAGCTTAACACCCAAGGCTTTTAGGTTATTAAGGGTTTTTATTGCTAAAGTCTCATCATTCATAACCACAGTTTCTGTAATTTCCAACTCTATGTACTTAGCCGGTAATTGATGATCCTTAAGGCGCTTTGATATGCCTTTAACAAAATCTACTTGTGAAAATTGCCGAGCAGAAATATTTATTGCCACACACATGTCCATGCCCTTTTCATGCCACCGTTTAGCGTGTAAAAAAGCATTGTCCAAAATCCATTCACCTAAGGGCAAAATCAAACCACTTTTCTCAGCCAAGGGAATGAACTCAGCAGGTGAGACAGTGCCACCATCGTCAGTAAACCACCTAATAAGGCATTCGCAACTATCGTATTCCTTTGTCAAAACATCCATTTTAGGTTGAAAATAGAGTTCAAATTCCTGACCTGAAATTGCTTGTTCTAAACGTTTCATCAAAAAAACATGGCGCTCATGACGACTACCACTTTCGTGATCAAAACAACTGAACAACTCGTCTCTTTTCGTCGCCTCATCAAGTGCAATATTGGCATGCAGCAAAAGTTCTTTGAGGTTTGAGCTACATCGGGGATACTCACTGGCGCCAATGCATGCACTCATACTCATGGTCCCAAATGGTGTAGTGATAGTGTCTGCAAAATGTCCAATTAATCTAGTGACTAAATTATCCAATACCTTAGTTTGGTTCAGAACTGGAACAACAATCACAAAATTAGCATCCGCAATGTGGTAAATATAACTGCTATGACTCAGATTCAAATTTTTCGTCAGTTGTTCAAATTTTAACTTCAATGCCGCTGAAAACGATTCGATGCATTCTGAGGCCCCAGTCAGTCCATAACTACCGACAAGCTGTTTATATTGAACGACCTCAAAGAGCAACAAACTAAAAGGGATAGCCGACGCTATCAACGCTTGCGAATCAACTTCAAGAGAGGATTGGTTTTTCAGCTTGGTAGTTTGATTGTGATAGGCAATATATTCTAGTTTATTACGCGCAATATGCTGTTCGCTTACATCCTGAACATGAATATCAAAAGCATCAACGTCCTTTAACCAATGTATCTCATAGCTAAGATAGGTTTCATTTACCCTATTTAAAAAACATCTAACATTGGACTCACTTACACGAGTCTCATGCAGCTGTTGTTTTAAATCAGTTGAAAACATAGACAGTGGATTTTGGGTTTTGTGACTAAAGGAATGAAGTAACTTTTCTGTAGCAGGATTGGAATATCGAATATTTAGGTTTTCATCGACGCTTAAAATCGGATTAGGATTTCGTAAAGGAAATAAGGCCAAACGCCCATTTTCAGCACTTAACTTTATATATTGCATTGCATATCTACCCAGATAGAAAGTAAAGGCAATGAGACCCATAGTAAATAATGCAACTAACCAGACCGTGCTGTTAAGCTGATATATTGTATTATCATATGCAGTATCGACAGAGAGAATAACTTGCTGCCCCATAGCCTCCAATACAGGTAATAATTCCCTACGAATATTGCTAATGTTTTTTAACTGTTCACGAGCCAAATCCCAATCAATAGTAGGCGAAGACAGATTTTGGTCTAAGTGATTCGCAAGGATAGCCGTCTTTTCGAGTTGTTCCTTTAGTAAAGAAGAGGTACTACTATCCTGAAGTCCTCCTTGTAATGAAAGCAACAGATCGGATAACACAGTATGATTTTTTGAGTAATATTCCTGGTAAGGTGTGACGTTGGTCGTCGCATAATATTCGTATAAAATACGCTCTTGCTCACTTGTCAGTGTTGCCACGTGATTTATATTACTCAATGCTGGAAGCCGTTGTACCACCAACTCTGTAGTGGAATGTTTAACTGCAGTTGCCATAAAATAGACCAAGGCTGACAATAACAAACCAACAGTCACGATAAAAAAATACAAATACCTTGCACGTCTTGCAATATTTTCATTGTCAATGCGCATTAACAATTTTCCTATAAACTACCCAGCGAACTAGACCCCAATTAATACCTTTATATTTCAGTTAAAATTATTTAATTCACACAAACTTGCCTTTTAAATATAACACCATCTGACGTGTGAGAGCCCCTACTGGCCTCGCGTAGTACAAAAAAGATAAAGTAGATGAAGTAATAAAACGCACATCAAAGGCACTTTATTTTTCCGAAGGCACCGGAGGTGTTCGTTTTTTGCTTGGAGTGAAACAAAGAATCAGCGTTAATTTAGATTGCTCTAAGGTAACGTTTCTGGCGATAAAGGAGTATTCGCCAGAATCTTAATAAGCCTTCAATTAAGCTCAAAAAATTTGACGGCATTGTCGTATAATATTTTTTGACGCTGTTTTGCAGTTAAAATATTAATCTCGTCCATTCTTTCCAATATCCTGTCTATTGGCATGTTGTCAGATCCAAACATAATGCGATCTTCTAAACCTGAATCAAGAAACCCTTTTAACATTTTTTGGTGCAGCGCCTGGGGCATTATACTATTTACAATTGACATCTCGGCGTAAACCGTCTCGAACTTCAGCATTAATTCTATTGCTTGTTGATGAAAATCAATCTCTCCACCGTGCAATAGCCAAATTTTCAATTTGGGAAATTTGAGTAACACAGGTTTGAGCAACAAGGGATTGCCCATTGCTTGGTTAAAATCAGGGCAGCAACCTTCTACACGGCCTCTTTTGGGTGGACCATGAGCGGCATGCACAGCAATAGGAATTGAATATTTTTCCGCTAGTTGATAATAAGGCAACAAGCGTTCATCAGCAGGCGAAATGCCATAATAAACATAGAGTAACTCGCCAAATACTGTGACCCTGCCTTGCTTAATTTCATCTTCTAACCACTGTAAATCCGGCCATCCGTTGTTTGCTGCAAAACATGGATTCATACGAGGGTATTTACCATCTGTACAGGGAAAAGATGGCCCAACTAATAGTTTGTGTTTTGCTGTAGGTTGCCAGTCACTTAGAAACGATGCTACAGGGATCGACACCACAGACATCACCACATTTTGCCTATCCATTTGCGCTAGTATCTGTGATTTGGCGGTCAAGATGGTTTCACTTACTTCAGGACTAGCATGAATATGAGTATCGATGATTGGCCCTGTATATGATGGCAATTTAGCTAACAAGGCTGTCTGCCAGAGCAGAAAAAACCATAACAAAGCTATTTTTATAGATAAAAGATTGTTCATTATTTTTTTCATCATATGCTGGGGACTTACAAATTAATCTAGTTCATTAACCCATTATTTTCTATTAGGATTCAAAGTTCCCTATAAGTCAGCCGCTGCCAAGTTCAAAAAACTAGCCCAGTTGCACAGCACTAAGAGCTGGCCTATTCTTGCTAATCTACAACAGATAGGGTTTCTCTAAATGACAAGGATTTAATATGAAACTATGGATTAAAGTACTTTTGGGCTTGTTTGGCGCCTTAGCCATTGTTGTTGCTTGGGTAGTCATCTCGGATAAAGAATTTACTGAAACCAGCAATGCTGCTTACATCAAAAGTAGTGCCGCTTTGTTCGAACAAGTAGGCATTACACCTCAGTCCAAATTTGTGCAGGCAGATGGGCCGGTTAAACGTATTCATTATTACGAAATGGGTGAAGGCGAACCTTTAGTGTTGATCCATGGTGGTGGCGGCTATGCTTCTCAGTGGTTTACTATTTTGCAACAGCTGGCTAACTCCTATCATTTGTTTGTAGTCGATCGCCCCGGTAGCGGCTTAACCGACAACTTTAACTATGCTGGCGTAGATTTGACTAGCCATGGTGCCGAATTTGTCCGTTCATTTATGGATGCAGTAAATCTAGACAGTGCACACATGGTTGGGCATTCTATGGGTGGGCTTTTTAGTGTGAATTTTGCTGATCTTTATCCTCAACGAGTAAAAAACCTGGTGTTGATTGGCCACCCAGCAGGCAGCAACACCGATATTCCCCCACCGGTGATGATGATGGGTTTACCCGGAGCCAATAAAATACTGTTAAAGCTGATTGGCGAGCCAACAGTCGCAGGTAGTAAGGATTTTCATGGCATGATGCTGGTGCATCAACCGCAACAATTGTCCGATCTATATTGGTACAATGACCTGAATGCCCAGCTTATCCCAGGTAATGCTCGGACATTTAATTCATTGCTCGAAAATTGCGTAGGCTTGGGTGGATTTAAAGAAGAATTCCTAATCCAAGATACGCTATTTAATTTGCCCCATAAGGTTACCTTTATTGTTGGCGATAAAGATCCTTGGGACACAATGGAAAATGCCGAATATTTGGTATCGAACATGAACAATGCTTCTCTAAAGATTATTAAAAATGCCAGTCACCTTCCCTGGCTTGATGCACCTGAAGAAAGCGCAAAGCTTATTTTGAATGCTTTGTGATTTGAGAAAAAATCAAAAGTGTCAGAGCCGTTGTTTTTTAGAACCCAAAATTGCCGATGACTTATTGATATCTGTGATACCTTTTATAAGCTCTTTAATTTCCTGATTTTAACTTGATCCAGCCTACCCAGCTAACTTCGGATCTTGAATAAACAAGATATCCATTAGAATAGATGGGTTCCATTCACGCATGGCTGTTTCGCAACTGATACGAATGTCATCCAGTTCACTAATGGTGGCCACTGAGAACGACTCATCCACTATGATATGTACTAGTAAATAAATATCTCTACCGCATTTGCTAATACGCACTTCAACATGTTCGTAAGGTACAGCTACCAGTGTTTGCTTGAGTTTTTTCTCAATCACTACAGTCACAGCCTCAGGTGGTGCCTTGTTGATCACTTCGTTGAGGCTATCGAGCATGATTCTTCCAGGTATAGGTAAAATGGCTGTGCCCAATAAAATAAGCAGTAGTGGGTCGATCAATGGTGCGTAGACTGCAAAGCTAGTTTGCTCAATAAAGTAAGCCAGCGCAAAACCCAACAATATGGATGCACTTAACACTCCATCCACAAACCAAGTATGCGCATCTACCCCCACTAAATCAGAACGCAATTGCTTACCTTGGTGTTTCATATAAAAGGATACGGCAAAACAACCAATAGTAGCTATAGCACCATAAATAATCGCCAGCCCAAATTCAGCAGAATTCCCCCCTGTCATCAAGCTATTTATCGACCCAACAATTGCGTACAAACATGTGGCAATGATAATGATAGATTTAAACAAGTTAAGCGTAGGCTCAATGGCGGTATAGCCAAAGTGAAACCTGTCGTCGTCGGGCTTTTGTACAAGGTTAGCCACTTTTAAGGTTAACAACGCCATAAAAAAAGAAATCAGCGAGTAGATACCGTCAAATAAGATAGCCCCCGAATGGGTAATAAATGCAAACCCCAAAGCAACAAACACAAATAACCCCGCAACATAAAAAGACAGGGTTAATAAACGTTTTTCCTTTTGTTCATGAAAACCAATGATCATCAAAAATAAACTAACAGCTAGTGAATTCGCGGATAGTACTCCACTTTTTAAAATAAGAAAGTGATTTCAGAATAATATTTTACGGGTGATTTAGCCGACTAATTTAATCGTTTTTTGGCTTAAAAATGGACATGGAAACACTGCAAATTTAAGTAATAAAGTGAATAACATTGGTTAAATTTAAATTCTGTACATATTTATCAACTCAATGTACGGTAACTTTTTAATCCAGATGGCAATGTTATATTTCGAATTAGAGGGAGTACTGATTTAAAATGGATGAAATAAAACAAAAAATAGCGCTGTTTATCGATGCGGACAATGCCCCCGCTAGTAAGTTTGAAAAGGTGCTGAGTGAAGTAGCGAAGTACGGCTTAGTCACAATCCGCAAAGCCTACGGCAACTGGAAATCTCCCACACTTAAAGGATGGGAAGAATTACTCCACGAATATGCTATCCAACCTATCCAACAATATGACCTAACCAAAGGCAAAAATGCCTCGGATATTGCTATGGTGATTGACGCCATGGACATCATGTACACCAAAGAAATCGATGTAATGTGCTTTATTTCATCCGACAGCGACTTCACTCCAATGGTTACAAGGGCGCTAGCTGAAGGCAAAGTAGTACTAGGATTTGGAGAACGAAAAACGCCCTCTCCCTTCGTCAATGCCTGTTCCAAATTCCTCTACCTCGACGCCCCAGAAACAGAAGAAGCCGAAAAAGAACCCAAACCCAAAAACCTAAAATCCGACGCCAAACTCATTAACTTACTACGCCAAGCAATAGAAGCCACCGAAGACGACGAAGGCTGGGCAGCCCTCGGCCCAGTTGGCTCAAACATATCAAACAGAACATCATTCGACTGCAGAAATTACGGCTTCAAAAACCTAAGCAGCCTATTTAAAGAAGTCGACCTCTTCGAACTATAATAATTAGTAATAATTAGGGTCAGTGTCAATATAACTAAAAGCACTCTTCGCGCCATTCTCCCTGATGTTTTTTGTCTTGAAGGGATTCGAGACAAAACCCGCTAGGGCATAAAAAAAGGTAACACCTAAAAGGTGTTACCTAACTCAACAAAGCGAAGCGCAAACTAATCCCGCTTCTTATTAGCCTGACGCACTCGATGTTTCTTAACCGACCGCCTCATTCTACTAATCTTCACATGATCCAACTTACCGGGATCAATCTTAATCAAGGTCTCAGTCTCAGCAGGCAACTGCACACTCTTACGCAGGGTATTCAAATCAGGTAATCCCAATTCAACCCAACCACCTTGTGGCAAACGTTTTTGCAACTCTAAGGCACCATAACGTACGCGGATCAAACGGCTTACTTGTAGCCCTTGAGATTCCCACAAGCGCCTGACTTCGCGGTTTCTGCCTTCAGATAAACTCACGTTATACCATCTATTTTGACCTTCATCGTCACCGGGCTTTTTGACAATCTCGTTAAATTTAGCTTCGCCGTCTTCAAGTTTTACCCCGTCCGTAAGACGCTTGAGCATCTTGTCTTCTACTTCACCAAACACTCGAACTGAATACTCGCGTTCCACTTCGTGTTTGGGATGCATCAGGCGGTTAGCCAGTTCACCATCGTTGGTGAATAACAATAATCCACTGGTATTAATATCAAGTCGGCCCACTGCGATCCAGCGGCCATTTTTGATGGCCGGCAGTCGATCAAATACAGTCGGTCGGCCTTCAGGATCTTTGCGGCTGCACAGCTCACCTTCTGGTTTGTTGTACATGAGTACGCGGCAAACTGGTGTATCATTAGAGGTGCTTAAGGGGTTACCGTCGACGCGAATCTTATCTGCGGTTTCAACCCTGTCACCTAAGGTTGCCAATTTACCGTTAACAGAAATACGTCCTGCCTCTATCCATCTTTCCATTTCGCGGCGCGAACCTACTCCGGCGTTAGCCAGTACTTTTTGTAATTTGTCACTCATTAATGTAATTGCTCTGGTTCGTCTGGAGGAGTGGGCAAAGTCGCCTCCCCTGCTACAGACTCTGTTGGTTGACCTTTTGTTGCGACATCTTGCGTTGCATCGCTTAAAAGAATGTTTAGTGGTTCGGCTGCTTCTTCAGACGTTATAAAATCGTCGCTACTGGGTAATTCGCTCAAGCTTTTTAACCCAAAATAATCAAGAAACACTTTAGTTGTGGCATACAACGAAGGCCGCCCTGGCACTTCTTTGTGACCTATGACTTTAATCCAGCCTCTTTCACTTAAGGTTTTCATTATTTGACTGCTCACCGACACGCCCCGCACATCTTCTATTTCGCCACGGGTAATGGGCTGTCTGTAAGCCACTAATGATAAGGTTTCTAACATCGCCCTCGAATAACGGGGCGCATTTTCTTGCCACAGTTTACCTAACCATGGACTCAAGCTATCCACAGACTGAAAACGATAACCAGATGCCACTTCAACTAACTGAATACCTCTGGCTTGATAATCTAACTGCAATTCTTTCAGCGTATCTTTGAGCATAGTTTTACTTACCTCAAGCCCTTCGAGCACTGTTAGTTGCAGTTGCTCGGCAGCAATAGGTTCGTCAGCCACAAAAATAGCGGCTTCGACTAGCTGTTTAAGTTGCACTCTGGATATTTTAGCCATCGAGTTCGGCCTCACTATATTTTACCGGTCCACTCATTTTGATGTGAATGTTGGCATAGGGCTGCGCTTGTACTAACTCAATTAAACTTTCTTTGGCTAACTCTAAAATGGCCAAGAAGGTTACCACTACGCCAGCCTTACCTTCGCTGGCATGGAACAATTCATCAAAACCGGTAAAGTGTTCCGACGAAATTTGTTCTAAAATCAAACTCATGCGCTCGCGAGTAGACAAGGTCTCTTTTTCAATGTGGTGATGTTCGAAGGCCTGCGCTCGGTTCATCGCGGTTTGAAACCCTAAAACCAGTTCTTGCAAACTGACTACAGGCAAAATGCGTATCGGCTCAACCGAGTCCGCCGTTTGCACATTGACGCTAAAGAGATCCCTTTCTTGTCTGGGAATATTGTCCAACTCTTGGGCGGCATTTTTGATGCGTTCGTATTCTTTTAAGCGGCGAATAAGTTCGGCCCGAGGATCCTCTTCGTCTTCTTCTGCATCAGGTCTTTTGGGTAACAACAACCGAGATTTCACTTCGGCTAAAATCGCCGCCATCAATAAATATTCGCCCGCCAGTTCAAGTTTAATGTCTTTCATCAGCTCAACATATTCCATGTACTGCTGAGTCACTTGATACACAGGTAAGTTAACGATATCGAACTTTTGTTTGCGGATTAAATACAACAACAAATCCAGAGGCCCTTCAAACGCCTCTAGAATAAGTTCCAATGCATCGGGGGGAATATATAAATCTTCAGGTTTCTCTAGCAGCGCTTCACCATTAACAAACGCCAACGGTAAAGGTTGCTGTACGGGTTCGTTAGCCAGAGATGAGGCTGAAAAAGACGAATTATCTGCAGACATGAAAAATGGCTAGCTAAACTAAATGAAAGGGCTAGTGTCGCCACTGCCTTCTCTGATGATAGTATTTTCACCCTCAGACATATCAATCACAGTGGTAGGTTGTTCACCTAAAAAACCACCATGAATAATCAAGCCCACTTGTTTTTCTAATTCATCTCGAATGTCGTCAGGGTTAGACTCGGCCACCAGTGCGCCTGGCAAAATAAGGGTAGTAGACATAAGCGGCTCGCCTAATTCTTCTAATAGTGCCAAAGCAATTTTGTTATCAGGTACTCTGATACCTATGGTTCGTCGTTTAGGGTTTTGTAATCTTTTGGGTACTTCTTTGGTGGCCTTAAGAATAAAGGTATAAGGGCCAGGGGTATTATTTTTGATCATTCTAAAGGCGGTATTGTCGACTCTGGCATATTCAGACAGTTCAGACATATCGCGGCACATCAGTGTGAAATTATGGTCTTTGCCTATTTGTCGAATGCGGCAAAGTTGTTCTAAGGCAGCTTTGTCATTCATATGACAACCAATGGAATAACCCGAATCTGTGGGGTATACGACCACTGCACCTTGATGAATTAACTCACTAGCTTGTTTGATCAAACGCGCTTGTGGGTTGTCGGGGTGGATATAAAAAAACTGACTCATAAATTGTTCCTATTCTACTATCACAGCAGTATTGCTTGTAGAGTATTTGTTATCGGTTATCCGACCTAGTGTTACCCAAACTTTAGTTACGCAACCTTGGTTTAAGTAACTTTCATTTATCCAATTTTCTATTAACCCAACCCTCTTTTTAACCAACAAGGGCCCAGTCATGCCATATTGGCACAAGTTGTTCGGGAAGCGTAAGGTTTTTACCTAATTCGGTCCAACGGTTAGGATAATGAAAATCAGAACCACTGGAGGCCTGTAAATTGTGCTCTGCGGCGATATCAGCCAATAATTTTTTTCGCTCGGGCGTCAGATGTGAATGAATCACTTCCATTCCGTCGCCGCCCACACTGGCGAATTCGGCCACTAAACGTTTTAGCCACTTGGCGGTCATATCATAATGCCCAGGATGAGCTAATACGGCTTTACCGCCAGCCTCATGTATCCAAGTGACGGCTTGTTCTATCTCAATCCACTGGGGTTTAACATGGGCTTTTTTGCCTTTGCCTAGATACTTTTTAAAGACTGCATCGAAGTCTCGGACTACTTGACGTTGCACTAATACACGGGCGAAGTGAGCGCGAGTGATTTGCCCTACACCGGCTAACTCTTTGGCTTCTTCAAATACGTTTTCAATACCCACTTTGGCTAATTTATCTGACATTTGCTGAGCACGTCTGTCACGCTCTTTGCTTTGTTCGTCTAAGCGCGCTAAAAATTGTGCGTTGTTATGGTCAACATTCAAACCCAAAATATGAATATCAAAATTATGCCAAGAAGTAGATATTTCTACACCTGATAGGATTTGCATCGAGCGCTTTTGTTCTGCCTGATAATCTATCGCTTGTTGAATGCCAGCAACAGTATCGTGATCGGTAATGGCTAAAACATTGACTTGCATATTGTGGGCGCGATCAATCAACTCTTTGGGTGATAGGTGCCCATCGGAATAATGTGTATGGCTGTGCAGGTCGATTTTCATTCAGTAATGCTTTTTCTTATTAGTGTATTAATTATTTTTATTTCTGGCTAAGATTAATTTGAGTGTTGACATAGAGCGAATTTTGTTTTCTTCTATAGGCACAAAAACTGCTGTTGCTTGACGCTATTATACCGATCCCCGTGTGAATAGCAGCCAAATAACAGATTTAAACTGATTACGAGTACGATAAATAATGAAAAACATTCAAACACACAACATTTGGTGGTGGCACAACCTGAACTAACGGGCTGTGAGTGTTTGTGTTTGAATTTTAAATTCGCAAATAAATTTCCAAAAAAGCCCGTATAATGCGGGCTTTTTTACGCCTGCTCTTCAAGATAAAATGTATTAGAGAATCAAAGAAATGAGTTTAGCCCAGTTAACAGAGCAGTTTGGCAAAGTAGAAACCTTAGTAGTGCAAGCGGATTACGTCGCCGACCCTCTACATGCGTACCAATACCTATGCCAAGGTCGTAGCAATAATTTGCTTTTAGAATCTGCCGAAATCGATAGTAAAGACAACCTTAAAAGTTTGTTATTAGTGGATGCCGCCATCAAATTAGAATGTCACGGCCAACAAGTCTTTTGCCGTGCATTATCAGACAATGGCCATGCCGTGTTACCAATGTTTGATGAGTATTGCCCAGTTGGTGTGACCCATGATTATGATGCAACTCAAGGTTTAGTGACCCTTACTTTTCCAATGCCTGATGCTGAACTTGATGAAGACAGTCGCTTAAAAGCGCCAGCGGTATTTGATGCATTACGCCTTATCACCAATAAAATCATCGCTATTCGCCAACATCCCCAAGGTGTATTTTTAGGAGGTGCATTAGCCTATGATTTATTGGCTAGTTTTGAAAAACTCCCAGAAGTGGAAGATAGCGCGAATACTTGTCCAGACTTTGTATTTTATCTAGCCGAAACCTTAGTCATCATCGATCATCAGACTCGGCAAAGTGAAATAATAGGTAGTGTGTTTAGCGGTAAAAATGTTGCCAATAATTATTTTGCAGTGAGCCAACGCTTAGAACAAGTGAAACACAAACTAAGTACAATTAAACCTTTAGCTGAAACCCAAAAAACAGCTATCAGTCATCAAGATTTAGCGGTCAACAAATCTGATCAAGAGTACATAGATGACGTGGTTAAACTGAAAGAAAACATCTTATCAGGTGATATTTTCCAAGTGGTACCATCTCGTACATTTAGTTTGCCTTGCCCCCATCCGCACGATGCTTACCGTGCTTTAAAACAACAAAACCCTAGTCCTTATATGTTTTTCCTACAAGACGACGATTTTTGTATGTTTGGTGCCTCCCCTGAGTCGGCATTAAAATACACTAAACAAAGCAACCAAGTAGAGATTTATCCCATAGCAGGCACTCGCCCTAGAGGTAAACGAGCCGACGGAAGCATCGACTTAGACTTAGATTGCCGCTTAGAACTGAACTTACAAGAAGATCAAAAAGAGCGTGCCGAACATATCATGTTAGTGGATTTAGCCCGTAATGATGTCGCTAAAGTCTCTAAACCCGGTAGCCGTTATGTAACCGACTTACTCAAAGTAGACCGTTATTCACATGTGATGCATCTGGTGTCTCGAGTAGTGGGGCAATTGCGAGAGGATTTGGACGCACTGAATGCCTACCAAGCTTGTATGAATATGGGCACTTTAGTGGGCGCGCCTAAAGTCAGTGCCGCCACCTTGATTCGCCAAGTGGAAAAACAGCGCCGTGGCAGTTATGGCGGTGCAGTGGGTTATATCAACAGCCAAGGTGATATGGACACTTGTATTGTTATTCGCTCGGCATTTGTGAAAAACGATACGGCTTATATTCAGGCAGGTGCCGGTGTGGTCTTCGATTCTGATCCACAATCAGAAGCAGATGAAACCCGCGGCAAAGCCCAAGCGGTTATCAGTGCCATTATTTCCAGTTCGCAATCACTAGAACAAGGAGTAGCATAATGACCTCATCAGCAGCTCAATCTAAAAATTTAATATGTGTATTTTTGTTAGATAATTTTGATTCATTTACCTACAACCTAGTGGATGAACTGAGAACCCTAGGCCTTGAATTGATTGTGTATCGCAATAATGTGCCCGCCGATTTAATATTGCAAAAAATGCTTCACAAAGCACAGCAGACAGACGAAAACGGGCAAACTAAACAAGTGATGTTGATGTTATCACCCGGCCCGGGTAACCCTTCGCAGGCTGGCTCAATGTTAGAATTGTTAAATCTAGTAAAAGGTCAATTTCCAGTACTAGGAATTTGTTTAGGGCATCAAGCCATAGTTGAATCCTATGGAGGCACAATTATTCGCGCGGATAAAGTGATGCATGGTAAGTCATCCTTAATTGAACACTGCGCAGATAAAATGTTCGCCAATATGCCACAGCCCTTGCCTGTCGCTAGGTATCACTCCTTAATGGCCAGCAATATGCCAGAAGCATTAACTGTATTAGCCAATTTTTTTGACATACCTATGGCAGTGGCACATTTGCAAGACAAAATGCTGGGGTTTCAATTTCATCCTGAATCCATTTTAACTTCCCATGGCAGCCAGCTACTGATGCAAAGTATTGAATTTTTAACCCAAGATAAGGTGCCGGCCCTATGATCCACAATATTCTTGAACAACTTTATTTAGGCCAAGACTTACAACAAAATGATGTCACCGAAGTATTCTCACAGGTGGTAACAGGTCAAGTGGATGACATTGTTTTATCGTCATTGCTTACGGCTTTAAAAGTCAAAGGTGAACAACCTGAAGAAATTGCCGGTGCCGCTGCAGCGTTAATTGCTAACGCGGGGGCGTTTCCGCGCCCAGATTATGACTTTGCCGACATAGTAGGCACAGGTGGAGACGGCCATAATACTATTAATATCTCTTCTGCCTCTGCCATAGTGGCCGCAAGTTGTGGCTTAAAAGTAGCCAAGCATGGTAATCGTAGTGTATCCAGCAAATCTGGTTCGGCTGACTTATTCAAGGCTTTTGGTTTAGAACTCACTATGGATGCAGACATCGCTAAGCAGTGTCTTGATGAATCAAACCTGTGTTTTTTGTTTGCCCCTAATTACCACTCGGGTATTCGCCACGCGATGCCAGTGCGCACCACATTAAAAACCCGCACCTTGTTTAACTTATTAGGTCCTTTGGTCAATCCTGCGCGTCCTAGCCATATTATTATTGGCGTCTACGCCCCAGAATTACTACTGCCTTTTGCAAAAACCTTACAACTATTAGGTTATCAAAAAGCCTTAGTGGTCCATGGCAGTGGTTTGGATGAATTTGCCTTACACGGCGAAACCCAAGTGGTTGAAGTCAATGGTGCTGAATTAACCCAAAGCAGGGTATCACCCGCCGACTTTGGACTTGAAAAGTATCCCTTAGACGCCATTAAAGGTGGCGAGCCAGAAGAAAATAAAACCTTGATAGAAAATGTGTTATCAGGCAAAGGTCAAGCTGCACATCAAGCGGCGGTAGCCATGAATACAGGCGCATTGCTAAAACTATGTGGCAAAGCACAGACTTATGCTCAGGGCGCAGAAATGGCCGTTAAAGCCATGGCGCAACAATTGCCTCTTGCCACTATTAAATTATCGGCTGCAATCAGCCAAAATCAATAAAGGACGCAGTGAACAAAAATGGCCAATGTATTAGAAAAAATCGTCCTAGATAAAAAGCAAGAAATCGCGCAACTGAAAATTAATTTTCCCTTGGCCGATTTTATCGATGAACTTACACCATCAGACCGCAGTTTTTATGCGGCTTTAGCGCTGCCCAATGCAGGTTTTGTTTTAGAATGTAAAAAAGCGTCTCCTTCTAAAGGGTTAATTCGTGAACATTTTGATTTAGACGAAATCATCCAAGCTTACAGTCCTTATGCTGCCTGTATTTCTGTATTGACTGATGAGAAGTATTTCCAAGGTAAATTTGAATACCTAGAGTATGTGCGGGACCGCGTGACTCAACCGGTGATTAATAAAGATTTTTTTGTTGATCCTTATCAAATTCATTTAGCCCGTTATCATCGCGCCGATGCGGTATTACTGATGTTGTCGGTATTAGATGATGCTCAATATACCGAGTTGGCAAACCTTGCTGAGCATTACCAACTCGATGTACTCACTGAAGTCAGTAACGAACAAGAAGTGCTAAGGGCCTGTGCGTTAAAGGCTAAAATCATCGGCATTAACAACCGTGACTTACGTGACCTTAGTACAGACTTAGCCACCACTGAACGTTTGGTGCCATTAATTAAGCAACATGCCACACATGACCATGTGATCATCTCAGAATCGGGTATATACACCCATCAAGACGTGCGCAGACTTGCGCCTCTAGTTGAAGGATTTTTGGTTGGCAGCTCTTTAATGGGCGAAAAAGACATTGAGCTTGCTGCAAAACAATTGCTGTATGGAACAATCAAAATCTGTGGCACCACCAGCTTAACCGGCGCCAAATTGGTCAAAGACAGTCCAGCAAGTTTTGCTGGTTTGATCTTCGCAGAAAAATCCAAACGTTTTGTTACCTTAGAGCAAGCTAAACAAATTACTTATGCTGTACCAAATAACTATGTAGGCGTGTTCGTTAACGCCCCTATTGAACGCGTCGCCAAGTATACAAAAGAACTGAACTTAGTGGCAGTACAGTTACATGGTGATGAAAACCAAACTTTTATCGACGATCTACGTAAACACTTACCTAGCTCATGTCAGATTTGGTTAGCGAAAGGGGTGCAACAAACCTTACCTACTTTAGATGAAAGTGGCGTAGATTACTTTTTATTAGATTGCCAAGTAGGCGAACAAACGGGTGGCACAGGCCAAGCATTTAGTTGGCAATTGTTAGATGAACTAACCGACAAGTCCAACATTGTGCTTGCAGGTGGCATCACCCCAAGCAATGTTAAACAAGCAGCGAATTTGCAGGTTGCTATGCTCGACTTAAATTCAGGTGTGGAAAGCGCACCGGGCATTAAGCAGCAAGACAAAATTAATCAGGCTTTTAGCCAGCTTAGAGAGTACTAAGAGCAGTTACCAGCATCGAGCTGTTAGCTCGTAACTCGAAGCTAAAACCGTTTTAAAAAGTGAGTAATAGATGAATCAATTAGACAGTAAATTTGGCAACTATGGCGGTATGTATGTACCCGAGTTGTTGATCCCTGCACTTGACCAACTCGAGCAGGTTTTTGTTGATGCCCAAAAGGATCCTGAATTCCAAGCGGAATTTATGGGTTTATTAAAAGATTATGCAGGTCGCCCAACAGCCATGACCTTAACTAGAAACTTAGTCAGCAACCCAAAGGTAAAACTTTACCTCAAGCGTGAAGATTTATTACACGGCGGCGCCCACAAAACCAATCAAGTTTTGGGTCAAGCTTTGTTAACTAAACGTATGGGAAAAACAGAAGTCATCGCCGAAACAGGTGCAGGCCAACATGGTGTGGCCACTGCATTAGCCTGTGCATTAATGGGTCTAAAAGCGCGCATTTATATGGGCGCTAAAGACATGGAGCGCCAAGCTCCCAACGTATTCAGAATGCGCTTAATGGGCGCTACCGTTATTCCGGTGAACTCAGGTTCTGGCACCTTAAAAGATGCAGTAAATGAAGCAATGCGCGACTGGTCAGCAAACTACGACAAAGCCCATTATTTATTAGGCACCGCAGCAGGCCCCCACCCTTTCCCGACTATAGTGCGTGAATTTCACCGCATGATAGGTGAAGAAACCCGTGCACAAATTATGGAAAAAGAAGGCCGTTTGCCTGATGCAGTGGTGGCGTGTGTGGGCGGCGGTTCAAACGCCATTGGTATGTTTGCTGATTTTATCGATGAGCCAAGTGTGAGATTAATTGGTGTGGAGCCCGCAGGAAAAGGCGTGCATACCAAAGAGCACGGCGCGGCCATAGGCAAAGGTACAACAGGTATTTTACACGGTGCATTTAGCTATATTATGCAAGATGACGATGGTCAGATTGAAGAGTCGTATTCGGTATCAGCAGGCCTTGATTATCCTGCTGTGGGTCCTCAACATGCGCATCTTTATGATATTGGCCGCGCAGAATACGTATCTGTCACCGATGAAGAAGCGCTGAATGCGTTTCAACTTTTATCCCGTAAAGAAGGCATCATCCCAGCACTGGAATCCTCACATGCCTTAGCTCACGGGCTAAATATGGCTGATGAAGCAGAAGATGGCACTATCATAGTGGTGAATCTATCTGGACGAGGCGACAAAGATTTAGCCCATGTCCATAGCATTTTAGGAGATCAAAACCATGACTAATACTGCTGATCGCTATGCAAATATGTTCGAACAACTCGAATCTAAAAACCAAGGAGCATTTGTACCATTTGTGATGGTCGGCGACCCTGACACATCAACCTCAGTGAATATCATTAAGGCCTTAATAGAAGGAGGAGCGGACGCACTAGAATTAGGTTTTCCTTACTCTGATCCTATTGCCGATGGCCCCACTATTCAAAAGGCCAGCATTCGCGCCCTCTCGAATAAGATCAAAACCGATGACTGTTTTGAAATCATTCACCAAGTACGTGAGGCTTATCCAGAAATTCCAATCGGATTGTTGTTGTACAGTAACTTAGTGCTAAAACGTGGTATCGAAAAGTTTTATCAAGATGCACTAGCCGCAGGTGTAGATTCAATTTTAATTGCCGATGTACCTCTTCGTGAAGCAGACCGCTTTATTGCTATTGCCGAGCAAACCGGTATTAAACAAATTTTAATTGCACCACCTAATGCCAGTGATGAAACTTTCGCAGAAATTGGCACAAAATCACAGGGTTATACCTACCTGCTTGGACGCGCTGGTGTAACAGGAGCTGAAACTGCTGTGTCTATTCCGGCCAGTGAACTGATTGATAAACTGACCCAATATAAAGTGGCACCACCACTGCTTGGTTTTGGCATATCCACTCCAGTACAAGTAAAAGACGCCATCCAGTCTGGTGCCGCAGGTGCCATTTCTGGCTCAGCAACAGTCAATATTATTGCTGAAAACCTAGACAAGCCTGAGGTTATGCTAGAAAAACTAAAAAGTTTTGTGACAGAAATGAAAGCGGCTACTCACAAGTAGCGGCTTAACGTTTGGAAATTAAATAGGATAAATCCATGTGGTATAGCATTTATTGCGAAGACGTTGAAAACAGTTTACCCCTGCGTAAACAAACCAGAGCAGCACACCTTGAGCGTATTCAGCTTCTAGTCGACCAAGGCAGAATTTTAGTCGCTGGTCCCTGCCCTGCAATTGATAGCCAAGATCCAGGCGAAGCGGGATTTACTGGTTCTTTGGTTATCGGCGAGTTTGATAGTTTACAAGATGCCCAACAATGGGCCGATGCCGATCCTTATACACTTGCAGGCGTCTTTGAAAAGGTCACTGTTAAACCCTATATAAAGGTCTTACCTTAAATTGTGAACAAGCCTTAGATGAGTTATACACCAAATATTGAATCACTGATGCCTGCCGTCGAATTAAGTGCCATGCGTGCGCAAGGTGCTGGCGGACAAAATGTCAATAAAGTGTCTAGTGCCATTCATCTAAGGTTTGACATTAATCTTGCAGCTATCCCAGAATACGTCAAACAAAAACTGCTGTCTGGCAAAGATAAACGGGTCACCCAAGAAGGTATTCTAATTATCAAAGCCCAGAGTCATCGCACTCAAGAAATGAATAAACAGGACGCCTTAGAGAGACTTTCCGAAATACTGGTAGAGGCTGGTAAACTACAAAAGGCGCGACGACCAACAAAACCTAGCAGAAACTCACAAATCAAACGTGTCGATAGCAAAGTAAAATCTGGTAGAACTAAGGCCTTAAGAAAAAAAGTCGATTTTTAGGCAATCCTACATTGCCTTAAATTCAGTAAAGATCCCCTATAAAGCCAATTGATTATTAAATCATTTTCACAATAGTTGAGTAATTTTACTATTTGCCGATAACTAATTGAGATTAGTGAGAGGTGTATATGAAAAATTCCCCAAAGAATAAAATGAATAAAGCTATTTATGGTCTGTCGCTGATGCTAGTTTGGATCAGTTTAAGTGGTTGTATACAAAGTAACGCGGCAACCACAGAGAATGACGTGGCCATGTCAACTCCGCCCCAAAAGCGCATTACAGATAATACTTTGAAAGTGGTTAACGCAGCCTTTTACCAAACTTTTGTGTTAGGAGAGTGGCGCTACAAAGGAGCCCGAAACCTTGGTGGTAAGATCAATGCTTATATACAAATTCCAGCTCCACTAGAAATGAGTAAAGAAGTTCAAAAATCCTACCTAAGAACAGCCATATGCCCGTCATCTGCACACTCCAAAATGTGGGATGAAATAGGTGGCACTCCTTTGAGTATCCATATCTACACCCATAAACAAAAGCATAGTCTGTATGTAGATTGTAAAAATCCTCTTATGGCGGGCTAGGAGCATTTTTTCAAAACGGATTTACATCCACGCCTAGCGAACTTTGAGGGATAGTTCATTTAACCTTAGTTCAGCTAAAATTCAGCCTAATACTATTAATCTTGTAACCACTTAAACAGGAGTGATTACATGAAATTATTAATAACAAGCGCATTACTCGTTTTGACCTTTTCCCCTTTAGCTTCGGCTAAACATGAATCCAGTTATCACAACGAGAGTAAACATAGCCGAGGCGAATTTAAAGCAAGAGTGATTGATTCAACACCTGTCTACAAGTATGTATCAGTCGGTCAACCTCACACATACTGCGAACCTGCAAAGACACAAACAATAACACGCATTTCCCATGATAAAGGGGCAACAATAGTGGGTGGCATTGTAGGAGGGATTATTGGACATGCTGCAAGCGACAACAAACACAAAGGTTTAGGTACTGTAGCGGGAGCCGTGCTTGGCAGTACATTAGTGCATAAGCTTAATAGTGCTGACATACAAACCTACAAGGTAAAACCACAAAACTGTGTGACTACACATACAAAAGCCCAGAAAGTACGTGTAATAGACGGATACAATGTCACTTATCGCTCTCAGGGAAAAGTATACCAGACCTTTACGCAAGAGAAGCCTGCTAAGTATGTCCGTATATATAACTAGCTAAACTGACTGTGCCATTCATACCCTAATCTCATAATAACAATAGCAATTGCTTTTCAGTCAAATGGTGATTGGGGTAAACTAAGGATTAAACAGCAACCAATAAGAGAGAAACCTTGAAGCAGAACTCTTACATTAGATTCATACTTGTTTGCTTAACGGCGATATCGTTAAGCGGCACACCTATTTCTGCTCAAGAAACTCAAACAGCCCCTAAAACCAAATCTGATGCAGCCAAAAAGGCTCAGCAAAAAGTCAATGGCCGGGTTTTAAAGGTTGTCCAAAATAAAAATAGATACAGGGTCAAAGTACTCCAAAAATCTGGACGTGTGATATCAGTAGATGTCGACAAAAAGTCTGGTGAAGTGAGCCAGAAGAAGAAAAAGGATTAGTTTGATTTCGTAGCGCTGGAAACAAAAATCACCTCCAGCAGATGTAATTTCAAAGGACAAATAGGCTCTAAATGCGCATATTGATAGTAGAAGATGACAGCCGTTTACTGACCCAGCTTGACATATTATTGCAAAAAAATGGTTATAGCGTGGACTTGGCAGATGACGGTGCAAAAGCGTTATTTTTATTGCAAGAACATACTTATGACTTAGCCATCATCGATATAGGGTTACCCGTAGTGGATGGTTTTGAAGTGATCCAAAAAGCCCGTAAAAATGATGTGAGTTGCCCAATCTTGATTCTTACCGCTCGGGATAGATGGCAAGAAAAAGTCGAAGGATTAGATGCAGGCGCAGATGATTACCTAACCAAACCTTTTCATAACGAAGAGTTATTGGCGCGCATCAATGCATTAATTCGTCGAGCGGCGGGTAAAGCACACCCTACAATCGAAAAAGGGCCTATCACCCTTGATACACTGAGCGAAGAAGTGAAGGTTAATGGCCAGTACATTGAACTCACTGCCTACGAATATAAAGTACTGGAATATCTACTGTTAAATCCACAAAAAGTGGTATCTAAGACCGAACTGACTGAACATATCTATGATCAAGACTTTGACTTAGACAGTAACGTAATTGAAGTTTTTGTGGGGCGCTTGCGTAAAAAGATCGATCCCGATGGCAGTGTTAATCCCATAGAAACACTTCGCGGTCGAGGTTATCGAATTAATCGTGAGCTCTAACTTGATTAGAAAAGCTAGTGCATAACCTTTCCCTTAGACTAAGGAGTTTTGCCGCCGCTCTTCTAGCGTTGCTGATATTCATTCCTCTTACTGCGGTCACCTTAGAGCAGGCTTTCAATAGCAGTTTGAGTCAATCAATGCTGCAACAACTGCGGGTGCAAAGCTTAACCTTAATTTCTGAATTTGAATTGGAGAATACTGACAATCAAGCAGTAATGCCTGAACAACTGTATAATGATCAATTTAATATTCCAGGCTCAGGGCTTTACGCTTTTATCCAATCCCATGAGGGTGTGTTGTGGCAATCACTGTCTACTTTAAACTGGCAACAACAACCTGAATTTATACCACCAGATACAGGCTCTGAAGCCTTTATCGAAGATTTCTTGATGCAAAATAGTTATTTTTTATATGCCTATACTGCAGAATTTGAAACCGACCAAGGATATCAGCCGATTAGCTTTTATATACTTCAAGATAAACAGGTGTTTAATACTGAAAAAAGCAAATTCGCCAATACCCTTTGGAATTGGTTAGGCCTGATTGCCCTGTTATTGCTAATTTTATTATTGGTTAGTTTAAACGCTGCATTATTACCAATAAGCAGACTTAATAAACAAATACGCCAAGCAGAAAGTGGCCATTTAAAACGTATAGATCAACGTTATCCCCCAGAACTAGAAAAACTTAAAAGCAGTATTAACCACTTATTAGATACCGAACAACAACAGCGCAGTCGCTACAAAAATAGCTTAAGCGATTTAGCCCATAGTCTTAAAACCCCCCTAGCAGTATTGTCTGGTACAGCAAATTTGCCAGAACAAGCCAAAGAGCCTATTAATCAAATTAATCTACAAATACAACGACAGCTCAAACGTGCCGTCGCAGGTACCACAAGCACTTTTGAACAAGCTATTCCAATTAAACCTGTAGTGGATAAATTATTTAACGCTATGCACAAAGTCTACGCAGACAAACACTTAACACTCAACCAAGATATTCATAATCAGAACTTAGGTTTTCATGGCGACATCACTGATTTGATGGAAATATTAGGCAATGTATTAGACAACGCCTGTAAAGCGGCTGCCAAGCAAGTCAAGTTATCGGTAGCAACTAGCCAGAGTAAATTACTGATCTATATTGAAGACGACGGTCCCGGTATACCAAAAGACAAACGCCAACAATTGTTAGAAAGAGGCACACGTTTAGATAGCTATAAAGATGGCCAAGGAATTGGCATGGCTGTAGTGGCAGATTTAGTCAGTGCCTACCAAGGTCAACTTGAAATCAAACAAAGTGATTTAGGTGGCGCCAAGCTAGTTTTGATTTTCCCTACAAAAGTGTGAAAATCACTAAAAAGTGTCGGATTACTCAAAGAGAAATACCCAATAGAAATTTAACACATTGATTTTAATTGAATTTTTAAATGGCATAGTATCTGCTTTATCAATTAAAAATATCGTTAAGATGTCAATTTACTAAAATTTAGGGAACCTACATGGCCGTTAAACTCGAAGACAGACCTATTGAAAGCCTACGTGAAGAAGTAATAGATACGCTAATTTACAACTACAGTCATGGTGTGATTTCTAGTGAAGCATTTGAACGCAGGCTAGATCAGGCTATGGCGAGTCAAAATCATCAAGAAATATTCGATTTAACGGCCGATTTAGAAAAAACCAAAGATACAGAATTTACCTCACAAAAAGAACGACAATTCAACGTCAACTATGGTGCTAGCGATATAGAAGAGACCGATACTATAGTCAATGTTTTTGGTGGGTCCTGTCGCAGCGGTCAATGGGCAGTGCCCCGTGAGATAAGGATCATTACAATATTTGGAGGGGCGGACATTGATTTTACTGACGCTATATTTACCACTCCTAATGTCACCATAAAAACACTGTGTCTGTTTGGCGGAACCGACATCTCGGTACCTGAAGACATCAATGTGATTTCAAAAGCCTTTTGTATTTTAGGGGGCATTGATAACTCAGCCCCCTCTATTGCATCACGCCAAGCGCCGACAATCACCATTGAAGGATTAGTGTTATTTGGTGGCCTAGACATTAAGATTAAACGCACCATCAAAGAAAAATTTGTCGCCTTCGCCAATCAGATGAAAACCATGTTTAACAACCGTGCTTAGCATGGTTGGTATACATTGTTACAATGCCACTAAGAGTTAAAAATCTACTTTTTAAGTCCTTTAAGTGCTTGCCCTGATTGAAATAAAGTTAGACTTGTCGCTTTACCTGCGGCATCTAATTCAAAAACGATTCTGGCCTGTACCATGGCATTGCTAAATTCTGATTTAGACTTGGTTTCGAAAGGGATTTTGGGCTGAGATGTTGCTTGGATGATAAGCTGCGCGTTTTCATTGGTTATGGTAATCGCAAAGTTTGAGCTTAGTTCATATATACCGTTTAGATTATCTAGCTCAGTTTGAGTCAGGGTGACTTTATTGTCATGTTCATTAGGCCTATTTGGATCTAACTTTAGTGCTTTTATTTTACGACCTGCTTGCTCTAACGTTAAATACGGCACTTCACCTTTATCATTCAATTCAAAGATAATTTTAGCCCCAACTGCAGTTTGCACAAACTCAATGTCGGATTTGGCGGTGACTGGAAGTATTGTTTGTCCTGTTACTTGTACGAATAGTTGTTGAGCTTGATTAGACACTGCCATAATAAGTCCGGGTGCTAATTCGTATTCGCCATTTAACCGAGCTAACTTCCTTTCATCCACCATTTTGACATTTAAGATATCTGACCTTAATTGAGCAAGCGTACCTTGCAAATAGGCATTGCCGAGTGCATCCAAACCATTGGCTGTGTTTTCTAAAATCACAATGCCTTTATTGTTTGTTTGGTCAACCCCCATAAAAGACCGAAAACCTCCTGTACCACCGTTGTGCCATAAATAGGACCCTTTATCATGCTCAGAAGTAAACCATGCTAAGCCTACCTTTGGGCCTTCATTATCTCCCCCCGTGGTTTGCTTATGGGTTAATTTAACAAAGTCGAATTCTGGGTTTAAGTTAGCCTTTAAATACTGGGCCATATCTTTAATGTTTGACTTAATTGCGCCTGCTCCAGCAAGCGCGGGCAATTGCCAATGTTTAACCACATTTAAACCTGCATCATGCCCGTTACTCAGTAAGGCTTTGTGTGATTCAGGCACATCGACAAAACTACTAGCCAAACCTAACGGACTAAAGACTCTATCGTAAATCACTTGCTGGTAAGTTTTATTGTCAATAAGTTCCAGAATATGGCCTAGCAAGCCTACGGCGAGGTTGGAGTACTCAAGCTGTGCATCTATTTCTCGGGTTAGCTCGTAGCTATTTAAAAACTCGTACAACAATTCTAAGGTGTAGTCCGCATAGGGATCGGCAGGGTCACCAAAAGGCATATTATCCGGTAACCTAGGTAGTCCCGACATATGATTTGCAAGTGATAACAAAGTGATTGTTTTGCCATTTTTTGTTGGCATTTTTACCGATTTGGGTAAATATTGCTGTACTGGATCTGAAAGCTTCACCCTTCCCTCTGTTACCATGCTGGCGAGTGCCATAGAAGTAAAAGTTTTAGAAATCGAACCAATTTCAAAGAGTGTTGCAGCGGTAACTGGGGTTTTATTCCCTTGTTCAGTAACACCAAAACTTAAATATTCAATGTTTCCATTTTCAATAATGGCGATCGATACACCCACCGCACTTTTCTGTTTTTCTAACTTAAGTTTAATAATTTCTTGAATGCTCTCGGTATCAATATTTGCTAATACTGGAGCGACTCTTTGCGTGGTGATTATTAGAAAAATCACCAGTAACTTACTGACTAATGGTTGCATTTTAAATCTCCTTTAATTCGTTTAATTCGCTAATCCTTTGCTTAATTTTATCAAGTAAGGGGAGTAATTGTTTTTTGACGGCTTTTTTATTTAGAAGATATACTCCGATGTTTAATAGCGCGCAAAATCCATAATAAATAGCCAGTTGTTCGGTCATTCTCGGCATGCCAGATTCATCAACTGAAGCACCAGCAGTGATCAACACAATGGCCAACATTAAAGGGAATAAGTACCAAACAGCAATTGACTCTAATAGTTTGATCTGCTTCTCGATTTTTACTTTTTCAACCTGCCAAAACGCCATCACACTGCTGTCTTTTGGCGCATCGACACGTTTGGCTTTAATCAGTTTATAAGGGATAAATAAACAAGCTAATATCGCAATCCATAACCCCAAACTCTGAACTAAACTCGCAGCATAAAAAAGTTTCCAACTCCACACCGGTATTAAAAGTAATGCGATTGAAATTTCTAAGGTGTCTCGACGCTTAATACTTTTATCCACCTTACTTGTTTCTTTTGCCAATAATTTAATCATAAGGGTCAAATCTTGAGCACTCTTATCGGATTCAATCTCGGCTTTCCAATTAGTTTTTAGATCATCAAACTTCATGACTTTTCACCTATAAATTCATTCTCAAATGTTGCCTTAATACGTTTAATCCTAAGTCTCACGGCATTATCACTAATACCAACCACTGTTGCGATTTGATCAGAACTTAAGCCATCTAAATACATCATCAAAATACTCGAATCGGTATCCGATAAGGTATGCATAAATTTATTAAGGATTTCTGCCTGACAATTTTCCTGCACTGCGGCTGAGTCAGGTTTCACAATTTCAGCCAACACTTTTTGTAGTTCTTTGTGTTTGATGGTTTTAGTCACAAAGCTTGAGGCAGTATTTAATGCCACCTGATATAGCCAAGTTTCTCGGGATGAGTGGCCTTTAAAAGTAGTAAAGCTGCGCCACAGTTGCATTAAGATTTCTTGATATAAATCTTCAAAATCATGTTGCTGGGAATAACGAGAAGCGATATATTTTATTCGCCCCTGATTATTTGCTACTACCTGTTCAAATTCTTGTTGCATGAACTGCCTCATGCCTATTTGAGGCATTTTTATTGTGAACCTAAATAGTTAGTCTTTGGTAAATCGGGTTTGTGTCAAAAGACTCTAAAATAGTGAAAATAACTGATCATCAATCTTTAAATAAGCACTACTATTGATAAGTTAATAGGTCGCACTTTGCCTCGCTCGAAAGCCACATAAAATAGGTCATCATAAAACGGTTTCAGAAAATAACGGCTCGTAAAAAAACGAAATCTCCCCAATTTATCCTGCCTTTAAAATGATACCAATACGCTAGTTAGTTTTCTCGCTGATAATAAATCGGTTGTAAAAACTGCCCTTTTTTAATTAGTGATTGATATTTATCCAGCAAGACATCAATATTTAAACAGTTTTTTAAGAGGGTGGCATGGATACTAAACCTTATATTTACCAATTTTGTGGATTTTCACTTGATCCCCTCAAGCAGGTATTGTCTTACCAGGGATTGGTTATTGATCTTCCAGAAAAATCTTTCCAATTTCTTGAAAAACTCATTTTGGCGGATCATCAAGTAGTCGAAAAATACCATTTACTTGATGAATTGTGGAAAGACTTAGTAGTAAGCGAATGGTCTTTGTCTCGTCTTGTGTCTGATACTCGACATTTGTTGGCTCAACATGTTTCGGACCAAGAAATTATTCAAACTCTTAGGGGTAAAGGCTTTAAAATCAATTCAAATGTAAAAATAGAACAAATTGAATTGCCAACAATCCCCGTAATGACTAAATCGTCTAGTGTTACTTCCCCATTTAAGACAACCCCAACTAGAAAAAAAACTACAGCTCTCACCATTACTTTGTTGTGTATTATTTGTTTTTCGGTACTTTGGTTCTACTTTTCAAAACAATCTAAAGATGAATCTATTGCACCAAGCGTAACCACAACAGATTTATTAACCGTATTACCCGTGCATGTGCAAACGGGCGATGATCAAGACTCTTGGGTTGAATACGGTGTGATGACTATGGTTATCGAAGAGTTGCAACGTTTTCCAAAAATTAAAGTGGCTAATATGAATTCCACTTTGAGTAACTTAGAAAGCGTTCAATTTCAATATGATCCCGACACTATATTCGCACAAGTATGCCCCGCATTGGGATGCAAGCAACTATTGTTAATGAATCTAAACTTGTCACAAGACAAGCGGCCGAGTTTAAGTTATCAACTTATTTATAGAGATAATAAAGGGACTAATTTTAGTTTTATTAGTGAAGATATCTTAGAAGCATCAAATATGTTACTTGAGCATTTATTACAAATGTTAATGCCGCAAAGCCCAGAGCGATTGATGCTAAGCCACACTTATACGAATAACCACATGGCGAATCAGGATTACGCAATTGGAGTGAGTCGTGTTTACCACGGTGAATTTCAAAGTGCTAAGGATTATCTAGACTTAGCGATAAAGCGTGAACCCTCATTTACTTGGGCAAAAATATACCAGATTGAAATTTTGTATCGTGAAGGCAAATTAAAACAGGCCGAACATGGTATCCAAGAATTAATGCAGCAAGCATTAGATATCCGACAGACTATTTTTTTACAGAATGTATTATCGAACATTGCCTACAGTCAAGGCAATCTAGAACAGTCAATCGATATAGCCAATGGTTTTTTAGAGGCAGTAGAGCAAACCCAAGATAAAGATTTGTTTGGTTCAACCCATATGAATATTGGCACTAGCTATCAAGCAATAGGCGACATTAGTAAAGCCTTGGGACATTTACAAATTGCTTTAGATACCTTTCAACAACATGGATTTAAACTCCGTGAAGCACAAGCTTTGCTGAACTTAGGCAATACTATTTGGGTTGGCAATACAGATTATGAATTGGCGAGCCACTATTATCAAAAATCGGCAGATATTTTTCGACAGTTGGGCGCTAGAAACTATTTGGTTTATGCAAAACACATGTCGGCGGGTATCAAAATTTCTAGTAAACGTTATGCCATTGCCAAACGTGAACTCAATGAAGTAGTCACACTTTACCAGGAGCTAGGGGATACGGAAGGTGAGTTGATTGCCCAAGCAGATTTAGTATTGGCTGCTTTAAAAGAGCAAAACTTAGCGGAAGCTGAAAAAATTGGATTGGCAGTGTACCAGAGATCAGTAGAGCAATTTACTTATCCTCGCTCAATAGTGTCGGCGTATATAGCAATTACTTATTTGAATTTGCAGCAATTTTCTAAAGCCAAAATCTATATAGATGAACGCAACAAATACGATTGGTTTGATCCCAGACCCGCTTTTGCCATGATCCCTGCAAGTTATGCTCACGCAACAGGTGATTTTCAACAAGCAGTCAATATGGCAGAAAAATTAAAAATACGTTTAGGTAAACAATGGAACGCAGGACACCAAACTTATATTAATGCCTTTCAAAAAGACTTAAACCTAGGAACAAGTAGCATCAAGGATTATGCAAATTTGTATACAAAGGAAAATTAACCTTATCTAACCTATTGTTTTATAAGAGTTTCAAAGTCTTTCAAAGTTCTCTCAAGCTTCTCACACTATTTTATTGATACTGATATTAGCTAACGGCAATACCCGCTAGTTACATCAATCAAACATAATATTTTGGAGAAAGTTATGAAAATCACATCATTGATTACACTCGCTTTAGTCACAGGAATGTTTCTATTGAGCTACAGCCCCCCTAGCCATTCGGCATCCTTTTATAAATGTCAAAATGGTTATTCATTTGAAACAAATGGCAATGACAGTGCTAGGTGTTTTAAAGCCGCGAGCAAAATTTATAAATTGCCTAATAAATGCGCCAGTGTCTATATCTCTATCCTCAAAAAATCCGTTGGTCACTTCTTAAAAACCGATCATGAAGGTAAAGCAGATAAGTGTGTAGGCACGTTCAAATTGGGCCCCGTCACTAATACCAATTCAGTCCCCCTAGCGTGCTCTACAGGATATGGATTAGAAGTTAGAAATGGTACTGATCGATGTTACAAAAACGTTCCTGCAGATTCGAAGGCACCTAGTACAAGAGTTACTCGTTAGTCATTTATACCCAAGCAAGCAGGTTGTTTACAAACGAAAAGCAACCTGCTTATTTACAGGGAGAGTCATTATGAAGTATTTAAAAGCTTCTATTTACATCTCGTCGACTATCGCTTTGTACCCAGCAGCCAGTTTTGGTCAAGAGTGGAACTCTGCAAAACAAGCTTTAGTAGTCAAGATTGAAACGAGTGTATCGACTAAACAGTTTCGTTTTTTATTGAATAACAACGATGTAACTAGCCGATTTAAACAAACTGGGACTAGCCAATTTAGTTATCAAGGCCATGGTTTTGATGTACCTAGTGGTATCAACACTTTAATCGTTTATAAAGTTAATTCTGGCCAGTGGCAAGAAATTCACAATCAAGAAATTAAGGTATTAACAAGCTCTGGATTTGAAACCGCGAATTGGACTGTAAATGGCTCTGTTGCCGTGGATGCACAACTAGATACCGACTATAAGGGAGATGCCTTTAAACCTGAACAAAACCGTTTTTATGTTGGAAATATGCAGCTAAGTGTTGATTCACAGCACACTCGTAAAGATTTAAGCATTCACTCCCAAGCCAATATTGTCGGCACAACTAAACAAGAAAATGCGTTGCGATTTTATGAACGTGGTGAGCAAGCTGACAAAATCGATTTAAGTGATTATTTAGTGTCCGTTGAAAAAGGCAAAGCTAGCTTCAGTGTTGGTCATACTGGTTTTGGTTCAAATCCTTTACTGGTGGATAATTTATCCAATCGAGGCGTTCATTTGGGTTATCAATTTAACTCAATATTCGACATTGCTTTCACGCAGCAAAACGGTAGTGCCATTGTTGGATGGAATAACTTTTTTGGTCAACAGAACAGTCAACATCGTATTGCTGCCAGTACTTTGGGTGCAGAAATGTTTCCTAATGAGCCGGGTAAATTAAGAATAGAAATGTCTTACGTCGATGCTCAAGTGCAAGCCATAGATGATTTTGCTGTGGGGCAAGTGTCAGATGTAGAAAAAAATCAGGGCTGGGGATTACGTATTATCAGTCAATTATGGGAAGGCAGAGTTCGTTTTGATGGCGTATTTGCCAGTAGCCGTTTTACCAATCCAATTGACAAGGCTTTGTTATCGGGGGATGAATTTGAACTAGTAGCGGTAGAGCAATCAACAGACCAAGCTTATCAGGTCAATTTAGAACTCGATTTGCTCACTCAAAATGAACAAGGGACACGGTTTTTCACCGCAAGCCTAAATGTAGGACTAGATAAAACGGATGCCTTGTATCGAGTGATTGCTGCAGGACCTTCTGCCGACCAAAAGGTTGCGCGCCTTGGATTAAGGGGGGAGTTAGTATCCGGTCAATGGCAATATGCGTTTACTGAAACCGAAAACAATATTGACCGTATTCCTTCAATTTTAACATCAAATACTAAAAGTCATTCCCTGAATTACAACATAGAGCTTGCTAATGCCTTTCTATCCGAAACGTTTGAGCTCAACCACTACCTGCCCAGTCTCAATGTTAATTTGCAAAAAGTACATCAAATGGCAATCAATATGCCTGCGACAGAATTATCGGATTTTAATGCTGATAGCCATTTGCCAGATCAAGTCACTGAGATATTAGAGTTGTCGGCAAATTGGTCCTTGGATACTTATACTTTGGGTTACAACCTTTCTTATTCTCATCAAGACAACCGCCAGATTGGTCGGCAAGAAGCAGACTTATCTAGGGTTAATCATAGTATTAATCAAAGTTTTCAAATGTTTGCATCGCTAATGCTCAATTTAGATTTGGGACGAGCACGTAATTTCGATCAGGAAAACAATACCGTTTTTTACAATAATAATGCTGCACTAGTGATGAATTATAGTTTGTCGTCCGATTGGAGAATTAACCTAGGGAGCAGTCTAAATAAAGACTATGACAATTTTGGATTAAGTACCTCCAATGCCCTGACTATAAATATAGGGCTGGATCACCAATGGTCGTACAACCTTTATGGCCGTGAAGTCCCAGGCCAATGGTATTTACGATACGCCAAACAACGCAACGAATCCCAAGACAATATTTTTGCATTTAACACCTTCGCCCAAGACTGGAATATTACCTCTGGCATCAGTCTAACTTTTTAGGAGTATCAGGATGAAAACTCAATATTTAATTTTGTTAACGTTACTGCTAGTCAATAAAACTTATGCAGTCAATTCTGTCAATCCCAGTGGCGTAAACGTTAATGCTACAGGCGTCACCTCGGTATTTTTAACCTTTAGAGGCACCGCAGGGCAAACATCTCAAGACGCATTTTGGTGTGGCCAAATCAATGTGGCCGCAAATACGGTTACTGCAACCAATCCTTGTGTGGCGGGCACTTTTTTTGGTCAACTACCTAAAGCACTGACCCAAGCTAGACCAAGCTTAGGGTTTCCTAATATAGAGAACAATGACTTGTGGGGGCAAAATTTTACAGACGTGATGACCATTCCCGCGTCTGTTGCTAGGCGAGCCATGCAAAGTGCACGAGCTGGCGATAACTCGTCATTTTTCTATGTGCGTAAATTCGAATCAAATGGTGCAACACAGTACATAGCGGTTACTTGCCGCATGAGTAATGGAGGTGCACGAGTGCCTTTTGCGCTTACTCAAGTACATCCATATTTTATTAGCGAACAAGGAAAACCTTCAGTACATTTAGTCGCTCAAGGACAAACAATGCCCGCGATTCAGACAGACATTTTATTCAACGGCACGGGGCGCTTAAAAGGACGTTGGGAAATAGTATTGCCAGGCGACCTTGAACCCAATGAAATGGATCTACTCCCTGAAGCCAACTTACCTGTAGAGCAACGAGGCTTACAAAAACGTTATACCTTGTTACAGCGATTTGATGTATTTCTTCCGCCAACGGGCAAAATGACGTTAAAAGGACCCGATCCTCAATTGCTCCCTAATCAAGGCATAGGCGCGTACCAAATATTATTACGGATAGAAGCGACAAGAGATACAGAAGGTAATTCAGATACAGGCGTGGGAGTGAGTATCAGTGGTGGCGTATCAGGCTTTGCCATGCCGATACTGCGTTATTATGTAGCAACCGATGATGACGTATTGCAGGCCAGAATACATGCAGGTTTAGATAAATCCATAACCCTATTTCAACCTGTTCTAGCGCCTAATAGTCAAATAAGCCTGCGCTTGAATTGGCTTAAATATAGCCATGCGAAAACCTACAAGTTAGAAATTAACACTCAGGGACAACAGACCTTTAGTGCCTTAATTGATGGACGTGACGCACATTATGATCCACCTCCTTGGATCTCCGAGTCAATGATGAACTCACCTAGCCAATGGCGAATATCGGCCTTTGACGAAAAAGGTAACAAATTAGCATTGAGTCAATGGCTCAAGTATGAAGCGCCTGCAACCAGCTCACAACAGGAGGACATGTAATGAGAAACACTTTAAAAGTTGCTTGGACTAGTTACCTTATTTTGTTCATTTTAGGGACTGCCAATGCGGTAGTTAAGCCTCAGAGACCCATTACCATCAATACCGAACAGCCAACAAAGATTGAAAAACCGATTGTAAAATTACCCACAAAAAACATCAAATTGATAGAGTTTGAGGTGCCCGGAATTATGGCTTGGGCAGAGGCCATGAGACAAGGCTTTGAATTTTATCCAGAAGGTGCCACAGGTAGGAAAGACGGCAATGATGTATGGGGAGTCAGTTATTATCGAAATCAACAAAACAGACTACAACAAGTACCCAATACATCTCGCTATAGTGCAGGTATCAACATGCAGTTAGGTACTTTAATTAATAGTAATTTTTGGGAGATTACTGAGGTAGGAGTGATCAATAGTTATGCCCGATTTCACCTATTCGCAGGTAAACGATTAAACCCACTATGGAGCGTACGCAGTATCGAAATAGGTGGTAGTTATACAATCAACCAACGACCTTCAGCAAACAGTAGAAGTGCCCATTATGTACTGGAAGTCAAAATACGCAGAGGTGCCCACAATACCGGACTCGCAACATTCAAAAAAATAGTGCTCGTTGGACCTGAAAACCAAGACTGGCGTGAAGCGTTTAGAGATTAACGCAAATTGTACCTAGCAAACATCGGGTCGTTTGTTAGGTACATAATCAAAGGTTAAACGCGTTGCTATTTCTGCTCTTCTAGTAAAACTTTACCTTCTACCATTGCATCATCATCGTCACTTGCTAGCAGTAAAGCCACCCAACGAGTGTCTGGACTCGACTCTAATGCTATTTTGACTATCATAGTAAGGGGCACTGACAACAGCATACCTACAGTGCCTAACAGCCATCCCCAGAAAATCAAAGACAGAAATACGACCAAAGTAGATAAACCTAAACCACGCCCCATATAACGAGGCTCGACAACGTTGCCCATTACCATATTGGATACAACAAAACCCAAAGCAGTAAAACCGGCAGTCGCAGGGCCAAGTTGCACGAAGGCTAACAAAACAGCTGGAACAGCGGCAATAATTGAACCAATATTGGGGATGTAGTTTAGTAAAAAAGCCAATACTGCCCATAGTAAAAAGTGGTCGACGCCTAACACATATAGCCACACTCCGATGACTAGGCCGGTTCCTAAACTCACTAATGTTTTTATCACTAAGTAATTTTTAACTGACACTAAAAATTTGTCGATTTGTTGTATCTTCATACTGGGATCATCCAGTGCAATATGGATTTTCCGTGGCACTGATTCCGCTTCGAACAACATAAAAACAACGATCAGTAAAATCAGTAAAAAATTGGTTAATACGCCACCTAAACTAGACAAGACATTAGTCGCCATATTCATGGCTGCACCAGGATCTAAATATGACAACAAAGCTTGTTTATCAACACTGATATTAAAGTTATCAAGTTGCCCAATTACCCAAGCAAACTCGCCCACAAGTTGCTCTCTGTATTTGGGTAGGTTTTGACTAAATTCATTCATCGACTGCCCAACTAACCCAGCCAAAATCAATCCAAAAATCACTATAATCAGTATTACAAATACAACGGCTATGGCTCTGGGCAATTTATGTTGATTAGCCCAAGTAATAATGGGGCTACAGGCCATTGCAATAAACACAGACAATAAAAATGGCACAACAATGGCACTGGCAGCTTTGACTCCTGCTAGTATGATAACGATGGACGCCATAATCAGTAGTATCTTAACGGACCTTTGAGATTTAATTTGCATAGGAAGTATCTAAATGAATATCTTGTGAGAAAACTATCAGATCTGTATGGTATTTTATAGCGCATAGTCAAAAGAATCACGTTAGGACAAGTATGAAGCTCAACCCAGCCACCATCAGGATTAAAAATTTACGTTTGCGCACTTATATTGGAATAAACGAAGACGAAATTGTCAATATGCAAGATGTAGTCATAAACGTAAAAATACACTACCAAGCTGATCAGGCAACAGACTCCGATGAAATGGACGATGCCCTCAATTACAAGACCATAACCAAAAGAATTATTAAGCTGGTAGAAAACAATCGATTTTCGTTACTTGAGAAGCTCACTGCTGATGTTCTCAACATTGCGGCAGAACATCCCAGAGTGAACTATGCTGAAGTAGAAGTGGATAAACCCCACGCTTTACGGTTCGCAGACTCAGTTTCTTTATGTTTATCATGCAGTAAAACCTAGTTGTAATCAGGGGACATATGAAAATACTCATCACCGGAGGTTCAGGCCTAATTGGTTCAAACCTAATCCCCATACTTCGTCCAAGTAATATAGCGGTATACACCCGAAATGTAGCCATGGCAGAACAAATACTAGGACATAAAATTCACTTTTTATCGACCCTGTCACACCTGAGCAACCTCGATGACTATGATGTTGTGATTAATTTAGCCGGTGAGCCTATTGCCGCCAAAAAATGGACTGATGAACAAAAACAAAAAATTGAACACAGTCGCTGGTCAATCACTGAAAAAATAGTCGCTTTGATTAATGCTGGAGACAACCCACCTAAGTTGTTAATAAGTGGTTCTGCTATAGGGTTTTATGGCCGCCAACAAGATCAAATCATTGATGAAAACTTTTCGTCTGCTCACGATGAATTTAGCCATCAACTCTGTGAGCGTTGGGAGTTTTTAGCTATGCAGGCTCAATCAGATAAAACCCGAGTGTGTATCCTACGTACAGGGGTGGTGATCACCAAAAGAGGTGGCGCATTACAGAAAATGCTGTTGCCATTTAAACTAGGCTTGGGCGGGCCAATTGGTGATGGAAAGCAATACATGTCATGGATACACCTTGAAGATATGCTGCAAGGTATCGCCCATTTAATTGCCAATAAAAGTTGTGAAGGAGTATATAACTTCACCTCTCCCAACCCTGTTACCAATCAAGAATTTAGCCGTGAACTTGCCTCGGCGCTGTCACGCCCCTGTCTTTTTAGAGTGCCTAGCTTTGTACTTAGAATGATGATGGGAGAAATGGCTGATTTAGTGTTATATGGCCAAAGAGTTGTACCCAAACGCCTACAAGAAAGTGGTTACAAATTTATCTATCCGAATATAGCTCAAGCCTTTGATTGTTTTCGAAAATAAAATTTTTATGCTTTAGATGCCAGTCTAAAAAAGTTGATACCCTGAGGTATCAACTTTTTTCCTTTCTTTTTAAATCTATCTACACCATCTGGCGCAATAGGTGGCTGGTGTTGAGTGATAATAAGCGCCAACACCCCAACGCACCAAGAATGCCTACCACTATGGCGCCAGCTAAAGGCGCTATCACCCAATACTCTAAATGCCAACTCGCAGGCATTTGAAATATTTGGGTTTGCAACATATACAAGCTGAACTCAGTGGCCGCGGCGGCCATTGCACCTGCCACCACCCCAATGATGATAAACTCAAAGACCACGCTCGCTCTTATCAGTCTGCCTTTTGCACCAAGGGTACGCAGTATAGCCAGTTCTTGTTGACGTTCGTCCATACTGGCCTGTACTTGTGCAATCAGTACTAGCGCGCCAGCAGCTAACACTAATATCAAGATAAACTCAACAGCCAACGAAACTTGATCAACGATGTTGCGCAGTTGATTAATTCGCGCATCCACATCTATCAAGGTGACATTTGCAAAAGGTTTCATTAATTGCGTGATGTCGGCTTTGCGCTCAGTTGGCAAATTAAAGCTCGAAATATAAGTGGGAATAAAACTCTTTAACGCACGAGGTTCAATGACAAAGAAAAAATTGGGCTGCATAGATTGCCAGTTAACATTCCTGATGCTGGTCACCTTAAGATCTACGATTTCACTGCCAATATTAAAGGTTAACTTATCGCCCAAACTTAAATCCATGCGCTCTGCAATACCTTCTTCGATTGACACTTCGTAGGGTCTCTCGTCTGCAGTGTCATTATCATCATTTGTACCTAACCATTTCCCTTCAACCACTTCGGTGCCTTGTTGCAGGGTGTTACTCCAGGTTAAATTGGCTTCTCTGCCTAATCCATCGCGGCCACGGTTTTGTTCATCTGGGTCTTCTTTAGACACTGCAGTACGGACTTTTTCATCGTTTACAGCTACAAATCTGCCACGCACAACAGGGTAAAACTTCTCTATCACAACTTGGTTGCTGGCAAAATGCTGCTGAAGATTGGGTTGTTGCGCTTGGCTAATATTCACTAAGAAGTAGTTAGGAGTCCCCTGTGGCAACTGGTTTTGCCATTGTTGTACCATGTCGTTGCGCATCACCAAAACAATCAACAACAGCATAATTGTGACCGCAAAACTGATCAGTTGCACACTGTTGTCCATAGCGCGGCGATGAATTCTTGCCCACGCTAATTGCCATGCCCCCATTTTTCCTTGACCCAGCTTACGCCCTACCCAAATTAACCCATAAGTAACACCCAACAAACTGACGACTAAAAGTATCCCAGAGACAAACAAAATTGCACTGACTTTGAGATTTTGGCTGTAGGCCCACATCAACAAAAATATCGCGCCGCCCGACGCCACAAATTGGATCAATCTCGAACTTAAGTTTGCACCTAAGTCTCGACGTAAAACCCGCAAAGGAGAGACTGAAAATAATTTCATTAATGGGTATAAAGAAAACAATACTGCACACACAGTCCCTGTAAAGATGGCAATAATTAGTGGCCTCCAATGCCACACATCTATAGACACATCCACTTTATCGGCAATAGCTGATACAACCAATTGTTGTATCAAAAAACCCAAAATCACCCCAATGAAAAGACCTAGGGTAGTAATAAAAAGGATCTGTAAAAGGTAGATTTGCTGCACCATTTTTTTAGGCGCACCTAAGGTTTTCATAATAGCAACGGGATCATAATGCCGCATACTGTAGCGCTGCGCAGCCACCGCAATTGACACAGCTGCTAAAACAATGGCTAATAAACTGGCCAACAAAAAGTATTGTCCTGCCCTACCCACAGCTCGGCCAATACCAGATTCATCATCTTCAATAGAATCCCAATCGTGCAGCTCTCTGTCGAGTTGAGGTTCGAGCCAATCATAATAGTCATCTAAAACCCCACTTTCACCAGTAAAAAAATAGCTATAGTTAATTCTACTACCAGGGCCTTCAACCTTAGTTGCAGCTAGATCGGCTTTTGAAATCAATACTTTAGGATCACCTCCAAAAACACTAAATCCTGCATCAGGCACTTCGGTTAATACTTTGCTGACTTTAAATATTTTGTCTCCGACTTCAATACTGTCACCTATTTTAATGGCTAAAGTCTGGAATAACTGCGATTCAATCCACGCCTCGCCAGATACCGGTAATTGGGCAATGGCAATACCTTGTGAAAAAGGCTCATCAGCAACTTTGACAACACCTTTAAGTGGGTACCCTTTATCGGCCGCTCTTAGGTCAACTAAGTCCATTTGATCGTTAGCAAATACCATGGAACGAGCGTAGGTTTGGTGGGCGGTGTTTAAACCCATCTGCTGAGCTTTCTCTATCCACTCAATCTCTACTGGCTTGTTTGAATCAAGCACTCTGTCGGCAGCAATGAACTCGGCACTTTTTTCGGTTAATGCGGTTTTAAGTCGTTCACTGAACAAGGAGAGTGATAATACTGACGCAACTGATAAAATAATGGCCAGTAAAATTATCGTTAACTCACCACGTTTAGTTTCATGGCGAAATAGTCGCCAAGCTAAACTCAAAGTATGATTGGTCATAACGCTACCCTACTTTTTGAGCGACTTGCTCGGTTGCAGAGTTTGCAAAAACCTCAGTCAACTCACCCGCTTGCATATGTAATTGACGCTGGCATTTACCTGCCAGCTCTGAGTCGTGAGTCACCAATACCAAAGTAGTATGAGAATTTTGGTTTAATTCAAATAATAATTTTTCAATTTTGTCACTGTTAGCAGCATCTAAATTACCTGTGGGTTCATCCGCAAACAAAATTTTAGGTTGCGAAATAAATGCGCGGGCTATGGCAACTCGTTGTTGTTCACCACCAGATAACTGATTAGGATAGTGACTTGCTCTATGCTCAAGGCCCACTAATTCTAAGATATTCAAGGCTCTTTTTTTCGCATCATCGTGGCCAGCAATTTCAGCTGGTAACATAATATTTTCCAATGCCGTTAAACTTTGAACCAGCATAAAGCTTTGAAAAATAAAGCCTACTTTAGCGCCCCTAAGCTGGGCGCGCTGCTCTTCATCCATGTTTTGCATAGCTTGTCCATCAAGGTATATCTCTCCTTCACTCACCTCATCCAAACCGGCCAACAAGCTAAGTAAGGTAGATTTACCGGAACCCGACGCTCCGACTATGGCAACCGACTCACCCGCCTTGACTTCGAAGCTAATTGGCTTGAGGATCTGTAATTGACCTTGAGTCGTAGTAACTGTTTTGCTAATACCGTTTGTCTTAATCATAGTAGTTGGAGTCATAGTGTTGTTTCTTAATACCAATTCGTTGCGAAATAAAATTTATACCTTGTTTATCTTTATACCTTTACTACTGATTTCAGATCAGTTGCGGGCCGAAGAAACAAAATTACTTATTCTAGGTGACAGCCTAAGTGCTGCCTATGGTCTAAAGCAAGAGCAAGGCTGGGTAAGTTTGTTACAAGATGCGTGGCAAGATCAAGATATCAAAGTAATTAATGGTGCCATTAGTGGTGAAACAACGGATGGTGCCCTTGCTAGATTGCCCAGATTATTAGCACAACATAAACCAACTCATATATTTGTTGAGCTCGGTGGTAATGATGGTTTACAAGGCCATCCAGTGAATAAAATGCGCAAAAATCTGGAAAAAATCATTCAATTATCGCAAAAAAGTGCTGTAAGAGTCATTTTGCAGCAAATGCAAATTCCCGCTAATTATGGCAAACGATACACCAGTATGTTTACCAATACCTATTCAGATTTAGCAACGGAATATGAAGTAACTTTACTGCCTTTTTTCTTAGAAAACATTGCGTTAGATAAAAGCTTAATGCAAAGAGATGGCATTCATCCAAACGCGGAGGCACAAGTTATAATAGCCAAAGACATGCAGAAGACCTTAGGTGAGATTATTCTCCCCTAGCAGAATAAAAAATAAACAACTAGAATATCAGTTCAGTATCCCCTTAAAATTCATTCTTTTAAGAACAGGAGTACGGTATGGAAATTGGTTCATCAGGCGCAGGTTCATTGGCGCAAATTACACCGACTCAAACAGGCTCAGTGCAGCAGGTCAATAGAGCTGAACAACAAGCAGTGCTAGAAACATCAGCACCGCAAGAAAGTCAGCCAGACGCCCCGAGTCCAGATCAACGAGTTGGTACAGTCGTCGATGTGAGTGTGTGAAATCTCATAAAGATAAAAAAACCGAGTTATTAGCTCGGTTTTTTATTGTCTTTTTAAACTGAGAATTAAGGACGTACATATTGCATTGGTTTAGCTGTTTGTAGCTTTAAGTAACGATCTCTGAGTTTACTTTGCCTTGACTGCATACTAATTGGCGCTCCCGCTATCAGTACCAGTTCAGCCGCTTCAGTGATTTCAAGAGGATCGCCAGACCAAATCACCACATCAGCTAGTTTTCCTGCCTCGAGACTACCCACCTTATCATCGATACCATATAACCTAGCCACATTGATAGTTAAGGCCGCAAGACCTTGTTCCCAACTAAGTCCATTAGCAACGGCATTACCTGCATGTTGTCTTGCTAAGCGAATATTGTGGGTTTCCATGCCAATACTTACTTTGACTCCCGCCTCTGCTAAGCGGCCGGCATTTTTTAAGGTTGAACCCAATTGATCAAAACCAAACGGCAGATTAGCTTCAGGATCGAGGATCACAGGAATATTATTATCTGCTAATTCCTGAGCCACTCGCCAACCTTCAGTTGCATAGGTGATCACAATTTTGAGTTGTGGTTGTCGTTGTTTAAGTGCAATAACCTGACGAATATCAGCCGCTCTGCGCGCATCAACAAGAAGTGGGATTTCGCCTTTAACCACAGGAATTAATGCAGCGATATCGGCGCGACTCAATTCACCGTGCCATTCAGTACTGGGGGTGAGTAGCTTTCCAATAGCAAACTTGGCTTCAGCCAGTACTTTTTCTAAGCTAACCCAGAGTACACTGCGAGAGCCACCTACAGTGTCAGCACCACCATTACCAACACTAGTGCTGATAAATGCCCGAGATTGCATTACAGGAGCGTTGCTCTCACCTAAAGTAATCAAGGCACCTTGACCATTAAACAACTGTCCAGTACGTCCCATAGAAGTCGCAGCAGAAGTCACCCCTTCAATCCGCGTAATCGCCATTAATGATGAGTCAGGGTTGATAGCATAAGACACATCAAAAGCCGCACCAGTCTTAGAGATACTGGTCAAACTTGAATGACTGTCATTAGTACCGGCAGAAAAACCCACATCAACTAAACCCAAAGCCGTGCTTGCGCCAATTAACCCAGGCGTTACCACTTTGCCATTGGCGTTAATAATTTCGTACCCTGAAAGATCTAGTTGATCTTTGATTACACTTTGAATTTTGCCGTCTTTTATCAGAACAGTAGCGTTGTCGAGTGTTCCTTGCGACGCCATGGTATGCACCTTAGCACCCACAATAGCAATGTCTTTGGCTTCAACCACAAGTGCCATCAAAGTACATGCAAACAATACATATTTAATTAATTTAATCATTTGCTGTCTCCTTCACCTGGTTGTCCTAATTCAAAATCACTCACAGGCCATGTTGCAGGATCATTGCGGTTATAAATTAGTGCTCCGTCTAAATAGACATGCTCCGCTTGAGCATAGGTAGAAAATGGATCCGCCGACCAAATCACCACATCAGCATTTTTACCTTTTTCCAAAGAGCCTGTTTGCTCAAATATCCCCAAAGACTTAGCTGGATTGGCTGATAACCATTGCCAAGCATCTGCCTGTCTAATATCAATTCCTGCTCGGCGTCCGTTGGCCCAAGCTTTTGCGGCTTCTTGATTTAACCTTTGAATACCCAAATCACTGTCAGAATGTACTATTGCACAAGCTTTAGCGGCATGGACCATAGGAATATTTTCTTGAATGCCATCATAGGCCTCTAATTTAAACCCCCACCAATCTGCCCACATTGCGGAACATACGCCAGACTCTGCGAGTTGATCTGCAATTTTGTAAGACTCAACTGCATGATGAAATGCCGCTATTTTGTAATTAAACTCTTTCATTACATCTAGCATAGTCGCCATGTCATCAGCTCGATAACAATGCATATGCACAAGGATTTCTCCTTTTAATGCTAACGCTAGGGTTTCAAGTTTGAGATCTCGTTTCGGTACCTTAGCGTCGTTCTTACCCGCCTCGTGGTCAGCATAGTATTTGTCCCAGGTACGCTGATAGTGTTGGGCATCGGCCCAAGCCTGTCTGTAACCGGCCACATTCCCCATACGTGTAGAAGGACCGCCTTTTTTGCCGTATACCCTTTTAGGGTTTTCACCGCAGGCCATTTTCATACCATAGGGAGCATCAGGAAACTTCATATCTTGCACAGTTGAGCCCGGCAAGTTTTTGACTGTCACACCTCGCCCACCAACTAAATTGGCTGAGCCCGGTAAAATTTGCATAACAGTGACACCACCAGCTAAGGCCCGTTGGAAACCTGCATCTTGAGGCCAGATTGAATGCTCTGCCCAGACTTCTGCTGTCACGGGATTAGTCGCTTCGTTTCCGTCAGAATGTGCAGTGCCACCTGGGGCAGGATAAACACCTAAGTGACTATGCACATCAATAATGCCTGGGGTAACCCATTTACCTTTTGCATCAACAGTCACCCCCTCATCTAATAAGGACAAATCATTGCCAACAGCGACAATTTTTCCATCTTGCATCAATACGGAACTGTCTTTAAAAATGCCTCCAATTCCATCTAATACTGTCGCATTAATAATTAAAACACTGTTATTGGCAATGGGTTTGTAGGTGCTTGGAAAAGGATTGGTATTAATTTGAAAGGCCGGTTCTTTTTCTTTATCTGCTCCAGAGTCAGAACAACCTTGTAAGGCCAATAGACTTGCAATAACAGCTATTAACATTAGCTGAGGCCTATAATCTAAAAGTTTCATATTTTTCCCTGATATTCTGCCGCAATGAGGTATTTAAACAGCAACCTTTGTTTTTGGTAATTAATCCTAATAAGAATTCAAGAATTTTACTAGGATTGGATTTGTAACAATATGTCGTTGGCACTTTTTAATGCACGAATACGCATAAACAATGCTTCAGCTTGTGGGTATTGACGGCTCAAATAACCTAACCATTGTTTCACTCGATTAGGGTAATATTTACCTTTATCACCAAAGAGTTCATAACCTGAATATCGCACCAGTAGTGCTTTAACTTGTTCCCATGGCATAGGTTCTGCGGTGTTTTTTATAACTTGAGCCAGATTAGGCATAGCTAACGCACCTCTACCTAACATGACATTTTCACACTGTGATTGCTGTTGGCAATGGTGTGCATCATGACCATTCCAGATTTCCCCGTTAGCGACAATAGGAATATCAATATGCTGCTTTATCTTTGCAATCCATTCCCAATAAGCAGGAGGCTTATAACCATCGACTTTAGTGCGAGCATGAATCACTAAGGAATCAGCGCCTGCATCAGCAATAGCCTGAGCATTGGCTATCGCCAACGAAGTATCTTCAAAACCCAAACGCATTTTGGCACTCACCGGCTGATCTTTAGGTACAGCATTACGCACCGCACTGACAATTTGATAAATCGTTTCCGGCTCGCGCAGTAACACCGCTCCCCCCTTACTTTTGTTAACTGTTTTAGCAGGACAACCAAAGTTAAGATCCACACCGTGAGAGCCTAACTCAACAGCGCGAAACGCATTTTCCGCTAACCAATCTCCATGTTGACCTAACAACTGGATTTTGACTGGCACACCGTTAGGGGTAAAACCTTGATTGTTTAATTCAGGACATATTCGAAAAAACACCCGTTTGGGCATTAATTGATCAACAATTCGTACAAATTCAGTCACGCACAAGTCAAAGCCACCTATTTGGGTCAACATGTCGCGCATTAGGTGATCAACTACCCCTTCCATCGGGGCTAAAGTAATATGCATTGCGGGGTTTTATATCAGTGGGAAGTAAGGCTGAGTATTTTAGCAAAAAAAGATAATTAAAAATCACCTCAATCGAAAAGAAAACTAAAAAGGGTAGCGATTTTTATGTTCTTTTTTACGGCTTTCACATAGCACCAATATTTCGCCTTTTTGTTTATTATCGGCTTGCCCCCAAACTAAAATTTCATCTATTACTCTAAAGCACCCTAAACACATATCTTTGTCATCTAAACAGCAATTTCTGACACAAGGTGACTGAATTTCGTTGGGGCTAAGGTTACTCATAATGAACTATTTTATCGCGTAAAATCAAAGTCTATTGTTTACCCATAATACGTTGAAGAACCAGAGCTGTCTGTAAGTTAATCATCAGCCAGACAGCTTTATAACTCCTAAAGTAAATCAACTTTAGACTCGCCCCCATGACTACAGCACTCTGATAGCGAACAGAAGTCATCAAACTCTATGCGCTAAAATCAACAAACCAATCGGAGAATAATACTGAATAAAGTATTTTCCCACTAGTGGTAAGACCAGTAAAGTTTCTGTTATACTGCAAACAGATTTTTACCACCCTACCTTTTTTGGAGTTCGACAAATGTTGCAATACAAAGCACCTGTTATGGACATAAAGTTTCTAATTGAAGATGTATTTAAGTATTACTCTCATTATGAAAAATACCCTGAATTCGCTGAAGCAACACCGGATCTAATAGATGCAATATTGCAAGAGTGTGCAAAGTTTTGTGAAAACGAACTATTACCTTTAAACCAAAGTGGCGATAAAGAAGGCTGTAAATTTGACAATGGTGTTGTCACTACACCTAAAGGATTTAAAGAGGCGTATAACAAATATGTCGAAGGTGGATGGCAAAGTCTATCTCATCCCGTTGAACATGGTGGTCAAGGTTTACCCCCATCTTTAGGCATGGCCAAACAAGAGATGATGGGCACAGCAAACTGGTCATGGGCTATGTATCCTGGCTTAAGTCATGGTGCGATGAACACCATTCAGACTCACGGCACAGATGAACAAAAGGAATTATTCCTGACTCGTTTAACCGAAGGTACATGGACTGGCACCATGTGTTTAACTGAACCTCAATGTGGAACAGATTTAGGTCAAGTAAAAACCAAAGCCATTGCCAATGACGATGGAACTTACGACATAGTAGGGACAAAAATATTTATTTCTGCTGGAGAACACGACTTAACAGAGAACATCATTCATATCGTTTTAGCCCGCCTCCCTGGCGCGCCTGAAGGCACGCGTGGTATTTCATTGTTTATTGTGCCAAAAATCCAAGTCGACGCTCAAGGAAACTTAGGCGAGCCTAATAATGTCACTTGTGGCGCCATTGAAGATAAAATGGGGATCAAAGCCTCATCTACTGCAGTGTTAAACTTTGATAACGCTAAAGGTGTGTTGATAGGCCCTGAAAATAAAGGTTTAGAATGTATGTTTACCTTTATGAACACTGCTCGTGTAGGAACGGCCTTACAAGGTGTCTGCGCGTCGGAATTGGCTTATCAAAACTCACTATTATATGCCAAAGACCGTTTATCTATGCGTGCCTTAAGCGGTAAAAAATTCCCGGATAAAGTTGCAGATCCTATCATTGTACATCCTGATGTTCGCAAAATGTTGATGACTCAAAAAGCCATCGCCGAGGGCGGACGTGCCATGGTGTATTACACGGCTAAAATTGCTGATGAAATCGAGATGGCCAAAACTGAAGAAGCACGTAAAAATGCAGATGATAGATTGGGTTTCATCACTCCCATTCTTAAAGCCTTTTTAACAGAATTAGGTTGTGAAAGTGCCAGTCATGGAATGCAAGTGTTTGGAGGCCATGGTTACATCAAAGAATGGGGCATGGAGCAGATTGTTCGCGATGTGCGTATATCAACCTTGTATGAAGGCACAACAGGGATTCAAGCACTAGATTTATTGGGCCGTAAAGTATTACTAACCCGTGGAAAATCGTTAAAAGCGTTCAGCAAAGAGATATTAGTTTTCTGCAAAGATAAAAGTATGATCTCTAAAAACCCTCACAAACGTCAAATGAATAAGTATGTATGGGCATTAAGTAAAAACGTTGCCAACTGGCAGCAATATACTATGCGTTTAGCCCTTAAAGCTAAAAATGACAGAGATTTTGTGGGTTCAGCCTCAGTGGATTATTTGATGTACTCTGGTTATATCATTATGGGTTATTTCTGGGCACAAATGGCACAAACTGCTTACGAAAAATTAGCCGGTGAAGTTGAAAACCGCGACTTCTATCGAGCTAAAATTAAAACTGCTGAGTTTTATTTTGAACGTTTATTGCCAAGAACCAAATCATTAGCGAAAACTATGATGGCTGATCCAAAAACATTGATGCAACTAGACCCTGAGTTATTGTCGTTTTTATAACAGTTAAACGAGGGTATTCACTTTGGGTTGCTGAAGTACTGAGTAGTTAAATATCACACTACTCAATACTTCACACCCATTTTGTATCATCTACCCAAGGCATCCTAAACGCCCCTACAAATGTTAGGTTTGTTTAGGCCTTTAAGATTTCAATAAAACGTTATAATCATGAAACCCAGATAAAATATTGGTTGTGGCGATAGATGTAAGGATCAGCCCCATTACCCGACTGATTACACTGGCACCGCTACTGCCAATAAAACGCACGATAAAACCAGAAAGTAACATCAATACATAAGTCAGTAACAAAACCGACAACACAACTAAGCCCGTTTGCATTTGCTCCCACACAGTAAACACTGCGTTTTTTGTCAATAATACCGCTGCTAACATTGCCCCAGGGCTTGCAATTGAAGGGACAGCTAATGGAAAAATTGCCGTTTCTTTATGAGATTGTGATAGCAATTTTATTTCTTCTTCAGGTTTACTTTCACCAAAGATCATATTGAGTGCAAATAGAAATAACACTATGCCTCCAGATATTTGAAATGCAGGAAGTGGGATAGATAAAGCCCGCAATAATATCTCGCCAGCGGCAATAAAAAACACCAAGATAAACGCCGAAACAATTGTTGCTAATAAGGCAACACGACGTTTTATTTTCGGTTCATATTTATCTGTTACCGCTAAGAACACAGGTATAGTGCCTATGGGATCGATAACAGCAAAAAAAGTAATAAAAACAGCTATATAATCTATCATTTATTGTTTTGTGTCCTGACTAAGGTTAGAGGCTAAATTAGTAGTACACACAAGTTAATTGATGCATGCACTGGGGGATGTGACTATATTTTGGCGATTATGCCATGTTTATATAAAATTATGCTTTGAGCCAAGCAATTGCATCTACTTCATTATCAAAATATTGAATGTCGCCAGAAATAAACCAACTACCGACCTTCGCAGCCAACTCTTGCCACTTTTTATTCCCATAAATGGCCACTTTTGTAAACTCATTACCGTGCTTTAAGCCTATTTTAAAATCATCCCAGGCTGCCCTGACGTCCCACCCTTGCAACTCAGTGCCATCAATAAGGGCTTTCACTTTTGGCTCCTTAACTTCAGACAATGCAGAATCAATTAACGGAGTAATAATTTCATAATCTTTGTGAGTTAAGGTGCCTTGGGCTTTTAATGAAAGAAAAAACTCACTGCCTGTTCTTTCAATTCCGATAGATAAACCGTGTCGTTGATATTGCATACTGGCATTATCCTATTTAGTTATAGCTGCGACAAGAAGTGTCAAAAAGTCTTGTATACTAATTTTTGAAGTTTTTCATTTATTCCAAAAGAGCTCAGTAAAACCTTATATTTTCATTGGTAAATCAAGACTCAAAAAGAACCAATAAATATACCTATAAGTAATTATACTTGTTCTATAGCCTGACTACAGCAACGTTTTATTCGCCTTTGGCTCAGTAAATTGACCTCAGGGTAATCCAAAATTTTATTCTTCAGCAGGGGGTTCCCATAATTCAACCTTGTTTCCTTCAGGGTCCATAACCCAACCAAATTTTCCATATTCTGATTCTTCTGTTTTCTCCAGCACCTCGCATTGCTCAGCGCGCAGTGTTTCCAACAGAACTAACAAATCGGATACTCTATAGTTGACCATAAAGGGCGCTTCACTTGGTGCAAAATTGCCTCCATCACCTATCATCCAAGCTGTCGTCCCAGCGGTGGGGTTGCCAGCACTATCTACCCAGCGAAATGACGTGCCGCCCCATACCTGAACGTCTATTCCAAGATGTTGCTTATACCATTGCTGCAATTTTTCTGGATGCTGTGCTTTGATAAAAATACCGCCAATTCCTGTGACTCGACTCATAGTTACTTCCCTTTGCTTTTGAATAGATGATCGCCAAGTTCTTTTATAGCATGCAATTTTAAAAAATACGTTAGGACTCGCTGCAAAAAATACTGTTGACCAAAACCGTTTAAATCGAGTTTACTATCTTTAGGCAAGGTTTATTTAAATGAAACGCCTTTGTAAGGTAAAATTAAGGCATAATTATTCGCCCTAGACTTAGTAAAATAACTAACAAGGAGAACCTAGTATTAGTGAATAAAATTAAACTCACCCAAGATGAAAATCTTTCTTTAAAAGTCAGTTACCAGTTATTGCCTAGTGATCAGCAAAGGTTCGACCTATATTTTTCGTTACCGGATGAAATGGGTATTAGCTCTAAAACCTTAACAGAAGAACACTATTTTCATAGCAGTATACAAAGCCGCAGTGCTTACTATTCAGATCAACTGCATTTACCTTTAGTACGAAGTCGTTTTATTAGCCAACAAAAAGGAGAACAAAGTGATTACCGCTTAAACCTCAATCTGTTTTCCTATCAAATTCGTATTGCCTTAGATACCGATATAAAACAAACCCTTAAGCTTAAAGAGAGTGAGGATTTTTATCCCCAAGCTATAGAGATAGCAGAGCAAATTTCTGGATTACTAAAAAAGCTTAGAAGGTATACACCTCCCGATCAAAAGCTAAAGGCATATTTTGAAAATGCCGATAACTACCTCAGTTGGCAAGTAGAACAATCATTTTTAAAACTGCTATCGAGAGCCCCAAAAAGTAGTGAATTTACCAGTGAGAGAAACTTTCTATTGGCCTTTTGCCGTAGCGAAAATGAATACCGCCACGAGAACCATTATAATTCACACGTCACCTTAGAGGACCCAAATCGCATCACCAATAAAATGCGATTACTACAGCGACTAATTGAATATGGAGTGGTATTTCAAAAAGACTTTAAAAACCTTAATACCAGTTTAAACCGTGCAGTGCGTGGAACCGTTACAGCCTTAATTATGACTTTTGTGATGGCGCTAGTGTTAAACGCTCGTACTAACTTTACAGAAGTCACTATTGCATTGGTTGGTATGTTGGGGGTTATTTACGGATTAAGGGAAATATTTAAGGACGATATAACCCGTATCATTTGGCGGTGGATTCAAAAAGGACTGCCGAAATGGAAAATAATTTACAGTCATAGCATTAATAAAACACGGGTCGCAAGTCAAACTATCTGGCTTGAATACATTCGCAATAAAGATTTACCCAAACAAGTAGATAAGTTGCTGCAAACTCGACGACAACAAAACAAGCAAGCAGCACAATTACTGCATTTTCGTAGCGATACTAAAGTTAACGTTAAAAGTTTCTTACCCGGCTACGATGAAATTCAACAAACTATTTATTTTAATTTAACCCCCTTTATTCGTTTCTTAAAAAAAGGGGAAGGCCGATTATATTCACTCGACAACAGTAAAATAACCAAACAAGCGGTTGAACGTCGTTACCAAATCAACCTTGTTTTAATGCACACTGATAACCAAAATCAACAACAAAGCCAACGCTTTAAAATTACCCTAAATCGCTCCAACATTATAAATATTGAAGCAATACAATCAGATGACGATGAGTGATATTGTATATTGTCATAGCCAAACAAAAACGCTTCGTGACAATACATAGTTCATATTTTTACGTAAACGGAGTGCTATTAATGTTTTAGCACTCGCTTAAACTTTAAAACGTCCCACATTGCCATTTAAATCTTTAGCTAAATGAGAAATATTAGTGGTAACAGTGTTAGTTTGTACAATGACTTCATTACTCTCGTTAGACAGTCCATTGAGTAATGCAATGGTTCGATTAATATCATCGACTACTTCACTTTGCTCTTCGGTAGCCGCTGCTATCTGAATAATGATGCCAGTAGTTTCAGTGACCGAATCGTTTACCAATTTTAGTGAGTCATTTAGTCGTTGCGACATGTTTACTACATCTTCCACTTGACTCGAACCAGTAGTAATAGCATTCACAGCCTCTTCCACACCGTGCTCCAAGCCACCAATCATTTTTTGAATATCTTCAGTAGATTTTTGTGTTCGACTGGCCAAAGTTCTAACTTCATCTGCCACCACAGCAAAACCACGACCATATTCTCCCGCTCTTGCAGCTTCTATCGCTGCATTGAGGGCTAACAGATTTGTTTGATCTGCAATAGAACGAATAACATCCAGTACTTGAACGATTTGATTAGACTCAGTAGCGAGTTTTCCAATGACTTCTTTCGCAGAAAGTATGGCGTCAGATAATCGATTAATATTGACAGCCGTCTCGCCTACAATTTCTGTAGACATGGCGGTGTTGTGTTTCACTGTTTCTGTTTCACTTTGAGCAACTTGAGCATTGCGGGCAATTTCATGAATAGCTTGCCCCATTTGTGTCATTGCATCTGAAATTTGATGCAAATTTATAGACTGGTCTTCTGAAATTGTTTGATTTTTTTTAGTCGAACCATTTAAATCGTCCACAACGTTATCAAGTGTCACAGCATCCTTTTTAATGGCGATAATTAAGGTTTGTAAATTAGACATAAGTCCATTAAAGGTCTGTGCAAGTGTTGCCAACTCATCTTTACCTTTAGTATTTAATCGCGAGCGTAAATCCCCTTCCCCATCACTTATAGTTTTTATAACATCATTTAGTTCGAATACTCGCGTAGTCACGAGTCTAGGGCCAACCACCACACTGACTACGCATACAATCAAAGAAAACAGAATTAGTATCAATAAAATAGTTTGTTTAAAACTGCTCGACTCTTTGGCTTCTAAGGTCAACCTATCGGCGACAGCTTTAGCTTTGCTGCCCATTAAATCGTAATCGGTTCTGAGCAATTCAAAATCTTCTAATACTTGATTACTGCCGTACTCCACCGCTTCTTTTATGTTACCTGCATCTGCCAAAGTAAAGACCTTTTGCGCTTCTGAGAGCCAAGCTTTGTAGTGAGCTTCAAAGGATGCAATAGACTGCTCAACTTCTGGGTAGTCCTTTAAAAGTGCTCTGGCACTATTCATACGGTCAAGCGCTTGTTTTGCATTTTCATTAAAACTGTCTATTTCACCACTGGCATCTTGATTTCCAAGGCTTACTTTAAGCAAATAGTTTTGGCTAGCAGTTAACGCTTGGTATAAATCCCGATCCGCATTTAACGCGTCTTCAATGGAATTAAGGAAGGTATCTGACAATCTATCGACATTTTGAGTCAGTTTATTATTAGACCAAAGACTCAGTATACTGACTAGGATTAACATTAAGGTGATAGATAACAAAGGAATGGCAAATTTAGCGCGGATGGAAAGATCATTAATTGTCACGAATAAAGCCCCTTACAACAGTAATGTAACAAGTAGAAATATCGGCAATATAAATTATAGCTTGACCAAAATTAATACAACCTTCAACTAAACATAGCAGCGTCAAACATTTGTTTTTAAAAATATTTTGCCTAATTGACCGCGTGCTTTGATGTAATTGGTATAAGCCATTAATTGCAATTATGCAAAAAGATGGCAGTTATGAAAGTCATAAAGATTACTCCACTCTTGTGTTTTTACCGCCTCCCCCTTGGGTTATCAGTATTTTCAAAGCAATAAAAAAGCCGCTTAATTACTTAAGCGGCTTTGATATTTGGCGTCCCCAAGGGGATTCGAACCCCTGTTACCGCCGTGAAAGGGCGGTGTCCTAGGCCTCTAGACGATGGGGACAGAAACTTAGTCTATCGAAGCATACTTCGATAAGTTTCTGTAGGAGAAGTGAGCTTGCGAACTGAGCGACCTTATTAGTCGTCTTACAAACATTCTCTTACAAAAACCAAACTTCTATCAAACTTTTATTAACTGGCCTAGGCGGTAGTTAATAATCCTTGTTCTAACACTTAAGTTGCATCCTGCAGCTTAATCAAAATGGCGTCCCCAAGGGGATTCGAACCCCTGTTACCGCCGTGAAAGGGCGGTGTCCTAGGCCTCTAGACGATGGGGACAACAATTTCGCTTATCAAAGCTCAGCTTTGATAAATTGTTGTTAGGAGAAGTGAGCCTGCAAACTGAGCGGCAATATCTTTTCCGAACAACTAAAATAATTGTCTTCCGATATACAAAAACTTTTCAGTTTCTATTTATCAGTCTTATCTATATATCTACTGGCCTAGGTGGTAGTAGACAATCCTTGATATTGGTGGAGCCAGGCGGGATCGAACCGCCGACCTCTTGCGTGCCACGCAAGCGCTCTCCCAGCTGAGCTATGGCCCCAAACTCATTAAATAAGCTTGCGCTTTTACCCAACAAGTAGGTGTCGTTCCGTGACAGCGGGGCGCATTCTAGGCATCTGCACTTTTTATGTCAACGATTTTTTCAGGAATTTTCTCTGTTTGCTATATATTCGAGCGCTTTGTCTATACGTTGTACAATTTGAGCAGGTTTTAACAGGTTTAAAGTTAAATCTAATGAAGGTGAATTACCTGCTCCTGTCACTGCTACGCGTAAAGGCATTCCTACTTTTCCCATACCTATCTCTAACTCTTCAGCAGTTTGGTTAATTGCGTTATGAATAGATTCTGTATTCCACTCGGTTAAAGCGGATAATTTGCTTTTTACGAGTAACAAAGCTTCTTTCGCAACAGGACGTAAGTGTTTTTTAGCGGCTTTTTCATCAAAGGCTTCATATTCTTGATAAAAGTAGCCACTGATTTGCGCTAATTCTTTTAAGGTTTTAACACGATCCGCCTGCACAGTAATCACATCTTCTAAGGCAGGACCTTGAGTGATATCGATGCCTTGTTGAGCAAAATGCCATTTAGCATGTTCAGCCACTTCTTTAACGGGCAATGTTTTGATGTAATGTTGATTTAACCAAATAAGTTTATCAGTATTAAACGCCGAGGCAGACTGACCTATAGCATCTAAAGAAAACAACTCAATCATTTCATCTAATGAAAAAATTTCTTGATCACCATGTGACCAACCAAGGCGTACCAAATAATTTAACAAGGCTTGAGGTAAATAACCGTCATCTCTAAATTCCATTACACCTACTGCATTGGTGCGTTTTGATAGTTTTTTACCATCGTCACCTAAAATCATAGATACATGGGCGTATTCAGGGATAGGAGCGCCTAAAGCAAGTAATATATTAATTTGCCGCGGGGTGTTGTTGATATGGTCTTCACCACGCACTACATGGCTAATACCCATATCCCAATCATCTACAACAACGCAAAAATTATAAGTCGGCGCACCATCAGTACGACGAATAATTAAATCATCCAGTTCACTATTGGCAATTTCAATATCACCACGAATATGATCCTTAATCACCACACTGCCGGTTTGAGGGGTTTTGAAACGAATAGCAAAAGGTTGACCTTCGGGATGATCAGTGCGGTCGCGCCAAGTTCCAGGATAACGAGGCTTTTCCCCTTTTGCCATTTGTGCTTCGCGGATCGCATCCAATTCAGCTGCAGGCATAAAACACTTATAGGCTTTACCTTCCGCTAACAACTGGTCGATGAGTAAGTTGTATCTGTCAAAACGTTGGGTTTGATAAAAAGGCCCTTCATCCCAATCCAATCCTAACCACTGCATACCTTCTAAAATGGCGTCAATAGCAGCCTGAGTAGAACGTTCAATATCCGTATCCTCGATACGTAATACAAATTTTCCACCTTTATTTTTAGCATATAACCAAGAATAAAGCGCAGTACGGGCGCCACCAACGTGTAGGTAACCAGTGGGACTAGGAGCGAAACGAGTAACAGTTGTCATGTGTATAAAAGCCTGAACTAAAAATTGGCGGCATTTTATCAGCCAATCAAAGGAATATATACCCAAACCACGACAAAATAAGCGATTCAACACTAGCTAAAGCAGTTTAGATATGAGCACCTCGTTAAGCTAGCTTTATGCGGCCTATTAGACTATTCGCGGCACTAATCGACTCTGTAAAAGATAACCGCCTCAATCACATCCTAGAAGAAGCCTAAATCATGGATATCAAATCGATTAAGATTAGGAAATACGGCATTTAATTCACTTTCACTCAGCCCAAACCAACGAGATAGACTAGCGGCATATTGATCGACAGATAAGGTAGGAATAATCCTTCCGTCACCAAGATCATCATCGGATCCAAGTTCCAAGGCTGGCATAGTCCCGTATAACTCTTGGCCCTTAACCGCCCCTCCCATAATAAGTTGATGCCCTCCCCAGCCGTGATCTGTGCCATCACCATTACTGGTTAAGGTGCGCCCAAAGTCAGACATGGTAAAAGTAGTGATTTGCTCAGATAAACCTAGTTCATCAATATTGCCTTGAAACGCGCTAAGCGCTTCACTCAACGACTGCAATAACCGAGGATGAACAGTCGCTTGATTATCATGGGTATCCCAACCGCCTAGCCCTACGTAAAAAATTTGCCGCTGCTGGCCTAGTTGCTCTTGAACACTGGCGAGGCTGGCGACCATTTTAAGCTGCTCGGCTAACGTATTATTCGCTGGATATTGAATTTGTGTTGTTACAGCCTGATCTAGTGCAGAGGCTATCAAGGAATTATTCGTAGCTGCACTGATTAATACATTTTTAAATTCCTGCTCCAACAAATGTGGTGTGGTGCTCAGTAATCGTTCAAAAGCAGCGACACGATGGGCATTCCAATCTTTTGTCCCATCTAGTCCTGCAAACTGTTCAGGACCTCCTGAATTTAAGGAAAAAGGAGAGGTAATGGTGCCAGTCTGCAGTAAATTTATTCCATCGATGGATAAATTCATCGGTAACCCAATTTGGGTGTCAGTCATCAACTCTGCTATTCTTCCTGCCCAACCACTAAATGCGGGCTCTTCTGGTCTGGCACTTTGCCAATGGTTTTGCTGGTCGTTATGAGAAAACAACTGGGGCGGCAATAAGCTTCTATCTTGCGTGGCTTGCAACTTAGAAACAGGCTGCAACAAAGGACCTGTATTGGCCACCACCGCCAGTTTATTTTGTTCGAATAAACTATGTGCAGCCCTCATAGCTGAAGGCATACCCACAGCATAAGGTTGCGCGCTATTTGGATTGATTGGTAATAATGACTCTTGCGAATAGGCTAAGCCTTGTCTAACTTGTTGATAAATTTGATATTCATAGTCGTCAGTGGGCACCAACATATTGAGTGAGTCATTTCCACCATACAAAAACACACACACTAACGCTTTATATTCTTCAAACCTAGTCCCAGAATGTGCAAGTGCCGCATTAGCCAACGCAAAGTTTAATCCCACTCCTGATGCTGAAGTAACACCAGCAATAGAAGATAAAGACCCTTGTAAAAAGGATCTACGCTGCTGATTAAAGTGAGCATTATATTTCATGGATTAATTCTCACTTCTGTACTGAATATTGGGGTGAATTCATGATTAAAAACACTAAATCTGCAACTCGTTCAGAAGGTTGCGCGTAAATGGTTTCATTATGCAGTTCGGACAAAACTTCTCGCATTTGCTCTGACATTGCTCCGGCCATCAAGAGTATATTTAAGCGCTCCAATAAATCATCAATATCATTCACTAGGGCTATTTCTTCACTAAAATCGACTATCACCTGCTCTGCATCACCATTAGGTGTGTGACTCCACAATGCTGAATAAGCAAAAAAATTGCTGGTACGAATAGCGTAGTTTTCTGTGGTTATTTGAAACTCTGGTGCAACTAATCCTTGCTCGGCAATCACACCTGGTGGTGAAAAGCCGGGAGAAAAGAAATTAAACACTGAAGGTGCCGCTAGGGGGGCCTGATTAAAGAAATAGTCTGGATAACCTTGTTGGTATCTTTCACTAGGTGAATACGCCTTAAAAGCCCGCCACAAATGTGTGGCTTTTAAAATGGGCTCTCGTAACTTACCAAATACATTGGGATCATTGATATAACCATTTTGAGCCTCATCATCCATCAATATACTTTTAACCACTGCACCCAAGTCCCCCCGCACACCTAAACCATTGTCATTAAAAACAGCACTGATCCTAGCAATATACTCAGCACTGGGATTACTGCTCACTAATCTTTGAATAAGCTGCTTACTAATAAAGGGACCAACGTTTTCATGGTGAAAAATATTATCTAATGCCTGAGTTAAATCACGCTCTGCACTCTGATTAGCGGGCAGAACCACACCATTTAACAGGGTTTTACTCCCAATATCATGACGTGCTTGCACCGCTTCCATGGCATTCAGCGCATCATAGTTATCCCACCAGTACCACCAAGTGTCTTCAGTGGTGCCATTAAAATGCCAACCTGTGTACACATGAGCAAATCCCTCTATTGTCGATTGGTCATAAGTAGGAATAGTATTTCCGGTTTCGTCTAATTTAGACGAACCGTCTTGATTTAATTCAACTAGACCTATACTAAACAATTGCATCGCTTCCCTAGCATAATTTTCATCCGGCCTAATATTGCGGTCGCTATTGGGCTTCTCATTACCTAACATACTCAAATACATGCCCATCATGGGTGAAAGCGTGACGGCTTCCAACAACTCTCGATAATTTCCAAATGCATGTTTAGCTAGCAGATCGTAGTAGTTAGCAATACCGAAATACTCTTCAAAAAAATTACTATTTTCTGAAATAACAAAAATTTCACTCAATGCAAATGCGACCCGTTGCCGCAATTGGTCCTCTCCATGAAGAGCGATATACCACCAAGCTTCAACACGATGCATTCGTGTTATTTCTTCTTCAGATGAAAATGTGGATTGCAAATTAGTCAAATAATCCACTTGAGAACTCGGTGCCCTGTCCATTTGCCAATCAATCCATTGCTCTCGCCCTAAATCAACAACTTGTTCAATGGATGCTTCTGAGGGCCCAAATGACGCCTGATTTAAAAGCCGTGCCGCATCTTTCATACGCGCATCTAAATCGACAGTTGGCAGGGACGGTTCAATTATAATGGGAGTAGCGGTAGGCGAACTATTATCGGCCCCACCTCCACACGACGTAGTGACTAATAGTAATAAAACAATAATAAAGGTAATTTTATGCATAATCGAATTAGCCGTTAATTAACACTGGAAGTATAGGTTAACTTTGTGAGGTTTTAAGGCCGCAAAATGTAACCAATTACAACTTTCTCGCAACTATGGTTATATTCTACGCACTAAACTAGCAATATTGTTTGGTTTTTACCCACTCAGACAATAATTTTCATTTAGATGTTGACAGGCAAAAGTCCATACCTATAATAGCGCTCCACTTACTAGCCAAGGCTACTAAGCAGTAGCGGATTAACTCTGCTAGCTCAGTTGAAAAACAGAGCATTGGAAAACTGGTTGAATCCAGTAGTAGTAAAATTTGGTCGCTTAGCTCAGTTGAAAAAAGACAGAGCATCGCCGCTCTTTATAAAGAATGGTCGAGTGACACTGGTTCAATCCAGTAAGTAGTAAAATTTGGTCGCTTAGCTCAGTTGGGAGAGCATCGCCCTTACAAGGCGAGGGTCACTGGTTCAAGCCCAGTAGCGACCACCATATTTTAGTTTTTTAGATATGATATCTTGAAAACACATCACAGTTTACGGTCGCTTAGCTCAGTTGGGAGAGCATCGCCCTTACAAGGCGAGGGTCACTGGTTCAAGCCCAGTAGCGACCACCATATTTTAGTTTTTTAGATATGATATCTTGAAAACACATCACAGTTTACGGTCGCTTAGCTCAGTTGGGAGAGCATCGCCCTTACAAGGCGAGGGTCACTGGTTCAAGCCCAGTAGCGACCACCATTTTCTTAGAATTTTCATACAAGTTATCACATTGGTTCAAGTCCTCCTGACCAGACCACAGCAGCGACCACCATTTTCTTAGAATTTTCATACAAGTT
>TARA_R110000751_G_scaffold55346_3_pt1 | contig 126827 bp, 113 predicted proteins | sample TARA_R110000751 | Tara Oceans TARA_R110000751 (sample SAMEA4398001) | marine metagenome | biome: Polar Biome; feature: [MES] marine water layer (ENVO:01000295) within the mesopelagic zone...; material: water (ENVO:00002006), including particulate matter (ENVO:01000060) such... | reverse complement strand
TGATGGGCATCAGGCTTAAAAATGAGAACACACATAAAAACTATACAATCAGACGACTAATATCAGCATAAGTTCAATTGTTTGCTTATAATTTTTCAAAAGGCATAGTTGTATCGCTTCAGGAGCGTTTTAACGCTGATTAATACAATTTTAATTATGGACTTTTGTGGTTAAAGCAAGACGTTACATTTTTAGAGGTCAATCTGATTTTATGGACATAGTTATACGCAATATCGCAAATGAATTTGTCGTAGTTGATCCAGATAAAAAGGCTACAGTTGAACCCGTTGATCCAATGCTTTATCAGAGAATCGAAAAAAATTATGAGGGTTTTAAATCTCATGAGCTGATTTCATCTTATGAATTTAGCTGTGATTGGAATACATGGGAAATTCACCCCCATGGCGACGAAATTGTTCTCTTGTTATCAGGAGAAATAACGTTAATTCTACAGCTTAATGGCGGACAAAAATCAGTTACTTTAACGGAGTTAGGTTCTTACATAATTGTACCCAAAGGTATATGGCATACTGCGAAAACGATAGTTCCAAGTAAACTTTTATTTATTACCCCAGGTGAGGGGACCTTAAATAAAGATGTACCAGAATAAAAATATTTGTCGCCAATAACACCTAAATCACAAAACACTTGGCCGTGATCAACCGCGATTAATGAATGCATGTTGCTAGCTATGACTTTTAATTTCTAATTGTTATTCGGAATAGTATTCTTGTACACCTCAAAGTTAACCTCTTTAGGTGTGGTAAGTTTAAGCATGGCACCGGTGCTAAGTAACACTACACTTTGCCAATATAAGCTATTTATTAAGGGCTCCCAATTGTCAATTGAATAATGCTCTGCACATCGATTAATAATAAAAAACATGCTCACCAGAATACTTACTGAGGTATAAGAACGAAATACTGCACTGATCATTGTGTGTCTATCTTTTGGGGATTGATGTGGATCTAACTTTTTGCCTCGTAGTAACACATAACCTAGTCCAACAAATAACCCGTTACACAACAGCATAGAACCAACTAATACCAATATATCTGAAGAAATATTGAAATCATTAAGACTTAACATGACAAAAATACAAACAAAAAACATAGCGACAGCTGACAATAATCGAGCTGCAGAAAGATAGTTAAATACACTTCTAGGGCTAAGGTCTGCATGGCGTTTGGTTTGCACATCCAGGTTGCGCATTAACTTAAATTGTTTAATAGCTGATACTTCTAGCATCAAGAAGGGAATAGCTTGCAGCATGCCGTAGGCAAAGGGCAAAGCATCCAAATTTTTTAGTTGAATATTTCCAAGTTGCATAGCAATAACAACACTTATCAAAATGGCTAATCCAATAATCAGTAACCCCCTATTAAGTAACTTATAGAGTATTTTACCTTCAAGAGTTTTTTCATAACCTTTGGGGTATAACTTAGCGTACTTATCTGCTGGGTAATGTTTAAATATGTAATCCATACGGCTCAAAATTCTTTTTGGGTAGTGATAAGAAATCAAGCATATTTGGCTAAAAAAAGCGCTGAAAAATATTAATTCTATCCACATGTTTAAGTCCTCTTTAAATCTTTTTTGTCTAATTATTTAGGCAATATCATTTGTCATTTAATACATTGCTGAAAGTGATCCGCATTTCGGAATCTGTCACTCCGGCCGCTTTCATCTTTTCAATAAACTCTTCAAATTGGCTGGTCATCCATGCCTTAAGATCAATCTGACAGTTATCTTTTGCATCTGGGTGTACAAAAGTACCTCGGTAACCTCTACTTTGAATGACTGCATCCCTTTCTAATAACTTGTATGCCTTGGAGACCGTTTTACTGTTTACGTCCAAGTCATTAGCCAATTGCCTAATAGAAGGCAATGGATCACCAGGTTTCACTTTATCTGCAGCCACGGCTTGCTTAATTTGTGCAACTAGCTGAGAAAAAATTGGCATAGGATCATCTATATCAATGGTTATTTGCATAAAACTGATATGCTCCAGTTGTTCCGTGTGTTGTTATGGTACATGTGGTGTTTGGTTTGTGCAAACTTTATTCGATATTTATTATTTGCAAGTGTTTAAAATGACTTAGATCAAGGCTAACTTTGGAGATATATTGTCGCTATGGTGAATGGCACTAATCCACAACCTATTGAAGATATCTAATTGATTTTATATTGAGGGATTGACGGGCGACCTAGATTGATCGACATGAGTGTTATGTTTATAGACCTAGCAGTCATGGTAATTGAGTTAGGGTCATGCCGTCACTGTTCGCTCATTTGTTTAAAGTTAAACTTCTAATTGCCCCTTTGTTGTCCATTTTTCTCCTTGCCAACGCGCAATCATAATAAGCCCTCTTGCCCACTCATCTAAACCAATTGCAATCCAAATGCCCACTAGCCCCCAAGCCCAATAAATGCCTAAAAGATAGGCCGACAACACGCCTATTCCCCACATAGCAAGTATGCCCACCTTAACAGGGAAAAACACATCGCCAGCGCCTTTTAATGCGGCAATCACAATGAGATTAATGGCTCGGCCCGACTCTAAAAACAAAGACACTATCAACAAAAGTGCGATGAGTTGTTGGGTTTGGTAATCGTTACTGAAAATTGCCGCAATAGGGTGTCGCGCGATTATCATGGCTAAGGTCACACTAAAGGAGATGGCGACACCTAACATCCAGTATTTGTGTACATTTGATTTGAGCTCTGCAAAGCGCCCTTGGCCTACATAAAAGCTACTTAAAATTTGTGCGCCATTGCCTAAAGACAATGAAAATACAAACATAAACCTAGCCGCTGTTTGCACAATGGCGGCGGCAGCCAATGCCACGGTTCCAAGCTGGGCTACAAAAAACATAATGGTTATTTGCGCCATATTATAAGAAATACTTTCGCCAGCATTAGGTAAACCAATTTTTAATATTTGCTTCAATTTGATTAGTTCAGGTTTAAAAATCGCTGTAAAACTAAGTGGGATTTTATGATATTTAATGACATACCAGCACATAAGGGCGCTAATTATTTGACTAATCACAGTGGCAAAAGCCACCCCAACCACTCCTGTTTGCGGCAAATCAAAAGGTGGATATAACGCAAAATAGTTACCCACTAAATTAATCAACCCTGCTATTACTTGGATCACCATGGGGGACTTGGTGTAGCCGTAGGCTCTTAATATACTTGAAAACATAATGCTCAGTGACATGCCAATGGAAAACCCGCCTAAAATAACGGCGTACTGAATGGCAAATTTTTCTACATCAGGAGCGAGATTAAAGGTGTGTATAAAAGTTGGACTTCCAAGAAGAAAAACAAGGCCAATTAGAATAGAAAGGGCTAACGACATCAGTAGACTGTTTTGTGAATAGTGTTGCGCTTGTAGTGTCTTGTTTGCGCCTAAATGCTGACCAATCAACACTGCGCCACCAGACGACACAATGCTATAACTTAATATTAAGAAAAAGATAAAATGGCCGGTTAGCCCCACAGCTGCAACTGCCGCTTGGGAATACTGAGTGAGCATAAACACATCTATCGACATCAAGCTCATTCGCATTAACTGTTCGACGAATATTGGCCACACTAAGGTTTTAATATTCATTCTTTGAGCGATTGAGACAATTTTCGACATTGACCCCCCAGGTCAGATAAAAACGCGATTATAGCCTGTTAACCTGAAATAAATGCTGTAAAACGTAAAGTCGTAATGCTGTAGCGAAATATTTCAATCAGGTGGCACCAAGGTGACGGCTGACTATGGTTTTTGGCTAAAATTGAATATAAAAGAAAAACCAATAACTGTTATCTCAGGGACCTTTAGTTGCCGCTATACAGGACTCTGACTTGAAGTAGACTCTGGAAAAGGCTATTTGCCCCCTAAATTAAAGTGTTAAATACTGACTCAAATCCTTATTGGGCTCAATCACGCTTTGGGACACACCTTCAAACACCACTCCATCTAATTGACCTTTCATAACCAAGGTATCACCTTGTAATAACAATGCACTGCCTTCACGAATACCAATAACAGGCATCTTAGGATTTAAAATACAAAATTCTTGAATACGTTGGGCACGAGTTTCACCGTTGTGGCCGGGTGCTTGGTAGTCAGTGTAGTGTGGGTTGATTTGAAAAGGCACAAAATTTAAGGCGTCGAAACTAGGTGGTTGCACTATAGGCATGTCGTTAGTGGTGCGAATACTACGACCACAGATATTTGCGCCTGCGCTCCAGCCTACATAAGGTGTGCCTTGGTTGATCTGCTTCTTTACTGCTGCTATCAAGTCTTGTTGGTATAGTTCGTTTAGCAAATTAAAGGTGTTGCCTCCTCCCACCACTATGGCTTGGGCGTTTTCTAAAGCCTTTGATGCGTTGGAAAATTGATGGATGCCAATTACGTTATAATTGGGGAGGGCGCTTTGCACTTTTGCTGTGTAGTCGTCCCAGCTGATTGAGACACCAGCAAAGGGAATAAATACAAGTTCTTTGATTGTCAGTAAGTGTTGATTAAGCATGGGGATAGCATGCTCTAGATAATCTTCATTACCCACACGAGAGCTGCTCAACATAAGCACACTTAGATTCATTTTTAAATTATTCCGTATTACCACTAGACGCACAATTATAGACAGATAGAATAGTTTGCATAGGGGCTATTGATCTTTCATATCCCCCAAGAGCAACCCACTAATCATAATTTAGGTCACATCATGTCTGCTAACACTCTCTCGGTACTTTTTGTTTGTTTGGGTAATATTTGTCGTTCACCTAGTGCTGAAGCCGTGTTTAAGAAAAAAGCCGCAGACCAAGGGGTTATAATTGAAATTGACTCGGCTGGTACTGCGGGTTATCACAAAGGGGCGGCACCTGATAAACGTGCTCAAGCTGTGGGCGAGGAAAGAGGTTACAGTTTTAAAGGATTAAAATGTCGCAAAGTGGTTGAGCAAGACTTTGAAAAATTTGATTATGTTTTGGGTATGGATAACGAAAACGTGGCTAATCTATTGGAAATATGTCCTGAAGAGTTGCAACACAAAGTGGCGTTATTTTTAAGTTTTGGTCAATCTAAAGAACAAGAAGTACCAGACCCTTATTATGGTGGTAAAGGTGGGTTTGAATATGTGCTAGATTTAATTGAACAAGGCGCAGATGATTTTGTGCAACATCTTAAATCCACGCAACCATAAGTTATCCCTATATAGTTTAAGAATAAATGCGTTTGTGATTGAAATTTTAGGTTATTCCCTCTAAATTCTCGTCCCAGTTTGTCGGTTTGTTTTTTAATCGACTACCTTATACCCATTAAAAAGGAAAAATCGTGAGTCATTGGCAACCAGATAGTTGGCGTTCAAAGCCCATTTTGCAACAACCTACCTATGAAGATAAACAACACCTCAAACAGGTTGAAGACACCCTAGGCAGTTATCCTCCTTTAGTATTTGCTGCTGAAACTCGTGATCTCTATAAACAATTGGGCAATGTTGCAGAAGGTAATGGGTTTTTGTTGCAGGGCGGTGATTGCGCGGAATCTTTTGACGAGTTTAATGCTCCCAAAATTCGCGATACGTTCAAAGTTATATTGCAAATGGCTATTGTGTTGACCTATGCGGGTCGTTGCCCAGTTACTAAAGTTGCACGTATGGCAGGTCAATATGCTAAACCTCGTTCTGGAGATTTTGAAACCATTGATGGGGTATCGTTACCTAGCTACCGTGGCGATATTATTAACAGCTTTGAATTTACTGAAGCGTCTCGTAAACCTGATCCGCAGCGTATGATTGAAGCTTATCACCGTGGTGCGTCGACTCTAAATTTATTACGTGCCTTTGCACAAGGTGGTTTAGCTGATTTACATGAAGTTAATCGCTGGAATATGGCGTTTGTAGAAAACAATCCTTTAAAAGAACGTTACCATGATCTAGCGCTACGTATTCAAGACTCATTAGAGTTTATGAATGTCATGGGCATTAATTCAATCAACACTCCTACCTTACATGAAACTAGTTTGTATACCTCTCATGAAGCTTTGTTACTGAACTATGAACAGGCTTTGACTCGAGTGGATACACTGACAGGCAATTGGTACAACTGTTCAGCGCATATGTTATGGATTGGTGAGCGTACTCGTCAACTAGATCATGCACACTTAGAGTTTTTCCGGGGAATTCACAATCCAATTGGTGTCAAAGTCGGGCCGAGTATGCAAGAAGATGAATTAATTCAGCTGATTGACGCGCTCAACCCAAATAATGACGCAGGTCGACTGACATTGATAACCCGTATGGGGGCAGACAATCTAGAACAGAATTTACCTAAACTTTTACGTAGAGTTAAACAAGAAGGCCGTAAAGTCGTGTGGAGCTCCGATCCCATGCATGGCAATACGTTTAAGGCTTCAAGTGGTTATAAAACGCGGAATTTCGATGCTATTTTGCGTGAAATTCAGCAGTTTTTTGCAGCTCATAAAGCAGAAGGAACTCACGCTGGTGGAATTCACTTAGAAATGACAGGACAACATGTAACTGAGTGTACTGGTGGCGCATATCAAATAAGTGATGATGATTTAGCAGAAGCCTATAAAACCCAATGTGACCCAAGACTAAATGCTGATCAGGTGTTAGAAATGGCGTTTTTAGTTGCCGATCATTTGCGCCTCGCATAAATCGACTAAAAAAATGTGCTGCTTTGCAATCTGTTGGGTTGCACTGCGGCTGTTTAAAATGATATAAATGATAATTATTTGTATTTGCGCTAATTAGTCTGGTAGTTGTATGACCCTCTGGGAAATTAAAAATAAACAATCTGCTTTAATTGATAGTCTCGATCCCAATCTAGTGCCTGCAGTATTTGAACGTTTAAATGAAATGGGCTTTGCAGCAGGGCAGGCTATACAATGTTTACGTCGTAGTCCGCTGAAAGGCCCCTTAGTATTGCAGGTGGGTGATTGTGTTTATTCTTTAGAGCAAAGTATTGCCAACCGAATCACTATTAGTGTGGCTTAATACTTTGTTTGATGTATTGAGACGTCAGCTATTAGTCCTTAGTTAATTCTACTTCTGTGTCGCTTTTACGCCAATCACCCTGCACCCATTTAATTTGAAAGGCACCCAATGAAAAACATTATCTTGGTTGGCAAACCCAATTCTGGTAAGAGCTTACTGTTTAATCAGCTTACAGGTATGCGCCAAAAAGTGGCGAACTTCCCTGGGGTGACTGTTGAATTAAAAAGTGGTCAATTCGACGAATTTCGATTGATTGACTATCCAGGTACTTACTCACTTAAAAGTTTGTCAAAAGACGAAGAGTTAGCCATCGAAAAGTTACATGATGCGATGCACAATGAAGATACATCGATAATAGTGTGTAATTTAGATGCGACTCGTTTAGAACGCAGTTTAGTGTTTGGATTACAAGTCAGGGATTTAGCCTTTGAACACAATAAAGGTGTGATTTTTGCGCTGAATATGATTGACGAAGTGCAGCGGTTTGGGCATCAAATCGATACTAATAAATTAGCTGCTGACCTGGGTTGTAAGGTGTTTGCCTTATCAGCGAAAACTTTAATTGGCCTGCATGAATTTAAGTTAGGTCTAATTGACGCAGCTAAACATCCACAAGATTTTGTACCGAATAAAACCAAAGATAGTCACACACCTGTATTAGAGATTAGCCGAAAACTGTCTGCCCGATATGGCATTAAAGCCGATGTGGTCTTGAAGCAACAAAACAGAATTGATGACTTTTTGTTAAACAGTGTGTTTGGTGGCTTAATATTCTTAAGCATTATGTTTTTATTGTTTCAAAGTATATTTACTTGGGCCAGTCCATTAATGGATGGTGTTGAAATGATAATGACTGAATTGGCTAGTTTGAGTAGTCAGGTTTTGCCTGAGGGTGTAGTCAACGACTTTGTTAGTGACGCTATGTTTGGTGGTGTGGGGTCGTTTTTGGTTTTTGTACCACAGATAATGGTACTTACCTTAATCATTGGGCTACTTGAAGACAGTGGTTATTTAGCCAGAGCAGCCTTAATTTGCCATAAGCCGTTAAGTTACTTTGGGTTATCTGGAAGGAGTTTTATTCCCTATTTGTCGGGACATGCCTGTGCAATTCCCGCCATAATGGCAGCGCGCACCATTGAATCACCTCGTAAACGTCTTATCACTATGATGACTATACCATTAATGTCATGTTCCGCTCGGTTACCGGTTTATGCTTTATTAATAGCGGTACTGATTCCCGATACTCAGTATTTAGGTGGGCTGATAAACTTACAGGGTATTACCTTCTTTATTTTGTATTTTATTGGGATCGCCACAGCGTTAATGGTGAGCACTTTATTAACTAAGCTCACTGATTTAGATAAAGATAAAGCAGAAATGCCCTTTATATTAGAGCTGCCGACTTATCGATTGCCCCATTGGAAACCCCTAATTCATCGTATTTTAACCAGTGCTAAACAGTTTATTAGGCGAGCTGCGCCCGTTATTTTTATGGTGTCTGTGGTTATTTGGGTTCTAGGGTACTTTCCACAAAATGGAGATTTACAGTCTTCTTATTTGGCTGCATTAGGCCAGTGGATTGAACCAATATTTGCTCCTTTGGGGTTAGATTGGCGTTATGGTGTGGCGATATTAGTTTCATTTTTAGCTCGAGAGGTGTTTGTTGGTGCTCTTGGTACATTATTTGGAATTGAAGGTGCAGATGAGAATATAGCCGGATTAGCGGCTAATATTCAGGCAGATGGACTCACCTTAGGTGCCGGAATTGGGTTGATGTTATTTTATGTAGTGGCGCTGCAATGTGTTGCTACAGTTGCCACCATTAAAGGTGAAACGGGTAGTGGAAAAATAGCTTGGGGGTTATTTGCTGGTTACGGTTTATTAGCCTATTTTATTGCTTGGCTCGCTGTTAGCCTTATCTAGTTTACAGCAACAATTCTGATTCAATTTTGAAGAACTCATCCGCCGCATTGACTAAAGATGTGGCGGTAAGTTGTGGGACACCATAAACTTGGGTTTTACAGGCATATTTCTCTCTTACTTTTTTTAGCAATAAGTCAAAATCGCCGTCACCGGATAATAATATTATGGTATCAGCAGTCTCGGCGGCTTCTAATACGTCAATGGCAATACCTACATCCCAGTCGCCTTTAGCTGAGCCATCACTGCGCTGAATATAGGGTTTCAGTTTAATCTGAAAACCAATATGTTTAAGTGCGCTTTGAAATTTTTGTTGTTGTTCATCCCCCTTATCAATAGCGTAAGCATTCGCCATGATAATGTCGCCTTGATGATTAATGTGTTGCCAAAACCTACGATAGTTAAATTGTCGAGAATACGCTTGTCTGGTGGTGTAGTAGATGTTTTGTACGTCAACAAAAATGGCGATTTTTTCCAAAATTAGACTCTCATTATAAATAAACGCCTTAATGGTACCATTATTCAGGTGTTAGCAGCTATGAACTGGCAGTTGACCATTTAGTCAAATTAATAGTTGATTGTTTATACAAAGCCAAGTATATTGCCCCATGGTCTGTTGAATCTCTCTCAACATAAACCGCGAATGTTATGTCTTTCCTTGATCCAGTCAGCCAACATTAAAAACGTAATCTTTAGGTACCAGCTTATGGGTAATATCCTACTGAATTGCAATAACAAGCTGAATTATCGTACGACGAATTAGTGAGTATTAAACATCGTAGCAAACAATATTTGCAGATGTCTCAACAAGAAGAAACTTAAGGTTTTAGTAGTATCGTCAAAACTGTAATGAGCTTATTTTTAGTTTTGATTATTGATGTGTTCATTTTATGAAACAGAAAATAGTCATATTTAATGAGTTTAATTATGTCTTATACATATAACGGAACGCAGATTTCGGTAATGTGCCCAGTGCACAACATCTCTGTGAATAAATACAAAGTGGCGTTTGCCGACCAATGTGGCCAAAAAATGGGCACCTTCGCAAATACCTCTGAAGCAAAACAATTTGTTTCTTGGTTACTTAATATTAAGTAACCAAGACAGCTACAAGCCTCGTACTTCGAGGGGTTAGCTAAAAACAAAAAAAGATTAGGGCATCATTTTTAACAAATGATGCCCTTTTTTTTGTCACTAAAAGCTAATCTGGAAAAATATCCTAGAAACTAGAAACTAGAAACTAGAAACTAGAAGCTAGAAGCTAGAAGCTAGAAGCTAGAAGCTAGAAGCTAGGGGCTTAGAGCTTATACCCCTTGGCTTGCTAGGTAGCTCTCATAGTCACCTTTAAAATCAACTATACCATCTGGTTTCATGTCGATGATCCGCGTGGCTACAGAGGATACAAACTCTCTATCGTGGCTAACAAACAGTAGGGTGCCTTTGTAGTTCTCTAATGCTAAGTTCAAAGACTCAATAGACTCCATATCTAAGTGATTGGTGGGTTCATCCATTACCAAAATATTGGGTTTCTGCAGCATCAATTTGCCAAACAACATACGCCCTTGTTCACCACCTGAAATGACTTTGACTGATTTGGTTATGTCGCTTTGCGAAAACAACAAGCGACCCAATGTACCACGCATGATTTGCTCGTCATCCCCCTCTTGGGCCCACTGATACATCCAATCCATCAAGGTTTTATCCTCTTCAAAATCAGCCGCGTGATCCTGTGCATAATACCCAATATTGCTATTTTCAGACCATTTTACGCTGCCAGCGGTTAAGTCAGTGTCGCCCACTAAACATTTAAGTAGGGTAGTTTTACCGACGCCGTTGGGACCAATAATGGCGACTCTTTCACCTACCTCTATCATTAGATCCAAATTCTTATACAGTTCTTCGTCATAACTTTTGGCTAAACCTTCTACTTCCAAAGCTAAGCGATGGAGTTTTTTGCTTTCTTCAAAACGAATAAATGGACTTTGACGGCTAGAGGGTTTTACTTCATCCAATTGAATTTTATCTATCTGCCGAGCCCGAGAAGTGGCTTGTTTGGATTTGGATGCGTTGGCTGAGAAACGACTAACGAATGCTTTTAGCTCAGATATTTGCGCTTTTTTCTTGGCATTGTCTGACAACAAACGTTCCCGAGACTGTGTGGCGGCTGTCATATATTCATCGTAGTTACCAGGAAATAAACGAATTTCGCCGTAATCGATGTCTGCCATGTGAGTACAAACTGAATTTAAGAAATGCCTATCATGGGAAATAATAATCATGGTGCAGTTACGTTCGTTAAGCACGGTTTCCAACCAACGGATAGTATTAATATCCAAGTTGTTGGTAGGCTCATCTAGTAACATAATGTCTGGATCAGAAAATAATACTTGAGCCAATAATACTCGGAGTTTCCATCCTGGGGCAATTTCGCTCATTGGACCAAAATGTTGTTCTACTGGAATGCCCACACCAATCAGCAGTTCACCGGCTCTAGATTCAGCGGTATAACCATCCATCTCGGCAAATTCAGATTCTAAATCGGCTACTCTAATGCCGTCTTCTTCAGTCATATCGGGATTGGCATAAATAGCATCCCTTTCTTCTTTTACTTTCCAAAGCTCGCCGTGACCCATTACAACAGTATCAATAACGCTGTATTCTTCGTAAGCAAACTGGTCTTGTTTTAGTTTACCTATTCGTTCACCTGGGTCCACAGAAACGTTGCCACCAGAAGGCTCTAAGTCACCACCAATAATTTTCATAAAGGTTGACTTACCACAACCATTTGCGCCAATCAGGCCATATTTATTGCCGTTGCCGAATTTGGCTGAGACATTTTCAAATAAAGGCTTTTCGCCAAATTGGATGGTAATATTTGCAGTTGTTAGCAAGGTCGGTTCCCCAGTTTTAATTTTCGGATATCATTTGCCATAGAGCTGATTAGATAAACCAATACATATGGCGAAAAATTCGGCGCGGATTATGCCATAAAAATTGCTTTATCGCTAAGGGAGCCTAAGTTCTTTTTGATGCTTTATACTTGGTATTTAAGCAATCCCGTTTTTAATTGGGTTAAATGTCGACGCATCATGCGATGACACTGCTTAACATTCAGTACAGAGGCCCCAATATTGTCGATGTTCTGATAGGATAATCGCAAGTAGAGTTGTGTGATATGAGTAAAAGGCTCACTGACCATAGTTGGGTAATGATCCGAAATTTGTTGATTAAATGCACTGGGTCCTTGCCATGTGGCCCGTGTGGTGCCTGCTTTGTCAATGGCACTCAGTGCCTTTAAATACAAACGTTGTGTTGTGCTGACACGATTTTGTAGCCAATGAGGAAGAAAAAACAAACTCAATAACAACCCAATAGTGAATACTATTCCCAATCCAAACATAGCTAAGCGCTCTGGAGTGAGTTTACCTAAAATCGATCTAAATAAATCCCGTTGCCTTTCACTATTAAAGCCTAATACCCAGCGGCTCCAGTTATAGTCTAAGTCTGCCAAAAACAGGCGTATATTGTTGAGCCAAGCTATATTGGTGAGTTTGGCTAAGGCGAAGGGAGAGTCTGCTAAAAAACTGCCTTCTTCAAGCATGGCCTGTCTTAAACCAAATTCTATTCTATCAGGGGATACCAGAGCGGTTGGGTCAATTCGTTGCCAACCTGTTTTATCACTCCATGTTTCTACCCAAGCGTGGGCATCGTATTGGTAGATACTCAAATAGGGCAATTCACCGGTGTTTTGTACTGATTCACCGCCTTGGTAACCTGTGACTATACGTGCCGGAATACCACCTAATCGCAATGTATAGGCTAAAGCACTTGCATAATGGCTACAAAACCCTGCTTGATTATCAAATAAAAAGCGATCCACTGGATCAACCAACATCACTTCTGGCCGCAAGGTATAAATAAAAGGATTATCTATAAAATGCCTTAATAGTGCCTCTACAAACTCATGGTTATCTTGGTACTGTGAACGTAAACCACTGACCCATTCTTGAGTTCTTTGGTTACCTTTTTCAGGTACGGCTAGATTAATCTTTTTGTCAGCTAGGGTAAGGGGTTGGTGGCTTAAAGCGTCAGGGTAAGAGCGCACTGTGTACTGATACTTGCTGGCTAGGGGTTGTTGACTAAAGAGTAGGAAATCACCGCTTTGCAAAATATTTCTGCTGCTTTGAGTGGGTGCTGGTACCGCTATGTCTAATGCATATAACCAAGGTTGAAAGGTAGGTTCGGCAATGACGTCATAATTAAAATAAGCTCCACTCAACTTAGGATTAAATTGTTGTTTTGTTTTTAATTGAAGTTCGCGCATTTTCTGACGATAGCTGTGAACTTTCCATGTTTTTCCATTAAAGTCTTCCATCACTATGGCTCGCCAATAGCGTTGTTGGGCAACAGGTGGCATGTCTTCGAAGGTGGCGCGAAATGCCAATTCGCTGGATTGTGAAAGCGCAGCGATATCCCCAGGGGTAATTTGTTCTGATAATCCTGTTTGCGCACCCTTGGCCTTAGGGGTGTGCCATAATGGTGAAAGTTGAGGCAGCACCAAAAACATCACTAAGCCTATTGGCAACGCTTGTAAGCTGAGTATTGATATGGTTTTTAAATGATTTTCAATGCTGATGGAAGGGGCATGATAACAAGCCAAGCTGACCAATAATGTCAAACTCATCAAGGCGTAAAATAAGCTAAACCCCATCGACTGGTTAAAAATAAATCCGCAGCCAATCAAAAAAAACAAACTAATGACCAACTGATAGACATCTTTTTGACTGCGCATTTGCATTAATTTTAAGGCACAAGCGAGTATCAATAAATTCACCATACCAAATAACAAACCAGCACTTAATGCTGAGTAAATTAAACCGAGTATACTTAGCAGTGCTAATAAGTTTAAGGTGCGAATAGAGGGTAAGTGTTTGTAATAATAAAAGTAAATCGCGCCTCTTATGACAGCGCCACAGACAACTAATAATAATATCCAAGTGAGAACTGATGAATAAAGGCTAAAACTGACTAAGACTAAAGTGGCCGCCAATAACAACAATGCAATATTCCTAGCGGACTGCATTGGGCTTTGCCCCTTAGTTTCTAGTTTTTGTTTTTTAAACATCTTTAGTTGTAACCATTAGGGAAGTTAGCTAAGGCTTCTAAACACGCCCGTCTGTGACCATTGCCACTATTAGGCGCAATACATTGGGAGCCTAAATCTAACCCAAAGGTTTGCTGCTTACGGCTTAATTCAATGACTTGGTAACACAACTTGCTAAGATCTGTTTCTAAGGCCGTGGCGGATTCATGGTTGGGGTGAGACAAATTATGCAGCGTGTAGTCGGTGGATAGTTTAAGCCAACCTATGTGATTACCTACTGCAGAAAATTGTTTGCTTACCATGCCTCGTCCCTTAGCCAGTTGTTTCCAGGCAACATGGTTTAAAGGTTCGCCTACTTGGTAGGTTTTTAAATGAGAAAAGTCATCGTGTCCGGATTGTTCGTTGGCTATTTCAGCGCTTTTTTTAGCGCTATTTTGTTCACTCATATGCAGTTGTATCTCACAAGGTAAGGGTTTGGGAAAAACCGTAATCTGGTGACTAAAAGCCAAATGTGTCCAACACCGGTATAAACCCAATGGATAAAAGCTTGCAACTGTGACTCTAGGTAAGGTCAATTTCCCTCGCTGTAGACATTTCTGGCTTAAATTAATTGGATTGGAAAATGCATCGGCGTCAATTTGTGTATTAGTGTGGGAATGACGGGTTTTAGTGCCGTTTGTGGGGTTTTGCTTTGTGGCTTGAAACTTAAAGTGAAGTACGCCATGTGCAGTAAAACCACCATTGGTATTGGCATTCAACCAAAGAGGGATAGGTAAGTTGTCATCAACAAAAACTTCAGGGCATTTGCCAATTTGTAAATCAATTCGGGCAAAGTTGATATAACTGGCCAATAAGTTGACTAAAAAAATCGCGCATAAAAAATAACACAGCAACAACATCAAATTATTTTGATAGTTAGTACCCAGTAAAAACAACAACACACACAAAGACAAATATAACAGCCCAAATTTAGCTGGGAAAATAAAAATGTTTTTATGGTTTAGCTGATGCTGCGCTGCCGCAGGAATGCGTTTATTTAACCATTTGTTCCAGTAGCCGTTGAGTATTGTCATAGTCTTGCCTATGCTGCGATTGGATCTATGGCTTCTAACAATGTTCTACTTAAACTACCTTGTGTACTGAAGTCGCTAGAAGCACTGCGTAGTCTATGTTCAGCCACGGCCGGAAGTACCGCTTGCACATCTTCTGGAATTAAAAAATCTCTATTATTAATAAATGCCCATGCTTTAGCTGAGCTTAACAATGCCTTAGTTGCCCGCGGTGATAATGGGTTGGCAAATTGGTTGCTTTCGCGACTAAAGGTGACCAAACGCAAAATATAATTCAGTAATTCATCAGATGCATGAACCAGACTGGCTTTCTCTTGTAATTCTATAAATTCAGCTATGTCCATTACCGTTTCTACAACATGTTGAACACTGCCCACTTGTGTTTTTAACATGCTTTTTTCTGCTTCTTTATCGGGGTATCCCAACTGAATACGCATTAAAAATCGGTCCAATTGCGACTCAGGGAGTGGGTAGGTACCTGATTGATGTGATGGGTTTTGGGTGCCTATTACAAAAAACGGTGAAGGCAGGGCGCGCGTTTCGCCATCTAGACTGACTTGCCTTTCTTCCATAGCTTCAAGCAGTGCACTTTGGGTCTTAGGGCTGGCGCGATTAATCTCATCAGCCAGCACAAGTTGATTAAAAATAGGCCCTGGGTGGAAACGAAAGCTTTGTTCGTTATTGTCAAAAATATTGATGCCTAACATGTCTGCGGGTAATAAATCTGATGTGAACTGAATACGAGAATATTCTAACCCCAGTACTTTTGCCAAGGTATGTGACAAAGTCGTTTTGCCCATTCCGGGTAAGTCTTCAATTAACAAATGGCCGTTTGCCAACAAACAGGTTAGTGCTAATTTAACCTGTGATTGTTTGCCTATTAGCACCTCACAAGATTGTTCTATGGCCTTGGCCAATTTGTTATGCAGCATAGAGTAATAGTATCCGAAGAATTGATAACGTTGGGCGAATCAATATTTTAGCGCAAATTAGCGTGATTTTTGGTGGTTTAGCTAATACTTGCGTATGAAATGGAATTAATCGATGATTTGATTGTGGCAATAAGTATAATCTAGTCACATGTGTACCGTTTAAAATAATAAATTTCATGAAAAGTATTCAAATAGAAGACGATCTTTACCACTTTATTGCCTCACAAACTCAAGATATCGGTGAAAGTGCCTCGGATATCTTACGCCGACTCGTGATGCCTGAATCGCTACTTAACAACAGCAACGAAAGTAATGCAGATGCGGTTACCCCTATTAATGCGGTTCCAATTGCAGTGGGGGAACTGCAAAGTACTGAGCAAGATTGTGAGTCGTCTGCAGTGTTTAGTGAACTTGAAGGTCAACAGTTGCAAGCTATCCCTAAAATTGTCGAAAGGTGGTTGCTGGTGTTATCGATTATTCACAAACACAATACTCAGCAATTTGCCAAAGTGTTAGGCATGAGTGGACGCAATAGAACTTATTTCGCAACAGATAAGGACACTTTGTTGGGGACTGGCAGCAGTACTAACCCTAAAAATGTACCTGGATCCGATTATTGGGTGATCACCAATAACAACACTGTTAAGAAAATTAATATGCTTAAAGAAGTCGCTGAGCAAGTTGGCTTTAACTCAACCGAAATAGAACAACTGATTACAATATTTGCCCCTGAACATATTTAACAAAATATAAGGATCTTTATGGCTCTTCATCCAGAAGCAGGAAAACCCGCAAGTAAGGAACAGTTGGTCAACGTAGCTAAATTGACTAGCGCCTATTACACCAATCAACCCACAAAAGGGGATAGTACTCAAGCTGTGTCTTTTGGCACGTCTGGGCATCGAGGTAGTGCATTGTTAAATACCTTTAACGATAACCATATAGCTGCAATCAGTCAGGCTTTAGCTGAGTTTAGACAAGAACAAGGTATCACCGGACCTTTGTATATGGGCATGGATACTCATGCCTTATCTGAAGCTGCGTTTTCAACGGCTGTTGAAGTTTTGGCTGCCAATGGTGTGTCATTAGTGGTACAAGAAAATCGTGGTTATACACCAACTCCAGTCATATCCCATGCGATTTTGCAGCACAATGTGGATTCGCCAAAAGATCAAGCAGATGGGGTGGTGATCACACCTTCACATAATCCTCCGGAAGACGGTGGTTTTAAATACAACCCTCCTCATGGTGGACCAGCAGACAGTGACGTGACTAATCTTATTCAGCAGCGCGCCAATGACATTATCAGTAATGATATGGCTGACGTAAAACGCATGAGTTTAGTGGCCGCCTATGATTCTGCTTTTGTAACAGAAATTGATTTTGCGGAAGACTATATTGCTCAGCTTGATCAAGTGATTGATATGCAAGCGATTGCCAAAGCTGGTTTGGTCTTAGGCACTGACCCACTAGGTGGTGCAGGCTTAGCTTATTGGGACAGAATTGCTGAGCGTTATGGATTAAACATTGAAGTAGTGAATCGTAATGTTGATCAACAATTTGGTTTTATGCGCCGTGATAAAGACGGAAAAATCCGTATGGATTGTTCGTCACCATACGCCATGGCAGGCTTGATAGACTTAAAGGATAAGTTTGATGTGGCATTCGGTAATGATCCTGATTTTGACCGACATGGCATAGTGACCCCTAAAGGCGGCTTAATGAATCCTAATCATTATTTAGCCGTAGCTATTCAATACTTGTATCAACATCGAACAGACTGGCCACAGAATATTAAAGTGGGTAAAACATTGGTCTCTAGTAGTATGATTGACCGCGTAGTGAAAAGTCTAGGTCGTGAATTGGCAGAAATGCCGGTAGGCTTCAAATGGTTTGTACAAGGACTTTTGAACAGTGAAATTGGTTTTGCTGGTGAAGAAAGTGCAGGAGGCATATTTTTGCGTCGTAACGGCAAACCTTGGGCAACCGACAAAGATGGGATCATCCTATGTTTACTGGCTGCAGAAATTATAGCTGTAACTGGGAAAGATCCTAGCGAGCATTATCAAGCACTAACTGAACAGTTTTCTTCACCTGTTTATACCCGCATTGATGTGGCAGCCAATCACGCTCAAAAGCAAGTATTAAGTAAAATGGATAAAAGTGTTATTCAATCTACTCAGCTCGCTGGTGAAACCATTACCAATATTCAAACCCATGCTCCAGGTAACAATGCTGCCATTGGTGGAGTGAAAGTGAGTACCGAAAATGGATGGTTTGCAGCTCGTCCATCAGGAACTGAAGAAATCTACAAAATATATGCTGAAAGCTTTAATGGCGCTGATCATCTTGATTTATTAGTAAAAGAAGCCCAAGCGCTGGTGGAACAAGTATTTAAAACCGCAAATGTTTAATTAACTAAGTTGTAGTGTTAATGAACTGTAAAAAACATACGTATTTTTATGTGAATACGTATGTTTATGTGTTTATTTAACATTTATTTAACAAACTCTCGCAAAAAATCCTGCTAAAACTACCTTATAAATTTTATCTGTAATTTTATTACGTCATTTAAATTCCGATTTTGTAGATATACATCAGCGTAAGTGGTCTGTAATAAAGCAAATTTGAGGTGTGATATGAGTGCGAAAAAGTCGGTTTCTAAAACGTCTTCCTTACCAAAAACAGCCATTAAAGATGCAATTGTAAGACATTTACATTGTTCTTTAGGCACCGATGAGAATAAAGCAAATAACCATGCGTGGTGGAAAGCGACGTGTGCATCCGTTCAGGAACATGTTTTAGAACAACTCCGTAAAACTCAGAAATCCCACTACTTAAATGACACTAGAGCAGTCCATTATTTTTCAGCCGAATTTTTAATGGGGCGATTGATGTCTAATAACCTACATAATTTAGGTTTATTCGAACAAACAGATCAAGCCCTAAAAGAACTGGGTGTTAACCTTAGCGATATTATGGAAGAAGAACCCGATATGGCATTGGGTAACGGTGGATTGGGACGTTTAGCAGCGTGTTTTATCGACTCGCTAGCAACGCTTGATTTACCCGCTGTAGGTTATGGATTGCATTATGAACATGGTTTGTTCCGTCAAGAAATCAAAAATGGAAAACAAATAGAACGTCCAGATAGCTGGCGTGATTATGGTAATCCATGGGAAATATGTCGCCCAGAGTCAATTCAAGAAATTCCTTTGTATGGCTATGTTGAAACCAAATATGGTGAGAATGGCGGAATTAAGAAAGAATGGCATCCAGGTTTAATTGTTAAAGGTTTACCTTGGGATATTCCAGTAGTCGGTTATGGCGGTAAAACTGTGAATGTGTTGCGTTTATGGCAAAGCCAAGCGTCTGACTACTTTAACTGGGATGTTTTTAATGCCGGTGGATATGTGGATGCCCAAAAAGAAAATGTTCAAGCTGAAACTATTTCCAAAGTGTTGTACCCCAATGATGAAACTGAAGCCGGTAAAGAGTTGCGATTAATTCAACAGTATTTCTTCAGTGCCTGTTCTCTCAAAGATATTATCCGACGTTACAAAAGAGCCCATGGAAATGATTGGAGTCGTTTTTCGAATCAAGTGGTGATTCAACTCAATGACACTCATCCGGCTATTGCCATACCTGAATTAATGCGAATTCTATTAGACAGAGCCGAGCTTGATTGGGATAACGCATGGGATATATGCAGTAAAAGCTTTGCCTATACCAATCATACTTTATTACCAGAAGCCCTTGAAAAATGGCCTGCACGTATGTTTGAAAAGATTCTGCCAAGGCACCTGGAAATCATCTACGAAATCAATCACCGCTTCATGAGCGAAGTAGAGAAAGTATGGCCAGGTAACAATGTCATTAAACAGAAGTTGTCGATTATAGAAGAAGGCAACGAAAAGATGATACGTATGGGGAATTTGTCGGTCATTGGCTCTTTCAAAGTCAACGGTGTCGCTGAAATCCATTCCGCCTTAGTAAAGAAAAACTTGTTCCCCGAATTTCACAAAATGTGGCCAGAAAAGTTAACCAATGTGACCAATGGCATTACACCACGTCGTTGGTTAAAGGCATGTAATCCTAAGTTATCTGCGTTAATTGATGAAAAGGTGGGTGACGACTGGCCATTACATTTAGAAAAGTTAGAACAGCTGAGCCAGTTTGCTGACAATGCTAAGTTTCAAAAACAATTCATGAAAATTAAACATGAAAACAAAGTAGCACTGGCAAAAGAGGTGATGGCACTGACGGGAATAGACATTAATCCTAAAGCTATCTTTGATGTTCAAATTAAACGACTGCATGAGTATAAACGTCAACACCTTAACCTGTTGCATATCATGGCTTTATATCGCCGCTTATTGGAAGATCCCAGTTACGATATGCAACCAAGGGTGTTTTTATTCGGAGCAAAAGCAGCGCCTGGTTATAAGTTAGCCAAAGACATTATTTATGCAATCAACCAAGTAGCTGAAAAAGTGAATAATGATAAGCGAGTAAATGGCAAAATTAAGGTAGTGTTTTTACCGAATTATCGTGTCAGTTTGGCTGAAAAAATGATCCCAGCTGCGGATATTTCTGAACAAATTTCTACCGCTGGTTTAGAAGCTTCAGGTACAGGTAATATGAAATTATCCCTAAACGGAGCCTTAACAGTAGGTACATTAGACGGCGCAAATATCGAGATTGCCGAAGAAGTGGGTGACGAAAATATTTTCATATTTGGGCTAAACGTCGAAGAAGTTCAAGAGCTGGATCGAGTTGGCTACACCCCTTACAACTATTATTATAATAATAAAGAAATCAAAGCCGTTTTAGATTGGCTTGAAACAGATTATTTTACACCGGGTAAACCTGGTGCCTTAGCTTCAATTAAGCATAGTTTGTTGGAGGGCGGAGATCCTTATAAAGTCTTGGCTGACTTTGAATCTTATTCTGAAGCACAAAAAAGAGCGGATAAGGCATACTGTGATAAAGCTGCTTGGGCAAAAATGGCAATCTTGAATACAGCCCGCATGGGCAAGTTTACTTCTGACCGCTCCATAAAAGATTATGTGGAAAATATTTGGCGATTGCAGCCATGTGCAGTAGATTAAATTATGACCATATAACTGAATATTTATACTAGCGTCTAATCTCGAGGTTTGACTGCTTAAGTGAATATTTTGTATAAGTAGAGCTCAAACAAAAGTTTGAGCTTTTTTATTTTTAAATATGTGTAATAATTTACTCAAGATTTTTGGATTTATTCCGATAATATATTATTAACGTTAAAAAGGATTTTAACTGGAGCCTAAATACATCTAATCCTGTATCACTAGTAAGGCAATATTTTTTAATGCAACATGAGTCATTAATTACCATCCCCAATAGGTATGTCTTTTTGGGGGAAATAGAGCAGCTTCTTAAAGTAGATACAGAGCAATCTATATTACTCATTGATATTGTGCGTTTTTCTGATGTCAGTAGTAGTTTTGGTTATGAATATGGCGACAAAGTATTATTAGAAATTGCCAATCGTATTGCATTTTTATTTAACGATAACGCCATTTTTGGTCGAATTGGTGGTGATGTATTTGGTTTGATTTTGTCTGGTGCTCACCAACAGAATCAATTATATGATTTTTACACTCATTTAGTTCAACATTTCAAAATTCCTATTCAATGTGATGATCATGCTTTTATTGCGGACTTCAATGTGGGGTCGGCAACCAATCCGAAGAATAATATTGATATCAATCACTTCTTTTCCTTAGCCGAAACGGCGTTAAAGCAAGCAAAAGATAATAAATTTGATAATTTTCAGTATGCGCAAAATTTAACTAATAACACCTCTGGCAGAGCCCTGGCCCTAAAAGCTGATATCACCCGAGCGTTAGATCAAAATGAGTTAGAAATATACTTTCAACCTAAAATTGAACTAAATACCTTAAGTATCATTGGTGCAGAGTGTTTGTTGCGTTGGAATCATCCGTTAGACGGTTTGATTTTTCCAGGGGCACTGATTGAAGCTGCTGAATCATATAATATGATGAATGAATTGGGTTATTGGGTATTAGAGCAAGCGTTCATCAGTGCTGAATTCCTCAATAGTTTGGGGTTACGCTTAAAAATTGCGGTAAATATGTCGCCATCACAATTATATGATTTGAAGTTTGCTAACAACCTCAGAAAAATGGCGAACAAACATCAGGTGGAGTTATCCCAGTTTGAATTAGAATTGACAGAAGATGTTGCTTTATCAAATTCAATTTTAGTGAAAAAACAACTGTCTCAAATTCGTTCACTGGGCGCGTCAATTGCCATCGATGATTTTGGTAAGGGTTATTCTAACTTGGCCTATCTACGTGATATTGAGATTGACAGCATTAAAATTGATAAGTCGTTTATTATGCAGATTGATGAAAGTCCTGTTAATCGAGCCATAGTTGAAGCAAGTAAGTTGATTGCTGAAGCCGCTAATTGTGAATTGATTGCTGAGGGTATCGAAAGTATTCAACACCTACATATTCTCCGTGAAATTGGGGTTTTATCTGGCCAAGGTTTTTTGTTTTCCAAAGCGATCCCTATCAATGAGTTTGTTGATCTGGCCAGCAAGGACTTGGCAGTGGGCACATCCTTTGTACGCCAACATCACCGAGCTTAACTTTGTTGATAGCGGCTATATTCTCAGTGTAAAAGTAGAGAGTTAAGCTGCGGATTAGCGTAATATTACGCCTTTAGAAATCAATTCTGAGGTCATTACTCACTCATTATGCAAAATACAGCCACAGCGTCCATTCAAAATACTATTCAAACGTTAAAACAGCAGGGTAATTTTCTTGCGTTATCACGCACGCAAGCTCCACTCTTTAAGGATTCTTTTCAGTTTTTTATCGATGCTCATACGCGAGTCAATGTATTGGCCGAAGGCATCATAAGCTTCGAAACTATTGCTGTTAGTGATAAAGATATCGTGATTTCGTGCGCAGTACACGGAAACGAAACTGCGCCAATAGAAATTTGCGACGACTTAGTCAAAAAGATTTTAACGGGTAAAATAGTACTTAAACAGCGAGTATTATTTTTATTTGGTAATTTGCCCGCCATGGATATTGCCGAACGTTTTGTTGAAGAAAATATGAATCGTTTGTTTAGTGGCGAACATCAAAATTTAGCTGCTGGACAAAAGATGAATGACGAAAGACGCCGCGCAAAACAATTAGAGGACGTGGTTAAAAACTTTTACCTAGGAGTGGATGCAGAGCAGGGCAGGACACGTTTTCATTATGATTTACATACCGCCATTCGCGCCTCTAAAAATGACAAATTTGCTGTTTACCCTTTTCAAAATGGCAAAGCCTGGGACAAACATCAATTACAAATTTTGTTAGCTTGTGGTGTGAATACCATTTTATTGTCTGGCAGTCCCACTACTACTTTTAGTTACTACTCAGCTAACGAATTTAATGCCAATGCCTTTACAGTTGAATTGGGTAAAGTCATGGCATTTGGTCAAAATGATATGGGTAACTTTAGTGGCGTAGTTGAAACCTTAACTGCGTTGATATGTGGCGATGATTTAAAGCTTAAACCTTATCGTGCTGATGACTTTTTGATTTATGAGGTCAATCAAGTCATCAATAAACAACAGGCTGATTTTGCATTGAATTTTGCACTAGATGCACCTAACTTCAGTGATTTTCCGAAAAATCATTTATTAGCCTCTGAAAGTGGTTGTGAATATCGCGCTCAGTTCGAAGGAGAAGCAATAGTCTTTCCTAACGCTAATGTTGAAATTGGCCAAAGAGCCTTGTTAACTGTTATACCGACTGAAATTTAAGGCGCCTTATGTCTACTTTTGTATTACATCCTCAATTAGAAAAAGACAGTGAATTGGTGACAGAGTTACCGCTTTGTAGCGTAAGGTTGATAAAGGATGCCAACTATCCATGGCTAATTTTGGTGCCACATGTTGCTGATATCAAAGACGTGATTGATTTGAGCGAGGATCAGCAACAAAAGTTATGGCAAGAATCGGCATTAGTCAGTCGCGCACTTAAACATTTGTTTACACCTGATAAGTTGAATATTGCAGCGCTGGGTAATATGGTGCCTCAGTTACATTTACACCATATTGTGCGTTACCAAGATGACGTTAGTTGGCCTAACCCCATTTGGGGGCAGGTGCCGTTTAAGGCTTATTCTAATGTTCAGTTGGCCGAACAAGTTAACTTAATTAAAACTGAAATTGAAACAAGGAAAGACAGATGATAGTAACCACAACGAATCAATTAGAAGGTAAAAAAATTGAACAATATTTAGGTATTGTTGTAGGTGAAGCTGTAATGGGCGCTAATTTGTTTAAAGATATTTTTGCTTCCATACGTGACATTGTCGGTGGGCGTTCAGGCGCTTACGAAGATGAACTCACAAAAGCTCGAAAAATTGGCTTTCAAGAATTAGAACATGAAGCCCGCTCTATTGGTGCCAATGCCATTATTGGTGTTGATATTGATTATGAGGTGGTAGGTAAGGGCGGTAGCATGTTGATGGTGAGTATTAGTGGGACTGCTATACGATATGTTGATCTTTAGGCTGAGAATGCTGTTGTGTTGTTTAATTGGCAGGAGCTGTGCGTCTAAGCAATACAGTTTCACGGGACTAATAAACATCAAAAATAATTGGCGAACCTAGATGGGTGTGTGGGCAAAAGACATGAGCCTCGGCTTCATCGATTTTAATCTTAGGTGGCTTCACCGTTGAATTTCAGCCTTGCACATCAGATCACCCCGCAAATATAGAATTCTATGCAGTAATCAATATCATTGAGTTTCATAGCTCTGAAGGTTGCCATTAATCAGTGTGATTTTTTACTATTTTAGTCGAATTGTGTCTACAAACTGTCGGAATTTTTTACAAAAAAATATTGGCTAAAAAATAAATCTATATAAAACAGAATGTTATAAAACGGCATTAAAGGTGCTTGTTTTTTGAACGATTTTTGGTTTTTAATATAGAGGAAATAATTATGATTCGAATTTCATCCATTTTGATCACTATCTTATGCCTATTGTTGGGCAGCTATTCATTAAAAAGCCAGGCAACCTTAATAGGCGGTGTTGATTTTCCACAAGGAGAGGTTTCATTTGCTGATAGCGTTCACTCTTTTACCCCCAATATTTCTGGCGGTGAACCAGGTGATATATTTTTGGGTGCGGATAATGCGTTAGGTATACCGGATTTCGCTGGGGAGTCCTGCTTAACACAAGCCGATTGCACCTTTGTTTCATTAGGTAGTGGAGGGTCTATTGTTTTGCAGTTTGTTGATAACTTACTAACAGGGAGTGACTCTTCAGCACTCGATCTTTGGATTTTTGAAATTGGTGGAGATATTGAAGATACTTTTGTTGATATTAGTGTCGATGCTGTGAATTGGCTGTCTGTAGGCGCAGTGGGTGGTTCTACTTCAGGGATCGATATAGATTCATTCGGATTTGATTCGAGTTTCGTTTTCTCTTATGTCAGGTTAACAGATGATAGCAGTAAGGATGCTCAATCCGGTACTACTGTTGGTGCTGATATTGATGCTGTTGGCGCAATAACCACAGTTAGAGCCGTAGATGTACCTTCTCCTTCTGTTACCGGCCTATTAATTGTGACAGTTCTTTTGTTATTAGGAATGCGCAAACGAATTTAATCTTTGTCCTCAAAACAAACATATATTACTGGCCTTAGTAATATTGTTGTGCAATATCAATAACATCTTGATATTCATATAGTTTGAGGCCTTTGCGTTTAAAGTCTTTGAGTTCATGTTCAGAGGGAAACGAAAAGTAGTTTCCCTCTGAATGTGCATTATAACTTTTACATTTACCTGTTATTTCTATGCTAATTATGGCATTCACTATATCCTTTACCCCCTTATTGTAGAGCGACAAAGTGTTGTATAGATATGACCGCTGATAATCCAAAGCTTGTTTACTTATGCTGATGATTTCGCCGCTGTCTATGCCACTATCATTAATATAATGTAGGGTCGAGCCGTATTCTGTATCGTTTTGTTGCATGGCTCGAAAGGTTGCCATTACGCCACGGTAATTGGGCAGTTTGCCAGAGTGTAAATTTATTACGCCAAATTTTGGAATGCTAATAACGGCTGATTGCAAGATCAGTCCAAAGCGAATTGAAACGATAAGGTCAGGCGAAAAGGTTTTTACCCTTTTAATTCCCGCCATGCAGTTGATTGAGTGTATTTCTGATACCTCTATTCCGAGCTTTTTGAATCCAACAAAACTTTGAAATTTGGGGGACTTTAATGGCGGATTTTTTTGTAGGGCAGGGAAAAGTATTTGGTTAAATAAGTCTTGTTCAAAAAAGGCTAAATCTAATAAAGGTTGAGGTTTGCTTTTGTTATTTTTGCCCACAGATGATGACAGTAATATTTGAAATTCATGTGTCCCTGAAATGGTTTGAAATAGCGTGTTCAAGGCTAAATTGCTAGCAATATCTTTGTTGGCTAAAAGCAAAATTTTCATGGAAAACTAACTCTAATTATTTAGGAAAGTATCACTCATCTTTGTCTTCAAAACGGTCATATGATGCATTGTTATCTTTGTTGGGCTTAGGTAATTTTTGATTAGCACTTTGTTTTAGCAATAATATATTGCCAATAATCAGACCTAAGACTAAAACGATAATGGCCACTACTATCCAAATGTTCATGTTGATCCTTTGTTCAAAACAAAGCGCTGATAAATTTCAGGCATGTTAACCACAATACTCTCTAATCCTAAAATATTCGAGTTTCTCAGATTATTTAGTAAGCCTTGTTCATTTAATTGCTCAAGCATTTTGTCAGCGCTGGCGCGAAAGCTAAGATGCCAAGGCTCCCGAGCAATGCCACCAGTATATTCTGCATAGGGTCTGCTAAAGCCAAAGTGTATGGCGTGTTCGTTCAACCAGTTGTTAAGCTGGCTACAAGGACCTTGATCGTATTCACTGCAAACCAACTGAAAGTTATGCTGGCTTTGTTCTACTGAATTTTTGTCATACACGTCTAAGTCAGTGCCCCAATGGTGGCGACTGGCACCGGGTAATGCCGACCAAGTGAGGATCGCCAGTAGCTTTTCTTGCTCGGATAGGGTGGTGGCATCTAAGGGCGTTTCATTTGCGTCTAGTAACCTTGCTTTACCAGACCATTTGTTGTTCCAAATTTGTAATTGCCGGTCAAATCCTCGATAACTGCTGACAATTTGCAGATCTACCTTATCTTGAGCGGCTGCCTTTTGCATACGCTGAAATGCATCACATACCTCAGGTAAGAGTCGAAAACCGTTTTGGCATTCGACTAATGGGCTTTCATCTTTCCCTAAGATATGTGCTTGGGTGATCACGCTAGCAGCCGTTGTAAGATATCTTGGTAAATATCAGCCAGTGTATCGAGATCGTCCATTTTTACACATTCATCAATTTTGTGGATGGTGGCATTCACAGGACCAAGCTCAATTACTTGGGCTCCAGTTGGCGCGATAAAACGCCCGTCAGAGGTGCCACCGGCTGTAGACAATATGGTTTCTCGACCGGTGCAATGTTTGATGGCTTGTTGTGTGGCTTCTACTAGTTTGCCTGAATCAGTTAAAAAAGGTTGGCCATTAAAGGTCCACTCAATATCGTAATCTAGCTTATGAGCATCTAACACTTGAAGGGTTCTGGCAATTAACTGTTGATCAGTGACTTCGGTAGAAAATCTAAAGTTAAAGCAGACTTTTAATTCGCCAGGTATCACATTGCCAGCACCTGTGCCTCCATTAATATTGGATATTTGAAAACTAGTGGCCGGAAAAAATGCGTTGCCTTTGTCCCATTGAGTATTCGCTAGTTCTGCTAATGCAAGTGTTGATTCGTGAATGGGGTTTCTGGCTAAGTGCGGGTAGGCGACATGACCCTGAATACCTTTGACAAGTAAGTCGCCAGTTAGTGAACCTCTGCGGCCATTTTTGACTATATCACCCACTAAGTCAGTACTAGAGGGTTCACCCACTAGGCACCAAGTGATTTTTTCGTTACGGGCTACTAGGGTATCAATCACCTTAGTGGTGCCATTAATAAAGGGTCCTTCTTCATCACTAGTGATTAGAAAAGCAATGGAGCCTTTATGTTGCGGGTTGGCTTTTATAAAATTTTCTGTGGCCACTAACATGGCAGCCAAACTGCCTTTCATGTCTGCGGCACCACGACCATGAATATAGCCGTCTTTTTCTGTGGCTTCAAAAGGTGGCGTTTGCCAGTTTTGTTCTGGGCCAGAAGGTACTACGTCTGTGTGTCCGGCAAAACAAAATACTGGCCCCTCAGTACCTTTGCGTGCCCAGATGTTTTTAGTGTCAGCAAAGGTGAGGTCTTCTATTTCAAAACCTAAAGGTGTCAGGATGTCGGCCATCAAGTCCTGACAACCTGCGTCTTCAGGGGTAACAGATTTTCGGTTGATCAGCTCTTTAGTGAGGTCAAGGGTGCGGCTCATGAGAATACCTCAGCGTATTGGTCGGCTTTAAACCCGATAAAATAGTGGTCGTTATGGATAAGTATGGGGCGTTTTATCATGGCTGGAAATTCAAGCATCAGTGCCAAAGCCGCTGTTTTATCCACACCTTGTTTTTGCTCTTCACTTAATTGTCGAAAAGTAGTGCCACGTTTATTGAGCATTAATTCCCAGCCCAAGGCTTGCTCTGCCTGATTTAACCAGTTTGAATCGAGACCATCTTGTCGGTAATCATGGAAGTTAAAATCAATATTATTTTCAGTTAACCAAGCGCGTGCTTTTTTGATGGTATCGCAGTTTTTAATGCCGTAAAGAGTGGTGGTCATGGCGTCCTATTTATACATTTGAAATTGAATCCGGTAACTATAGCGATAAAGAGATAGGCAGGTAAAGCAAACAACTGATGCTTTTAGTTCAGTGTTATTCCTAAATTATATGTAAACCGTTAGCATTTTATCTTCCACTGCAATGACCTGAAAATAGTGTCCTTGCAGGCCTTTTATTTTATCGCTGTTGAGTAGGGTAACGGGGCATAAAATACTGGGAAGTGTTTTTTTCATCTTAACCAAATTAAACTCTGCGAGAATTTGCCCTTGTTGAAATTGCTCTCCTTGTTTAACAACTCTCTTAAAGCCTTCCCCCATCATAAGGTGGGAATCAATGCCTAACTGGATTTGTAGTTGTAGGCCATTTTTGGCCTTTAACCTTAATTGATTAGCCATTTCAGGAAAATGAAGCATGGAGCCAGCAAATGGGGCGAGTACTTGGTAGCCAGAAGGGACGATGGCAATGCCTTCACCAAACATGCGTGCCGTAAAAAGTGCATGAGGCACGTCATCCAAAGGCACTATTTTACCAGATAGCGGACTTAACATGTCTATGGCTTTGTTATGTGTAGGTAGCGAGTTGGCGGCTACTAGGCGATTAAATAAGCCCATTTTAGTTGTATTCAATTAAGTGACCTGAAAGTATGGATTTGCATAATTGGTTATTCTAAGTATGGCCTAATATTTAGCACCATTTCTGTTTGGGATAGCAAAACAGTCTGCTTTAATGATGTCAAGCTTAGGTTATCCACCGTTCCTGTGGATAACTCTGTTCAGTTCTGTTTATATGTTGCTTAAGGTGCTGATATATATAGATAAAAAAGGTGTGGTTGTAAAACGTTCGATAGCCAAATGCTTGCTTGAAATTACATCATTTGTGCCGAATTTATGGTGATTAAAGCAGTGAAGTGAATAATGTTATGCAATATTTCCCAAAGTAGTGAGTTATCTCGCTCTGATTTAGGTGAATCTTGTGTACAAGTTGTTAAACTCTGCCGCTGCGTTTTTACTCGCCGCTAAGGCACATGAGTCTTTTTAAAGACAATATAGTGGTAAAATCGGCACACTGTACTGTGAAAGTACATTTAATTATCATGACAGTTATAGAAGGATGAATATGCAGGTTTTGGACGTTTATGCTGGGAAAAATGCCCTTGCACGTATTAAACAAGAGGGTTTTAGTGCAGATTTATTTGATTATATGTTAGGGGCATCTGGAGGACCAAAGTGGTTTGTATTAGCGGGATTGGATCGCTATATTTTCCCAGAATTTTTTGCAGGGCGCTGTAAACCACTTAATATTATTGGTTCATCTGCCGGTGCATTTCGTTTTGCCTGTTTTGCTCAAAAAGATCCCTTGTCCGCCATTAATCGTTTAGCTGATCGTTATTCTCATACTGTTTATTCTGATAAACCCACAGCAAAAGAAATTACTGAAAAAGGTACAGCGCTGCTGGACTATGTATTAGGTGAAAATGGAGCTACGGAGATAATTAACAACTCTATAGTGAAAGCGCACTTTATCGTGGCAAAGTGTAAGGGGTTAACACAATTTGAAGCCAAACCAATACAAATGACAGGTCTTATCGCCAGCGCGAGTGCTAATGTAATAAAACGTAAATGGTTAGAAAAGTTTTATCAGCGCTATTTATTTTCGTCACCTAACTCAGATTTGGTGCTTTATGATCCCAATAAAATGCCTTCTTATTCAGTGACTCTCTCAACAGAAAACTTACCTCAAGCTTTAATGGCTTCGGGATCGATTCCCATTGTGATTGAAGGGGTGAGAGACATAATCGGCGCGCCAAAAGGTATGTATAGAGACGGAGGTATAATTGATTATCATTTTGACTTAACCTTTGGGCCGCAAAAAGGGTTAGTGCTTTATCCTCACTTTTATTCAAAGCCTGTACCTGGATGGTTTGATAAGTCCCTTAAAAAGCGCCTGCCTCATGCAGGTAGTTACGATGACGTGGTGATGCTGGTCCCCTCTGATGAATTTGTTGCGAGTTTACCTTTTGGTAAAATACCTGATAGAAAAGATTTTGAGACTATGCCAGCTGCACAACGGATTAAATATTGGCAAAGCGTTATTTCACAAAGTGACCAGCTTGGACAAGCGTTCAAGGATATGTATGATAATCAAACAATTATCGACAAAATAAAGCCAATTGAGTTCGTTTAATACAGAGGGCCATAGTTAACGAGTTGGCCCTAACATAAACGTAAAGTGTGATGAGACTGATTATGCATCCACACAAATTCGGCTTCTGCCAGCTTTTTTTGCTTTATATAATGCTGCATCGGCTGAGGATATAAATTCACTGAGCTTTTCGTGACGAGTGGAGCTGGCTAAACCTGCACTAAAACTACTTTGAAAGAAGGTGTCAGCAACGGTGAAATTTATCTGCAAAAAGGCGCTTAAAATGTGGTTCATTTTAGTTTCGATAATGCTTGGGTTTGTATCACTAAACACCACCATAAACTCTTCGCCGCCATAGCGACCTACATAATCTGTGTCTCGAACTGATTGCAGCAACAATTGTCCTAACGCAATCAGTACCTTATCTCCGGCTATATGACCATATTTGTCATTGACTTGTTTAAAATGATCTAAATCAATCATCACCACAACAGTAGGATTTTGTTGCCGCGAAGACAGCCTCAGTGCGTGTGCCGCGGCATCCATAATTTGACCATGATTGAGGACACCCGTTAGGCTATCTCTAGAGGCAAGGTAGCGGATTTCCTGACCTCGTTGAATACGACTATCCACTTGCTGTACTATTAAATTAGGTGGCGTATTTTTGGGAATGACATCGTCGGCGCCGCATTCTAAGACCGCAAGTTTGGTATTAATATCTTCATCTGCAGTAAGAAAAATAATAGGTACATAGTCATATTTTGATTGCTGACGGAGTATACGCGCAATTTCTAAGCCACTGATATTAGGCATGTGCATGTCTAACAAAAACACATCAGGATGAAAGGATTCCAGTTCAGCCATTATCATCTCAGGTTGATTTATTGCCAGCACTTCTACATGTTCATCTTCAAGTAATGTTTTATAAAAAATGCCTACAGAAGCTTGGTCATCTAATAATAGAATTCTGTAGGGTCTGATCAAATCAAGTTTGAAGTTTTTGCGAATTTTCGACACTAAAGTAGTGATATTAAGGGGTTTTAACAGGAATTCATTTACTCTGGCTCTTACGGCTGCCAGTCTATTTTCAAATGAACTTGAAGAGGATAAAACAAAGACATCTGTACCAATGGCTCTGAGCTTGCCAGCATAAGCGAACATCTGTGCCAATGAGGACGTTGTGTTATCAATATCAATCAGCACCAAATTGAATGTTTGTAGTGCTAAGACTTCTTCAAGCTTTTCGATTGACTTAAAATGACTAATTGCAAACCCAAAGCCAGCTAACAATTTAGTATGTACGGCAGTGGTTTCATTATCATCAATTAAGGCAATCTTAATATCTCGATAAGATTGAGTGGTGATGTCTATATTGTTTTTCAGTGGTTCCCGTAGTTCACCAAGAACCTCTGGAGCTGTTTTGAGTACCAACAAAGGATTAGGATTGATTCTTGACGCTTCAATCATCGAATTCATATGCCGATCGATAAACGGAATGATACTCTTAAATTGATTGATTTTTTCTTCGCAGGGGGCAACTTCTTCTTCAATCATACCGAGCCTGTCGCTCAGTGTGATAAAATTAAGAGTACCACTAGAGCCTTTAAGGCTATGTACTTCAAACCTAAATTGTTTAATCGCTTCAATAGAATGTGATGATCTGGCTTCTGACCATAATTCAATCAACACCGCAATTTTTTCTTCAAACTCAGCAATAAATGTAATACGAAATTCTGCAAGTTTTTGTTCCAATTTAGAACTCATTGGTACCCTTTTAGTTTCTTAGTGACAAAGTCTTAATTTTATACCCAAGACCGCAGTATAACTTACTGATTTATAGCCTAAATGTACAGAAAATTATCTCTGCATAAAGGTATAAATAAGGCGTGTTGTCGGTGCTTGTAAATTGACTTGATAATGCATTTTTTAAGGTGAAAGAAAATTAACATCAACATCTAACAATCATAAGTTGTGGTCAATATAATTTGCCAAATTTATAAGTCTATTTGATGCAGATCAAGGTGTGTCGCCAAATATGCGGTTTAATTATGACAGGTTGAGTCAATAAAATTTCATCTATGGAGAAATTGTATATGCAAAACTATCAAAATATTTTAGTGCCGTTAGATATCTATTCTGATCATAAAATAGTCCTAGAACGCGCCCTTACTTTAGCTCAAAAACCTTCTCAGCTTAACCTCGTTTATGTCACGTTTCCTCACGTCTATTTTGAATCCTATGGGGTAGGGGTTGGTGCTGATTATGTTAATGATAATCAAAAAAATGCTAAAGAGACCTTGTTAAAACTTGCCAAAAAGCATCATATTCCTGAGAGTCAAATACATGCACCAATCGGGTCCCCGGTTGATGAAATTCACCAGTTATCAGAACGTATTAAGGCAGATTTGATTGTGTTGGGTACCCATGGTCAGAGTGGTTTAAAGTTACTGTTAGGCTCAACAGCGAATGGCGTATTGCATGGCGTGAAGTGTGATGTATTAGCAATCAAAATTTAAACTGAAAAACCTAACCGTAGGTAGTCTTTATGATCCATTCCAATTCCCGTTATGTTAGTCAAATAACGAGAGATACTTTAGCCTTGATACTTGCCGGAGGCAAAGGTAGTCGGCTATGTGAACTCACACAATATCAAGCTAAACCTGCGATTCATTTTGGCGGTAAATTCAGAGTGATTGATTTTCCTTTGTCGAATTGTATTAACTCAGGGATCAGGCAAATCGGCGTCATGACTCAGTACAAAGCCTATTCATTGATCCGACATCTGTCTCGGGGGTGGGGGCATTTAAACCGTGACTTAGGGGAGTACGTAGAGTTATTACCGGCTTCTCAGCAATATTCTTCAAACTGGTATGAAGGCACCGCTGATGCGCTGTATCAAAATATTGAGTTTATTCGAGAGCATGGGCCTAAATATGTGATTGTGTTGGCTGGCGATCATATTTACAAAATGGATTATGGTGACATGTTAGTCCAACATGTTGAAAGTGGTGCAGACATGACAGTTTCTTGTATCGAAATGCCAGTTCTAGATGCGGCGGGAACGTTTGGCGTTATGTGTGTGGATAAACACAATCGGATCACCAATTTTGATGAAAAGCCTGAAAACCCTTGCCCATTAAAAGATAAACCTGACCACACTTTGGCTTCTATGGGGAATTACGTTTTTAATACCGAATTTCTTATTCAGCAATTGATAGCGGATGCTAAAAGACTAGAGTCACAGCATGATTTTGGCCGAGATATCATTCCTGCCGCAATCGATAATAATCAAGTCATGGCCTTTAGATTTCGTTCTGGTGATGGAAATACAGCGCCTTATTGGCGAGATGTAGGCACCTTAGATGCGTTTTGGCAGGCTAATATGGATCTTGTTGCTATTACCCCAGAATTAAATATCTATGATCAAGATTGGCCCATCTGGACACACCAAAAACAATCACCGCCAGCAAAATTTATTTTTAATGATGATGATGGCCGTCGAGGCTACGCTGTGGATTCAACTGTGTCAGGTGGTTGTATCATTTCTGGCGCTAAGATTAATCAATCTTTGTTGTTCTCTGATGTGCATGTTCACTCATTTAGTCAAATTGAACAATCGGTGATCCTGCCCCAAGTGAATATTGCTAAACATGTTACGATTAAACGTGCAATTATTGATGCGGGTTGCCAAATACCCGAGGGCATGACCATTGGCGTCAACAAACAACAGGACATAGCCCGAGGTTTTCGTATTAGCCGGGATGGCATAGTATTGGTAACCAAAGACATGCTTAGCAAAGATAATAGTCAGCTGGATTTTTTAAGTAATGATGTGCCGCTTAGAAATACTGTTTAGCAGCAAAACTAGGTATTTTCCGAAGTAAATTACGCAGAAAAACGACTATCTCCCCCTCTACCTAATATCTACTATTTAACCTTGATCTATATCAATGTCTATTAGACTTTGACTGACCTTCGAGGATTATGAAATGCCTATCAATACAACTCAGCCGTCTGTACTTTGCCAACACTGCGCTATGTCTGGCATGTGTTTTAGTCAAGGCGAAAGAAATAATGCAGAGCCCAAAATAAGGTCACATAAAGTTTACCAAAAGGCGAATGTACTGTTTTCCGCAGGTCAGACTTTCGATGCGATTTACATCTTACGAAGTGGCTCAGCAAAATCTTCTATTTTAGCCAATAGTGGTCATGAACAAATAAGCAGCTTTTATTTTCCTGGTGATTTGATTGGTTTAGATGGTTTTGACAATGGTTCACATGCGCAATCAATCAAGTTCTTGGAAACCAGTAGTGTGTGTCGTATTAGTCTTGGAGAATTGGATAAGGCTATGGCAAGTTCAGCAAGTATTAGACACAATATTTTACAGGGCATGAGTCATGCGCTTAACGATGAAGATAAATTTTTACTGAGTTTGAATCATATGAACTCAGCGCAAAGGTTAGGCTCATTTTTATTGGACTTGTCTTCGCGGTTTGAACAAAGGGGATTATCTGGCAATGTGTTTGATTTGAGCATGACACGAGTAGATATCGCTAATTATTTAGGTATGGCGATTGAAACTGTAAGTCGTTTGCTTACGCAATTACACAATGAACAGATTATTGAAGTTGAAAAACGGCGAGTCAGTATTATGGATCGTGACAAACTCAGTGAGAGTTTGTTGCAAGAGCGTGAACCGCATATTTTGTTTGCAGAAAAAGTTCGCCAATCTAACAATATACAGGTGAAAGTGGCGTAAGTATTTTCGGACATGTGCTTACTAACCCCAGCGCACTAAAGTCTGCACTTTGGGTTTTTCTGAATAGCCTTGTTTTTACCTTTGAAAAAGACTGGTTGTTTACATAGTTTTCTCCAATAAGTTGTAGAAAACTATGGCGGGCAAACAAAGGTAAATGTTTGATGCTTTTTCTGCTGTTTAAGCCACTCCATTTTGAATGCTACCATCTTGTTCAAATTGGCTGATATTCGAAAGGGTAGTTTGTGCGATATTGAGCATCGCTTCTTGGGTAAAAAAACCTTGGTGACTGGTAATAATCACATTCGGGAAAGTCGTTAATCTAGCCAGTACATCGTCTTGTATACCTTTTGCAGAAAAGTCTTCAAAAAACAATGCTTCTTCCTCTTCGTAAACATCAAGTCCTAACAAACCTACTTTACCTATTTTAAGGGCATTGATAATAGCTTTAGTATCCACCAATTTACCTCTGCTAGTATTAATAATCGTGACCCCATCGCGCATTGTCGTTAATGCTTTTTGGTTGATTAAGTGATGGGTCTCGGGCGTGAGAGGACAATGCAGAGAAATGACATCTGCTTGACTGAATAGTTGCTCTAAGGTGACATAGTTGACCCCAGACGTAACACAACTTTCGTTTTGGACCACATCATAAGCAATAACCTTGCAGCCAAAACCTAACATAATATTGGCAAAAGCTTGGCCAATTTTCCCCGTTCCTACCACCCCAACTGTTTTGCCGTGTAAGTCAAAGCCCATTAAGTTACGCAGTGAAAAATCGCCTTCGCGAATGCGATTATGGGCGCGGTGTATACCTCGATTTAAACATAACAACAATCCTACTGCATGTTCGGCCACTGCATAAGGGGAGTAGGCGGGAACCCGCACCACAGGCAATGAAAGTTGTTTTGCACAGGCTATGTCCACATGGTTAAAACCGGCGCTGCGCAGGGCAATGAGTTTGATCCCTTGGGTTTTTAGTTTTTGCAACACTTCGGCGTTTAAATTATCGTTAATAAAAGCACAGACCACTTTTTCATCGCTTATTAGTGATGTGGATTCTACATTTAGGTGCGACGAAAAATACCTAATCTGGTGAGCATTATTTTGATTAGCACGATCAAAATATTCTTGATCATATTGTTTACTGTTATAGAACGCTATTTTCATCCTTAGGCCTCATATTAGGTTGGGTGCAGGCAGTATAAAACGTACTCGAACTAGCAAGTTGACCTTGATCAATTAAGTAATTGGGAACAATGATATCCTACACTTGTTACAACCAAGATATCAAAAAAGACCGTTAATGAGACTAAAATATGCATGTTAGACAAGTTCTTCTTATTGAAGGTGGGGTAAATGCCCTGATTACAGTATGCAAAATGACTGTTGGGCTAATGACAGGTTCTGCAGCTGTGATAGCCGATGCGGTGCACTCGCTAACGGATTTGGCAAACAACCTTTTTGCTTGGTTAGCGATAAAAGTGGCAGAATCACCTGCCGATGACTCTCATCCTTACGGCCATCAAAAGTTTGAGCAATTAGCTGTATTTGCTCTGGCGTCAATATTGACCATAGTAGCATTTGAAGTGATAGTGCATGCAGTTGAACGTTATGGAGAGCCTGTTGAACAAAATCTACTGGGCTTGGTCATTTTGAGTTTTTCGCTGCTTATAAATGTTAGCTTGACGCTCTGGGAAGGGTATTGGGCTAAGCGCTTAGACTCAGAAATATTACATGCAGACGCCACACACACCTTAAGTGATGTGTTGACCAGTGTAGTGGTGATTATTGGCTGGCAACTAGCAGCTCTTGGATACTATTGGGTAGACACTATTTTTGCATTGGTTGTATCGAGTATTATCTTTTATCTAGCGTTTAAGCTTTTTCAAAGAGCCATTCCAGTGTTAGTCGATCAGAGTCGCTACCCGCCAGAGCAGTTAAAGGCCGCCGTAGACAGTATTCCTGCTGTAATTACTGTGGGGAATATTCGTTCCAGAGATACAGGGAAAGGGCAGGTAGCTGACGTTTCAGTTACTGTGAGTGCTAACCTTAGTACCGTAGAATCCCATCATATAGCTGACCAAATTGAACGTGTACTAGCAGAAAAATTCGATATTCAAGATGTTGTTGTACATGTTGAGCCTGATGTAGATAAAGAACCAATTGCTAGTGATAGTTAAAATCCCATTTTGCATTTAACAGGACAGTACTATGTTTACCACAGAGATGATGAATTTTTTAGCTTGGTGCACACTGATTAACTATTCGGTGTTAATAATATGGTTTCTAGTCTTTAAATTAGGACATGACTGGCTGCACTTGCTGCATGGAAAATGGTTTGCTCTAAACGAACAACAGTTTGATCTGATCAATTATTGTGGCATGGGACTGTTTAAGTTATTTATCCTTATATTTAATTTGGCGCCCTATTTAGCATTACATATAATCTCATAAATTTATTGGCTGGTTTTGCACTTAAATTGGTCTGTACTTAAGCATTACCACAACAGCAAAATTTCGATAATTTTGCTGTTGGAGTTTCTTAGTTAGAGTGTTGCTATGAGTTCATTAGCAAGATCAATTTTAATGCCTTCTTCTATGGAGTCGACCAGTTGATCGAGTACCTCAATACTGATGGAACGATCTAAAAAGTACTTTTTAGCTTGCAGTAAATCTTTCTTGCAGGCTAAAGGGGCAAAATCCATGGCATCACGTAAATTGGATTTTTTCAAAATTAACTTACCTTTCTCAAAAACGCACTTTTCATAGTTTTTTTTGATTTTAACTAACTCTGCACTATTTAGTGAGCCAGAGGGATTAGCATTTTGATTTGCAGCGCTGCTAAATATCATCAGCGCTGCAATCACTCCTACTATCAGTTTCATTTAGAATTCCTATCCTTTACTAAACCAATGCAATGTAAAACATGCATGAGCGGCATTTAATTAACATTAAATCTATAACGCGCCAATATGTTATCTATGCGTTTTTGAGCTTCAATTGATGTAGGGGATGACGAGATACCTTTGACTTTTTCGTTGAACATCGAATAGGTATATGACTCCACTGCCGCTTCATATTGCATGCGTCGTTCGCTTTCCTTGCCATCATTAAACATAGAGACTTCTAAATTTTCTAGAGGCTGGAGTACCGCCGCCCCCATATGTGCAACAATTTTTTCAGTTAAAGACTGCAAAATTTCAGTATCTGTGGATATTTCCATGGGATCAAATTCAATACCGGCGTCACTTACTCCAGCATTAGCAATGTCACTTTCTTCCAGCTTACGCTCAATGGTGTCCACTAGGGTGTTTTCTCCAGTCTGTGCATCAACCACTCTGAATGTTAATTGTAAGAAGCCTACCTTTTTAGTATCAGTGACATTGTATTCACGTACACCGTACTCTGGCACCATGATCTTTGCTTTAGGAGCGGCTTTTAATTCAGCTGGAGTGGGTTGTGGGTTGACTGCCTTCCAGTTTAAGTAATCGATGTTATCTTCAATTTTCTCACCTACTTGGTAGCGCACGGTTTTGGTACTTGATTCAGTTTTACCATCCACTTTGTATAATAAAACAGATCCCATTATGGCGTAATCGATTCCGTGTACTCGGCCCATTTCTTTAGCAGAGCTTTCGGAAATGACTCCCATTTGCCCCAACTTCATTTCTTCTACAATAGTTTTCAGATTCGCTCGTTCCATTATGCTGATATCATTACTGGCATTGTTGAACATATGAGAAATCAGGTTTTGAGTGATGATGACACCTGAATCACTGCTATCAACAGGACTGGTAAAGTCAAAAATTGCAATTTTTCGTTTTGCGCGGGTGAAAATTGAATCCTCAACTTGTTTTATCTCATTAAACAATTCTGGATAGTTTGCATTGATTGAACCTATTGCCTTAAGCAAATGCCATGCAACTGCATAATTACCCGCTTGTTTATAGGTGCCTGCGCTGAAAAAAGCTTGTTGCGATAAACTGTCTCGAAGTTGGTCTAATCTATTGTCTTTTGTGACGTTATGAGATTGCAACTTTTTGTAAATGTTGACCGCTTCAATAAAACGACCTTCACTCATGGTGTCAATTAGATTTGATGAAAGTTGTTCCGACTCTTTGGTTTTAGCCTCCACTAGCATATCGCTGCAGTTTTGGTTGGGTTGTTGATATTCTGTGAGTCGCTGACATTTGGAAATAACTGTGCCCCATTCCTGCCTATCAAACGCACTTTGTGCTTTATTTAAAAAATACTCAGCATTATCGTTTTTAACCACAGTTTGAAGCAGGTTATTTGCAACGGCGTGATTTGGAGCGATTTTCAGTAAATCCTGTAAATACGCTTTAGCTGACCCAAAATTTTCTTGGGCTATGGCATCGTTTGCTTGTTTTAAAAAGCTGTTACTGGCCTGCGTTTCAACTGTTGTTAATCGGGTCTTGACGTCTTCATAATTACTGGATAATTGAGAGATTTGTGATAATAGTCCATGAGCTTTAACCCAGTTGCTCTGTTGCATTTGGTATTGAGCGTCTTTATATAAAGAAACCACTCGTAAATTTAATGCATCACTGCTCATACTTACCTGTTGTTTTAACGTATTGAGTTCATTAGAGGCTATTTTGCTTTTTTCCAAACTGACTAAAATTTGCTGGGCTTGATCAATATTATTTTGGCTTGAATCACCACTTAGTAACTCACTAATTTTTGCCTTTGAGCTTTGCAAGTATTGGGTGCGTAATTCTGCTAGTTTAGCGGTAAATGTTTTATTTTTAGGATTTTTGGCGATTGCCTGATTAAGATATGAAATTGCTTCTTCATATTGCTGTGTCCCCGCTAATTGATTAGCAGTGTTAAACTCCTGAGTACCATTTGACGTCGTTGAGCCACAACCTGACAGACCAATCACCACTGCCGATGCGAGTAATGCTTTTCTCATGATAAATCCTCTTATTATAATGTGGTTTATTTTGCAGATAAAATAATGCTGTCACCGTGAATTTTTTCAATTGAAAACGGCACTGTGTTCTGCTTTGACATAATGGTTAATTGTTCGAAAAGCTGTTCTGGCCAGCCTTGATATTCAATCACTAATTTGGTTTGTTTTTGATCTTGTAACTCAACAGATGAATCTTCAATGCCTACCAACCAATTGGACATATAAGCAATAATACTATCGCTTTGCGTTTTGTTGCCGGAAATACCAACAATAACAGGTTGTTGGTGGTTACCAGACCAAGCATCATTTGTGTCAATACTAATGCGTTTAGCAATACGTTGAGCCAATTTAGTGGCTAATCCTTTCATGGCATTAATGCTATAGGCCCCAGCCTTTTGGGCTGACTCAACAGAAGTTGAAACCACTATAGCTGTTTGATTTCTCACCAATTCTACATTGGCGAGTAGTTGGTTGTTCTTTATTTTTATGCCTTGATATTCATCACTGATGACACTGCTTTCAAGGTTTGAGGTGAGTATAAAACTTGCGTAAATAGGTGTTTCTACATCACTACTAAGCAAGGTAAAGCCAGATTGTACAAGTTCTTTTTTTAGGGCGGTATCAAAGGCATTTTGTAGATTGGAACGATCACGGCCACTGACTTGTGAGGTACTGAATATGATTCGGGGTTTCTTTAACCAGTTGTATCTTTTTAGTTGAGTGTCCACATGGGAGCGAACTGCCTTTTGATCTATAGTGGCGGCAATATTGACTTTAAAGGTATTATCATCGTATTTGCTTTCATCTATAATAATATATGAGTCTAATTTGCCTTTGGCCGTAGAATAGATTTTTTCAGAGGCAATCTTAAAATTGTTGGTTTCAGTTCTGGCACTGATATAAGTACCAAATAACTGTTCTATCGCCACCCGCTTGGCATCTTCAATGGCAACATTACGGGCATCCGCAATATTATTATTTTCAATGAAACCATAACCAGTAACTTCTACAGATTTCGCCCAAGCAAAAGAAAAATAAATACTGATTAGCAGAACACTCAATAATCGTAAAATCATTTTCAATACTTCCCTTTAAAGTGCACTATAAAACTGAAATGTAGTATTGCTAAAATAACCAAATGTTGCAATGAACATCATTTAATAAAGAGTACTGTTTATTTTTATTTTGAATTAGTGGGGGAGGAATACTTCACCGTCCATAAAATAAAAACACTTAGGTTAAATAGCAAGGGGAATTCAAACACACAATTTTACTTTTGTGGCACTGTTGTAAAACGCAGTTTCAGTTGTTAAAAAGTAAGATTAATTGTGACAGTCCGGTACTTTAACTATAGGTCAAGTAGTACCCACTGTGCCTATTATTAAAGGATGTTGTATGAACAAAAACGCGCCATTTTATGGTGATCAAATCCAAGGTGATCGAAATTATCAGGAGGATTCTTTTAAAATAGAAGTGTTTGGAGAGGAAACATTATTTTTGCTCTGTGATGGTATGGGAGGACATGTAGGAGGAAAACAAGCAAGTTCTTTAGCTGTTGAGGAATTTGTAAAAGGGTTTGGTCATCACAATAACTCTTCAATATATCAACGACTCGAGGCAGGGTTAACAGCCGCTAATGTGGCCATAAAACACAGAGTTTCCCAGTCTAGTGAACTTAGAGGTATGGGGACGACACTGGTGGCAGTGTATATGTGCAAAGAGACAATTCAATGGGTAAGTGTAGGGGATTCACCTCTATGGCTGATTCGAGACAATCAAATACAGCGATTGAATGCCGATCATTCATTGGCTGCAGTGCTCAACAAGTTGGTTAAACTTGGGGAAATTACGGCACAGGATGCTGCGAACGACCCTAAGCGCCACGCATTGCTTTCTTCTGTAAGTGGGGAAGAAATCAAACACATCGATTTACGTGAGTCACCTTTTGAGCTGCAAAACGGTGATTGTTTAATTTTGGCAAGTGATGGCCTTGAAACCTTATCGGAGCAACAGATTATTCGACTCGTCAGTGGCAATGGCAAACCAGAAGAATGTGCTGCGCAATTACTCGGTGCCATCAAAACTTTTCAGAAACCACAACAAGACAACGCAACGGTTATTGTTTATCGACATGGAGAAGCCTCGAAAGAAGAACAGGGTGTGACTTTTTCAAGATCAATGATGTTGTCGCTAGTTTTAATGTCGGTGTTTTTAATGGTGGTGAGCTTAGCTGTGATAATGTTTTGAGCTATGTGGCGGATAGTGATAATGGTATTGGGCAAACTGACTTATCTTACATTTTTTAAGTAGTAGCGGGTTCAGGAAAAATCGCTGTTGAGAGCATTACAACGCCAGTGGCAATTAGCCGAAACTGAAAAGATAAAAGAAATAACCATTGGGAAATAGTGCAACCTTAGGTCTGAGTCACAGCTCAAGATAAATTTCTTTACATTAGATAGGGGGAGCGGCTTAATATAGATGCATAGTTGAAGGGCGTTTTAGCAGAGAGTGGGGAGTCTTTATTCTCATTGAAACATAGCGTGTTTTTATGTGTTTTACGTCTCTTATATTGCCTGAATGGTAATCATTGTATGCTGATAAATGTATTTACAGTATAGGACACGGGCTTAGTGCTCGATAATGACTAGAGTTATAGTTTTAATGGGAATTGTTTAATGGAACTGCACGCACTTCAACCTGGGTACATGTTATATGAATACCAGATTGAAAAAAAACTGGGCGAAGGTGGGTTTGGCATAACCTATTTGGCCATAGATACACACCTCGATATGCGGGTGGCGATTAAAGAGTATCTGCCCAGTGATTTTGCGATGCGCCAAAGTGATGTCACTATCGCACCTAAAAGTACCGCTCTTAAGGAAAGTTTTGATTGGGGATTGAACGCCTTTATCGATGAAGCTAAAACTATTGCCCAATTTGATGCACTTAACATTGTTAAGATCCACCGCTTTTTTAAGGCAAACGGCACCGCATATATTGTTATGGAATATTGTGATGGTGGGAGCCTAAATTTACGAATAATGGCTAAGCCCTATAATGAACGGGAAACCCGGGCGCTGCTTGAAGATTTAGTCAAAGGTTTGATGGTGGTACATAAAAATCACATCTTTCACCGTGATATTAAACCAGATAATATTATGTTTCGTAAAAACGGCACGCCTGTTCTTATCGACTTTGGGGCGGCCAGACAAGCGGTAGAAGGGCAAACCCGAACTGTTACTTCTATGGTTACGCCTGGTTTTGCGCCTCCAGAGCAATACAGTCAAAATACTAAGTTTGGTCCATGGACAGATATTTATGCGCTAGCAGCAGTGGCTTATACTTGCTTAAAAGGGCATAAACCCAGCGATTCAGTACAACGTATGGTTGAGGATGACTATCAACCACTTTGCCATGGGTCACAGGCATCAGGTTTTTTGCGAGGGATTGACTGGGGACTCAAGCTCTCTGCTAATCAACGACCTCAGGATTTAAGGTCATGGCTTGCTAGCTGGGATAGCGGTATTGTTGCTGATTCTATCTCCACTGAGAACACTGTTTTAATAGCCTCTGATGATAATACAGTGCTGCAAACTCAAGGTGTTAACCACTCACCAACTCCCAAGAGTAATACTTCCACATCAGCGGCTTCTAATGGGAGGGGGGGAAAATTCACCTTCATATTAATAATTGTTTTGGTTTTACTGGGGGCAGGGTTTTATGGGTATCAGCATTTTCAACAAGAAAAAGCCGATTTAGAGCCTTCACCAAGTCCAGTGGCAACCGTTTTAGACTCTCCCAGTAAAACCTCAATTCAACAGGTCCCAGAAACAACAGGGCAAATTTGGGTAACGACTTTTCCTAACAATGCGCGAGTAGAGATATTAGATATTGAAACAAAATACTCAGCGGGTATGTCTCTCAAATTGGGGCGTTACGGCTTAAAGGTTAATGCAGAGGGGTATCAAGACAAAATCGAGTTTGTTGATATCCTGAGTGGAAATAATAATGTGACAGTCAATTTAGACCCACAAGAGCAGAAAATACCAGAGGTGACAATACCCCAGCCTGCTGCGTTAGGGCAGCTTTGGATAACCACTCGTCCTAGTAATGCTCAAATAGTGTTATTGGATATTGAGCCAAGCTATTCGGCGGGAATGCAAATCAAGCCTGGACGGTATCGGATTAAATTGGTGGCAGCCGGATATCAGGATAAAATTGAGACTATAGATGTGGTGAGTGGCAATAATAACCTGACTATTTCTTTGGCCCGAGTAGTGGCGAATATTCCCCTACCTAAAATGGTTAGCATTGCCGGCGGTAGCTTCGAAATGGGAACAAATAATGGTGAAAATAATGAAAAACCTGTTCACGCTGTTACGGTAAAAAACTTCAGTTTGAGCCAAACTGAAGTCACTTTTACGCTATGGGATGCCTGTGTCAATGCAGGAGGTTGTAGTTATACGCCTCATGATGAAGGTTGGGGTAGAGATAACCGCCCGGTCATAAATGTGAGTTATCAGGATATAACCGGTGATTTTATTCCTTGGTTGAACAAGTCTACAGGGGATGACTATCGTTTGCCTACTGAAGCAGAATGGGAATATGCAGCAAGGTCAGGCAGAACCTCTAGGTACAGTTGGGGTTACACTATTAACTGTTCACAGGCTCGTTATGGGTATCTCTCCGGTGAATGTAAAAAACGCCAAAATACAGACAGAGTTAAGTCCTTCTTAGCCAATAGTTTTGGTTTACATGACATGCACGGCAATGTTTGGGAATGGACCCAAGATTGTTGGAATGATAACTATAGTTCTGCTCCAACTAACGGAGAAGCTTGGGATAAAGGGGATTGTTCTCAACGGGTATTACGTGGCGGCTCTTGGCTCTCGAGACCTGACGCGTTACGTTCAGCCTACCGTTTCAGAAATTCCATAAACGTGCGCAATAACGATCTAGGGTTTCGCCTCGCCCAAGATCGCTAAGTAAGTGCTTCGAGTTAACTAGATTGCGGCTTTAAGCATAATTATCTAAGTTTAATGAAACGGCGCGTCGAACCCTTTGGGTTTCACAGCCAACAAATCACAGTCAACTGTTTCGATGAGTTTTTGTGCTGTACTGCCCAGTAAACCGGTGCGATAAGTCGTGCCCAGCACCAGAATGCCAGCCTGAAGTTGCTGCAAAGTTGTTGGTAATACTTCATCAATATCACCAGAGATAATGTGCTGATTCGCGCTATTTGGTACATATTCAGTACATTCTTTAGCGAATTTAACGTTATGTTGATAGCGTAATTTTTCAAGCACCATAGATTCATTTTGATGAGGATCATAAGAGAATACATCTGCCCACATGCCACTTTTATCAACTGCTTCGAGCAAAATATCCCAATAGCTAGGGTCAAAGCAATGTATGGCCTGAAGCTCCATATCTAAGGCTGAAGATATACTATAGCCAGTTTTAAGAATGTTTTTGTCCAACTCACTTTTAGCACTTAAATTGTGTTCAGGATCTATGGCTGCAACAACTGTTGAATGTTTAGACCATTTGTGCGTTTTAACCAATAATATTGGCATTGGACATGCTTTTAATAAATACCAATCGGTTGGCGTAAAAAAGGTTTTAGTTAGGGTTTTATGTGGATGCGTTGCCTTTACGACTAAATCAGGTTGAAAGTTATCTACCACCTTTAATACACCTTGATAGACAGGCCAATGCCAAATCACTTCAGTCTCAAAGGTGACATTTTTTTGGGTGTTTTGAGTTATCAAGTCACTCAGTTTAGCTTGGTTGGATTTAATAATTTCAGCCTGCATTTTCTCTTGTTGTTTGCTGCTCAGGAAATTGCTGGCCATCACCGAGGGATAATACAGGCAGCTTAATAGCTTTAAGGTAATTGGTTGTTGTTTAGCAAACAACAATGCTTTATTGAGTGCGGGTTGCACCTGTTTATCAGGATCAATAACGACCAGTATTTTTTTAATCGTTTGCATTATTTTATTCCTTATTTGTGGTTATAAGGTGGGTTTTAGAGTCAAGATGTCGCAGCTCATATTTGCTAAGATATGTTCAGCGGTATTACCTATAAAAGCGCCCAACAATCCTGTTCTACCCACTGTTCCTAATATCAGTAATTGCGCATCAATTTCTTTGGCTTTTTGGGGGATGGCAATGTCAGCACGGCCTTCCATTACGTGATAGGGATGAATAAACAAGTCATGTTCTTTGAGTAAGGTTTCCATTTTGTTTTTATGGATATTACTGGCATCTACTTTGATGCTATCAAAATCGATATTTGCCCAACCCACATCCATGCTTGGTCCCATACTGGGGGTCTCAAATGTATTCACACTGTGTAATGTTGTTTTAGTCACATGGGCAATCATTTTTGAATACTCGAGTATATTGTGATTGAGCTCGATATGTTTGTTATCGTTAGTAGTAGGATCAATGGCCGCCAATATTGGGGTGTCTAGCCAATGTGAGTCTCTAACCAACAAAAGCGGGGCTTTGCAATAACGTAATAAATGCCTATCCACTGGCATCGCAAATGGGTTGATATTTGATGAGTCGGCCGTTATCCGCTTGACTACTAAATCAGGGGTAATTGCATCTACTATTTCTTCTATCGCCTCATGCAACTCTCTATGCCAAGCTACATTTACGCTGCAACTGATCCCTTTTTTTTCTAACGCGTCAGCTAGGGTATTCATATATAAATACCTGTCTGCCATATATTGTTTTTTTAATTCTTTGCGATGGTCACTAGACAACACATCTGTTAATTCCATTACTGGCTCATAAATTGAGTTAAATAAATAGATATGCACTTTAGTAAACTCGGCGAACTTTAACGCCCTTTCTAATGCTGGGTGTTCAGCATGCCTACCACTTATAACCACTAATATTCGTTTAGGTGTGTTCATTAATACCGTCCTAAGTATGTCTTCTAGCCCATCACATAAAAAGCCTGTTGCAAGGGATTGTTATTTGATTCTAATAATTACAACTCTCACTTGCTTGATACAAATCAGCTTCCCTGATTACAGCATTCGATATTGGCCATAATGTGTATAAGTGATAGGTTTCACATCGTACTTAGGTTGTAAAAACGCAACCAAATCAATGAGTTCTTGTACCGTCATTAGATCGTTAAATATTCGCATTTTTGAACTGCCATCTTGGTTGGTCACTTTTTCTTCATTAAAATGGCTTCTAGGTGCTAATTTATGGGAAGGGTTGATGACGGATGTGACTAATTGCGCATAAGTTTTGACAACGGCAGAAGTACCGCCAAGGGGAACAGGGGTGTCAAATTCTTTAATTAAAGAGGAGTCTTCATAACCCTTCATTGCATGACAAGCCAAACACTGATATTTCATAAAAACCTTCTCACCTTTTGCCACATTGCCTTCAGGCAAACTAAACCCTTTGGGGGAGTCAGGGCCATAGCTGCAAGCTGCCAAAACAGAAAATAGTAATATCGAGGTCACCCAAATAAATGTTTTCATATTGTTGCCTTATCATTTGTTATGAGATTAAGCATTAACATAATGGAAAATCAGCTTAAATGGCTAATTGGGAGTCGTGTTTATTGATAGGGATCAAATTAGTGAAGATAAAGTATTAAAATAAGACGTTTTTTTATCAATCAAGATTTACATAAACTAGCCAATCATAATTCATCCCAATTTACATGAAATTGCAAAATCCGTGAAAATAACCAAGGGTATCAGTCATAATCACAAGGCCAAAAGTGAATCTGCGTTTCGGTAAATAATCGACCCAGAGTTGGCGGCACTTAAATAAAAATCAGTGACAATTTGTTTTGACCGATAAGACTCTATTTAAAAAAGGGTGGTCGGCCATAAGGTATTCACTTTGACTGATAAATACATGATTTGAAATGTGGCTAGCCATCGCAATAATCACTAAAACGCCATATAGCTAGCAGCCACAAGAAGTATTTTTCAGCATGTTATGGGGGATTGTCTACTAATCGGCTTTTGGTTTTGTTTGAGGTTCAGTTTTATTTTCAGCATATTTAACTCTGATTTTATTCGCTCCTAACATACTGTCATTTAATGATTTCACAGCAACTTTTGCTTCACCAGGTTTAGGCATTTCAACAAAACCAAAACCTTTAGATAAGCCGTTTGTTTTTTCTTTCACTACATCACAAGACTGTACTTTTCCGTGCGCCTCAAAAGCCGCTTTTAGCTCTTCTTCTGTGGTTTCTCTATGTAGGTTTCTGATTAATATTTTCATTTCGTTTGTCGCTTCTAGGTAATACGCTTTATTAATAACTCATGATAACAGCATACGCTTAGAAAGAGGATCCGATTTTAGTCGCGAGGAGTCTTCTGTAGACTGTGAATACGTATGTAACAGACTGTTAGAAAGTGACATCGAAAGGTATGATTTAGCATGCGTTGTCGATGGAACCTTGTATATGTTTGAAACAAAATTAGCTAAGTGGAATCACACTATTTTGTCTATTGTTATTTTTGCAGCTGCAACTGGCTGTTCACCCCCACCAAAAGAAGCGCTTTCCACCTCAAAATCTCACGCAGGTCACAGCGTTGAGCATTTATTGACTGCCAAGCCACAAGGTAAGCCAGTTGTTTACCAAGTCTTTACTCGGCTTTTTGGAAATACCAATACCAATAATACACCTTGGGGCACGATTGAAGAAAATGGAGTGGGTAAGTTTAGTGATTTTACCGACACTGCATTGCAAGGCATTAAAGAACTGGGTACCACGCATATTTGGTATACAGGTGTGCCTCACCACGATCTGATCACCGATTATTCAGCCTATGGTATTTCTCATGATGACCCTGATGTGGTGAAAGGTCGTGCTGGCTCCCCTTACGCGGTTAAAGACTATTATTCAGTTAATCCGGACTTGGCAGACGATCCTGCAAAGCGTTTACAAGAATTTGAGGCATTAATTGCCAGAACCCATAAAAATGACATGCAGGTCATTATAGATATAGTGCCAAACCATGTGGCGCGAAATTATAAATCATTGGCTAAACCTGAGGGGCAGAGTGATTTTGGCGAACACGACGATACGAGTGTGGAATACGCCAAAGATAACAATTTTTATTACGTTGTGGGGCAGGATTTTCAAGTACCTTTACCTCTTGATGGGTATCAACCTTTAGGGGGAGACGAGCACCCATTGGCCGATGCTAAGTTTATTGAGTCGCCTGCCAAGTGGACGGGAAACGGCTCGCGTAAAGCACAGCCACATTTTCATGACTGGTACGAAACCGTCAAGGTCAATTATGGCGTGAAACCTGATGGCAGTTACGACTTCCCGCGGCTACCCGAGCAATACTTGCAGCTTGGTTTTGAGCAACATGCACAATTTTGGCAAGATAAAGTGGTGCCCGATTCATGGCGTAAGTTTCGTGATATTACTCACTATTGGTTAGATAAAGGAGTCGATGGGTTTCGCTACGATATGGCAGAAATGGTGCCAGTAGAATTTTGGAGTTATTTAAATTCATCTATCAAAATGAAAAACCCCCAGAGCTTTTTATTAGCGGAAGTATACAACCCTGAGTTATACCGCCAGTACATTCAGTTTGGAAAAATGGACTACTTGTACGATAAAGTTGAATTTTACGATAGCTTAAAAGCCATAATGCAAGGCAAAGAAAAAGGCGAAGTGTTACATCAAATTCAATCAGGCCATCAAGATATCGAACGGCATATGCTGCACTTTTTAGAAAATCACGATGAACAACGTATCGCCAGCGACGACTTTGCTGGCAAAGTGGGAGGGGCCGAGATGGGCATGCCTGCTTTAGTGGTGTCTGCATTGATCAGTAAATCACCTACTTTATTGTATTTTGGCCAAGAAGTAGGTGAAGACGGTAGCGAAGACTTAGGGTTTGGCGATCCATCGCGTACAAGCATTTTTGATTATGGTGCTGTGCCAGCTCACCAACGTTGGATGAATAACGGCAAATTCGATGGCGGGCAGTTGACTGGGTCTGAAAAAGCGTTACGCAATTTTTATGCTGATGTGATGAAAATTTCTGCCTTTCACCCAGCCATGTTGGGGGAATATATGGCTGTAGAGATTAAAGCAGATCAAGTGGCTGATATCGGCACAGGTGAAATCCTTAGCAGCCCAGCGAAAGACAAGTTAGTTGCCTTTGTTCGTTATACCGATAAACAGCAGGTGTTAGTGATCAGTCATTTTGAGCAACAGCGCAGTATCAAGTTAGCGGTCGTTTTAGATAATCAACAACTTGAAACATTAGGGCTTAAAACAGACGCCTATGTTGCTGTGGATTTATTAACTGGAGCTGAGCATAGGCTTATTGTTGAAGATCAATTAGGCCTGTTAGAATTGACCTTAGCCCCCATGCAATCTGTAGTGATCCAATTATGAATGACAAATTAACTATTCGAGGAGTATTGTTAATACTCGTGTTGTTATTATCTGCTTGTAGTGAGCCAATAAAAAAACCTAGTGCGACTACCAATGTAGAGGTATTGCCCTATCAATTTGCGATGCCCGAACTCGATAGACAGCGCAGGGTTCGTGTATATTTACCACCCAGTTATCACACTTCTGAAAAATCTTTCCCGGTTATTTATATGCACGATGGGCAAAATCTGTTTGATGACAAAACTGCCTTTGCAGGTGAGTGGGGCGTCGATGAAACTCTCAACGAGCTTGCCGAAAAACAAGGCTTAGAGGTGATAGTTGTAGGCATTGATAACGATGCTGATTTTAGAATGAATGAGTTGTCACCATGGGAAAATAAACGTTTTGGTGCAGCCCAAGGTAAACAATATATGGATTTTATTGTCGAGGTTGTGAAACCCTATATCGACACTAATTTCCGCACTCAATCTGACCGGTTACACACTGCTATTATGGGTAGCTCAATGGGAGCCTTGATTTCCCATTATGCCATACATGCTTATCCTCAGGTGTTCAGTAAAGCCGGTATTTTTTCACCCTCTTATTGGTATTCACAAGATGTGTTTTCTTTTAGCAAACTTAAGAAAGCCCAGTTGGATGCCCGTTTGTACGTAATGTATGGCGACAAAGAAGGGGATGGCATGATAGCCGATACTGATAAAATGCAGCGACAACTTAGGCAACAAGGTCATCCACGCAAAAATACTGTGTTTAAGCGGGTGCCTAATGGCGAACATAATGAGCAATTGTGGCGAACAGAGTTTTCTGACGCCATTCAATGGTTATTTCAACAACAGCCTACTTTCTAAGTACATCCGGTACACATACTTTCACCTAGAAGATAATTCCTATGTTTTTTATTAAAAACTCGATGTTTAACTTTCACCTACTTAAGTCAATCACTGTGTTGGTTTTTGTACTTTCTAGTTCACTTATTCAGGCGGCAGAATACCAAAGTCATAGGCTTGAAGGTAATGCACTGGTTGTTTTAACAGACGAAGGCCAAGTATCTTTGACTGCCTTTTCTGCTAACGCCTTTGAAGTGTTTTATCAACCTACTAATACCAAACAATTACCTTCTTTCGCGCTGGTAGATAATCAAGACACAGTGGACCTCACGCTTAAGAATAACCTCAATACACTAGTAGTAAACACTGGAAAACTTAAGGCCATTATTGATAAGTCACCTTTAAAAATACGTTATTACCAAGGTGATGCGTTATTAGTCGAAGAGGAAATGGGGCTGTTTTTACAGGATACCCAGCGGGGTTTTCGATTTAAGCTACAACAGCATGAAAAGTTAATGGGTGGTGGACAGCGCGTGTTAGGAATGGACAGGCGAGGGCAGCGTTTCCCCCTGTATAACAAAGCCGATTATGGCTACACCACACACTCTACACAAATGTACTTTGGTTTGTCAGCGGTATTGTCGAGTCGTAACTATGCACTAATATTTGATAATTCTGCCTCTGGGTATATGGATTTAGGCCATACCGAGGCAGACATTATGCAATTTGAAGCCGTAGGTGGGCGTACGGCTTATGTAGTCGTCGCTGGCACAGATTACCCAGATATAATTAATAATTTTGTTGCGGTAACAGGTAAACAACCCTTACCACCTCGCTGGGCGCTAGGCAATTTTTCCTCTCGCTTTGGTTACAAAAGTGAGCAGCAAACACGAGAGACAGTACAAAACTTTATCGACCAAGACTTCCCACTCGATGCAGTGGTATTGGATTTATATTGGTTTGGCAATGACATTAAAGGGTTTATGGGGAATTTAGACTGGGACAAAGAGACCTTTCCTACACCAGTAAAAATGATGGCTGACTTTAAAGCTAAGGGCGTAAAAACAATATTGATCACCGAGCCATTTATTTTATCTAGCTCAGACAAGTGGCAAGAGGCAGTCGACAATCAGGTGTTAGCCAAAAACCATGTTGGTGCGCCGCGACGCTTTGATTTTTATTTTGGAAATACCGGGCTGATAGACGTCTTTGATACCCAAGCCAGTGACTGGTTTAACGATATTTATACTGACTTGTTTAAACAAGGCGCCGCAGGCTGGTGGGGAGACTTAGGCGAGCCTGAAGTGCATCCTGCTGACAGTATTCACCATTTTAATGGCTTACAAGTGACAGGAGACGAAATTCACAATGCTTACGGCCATATGTGGGCCAAAAGGGTGTATGACAATCAGTTGGCTATTGCACCTAAGCAACGCCCTTTTATAATGATGCGGTCAGGGTTTGTAGGCTCTCAGCGTTATGGGATGATCCCTTGGACAGGTGATGTCAGCCGCTCTTGGGATGGTTTAAAACCACAAGTTGAGCTGTCATTACAAATGGGCTTATTAGGATTAGGCTATACCCATTCCGATTTGGGTGGTTTTGCAGGTGGTGAAACATTCGATCAAGAACTGTATATTCGCTGGTTACAATACGGGGTCTTTCAGCCGGTATTTCGGCCACACGCCCAAGATAATATTGCACCAGAGCCTATTTTTCATGATAAGCAAACCAAAGATATTTTGCGAAAATATGTAAAACTGCGCTACGCCATGTTGCCCTATAACTATTCTTTGGTATACGAAAACAGCCTCACGGGTATGCCATTAATGCGTCCGGTGTTTTTTGAAGACTCAACTAACCCAGACTTAATAGACGTGAAAGACAGCTATTTCTGGGGCGATGCGTTTTTGGTCAAACCTATTACTGAACCCAATCTCACATCACTATCTATGGACTTACCAAAGGGCGTCTGGTTTGACTATTGGACGGATGAAAAATACCAAGGTAATCAGACTATTGAGTTAGCAACTCAGTTAGATAGATTACCAGTGATGGTGCGTGGTGGGGCGTTTATCCCTATGGTAGAGCCACTGCAATCCACAGATAACTACAGCACTCAAAAATTGAAGTTACATTATTATGCTGACCCGTCCATTAAGTCTACATCAGGCATTATGTATGATGATGACGGGGTGGATCCTAATGCCATTAAAAACAAAACCTTTGAAACACTTATTTTTAATGGGCAGCATACAAGTCAGCAACTCACAATTAGCTTACAGCGCCAAGGTCACTATCAATCCATGCCAGAAACACGGGCAGTAACCTTGTTGGTTCACAATTGGTCAACCGCCGCCAAAGTGGTCTCTATTAATCAAAAATTGCTTGATATAGTGAAAAATAAACAAACCTATGAACATGCATCTGAAGCTGCGTTTTGGGATAAAGAGCGCAAGGTATTGCAGCTTAAATTTGCTTGGTCTGAAAATCTGGAGTTAGTAATAAAATAGGCGCAGTTCATGGTGATATGAATGCGCCTATTTCTTAATGCTTAAGGTTAAGGTGTTTTCTTAGTCTTGAGCACTTTGTTGGATCATATGAATATCCCGTTGTGGGAATGGGATAGTTAAACCTGCTTCTTCAACCGCAGCTTTAAGTGCTGGACGAATGTCAAAGTATAGAGCCCAATAATCATCGGTTTTTGCAAAAGCTCTGACTAAAAAGTCAACTGAGCTGCTGCCTAAATCGACGACTGCCACTACATTGCCTTCATCTTGCAATACTCTTGGATCCGCTTTTAATACGGCTTCCATCGCTGCTTTGCCTTTAGCAATGTCATCTGAGTATGAAATACCTATGGATATTTCCACTGCTCTAACGTCACTCGCAGTGTAATTAATGATGTTGCCGTTTGCTAAAGGTCCATTAGGCACAATAATGATGCGTTTATCGAAGGTCATAAAGGTAGTAACAAAAATACCAATATCCGTCACTACGCCTTCTAAACCTTGTGCGCCTACGTAATCACCTACTTTGAATGGTCGGAATATTAACACCATCACGCCACCAGCAAAATTAGACAGGCTGCCTTGCAGTGCTAAACCTACCGCTAAACCAGCGGCACCTAAAATAGCAATAAATGAAGTGGTTTGAATACCTATCATCGATGCTACGCTTATCACCAATAATACTTTTAGTATGACTTCAAAAATATTGGTTAGAAATTTTGCTAAGGTTTCGTCTGGTAAACCTTTCACTGCGCTACGTCTAACGCCATTACTCAATTTACCAATTACCCACAAGCCCACTACCAGTACAATTAAAGCGAGAATAAATTGGCTGCCGTATTCGGTGCCTAAGGTAATGACTTTGTCATAGAAGGTTTGTAATTGTGTTTCAACTGATTCCATTTTGTTTCCTTATATGTGAAATGAAAATTCCTAGCTACTAGGGTTGGTATAGTAGATTTCAACAAATGTTTTTAAGTTAGATCGTTTTTCTGAAGAATATCCGTCTAATGACTTAGTCATTAGACGGAATAATAAAGCTGAAACTAGTTAATATTATATGGCTAGTTTACTTAAACCCTGCATGAGTTGCTCTTTGATTTTTTTGCCTTCATCCGTGTCCAAATAAGCCTTAGCACTACTGATGACTTGGGTGATCATTTCAGGACTTAAGCCCAATGCTTCGAATTGTTTCTTTAATTCGTTCATTGCCTTTAACGACTCATTGTAGCTCGCGGCTTTGTCCATTAATCCACCTAAATCAGTTCCAGAGGCCATTTCACTGATGTCTGGTACTGAACCCAATAATGAATCAAGACCTGGAAGAGAGTCACTTAAACCGCTGAATTGTTCGGCTGAGATGTTACCTTTGGCATAATTAAAAATTGATGCCAAACTTCCTGTGGCTTGAGATTCATCAATCCCAACTGATTCGCTCACAGAGCTAATCATATCAGCAACATTAGGCATGGCCGCTGTTTCAGCTTCCATTCCAAACATGCTCTTAATAGAATCAAGCCAGCCTTCGGCATGACTCTGTGGTGAAAAGGCAAGGGCGGATACAACAATAAATAAATAAGATACTTTCATAAATAATTTCAACTTGGTTTGTTAATAACAGCGTCAATAGTAAACTTTTTTACACAATCAACCAAGGATTTTGATCTTGTCTCCCACTCTGATTCGTCCATCTGCAATGACTCTACAACACACACCTCCACGCCAATTTGGCTTAAGTGCTTGGGTCAGCCCTTGATGTTGGGCATCCATTCTTGGGCACGGGTCTGTCTCCCGAGTTATGAGTAAAATTAGCTGGCCAATTTTGATTTGTTTTCCTACCATGCTTGCATCAAAACTCACTCCTTCCACCAATAAGTTAGCTCGCCTCATTGTCCATGGAAGTTGGCTACCTACTTCATTGCAGGCAAGTTGCCATTGCTCAAAACTGAGTACTGTCACCTGACGTTTACCTGGTTTACCTCTAAAATCATCTTCAACGCCCGCTACCTTGCTTACCATTGTCTCAACCTTAGTTTGCATGGGGGTTTTTGATTGAGTGCGAAAAGCGATATCCAATAATTGCATGCTGGCTTCCTTTTAGACGCTGACCGTATCGGGCTGTACAATTTTGTTTTGAATATATTTAACTCGCAGTCCTAAAGTAACGGCTGCAGTGCTGAGGCCACAGATAAATCCTGTCCAAAAACCTGCAGCGGCCATTTGCGGCACTATCCAGTCGGTCAATCCTAAAATACAACCTATAGTCATGCCCACCCCCCAATAAGACACAAAACTTAAATAGAACATAGCGGTAGTATCTTTGTAACCGCGTAGGGCGGTGCCTGAGATGACTTGTATGGCGTCTGAAAATTGGAACATTGCGGCCAATAATAAAAGGCTTGAAGCCAACTCAATAACGGGAGGGTCGATGCTATATAACTTAGCAATAAATTCACGGCCCACTATAGTTAAAGTCGCAGTAAAAAAAGCGATGCTGATACCCAAAAAGTAAGCGCATTTTGTGGCGACTCTTGCCTGTTGCGGATCTTGTTCACCAAGCAAATGTCCAATACGAATACTGGTTGCCATACCAATACTTAATGGGATCATAAACATCAAGGCTGAAAAATTCAGTGCCACTTGATGGGATGCCACTACTATAGAGCCAAATGGTGCCAGTAAAATGGCCACAGCAGCAAACAATGTCACCTCAAATAAGATTGTCATTGCGATAGGCAAACCTAACTTCAGACATTCCAGCATATCTTGATAATGGGGGCGATAGAGTTTGCTATACAACTCATACTTAGCCAGCTTTTCGGATTTGAGGGTATACAACCAAGTCGCAATAAACATGGCAACAAACACTAATGCAGTGGCCACACCACAGCCTGCGCCACCCATTTCAGGCAAGCCAAACTTACCGTAAATAAGCACATAGTTTGCTGGAATATTCACCAATAGGCCGATACCCATAATCAACATACTAGGTTTAGTAATAGATAAACCTTCGCAGTAATTTCTGAGTGCTTGATATATAGCGAAAGCGGGCATCGAGTACAAAATATAGCGAATGTAATCGATAGTAATACGCCGCAGCTCTTGTTCCATTTGGATATACTGCATTAAAGGTTCAAATACTAAACCAAGTAACACCGCAAGGAATGAAAATGCCAAAGCTAGCCACACCATTTGCTGTGTATAGTTGGCGACTTTATCAATTTGTTTGGCGCCATTGAAGCGGGAAATGATGGCGGGTAACGCTAAGGTGATCCCTTGCAAAAATACAATAATGGGTATGGTAAAACCAAACCCTATAGCGACAGCTGCCATATCGGTTGCCGAATAGCGACCGGCCATAATAGTATCTGATACCCCCATCAAGGTTTGGGTAATCTGGGCCACCAGTAATGGCCAAGCCAAATGACAAATTGTTTTTAATTCTTTTTTAAAGGCCACAAAAATCTCTTTTTTTAAAAGAAGCTGGGAGTTGCTAGCTTCGAGCTGCGAGCTTCGAGCTGCGAGTTTAAAGATAAGCGCTAAAACTTTATCCAAATCGGCACTCGCACTTTACTTAGGTTTTTTAGTCTTTTATCAGTTGCTAGTTTCTCTTAACTTAAAACGGTTGTATGTTCACACTTTCACCCTCTTGAACATCGGCAGCGTCTTGCTCTAGCACCATATAACAATTCGCATTGGCGATAGAGCTCATAATGCCCGATCCTTGTTTGCCATTGGGTTTTACCCACAGCTCAGCATTTTCATCACGATAATATATGCCTCTTTGATAATCGGCACGTCCAGGTCGTTTACGGATCAGGCAAGCGGCTTTAGCGACAAAGTGTGGAGCAGGCAAATAGGTTTGGCCACTTAATTTTTGCAATACAGGTGTAACAAGTTGTTGAAATGTTACGTAAGACGAAACCGGATTACCGGGTAATCCACAAAACCAAGCATTACTCAGTTTACCAAAAGCAAAAGGTTTACCGGGCTTAATGGCGACTTTCCAAAAATTGATCGTGCCAAGTTCTGACAAAATATCTTTGACGTAGTCAGCTTCGCCCACCGACACTCCACCACAAGAAATCACTAAGTCACAGTTTTTGTCTGCTTGTCTAAAAGCGTCACGTAAACTGGGCTTGTCGTCTTTGACTATGCCTAAGTCAACGACGTCTACAGGGAAATCAGCCAACAAGGCATTTAAGGCAACGCGGTTACTTTCATAAATTGCACCTGATACTAATTTTTGTCCCGGTGGCGTGAGCTCATCCCCCGTGGCAATTAAGCCAACTTTTAACTTAGGTGTAACCCTAATCTGAGCCACACCTACAGATGCAATCAAGGCTAAATGCGCTGCTTTAAGCTGGGTGCCTTTTGTCACGACTATTTGAGAGCGCTGAATATCTTCCCCGGCTTGGCGTACACTGTTGCCTTTTGAAGGGAGTTGTTTGAATTCAATATTATTGCCATCGGCTAGGGTGTTTTCTTGCATGACGACGGCATTTGCACCTTTAGGAATAAGTGCACCCGTCATGATCCTGACACATTGCCCAGGCAAAAGAGTTTGCAAATAAGGTTGGCCAGCCAGAGCAGTACCGACCATTTTAAGACTGCGTTGTTTACTTAACTCTTGGTAATCCAAGGCATAGCCATCCATAGCAGAATTGTCTGCTGGCGGCACATCTATAGGTGAAATTATATCGTCGGCCAATACTCTACCTAGCCCTTCACTCAGGGCTAAGTTGTCTTTACCTTTTACTTGAGTAATTTGAGCCAACATTTTGGCAACGGCTTCTTTTATACTAATAAATGGAGAACCATTTGAGTTTGGACTGTCGCAGGTTTGGATCATTAACTTCAATACTGCCTTTAAAAAATGCGGATAATACTAAGGTGAATTTGATTCACTTACTATCGCAAAAAAGAATTAAAACCGATACCAATAGCTGATAAGTTTTCGCTGTTTTTATCAAATATTAGGTTGTAACTAAGATGTGTATTTTAGTGTGACGATGATCCTAGCTCTGGTACATTTGAATCCAAGTACTCAAGTGATGAATACTTTAAGAAAATAAAGAGCATGGGACAGTCAATTATTACGCTTAACTATCCCAATAGCATCATAATTTTTCGATTTTGTAGCCTTTTTCTTTGAGTTTGGCTAAGACACTATCTGGCCCAGAAAGGTGTAAAGCGCCAACTAAAATGAATTCAATAGGTTGGTCCTGCAACATTTTTACAATTTGTGGTATCCAATTGTTATTGCGTGTTACCAATAAATCTTGATAAATATCGGCATACTCTGCTTTAAAAGGCGTGATGCCTACATCGGCCATGCCTTGCATATCCCCAGACAACCAAGATTTATGTAACTTTCCTAACATCTCGGGCATTTTTTTAATATCTTTTAGGGTGTATTCGATCATCACATTAGGATCGTCACCGCCTAAATTAGCCATAAAAGACAGCTGTTGGTCAGGGGTTTCTAACCAGCCTTGTTGTTTGTTTTCGAGTTTCGCTTTATTCGCAAAAAACATGTCTACACCTTCACTGGTGTATCCCATAGCTTGTAGTTCAATAACCGACAGCGAAATTGCCAGAAAGCTAGGTTTGTGTGAGGCAAAAGCTTGCATAGGAAGATTTCTTGAAGACAAATGTATTGCTAGCGCTTTATAAGTATCGGGCTTTAAGACTTTATTGATAGTAGTGCCGTCACTGTACATCAATTTATTCATCATTTTTTGACCGAACTCTGGCGAACGAACTGTTTGCATATCAGTTTCAAAAATTATCTTATCCGATCCATCAAATGCCAAGTCATACTCTTTTGCCAATGGGTAGTCACTAGGCGTAAGAAAGTGAATAGTGCCACCAATATAAAGACTGTGCTGCTCGTTTGAGACTTTCCACACCGAAGCTGCTTGAAGTCCTAACGTAAATAATAGGCTGGTGCTCAATGAGAGCGCTTTTAGTAAAGTCATTTTGTTACTACTTCCTTTTAAAATATGGCATAGCGATTCTGGAGAATAGCCTTGCACTATCTATGAACGCAACAACATAAGGTTGTTTTTTAATGCCCTAACTTGGTGCTGCTGCATTGAATGGGAGCAATGTTTTTAGAATAGCCCAATTGCTCTATATCTAACTTGTTGAATTATAAGTAATTAATTATTGGCATTATTTATGTATAAGAGTGTGCACTAAGCAATCTTAATGGTTGTTAAATTTATTTCTCACCTTGTATGCAAAAAAGTATACAAGGTGACATGGCAAAGAAGCCCACGTATTCCTGTTTTGGAGTCGTGGGCTTTTTTTTGTGCTCAAGAAAATGCAGAGGTGACACATGTCGAACTTAATTAATGTACACAACGGGAATAACATGCGAATAGTAGTAGTAGGCAATGGCATGGTAGGCCATCATTTTGTTGACCAACTGATACAAGAAAACAATGCAGACAATGACACACAGTTAGATGTTGTGGTGTTGTCAGCAGAGCCAAGGCTGGCCTACGACCGTGTACATTTATCTGAGTACTTTTCTGGCAAAACAGCTGACGAGTTGGCGTTAACTACCCCAGAATATTATCAAGAGCACAATATTAAGTTCGCTTTAAATGCCAAGGTTGTTCATATCAACAAGATGGCCAAAACAGTCACAACCGAAGCAGGTGAAGTCTTTGAATATGACAAACTGGTGTTATCTACCGGTTCTTTTCCTTTTGTACCGCCTATTCCTGGGAACGATCAACCTCATTGTTTGGTATACCGTACCATTGAAGATCTAGAAAATATCAGCGCGTCATCCGCAGTCAGTAAAGTGGGCGTGGTGGTTGGTGGTGGCCTGTTAGGGTTAGAAGCCGCAAATGCGCTTAAAGAAGCTGGCTTACAAACTCATGTAGTTGAGTTTGCCCCGCAGTTAATGGCGGTGCAAGTAGATACCGGTGGTGGCCGGGTATTGCGCAGTAAAATTGAATCTCTTGGTGTACAAGTACATACCCAAAAAGCGACCCAAAGCATTGAGGCCGGTGAAACCTGTCGCTACAAAATGTGCTTTGCCGATGGTGAAGTATTAGAAACCGATATGATTTTGTTCTCGGCCGGCATTCGCCCTCAGGATGCCTTAGCCCGTGAATTTGACCTTGCCATAGGTGAACGTGGCGGCATAGTGGTGAACGATCACTGTTTGACCAGTGATGCTGATATCTACGCTATTGGTGAGTGTGCATTATGGAATAACTTTATTTTTGGTTTAGTAGCGCCTGGTTACACTATGGCCAGAGCCGCCGCCAGTCATATTCTTGGTGGTGATGTGACATTCCAAGGTGCGGATATGAGCACTAAATTAAAACTCATGGGTGTGGAAGTTGGTTCAATTGGTGATGCTCATGCACGAACCACGGGCGCACTATGTTACACCTATGAAAACCAACCACTAGAAGTGTACAAAAAGTTAGTGGTCGACGCAGAGCAGAAAAAATTATTGGGGGCTGTACTCATTGGGGATACCAGTGAGTACGATACTTTATTGCAATACGCACTAAATGATATTGAACTACCAGAACAGCCAGAAAGTTTAATTTTGCCAGCAGGTGCTGACGCAGCCCCTGCACTTGGCGCGGATGCATTGCCTGACACAGCTACCATTTGTTCATGCCATAACGTGTCCAAAGGCGACATCATTACAGCCTTCGACACCGGCAGTTGTAACTTAGCAGATATTAAATCTTGCACTAAAGCCAGCACAGGTTGTGGCGGTTGTACGGCATTGTTAAAAACAGTTGTAGATAGCGAACTAACTAAACGTGGTGTGGAAGTCAAAAAAGATATTTGCGAGCACTTTGCGTATTCACGGCAAGAAATGTTTCATCTTGTCAAAGTAGGCGGCATTAAAACTTTTGATGAATTATTAGAAAAGCATGGTAAAGGATTGGGATGTGAAATATGTAAACCTGTTTCGGCATCCATTTTGGCGTCTGTCTGGAATGACTTTGTACTCAAACCAGATCATGTGAGTTTGCAGGACACCAACGACACTTACCTAGGCAATATGCAAAAAGATGGCACTTATTCAGTCGTTCCTCGTATTGCTGGTGGCGAAATTACCCCAGATAAACTCATAGTCTTAGGGCAAGTAGCTAAAGATTATAAGCTGTATACCAAAATTACCGGTGGCCAGCGTATCGATTTATTTGGTGCTCGTGTTGAACAACTCCCCGCTATTTGGCAAACCCTCATCGAAGCGGGTTTTGAAACTGGACATGCCTATGCCAAGTCACTTAGAACCGTAAAGTCCTGTGTCGGCAGCACTTGGTGCCGTTACGGTGTACAAGATTCAGTCGGTCAGGCCATCGATTTAGAAAACCGCTACAAAGGTTTACGAGCACCACACAAAATCAAATTTGGTGTGTCGGGATGTACCCGTGAATGTGCCGAAGCACAAAGTAAAGACATAGGAATCATAGCAACAGAAAACGGCTGGAACTTATATGTGTGCGGTAATGGCGGCATGAAACCGCGCCACGGTGATTTGTTTGCCACCGACTTAGATACCGAAACTTTAGTTAAATACATTGACCGGGTGTTGATGTTTTATGTGAGAACAGGCGATCGCTTACAACGTACTTCGGTGTGGTTGGAAAATTTAGAAGGTGGCTTAGCCTATTTACAACAAGTCGTTATTGAAGACTCTCTCGGATTGTGTGAGGAGCTCGAAGCGCAAATGCAACATGTAGTAGATACCTATCAGTGCGAATGGAAAACCGCCATTGAAAACGAGCAGTCTCTGAAACGTTTCCGCCAGTTTGTTAATAGTGACAAATCTGATGTGAACATCGTCTTTGTAGAAGAGCGCGAACAAATTCGCCCCGCAACAGAAGTAGAAAGACAGCAATTTAGCCAAATACAAAGCACAGATTCGCAAGAAACTGAACTTGCCATAGAACTTGTTTAAGGAGACATATAATGAGTACTTCAAATAACTGGATAACAGTATGTAACGACACTGATTTAGTCGCCAACTCTGGGGTTTGCGCCCTGTTAAACGAGCGACAAATTGCATTGTTTAAGGTTAAGAGTGTTAATGGTGAACAGATTTTTGCTGTCAGTAACTGGGATCCGATTGGTAAAGCCAATGTGTTGTATCGAGGCTTATTGGGCTCTGTAGAAAATGTGAAAGTGATTATTTCTCCTCTATACAAGCAGCGCTATTGTTTAGATTCAGGCCAGTGTTTAGATGACGATGCCATTAAGTTAGTTGTTTACCCGGTGCGTATCGAGCAAAACCAAGTGCAGTTGCAGTTGGTTGACTAATTGATGCCTTCTAGTCGTCCCATGCATAAAAGTAACACAGGTCTTGCACCTTCTTTGCTTAACACCACTTGTCCATATTGCGGTGTGGGTTGTGGAGTAGAAGTGCAAATTTCTGAGGATAACAAGTTATCGGATTTAAAGGGGTGTAGTGATCATCCTGCTAATTTTGGACGTTTATGTGTAAAAGGTAATAAATTACTAGAGACTAACTCAGCCTCAGGTCGTTTACTTAGTCCCATGATTGCCGGTAAAAAAGCCAGCTGGGATGATGCCATTACTCAAGTGGCCAGTAAATTTAAGCAGCTAATAGCAGATCACGGACCTGATTCAGTGGCGTTTTATGTGTCTGGGCAATTGTTGACCGAAGACTACTACGTCGCCAATAAATTAATGAAGGGATACATAGGCAGTGCCAATATCGATACCAATTCGAGATTGTGCATGTCCTCTGCGGTGGCTGCTTATAAACGAGCCTTTGGAGCCGATGCAGTGCCCTGTTGTTATGAAGATTTAGAACAAACTGAGCTACTGATTTTAGTGGGTTCCAATGCTGCTTGGACACATCCCGTATTGTTTCAAAGAATCGAAAGGGCCAAAAAACTCAACCCCGATATGCAAGTGGTAACCATTGATCCTCGCAGAACCGCTACATCTGAACTTGCAGACATACACCTGGCGATCAAACCGGGTACTGATGTTGTTTTATTTAATGGATTATTGGCTTACCTAGCCAAACACCAGGCTTTAAACTCTGCATATATCACAGCCAATACCCAAGGTTTTGAACAAGTGATTGAGCATTGTGAGTCTTGGACTATAAGTCGCGTGGCTAAACAATGTGACATTAACGAATTAGAGTTACTGAGTTTTTATCGTTTATTTGCTCAAACCGATAAGGTAGTGACTGCTTATTGTATGGGCGTAAATCAGTCTAGTTCTGGTACAGATAAAGCCAATAGTATTATCAACAGTCACCTAGCTACGGGAAAAATAGGCCGTGAAGGGTGTGGGCCATTTTCATTAACGGGACAACCCAATGCTATGGGGGGCCGTGAAGTAGGTGGTTTAGCAAATATTTTGGCTTGCCATATGGATATTGAAAACCCAGAGCATAGGCAAACAGTGCAAACTTATTGGCAATCACCCACTATCGCTGATAAACCAGGCTTTAAAGCTGTGGATTTGTTTGAAAATATCAATTCAGGCAAGGTGAAAGCCGTTTGGGTCATGGCTACTAACCCTATGGTCAGTATGCCCAACAGACAAAAAATTGCTGATGCCCTCAAAAAATGTGAGTTGTTAGTGGTATCTGATTGTGTCGCTAAAAACGATACCCTCGACTATGCACACGTTGCATTACCTGCTACTGGTTGGTCAGAAAAAGATGGCACAGTCACCAATTCTGAGCGGCGCATTTCTCGTCAACGTGGTTTGTTAGCCGCCACGGGTGAAGCTAGACATGATTGGAAAATCATTTGTGACCTTGCCAAAGCGATGGGGTTTACTAGTGGTTTTAACTTTAATTCTCCCAGCGAGATATTTGCCGAGTATGCAGGTTTAACTCAATTTGATAATCATGGTAATCGCGACCTAGATTTGTCAGCACTGAGTGAACTCACAGAAACCCAATACAACCGTTTAAAACCTGTGCAGTGGCCGGTGAACAAATCAGCACCTTATGGTACAAAACGCTTATTTACAGACGGAAAGTTCTATACCCAAAACGGTAAAGCGCAGTTTGTAGTAACTGAGTTTAAAGCGCCACAGCAACTGACTAGCAAGGCATTTCCTTTTGTATTAAACAGTGGTCGAGTTCGCGACCAATGGCATACTATGACCCGCACGGGTAAAACATCTGAGTTAACATCACACGTTAGCCGTCCGTATTTAGCAATACACCCAAAAGACGCTGAATGTTTAAGTTTGCAAGATGAAGATTTAGTGAGTCTTAACGCTGCACATAGTGCTGATACGTCAAAGGTTTGTTTACCTGTTGTCATTGATGATAATCAACGCCAAGGTGAAGTCTTTGCGCCTATTCATTGGAGTGCTAGCAATGCTTCCAGTGCTAATATTACTAGTCTTTATACTGACGCTAACGACCAAATATCGGGCCAGCCTGAATTAAAACATGCAGCAGTTAAGCTTGATAAGATCACTTATCAACATTACGGGCAAATGTTTATCCAGCAAGATCTTAGTGTCGAACTATTAAGACAATATTTTGATTATTTTGTTACCAGCCCAGTAGAAAAAGGCCATTTAGTGTTTTTTGCTACGGATCAAGAACCAGCCAGCATTAAACAAAACCTGCAATTGCAATTACCTTTGTATGAAGAGTGGATTAGTGCTTCAAGTAGCGAGTTAAATAGCATCTGCGCCATGCGCCAAGGTGTGATGTCTTTGATACTGTTTATTTCACCTAGCAAGATCAAGGTTGATCCTAATTGGGTCAATAGTTTGCTTAACAGTGAAAATGTTACTCCTGAACAGCTCCATGGGTTACTCAATATGCAGCCTGATGAGCAGTTCAAACAAGGTAAATTAGTGTGTAGCTGCTTTAAGGTGGGTGAAAATACCATCATTGATGCCATAAAAGCGGGCTGCGATTCAGTAGACGGTTTAGGTCGTGAACTGCAGTGCGGCACTAATTGTGGCTCGTGTAAATCAGAGTTAAGCCAAATGGTTAAGGAATACAAACCGAAAAAACTCAATATTAAACAAGACCAATTAATTGCCTTGGAGGCAGTGTCATGAGTATTGATAAAATGTTCCCATTGGGATTTTCGAGACTACAGCAGTTTTTCTCGAGCCAAAAAAACCATTCAAATCAGCCATTTACGTTTTGGCTAAAGCAGTCTTTCAATGGCAGTTCTAATGCACAGCAGCCGAAGCGTTCTGACAAAGGCCAGGTGTATTTAATTGGCGCTGGGCCTGGTGATGCAGAGCTATTGACCTTAAAAGCACATCGTTTAATTCAACAAGCCGATGTGGTGATGTACGACTGGCTAGTGAATCCAGATATTATCGCTATGATCCCTCGTCATGTGGAACGGGTCTTTGTGGGTAAAAAATGTGGTCAGCACAGTATGCAACAAGCTGATATTTGTGAATTGATGGTAGAAGTGGCATCAAGCGGTAAAAATATCGTGCGTTTAAAAGGTGGTGATCCGGCTATTTTTGCACGAGCTGCTGAAGAATGTGACATTCTAGCCAAGCACCAAATCGACTTCGCCATAGTGCCGGGTATTACTGCTGCTTCTGGTGCGTCAGCTTATGCAGGGATCCCCCTTACGCATCGAGAGTGCGCTCAATCAGTACGATTTATCACTGCACACTTAAAATCAGCCACAGACGAACCTAATTGGCAAGCACTGGTGGCAGGCGCCAGTGCATCCCAGGGTGAAACTTTAGTGTTTTATATGGGATTAAAACGCATTGATACTATTATGCAGCGCCTTAAAACCCATGGTTTGCCTGCAAGTACAGCCGTTGCTGTGATTGACCAAGCGTCAACCACCCAACAACAAGTTTGTATAGGCACCCTAGATACTATTGCGCAACGGGTGACCGAGCAAAACTTCCAAGGCCCAGCAGTGACTATAGTGGGTGAGGTCGTCAATAAGCGCCACAGCGTTAACTTATCGCTGTTATCTCAATCAGTAAATGAATTAAGGGTTATCCCTTAATAGCACTTTACGCTCTTTGTTTTTGTTGGTGGTTTTATTACTCGCTAAAAGTGGTAAACGAATACTTTTACATGGTACTCACGTGCCTGACTCAAAACCCCTGTATTTATAATAAGGTTTATCACAATTAGGTTTTGCTATGGCCGAAAATGCTGAGCAAGCAGGCGTGGCACTAGAGACCTTCTGTTTTGCCTATATGCACTGGAGAATCAGAAGATACTTATGCCAATCATGCTGTTGAAGGTACCCTTAGTCTGCTACTGGTGTTAGTCAATAAAGTTGCTTGGACAGTAGCCTAGCAACAGGCAGACTCAATGTGGCTGGGCGTGATAAAACATGGCCGGTTACCTTACTTCAAGAGGATTTAGGGGCAGAAGTATTTGCAGTATTTGCTACTATCGGCAAACATCGGCAAACATTATGCCCATTAATGATAACAACCTTGTTGCATTTATTTTTAGGCATAGCGTCGCTATTTGGCCAGTATAGCGACGCCCGTCAGAGTGAATACTGCACCCTAATTTATGAAAAACACTGAAGTAACCTTTTCCTAAATACCCATATTACTCAGGGTCAGCATAATATTATTAAGAATTCCTGCTACTTTAGGATGATCTTGCTCAAAGGTTGTGACCATATTGTCCACTTGATCGGCTAAAGTTTGAGGTTTACCTGTCACCAACCTAGGTTCGGACAGTTGTTGCTCTATCTCTGCAATAAGACTTGCTAATCTGCGCTTATCATTATTTGATGCACTAAGATCATCAATCGCAATATTCAGTTCGTCTAAATACTCTCGAAGTTGCTGCCTTTCCACGTTAATCTCCTTAGCAAATTAATAGAATAATCATAACACTTATTAAAACTTTACCAATTATAAGAGATGATAAAGCCCATACCCCACTTAATAAATCTGACCAAAATACCTTTACTTTAATTAGTTTGCCACAAGCCAAAAGTCTGGGCTAATTAAAATGATATTGCCCATAGTGAGTATATTCATGAGGTTGCACTTCATATTGTCCCTGCAAAAAAGTGACCAAATCGACTAATTCAGTGACAGTCATAACATCATTAAATACCAGCATTTTTGATGTGCCATCGGGTTCAGTTACGTTAAGACTATAGCTGCGAGCAATATTGTGAGAGGGATTAATAATAGACGTCACTAAATCAGCATAGGTTTTAACGCGAGTCGCAGTCCCTCCAAGCTGGATTGGAGGTTCCATTTCTTTATTGCTTGAGTCGTATATAAACCCCTCAAGTTTATGGCAGGCTAGGCATTTGTATGACGTAAAAACTTTCTCGCCATTAACTGCATCCCCTTGTGGCAGGCTAAAGCCTCGTGGCGAATCTGCCCCAGAGTCACAGCCAAATAAGCTGAAAGTTAATATGAAGGGTAAAAATAAAATGGCTTTAGGGTTCATTTTTAGATGCTCTTGTTTAGTAAACAATACTGCTTACATTAAGCCGTATTGCCAAAAAATAAAGCGAGATCACCTAGCTTATTGACCCCGATCAAAACATCAGCACTTAGCCAGAAGTGATTAATTAATATATATAGGATTCAAAATTGTTAATAGTCTGGCAATTATTCATTGTGAATAAATGTGTCTAATGGCAAGCCGAAGCTAAAAAGCAAAGTGGCTTTTTAGGTTTATATTTAAACGGTATTTATACCCAACATCAAAAAAGAAAACTTCATCAAGGCGAGAGTCTTGCCTGGTGGTTAAATCCAAGTCAACATGGCCATCATGATTGAGCAACTATAACGCTGAATCGCGGTCAACTGATCGAGATCAATATATTACTTTATGGATTCAGTTAATCTGCAGCATGTTATGTCGATGCATCAAAATTCGCTTTTACAATGACGATATAATTTGTGGTTATCTGTGATTACAATCTGGTCGTTGTCACTTAGGAAATTACTGACAATAGAAAATATTAGTACCGGCTTATTTTTTTCTTCCAGTTCCTCATCATTATTTAAAACAGTTGGAGTTGTTATGTTCTCTCAGTCGCGAATGTTGTGCCCGCAATTGAAATCCAAAATCATGAATGCCAAACAGGCCGCAGAATTAATTCCACCAGGCGCTACTCTGGGAATGAGCGGTTTTACCGGTTCTGGACATCCTAAAGCTTTGCCAACTGAATTGGCCAAACGGATCCGTGAATTTCATCAAGCAGGCAAGGAATTTAAAATCAATCTATGGACGGGAGCTTCAACGGCACCAGAATTGGACGGTTTATTAGCTCAAGCTAAGGGTATCGGTACCCGGTTACCATTTCAGTCTGATCCTGATTGTCGAAAGCAGATTAATGAAGGACATATCAATTATTTGGATCTGCATTTATCGGAAGTGTCCCAATATGCCTGGTCCGGATTTTTAGGAAAGTTAAATATTGCGGTAATTGAAGTAACGGCTATCCATCAAGACGGCAGCTTGGTGCCTTCTTCTTCAATTGGCAATAACAAAACCTGGATTGAGCAAGCTGATAAAATCATTATAGAGCTCAATCATCAGCTTCCCATAGCTATTGAAGGCATGCACGACATTTATTACGGCACTGCTTTACCCCCTGAACGCAAGCCAATTATGATGACCAAAGCAGATGATCGTATTGGCGAAACGTTACTGCGCTGTCCACTAGAAAAAGTTATCGCTATTGTGGAAACCGCGGCGCTTGACCGTAATACTCCATTCAATTCACCGGATGATACTTCCCAGAAAATCGCCGCACACATATTAGATTTTTTTGATCGAGAAATAAAACTGGGGCGACTACCTAAAGAATTGTTACCGATCCAGTCGGGGGTCGGAAATATACCCAATGCGGTTTTGGAAGGGCCAAATGCAGGACCATACAAAAATCTGACCGCCTTTACTGAAGTGATCCAAGATGGCATGTTAACCATGTTGCGCTCAGGTACATTAAAAGCCGCTTCGGCTACGGCTTTTTCTCTTAGCCCGGATGCCATGGACGAATTTAACCGCAATATCGATTTCTATCACGACAAAATAATACTGCGCCAGCAAGATATCAGTAATCATCCTGAGCTGGTGCGCCGCTTAGGCGTGATTGCCATGAATGGCTTATTGGAAGCCGATATTTACGGTAATGTTAATTCTACCCATATTATGGGCACTAAAATGATGAATGGTATTGGTGGTGCGGGAGATTTTGCTCGAAACGGTTATCTATCGATATTTATGACACCCTCTACTGCAAAAAACGGCAGTATATCTGCCATTGTCCCAATGGTGTCACACGTCGATCAAACAGAGCATGACGTAAAAGTGATTGTGACAGAACAAGGTTTAGCCGATTTGCGTGGTTTGTCTCCCAAACAAAGGGCTCAATTGATTATTAAAAATTGTGCCCACCCAGATTATAAAGAAAGGTTAACGGATTATTTCGACCGCGCCTGTACTAGCGGCCGAGGAATGCATACTCCCCACTTATTGGAAGAATCACTTAGTTGGCATTTAAATTATGAAAAAACCGGCCAGATGTGAGTTAAAAAATTTTATCCAGCCAAGTCCGATTAACAGATATTGTGGTGAGTCTGGCCATTTTGGTTCGCAGTAAAAATAACCTTCTGAATAATGTAGCGTTATTTAACCATCAAGGCGGCAGCGTTAAAATGGGAGGGAAGAGTTCCCTCCCCAAATTCAGGGTTAAATAAGAGTATCAGGTTGCAAGTCGATACTGCTATCAGCCAGTTTATTTTGATCAATAACGGCACCGCTTTTAATTAACTTGGTGCCAATCACATAGGCTTTTGCATGGTTAACCGCATCCACTGACAGTAGACGTTCATTTTCAAAATACCAGACCGAGAATTTATGCACTGAATCCGCTTCTTTTCTCACTACAATTTTGTTGTAGCCAGTGGATAAACCCACCATTTGTAATTTGACATCGTATTGATCGGACCAAAACCACGGCAGGGTATCGTAGTTAATGTCTTTACCGCAGATAGAGGCCGCAGCTACTTTTGCTTGGTCAACCGCATTTTGTACCGATTCCAATCGAATAAAACGGTCGTAATGGGGATTGTGATGATAACTGCAATCGCCAATAGCATAGATATTTGCGGCACTGGTAAGGGTCTGGCCGTCTACTACAATACCGTTGTCGATATCGATACCAGCTTTTTCGGCTAATTCGGTATTAACCCGAATACCGACACCGACCACAATAATATCTGCCGGATATTCACTGCCATCTTTACAAATGACCACATTGCTTTGGTTGATTGTTTGAATGCTGGATACGTCTTTACTGGTAAATATATCTACACCATGGTCGCTGTGTAATTGTTGAAAAAACGTTGACATTAACGGTGCTGTAACCCTCGCCAGAATGCGTTCCTCACGTTCTAACACGGTAACGCTAGCGCCTAACTTTTTAAGTGACGCCGCGGTTTCCAGACCAATATAACCCCCACCAATAATCACTACACGTTTAGTTGGACTATTTTCCATGGCAACACGAATATAATTCACATCTGCGGCAGTACGTAAGGGGTAAAGTTGATGGGCGCTGTCGATACCTTCAATAGGTGGAATAAAAGGTCGTGCACCAGTGGCAATAATGAGTTTACTGTAGCTGTAAGTTTGTCCGTCATCTATTTTAATAGTCTGACTATTGGCATCTATGCCATTGACACTGACGCCTAGATATAAATCTATATCGCTTTTTTGATAGCTGATTTGGGCTTTTAGCAGATTTTTGTCAATACCGTCATCACTAGTCAGATAAGCCTTAGACAAAGGTGGTCGGTGATAGGGTAGGGTAGGATCAGCGTCAAACACTTTAATCGCGCCTTGCCAACCCTCCTTACGTAGTGCAAAGGCGGCATTAACACCAGCATGGCTGGCACCGATGATGATGCAACAATCGTTTTGTCTATTCACCTCAGACATGATGTTAACCTCTAGTTGGCAACAGTTAAAATTACGCCATCGAGCTCATCGCTGATCTCGATTTGGCAGCAAAGGCGGCTGTATTCGTTGGCATTGTCATCCAGCTCTAACATGTCTTTTTCGATTTCACTGGCTTCACCGGTTTTGAGCATTTGTTCAGGTTTAACGTGTACATGACATGTGGCGCAGGAGCATACGCCACCACAATCGCCATCGATGCCGGCTACGCCGTTTTCTACAGCCAACGCCATAAGTGAGCCAGACTGGCCTTCGAGTTCAATGGTTTCGTTGTCTTGGGTAATAAAAGTAATTTTTGCCATTATGGTGTGCCTTAATTAGTTCTGATTTAAATAGGGTAAATTATGCGGGATTAAATTTTACATTAAGGCTGTGATAACCAACCTTACGTTTAAAGTCATCCCAATGTTCGATGTTTTCTTCACAATCAATAAAATCGATAGTCGCCACTTTTTCACATAACACCTTGATTAAGGTATTCAGTATTTGCCTAGCATGAGTCGCACCCAAACAATTGTGATGACTGAAACCAAAGCCGACGTGGGGATTCATTTTTCGATCTAGTACCACTTCATTAGGATTTTCAAATACGGTTGCATCACGGTTTGCCGAGGCCCAGCAAAGGGAAATGCGGCTATCCGCTTTCACTGCATGCTCGCAAACTTGGGTATCTTCGGTGGCTACGCGCCCCATATGAGTTAATGGCGAAAAATAACGGATAAATTCTTCAATACTACGACTTCTGATTTCAGGCTCATCCCGTAAACGTTGCAGAGATTCTGGATGTTCAGAGAAATAGGCTATGGTATTTGAAACGGCATTAATCACGGTATCGCGACCACCTGAAAAGGTTAATATTATGACGCCTTTGATTTCTTCTTTAGTGAGCTTTTTACCATTGACTTCTGCAGCTAATAAGGTGGAATACAAATCACCACTAGGGGCGGCTATCGCCTTATCAATCTGTGCATCGATGTAATCATAAAGAATTGCAGCCTTGGCCCCATCTAGCGCTTCACCCTCACTACGAAATACATGGGTACCCCAACTGATCCATAATTCAGATTCTTCTATAGGCGTATTGAGCAATAGTGTTAATGCTCGAGACTGTAACACTAAGGCAAAATCTTCGATGATTTCTACTATGTTGTTGCCATTCAGTGCCGAATCAACCAAACAACTGATTTGCTCATTAAGCTGTTGCTGATATTCAGGTTGCAAAGGGCGTTTAAACCAAGGGTCCAATAAAGAGCGGAAATCCTTATGTAGAGGGGGATCAACTTCAAAAGGAATTTGACGGGTGCTGCGAATATTCACCTCTGAAGGCACTACAATACGTCCAGGTACCGCACCCGACTGGAAGGTTTGCCAATTGTGGGCGCATTTACGCACATCTTTTAAGCCTAAAATCATGGTCACAGGATCATCTTGATCACTGACTTGGGCATAACCGTGTTTTGTTCTGGCTTGCTCAAAGGGATCGTTCATTGTGCTCTTTTTCATATCTGCCTCAGAAAAATTTCAATGCGTTTAGATTTAATGATATTTTATTGCACTTTTTACTCTAATAATTACAGTTTTAGTGGTAAAAATATCAAAAATACGCTCTATATTTTGTGTTTCTCAATATTGTTAAAAAACGTTAATGTGGTTCGTAAATTTTCATGCCAATAGGGCCACTCGTGACTACCTTGTAATTCTTGATAGTGATGGGCAATGTTTGCCTCGTTTAACGCTTTGTCCAGTGCTTGATTACTGACTAATAGTTGGTCTTGTTTGCCACAGTCTAAACGTATAGGTGGTAGCTGTTCTCTGTGCTTTTTACACCAATAAAGTATGTCGGTTTCATGCTCATCTTGCGTCTGGTAATGACTTAAAGGCGTGTCGGTAAATAGTGCCATATCACTAATTTTGGTGATGGCTGAATGAGCTGCAATGCCCTTGAATTGTTCGGCAAATTTAGCACCAAGTCGCAACGCGCCGTAACCGCCCATGGACAAACCTGTGATATACCAATTGCTGGCCGTACTGACGGCATCCACGTTATCCGTTACGGCTGTGATCACATCATCCATAATCCATTGTTCAAAATTGCCTTGCTGCAAGGGCAGGTAGGCCGAACCTTCCCATATACCCCCATCGGATGGCATTACTAAAACAAATTCAGATAACCCTTGCTGGCGCAGTTGTTCGTAAACTAGGTGAGCGCCTCCTAAGTCCATCCACACCCAGTTATTGCCATATACGCCATGTAGTAAGATCACCACTGGCAAGTTTTTGCTCTGGCTATATGGGTTGTAAATGCTGACATCCTGGCGTCTATCTAAGTGGCTAGAATGCAACGTTAGAGTTAAGGTATTGTCACGGGCATATTCTGGATTTGAACGTTCGGTTCTTTTAACAGTCATGGTTTAACACTCGCTGTCGTCGAGGATCACTACACCTTTGGCGATACGGCCGTTTAACAAGTCATCAAAACCTTGGTGGATATCTTCGAGGTGATAGGTTTTACTTACCAGCTCTTCTAGTTTCAATTTACCTTGTTGGTATAAATCGAGAACACGTGGGAAGTCACGTTCTGGATTACACATGCCATATAGCGGATTAATATAGATTTTGTCCCATTCAAACAATTCGCAATCAAAATCGATGCGTTGTTCAATGCCGCTAACTTGCACTGCTGTTCCGGCACTTCTGATTAATGCCAGAGGAGCTGAGCCTAATGCCGGAATAGCCGTACATTCAAATGCATAGTCGGCACCGCGACCATGGGTTAACGCTCTGACTTGTTCACGTACTTGGATAAAATCAATGTCTTCCTTGGTGGCGATAATTCCGTGGGTGGCTCCAAATTCTTTGGCTTGAGTCAGGCGGTTTTCAGCAATATCGATGGCAATAATCTTCGCAGCGCCCGAATTTTTAGCGCCTTGTATGGCATTGAGACCCACACCACCACAACCTATTACACAAACCGATGATCCGGCTTTAACATTGGCAGCATTGACCACCGAACCCCAACCGGTCATCACGCCACAACCAATAATGGAAGCGGCGGCAAAAGGGATGTCATGATTTAATTTCACTACCGCCGCCTGTTTGACCATGGCATATTCACTCATGGAGCCTAAATGGAAAGAGCGCTCTATTGGCTGAGCATTATGAGTAGAGGATTCAATCTGGGCATGACCGGCTAACCCACAGCCACATACCGGCGAGTTGGTCTCGCAGATGTGCACATTTCCTTCTCGGCATTGAAAACATTCACCACAAGGAATGGCCCAATTTAAAATAACTTTGTCACCTACGGCCACTTTAGTAACCTTGCTGCCTACTGCCTGGACGCGCCCTGCGCCTTCGTGACCAACGATAAAGTGTTTGTTCCAGTTTTGGATGGAGTCCCAATCTGTGTGACAAATGCCTGCAGCAACAATTTTTACCAATACTTCGTCTTCGCCGCATTCGCCTACTTCAATGCGGCTAACTTGGTAATGCCCGTTTCCATCGGAAATAACTGCCTTGGATGTGATCATAATATTCATTCTAATTAGGCCAAAAGATTAGTTATTTGAACATGTATCAAATTTAAGAACTGTCAATTTTAGTGTTAAAAATATCGTTAACTTGATATTTAAAGGGTTATATTTAAGGCTCAATGCTTTTATATGTCATAAATATGATTAATGACAGTAAGGGAAATTCTGTAAAAAAGGGCCAATAAATTAAACGCCTGACAATTATTTAATGTTAATAATAGTGATTCTAAACCTTTGAGAATTGTGCAGTGATAAATGGCTGAGGAATAGTAGTAACGAATTATTATGCTGCTGGTACATAATAAGTTGGGCATTCTAACTAATTTAGAAAGCCCAACTTAGGGACAAGTTTTACTACCACCAAATGGTATAAAGTAAGACTAAAATTATCACCACACAAATCGCCGAAATATTAAAACTGCGTTCGGTTTCAAAGGTAATTTCATCTAGACTTATTGAGGTATTCAATTGAGTTTTCTTCCCCTGTAGCGATACCAGAACAGATAACGCAATACACAGTAAAAAGACTAAACCGATCCTGTCCATAAAGGGTAATTCAGGCCATAAAAATTTAAAGGCCACTGAAAATACCGCTGAACCAATTGCAGCTGAAAGGGCGCCACTAGAAGTGGTGCGTTTCCAAAACATCCCCATTAGGAATATTGCGGTAATACCAGGCGAAAATAATCCAGTGAATTCTTGAATATATTGAAAGGCTTGGTCAAATTTACCCAACAATGGTTCAGCGGTTAGCAGCGCTATACCGAGTGAAATAAGAGTGGCAATGCGGCCTATATGCACGTAATGACGTTGGCTCTTACTAGGCTGAAGGTTTTTATAAATATCCATAGTGAAAATGGTAGAAATACTATTAGTCATGGACGCAAGAGAGGAAACAATAGCCGCTACCAGAGCCGCGAATACTAAGCCTTTAATGCCTGTGGGCATGAGTCCCATCATAGAAGGGTAGGCTTGATCTGGAGAGGTTAAATTGGGATATAAAATAAGCGCGGCAATACCAGGTAATACCACGATAATGGGCATTAATAGTTTTAAAAAAGCCGCAAAAACAATGCCTTTTTGCGCCTCTTGAATATTTTTAGCCGCTAATGCCCGTTGAATAATATATTGGTTAAAACCCCAATAGCCGATATTCATCACCCATAAGCCACCAATCAGCACTGAAATACCCGGTAAACTCATGTAGTTAGCATTGTCACTGCTTAATATCATATTAAAATGGTCTGGCGCTTTTTCTGTAAGGGTGTGAAACCCGGCGACAAAACCAGCGCCATCAGCAATGCTTTCTAAGGCGAGATAACTTAACAACAAACCACCAAAAACCAACAGAACCACTTGAATGATATCTGTATACGCTACTGCCTTTAAGCCACCATAAAGGGAATAGGCAACCGAGAGGACGGCAAGAAAAATCATACCAAACATCCAATCTACGCCGGCTACTGATTGAATGGCTAAACCGCCTAACCACAATACAGAGGTTAAATTAACAAAAATAAATACCACTAACCAAAATAAAGCAAGGGTGGTTTTTACGCGACTATCAAAGCGTTGCTCAAGGTATTGAGGCATAGTAAATATTTTGTTTTTCAAGAATATTGGCAGTAAATATTTGCCCACTAAAATAAGTGTAATGGCCGCCATCCATTCATAAGACGCTATAGCTAAACCTATGGCATAGCCAGAGCCAGACATACCAATAATTTGTTCTGCGGAAATATTAGCAGCGATAAGCGAAGCGCCTATCGCCCACCAAGGTAAAGATTTGCTAGCGAGAAAATAATCTTCAGTATTGCGATCCCCTTTGTGATTATTGCGTGAGATCCATAATGCTATGCATAAGAGGCCAATCACGTAGGCAATAAAAACAGTAATATCGAGTTGTTCCAATTTCATTTAGTACACCCAGGTTATAGTTATTTGTAAATATTCAATTAGGCTGTGTATTCTTTTTAAGTCATTTTATTGTTTGAAAACGAACTTATTTCGGCAATTTTTCGGACTCAAAAATTGAATATTTCATCATCAATTTTTTTGAGCCCTATTAACGCAATGTTAATTTGACCACTATTCTAAAGCTAGAACTGTTAATAAACTTCCATAAAATATTAAGAATATGCTTTTTATTGTAGATAGTACGTGATAATTGTATGTTTAATGTTAGATATATGTGGTGTGTGGTCATGGCTAAAGTTCAAGTATATTGCGAACCTTTTTGTATCGAAGAGGGGTATCAGTTTGAAATCCATCATGTTCAATATCAGGAAGATGATCCTTATTCGTGCTTTTTACACTTCCACGAAGTACATGAATTTATTATTTTTGAACAAATAGATGGTTGTTATTATTACAATCGAGGGGAATCAACATTGTTAGACAATGATATTGTCTTTACTCCTGCCTTGGAAACACACAATTTTGAATTAAGCGAACGACCAAAATCCTGGTATATCATTCAATTTTTACCTGAATTATTTAATGAACCGGAAATGCAAAAAGTCAGTTCAGTACTGCAGCAAAGCCAACATTTGCGGCTGCAACAAAAAGATATCGAAATAGTGCAACAGATGGTGAAATGGTTGCATGGATGTTATCAATCCAATCCCTTGAGCGGTGAAGCTTTAATGTTATTACGCCTGTTGATCCTATGGATCGCTGAGCATTCGGAAGCTGTGAAATCGCCTAATACTATGACTATTACCTCCAGTGTCGGATACGAAAAATTGTCGCCGGTTATTGACCTATTTCGTCAAAATAAATCGGTTGAGTTGACCTTAATCGATGCGGCTAAATTGTGTCATATCTCGCCTTCCCATTTTTCGCGAATGTTTAAATCTATTTTCCGTTGTAATTTCTCTAAATACAGTCTGCAACACAAACTTTATAGTGCGGCGAGGCTGATGAGCCAAACAGATCGCTCGATAACCAGTATTAGTTATGAGCTAAATTTTTCGAGTCCGTCACACTTTATTGCGCAATTCAAAAAGCAATTTAATACCACACCCTATAAATATAGGTTGAATGTCAAAAATAGAGCTTAGAATTGTTATTTTTAGACTTTGGGTTATCTATTCAAATTGTTGTTTATTTGTTATCTAATGTCACTTTGATGTTGTTTTAGATTTTTATATTTGACTTTTACTTCTTGTTTTTGTTTTTAAACTCTTTGCAAAACAATTGCTTATGATGTTTTTAAGTTGATGTTTTATTCTGTGTTTTTGTGTTTGTATTTTTCCTTACACGCCATAAGGCGCAACATTTTATTAACAGCTTTATTTCGTTAAATGATTGTTAAATGATGTTTGTTGCTGAGATCTTGTTAGTTTTTAACTGGTTTGTTCAATAAAGTAACTGCTCGTGCCACGGAATAATCGCGGGTGGCATTACTCAAAATCTAAAATCAAAACCAGTGGGACACATATGAAAATTAGAAACAAGTTTGAAATGTTAGCTATTAGCTTGGCTGTTTCAACGGCATTGGGTTCAAATTTTGCTATTGCACAAGAAGCACAAGAAGCACAAGAACAACAGGCTAGTGATGATATAAGTAATGTTGAAGTTATCCAGGTTAGAGGTATCCGTAGCAGTTTAAAAGAATCGATGGAGTTAAAGAAAGACTCGGCCTCTATTCAAGATAGTATTGTAGCCGAAGATATCGGTAAATTTCCCGATCAAAATGTTGCCGAATCTTTGCAGCGTATCAGCGGAGTCATGATTTCACGGACTAACGGTGAAGGCACTGCAATAACGGTACGTGGTTTAGGGCCTAAATTTAATGCGGTAAAATTAAATAATCGCACTTTGGCCACATCTGAACGTGGCAGAGAGTTTGATTTTCAAGTTTTACCGTCGGAACTTATTTCTGGAGCTGATGTAATCAAAGCATCAAGGGCTAATATTGCAGAGGGCGGAATTGGTTCTTATGTTACAGTCAATACCGCACGACCACTTACCAGCCCAGGTGAACACATTGCTGGTTCATTGAATTTCAAATATAACGATCTCGCTGAAAAATTTACTCCTAAGGTATCGGGTATTTATAGTAATACCTACCAAGACAATTCTGTGGGTTTTCTGATTGGATTTTCACATATCAAAACTGAAAACCGGATTGATGCCCATGAAACTGCGTTTTGGGACAACGTACAAGCAGATGATGTACAAAGGGCACCTGGCCCTATTGTTAATGAAAGCGGCAATGCAGTCACCTCTGGTACGTTATGGTATCCGGGGCGTGCACAGTATATGTCGGATAGCGAAGATCGCAGCAGAACCAGTGCTAATGTCACCCTTCAATATGCGCCCACTGAAGATTTAACCCATACACTAGACGTTTTTTATACTGACTTTGATAGGGATGCTTTTAGTAATGGTATGCAGGCACCTTTGCATAGAGATGGTTTTGAAGATGTCGTTGTTTCAGAAAATAGTACTATTTTAGCAGCTCGAAAAAATGCTGACCCATTAGATGGTTTGTTTCAAACGCGAGCCGAAGCCTCTAAAACTTATGCTGTGGGTTATAACCTCTTCGCTTACAGTGGCGATTGGACTTATGAAGCTGATGTCTCTTATTCAAAAGCAGAGTCTGAACCTCGCTTAGAGCAATATGTGCCGAATATTATTAATGCGTCGGGATTAATTGACTCAGATTACATTGCTTTTGATAGCCGTGGAGTGGATGTTATTAATATTGATTCTAGTATTAAGTGGGATGATCCTGCAGGTGTTAAAGCCCACTGGAATCGTCTTTCTCGTGATGAACTCGAAGATAAAGTCATGGAAGCCAAGTTCAACGCCAGTTACGAATTAAACTCTGGCATGATGCATAGCGTTGATATGGGGGTGTCATACACAGATCGTAAGAAATCTTTAGATCAATATAACTCAGACAATTCCCAGTGCGGTTCTGCGGCCGTTAATACCTGTGGTGCGCTGATCGATATGGATGACAGCTTATTTTCGATTAATTCTGACGGCAACTTTTTATCTGATGTCAGTGGTGATTTTCCACGAAACTTCATAAATATCAATAATTTGGCAGATTATACCGCCGCCATGCGAAGCATCACCCAAGATAATGCCTGGGGTACCAATGAATTAGTGGCCAATGCATCGGTGGAAAATACTGAGGAAATCTTGGCCTTATATACCCAGCTAAACCTTGAAGGTGAGTATGATAGCTTCAGCTGGAAAGGTAATGTGGGTGTGCGGTATGTGGACTCCCAAAATAAATCAGAAGGTTATGCCATACAGGTACTTGATATCCGCATGGATGAGGTAGGGAGAGATGACGGTGAAAAAATTATAGTGACCACATCTGATCCGGTTTATACCGATGCAGAAACATCTTCAAGCGAGTTTTTACCCAGCGCTAATATCAACTTGGATTTTGCTAACGGATTTTATATTAAAGGGTCTGCTGCAAAAGTTATGACTCGCGCAGCACTGGAAGATATAGGTGTGAATATGTCAGTTTCTGGTGTTCGATTAACGGAATACAGCCGAAATCAGGGAAATCCTTTTTTAGAACCTTACCTGGCCACCCAATTTGATCTGGCGTTTGAGTATTATCAAGACAACGGTAATAGCTATAGCCTTAACCTTTTTACAAAAGACTTTAGTAGCTGGATTTCCACCCAAACCTTTGTTCAGGACTCTGGCTTTGATGTAGATAGGGATTTTGACGGTACTGATGATTGGGACGTGAGAGAAACTGTTACCCAAAAGAGTAATCGTAGCGGGGTTAAATTGAATGGGGTGGAGTTAGCAGCTCTTTATTATTTTGATTACTTACCCGGTTGGTTGGATGGATTCGGTGTGCAAGCTAATTACACCTATACCGATAGTTCTGATAGTGATGCAGATGTGTTTGAACAGGAAGGAGTAGTGTCTCCTGGCAGTGGAGTAGAGGGCTTTTCGCCCAATGCCTACAACATCATTGCGTTCTACGATAAAGATGGATTCCAAGCACGTTTAGCCTATAACTGGCGCGAATCCTTCCTGATCCAACGTCAAAGTGAAGTAGGTGGTGGATTACCTAATCATGCGGATGATTATGGTCAATTTGACTTTAGTACTTCCTGGGATATTGATGACCATTTCACAGTGAATGCTGAAGTGATTAATTTAACCGATGAAAACATTCTTGAATTTGCAGACGTTCGCGAACGTGTGACTAAAGTACAGTATTCAGGTAGACGATTCCAAATTGGCGTTTCGGCCAAATTTTAAATACATACCACCATTAACAAGCTGAAATCTAAAGCGTACTATTTTGGAAATAGTGCGCTTTTTTTTATCCAAACATGAGCTGTCAATTATTACGAATACGGATAGGAGTGAAATAGAGTAGGGTTTGTTGTAAGGTAAGACGTTATCGTTACCAACTAATTTATAAATATTTCTAATGACCTTGAACTACGACAACATTTTCAATGAGGTATCAGAATCACCTGAGCAAGATTTGCTTGATAAAGAATGTTCAGACTTAATGATCGAAATTCACAAAACATTGGATTTGAGAAATGCACCGATTAAAACAATTGTTCAGGCATTAGGTGTAACTCCCGCACAAGCAAGAAACCTTGCAAATGGTATCACTGAAAAATTTACATCTTACGAACTTCAAACATTTTTACAGCGGCTTTCGCCTGATATTAATTAAATGAAAAAATAAAATTTCGTTATTCGCTTATTTTTAGCTGTCATATTTAATTGTGCATCAGTTGGGTCAGCTTTTTGGCCGAATGAGACATCTATAATGATACTTTATTGATCTTTTAATGGTTGAAATAACTGTATGAGTGCCAGCTTAGGTGGGGCTCACTAAAACTATGTCTAAAATATCGTTAAACCTTGTTTTGGTCACAAAATGGTCACACATTGCGATTACTCAATGATAACCACCGAAACGGTCACAAAAGTATGATGTAAAAATTTGATTTAAAAAGAGAAAATTGGTACAACCGAGTGGACTCGAACCACCGACCCCCACCATGTCAAGGTAAAAAATTTGAGTTCACAATGATCTCTCTAGTTATCTTGGATTATCAGGTATGATAGTAAATCCATTGATATATATATGTTTCAACCTTGTTGAGACGTCTTTTGAAATAACTCATGATAACTTTTTGTATTTTTTGTTTGGTGTCTATATGGTGTCTGGTAAGATATGGGAATTAGTTCTAGTATTTAAGATTATACTTTATGAATAAGAGAGTCCTTGCTCAATGGGTTGCCAATGATACGAGCCTAAGATTGTGGGATAACAAAGTTATCGGTCTCTTTCTTAAGCGAAACTCGAAAAGTTTTAGTTGGAATGTATCCTATCGAAATGATTCAGGTAATAAACACTCTATTAAAATTGGCTTGTATCCAAGTGTTACTTTAGATGCAGCAAGAGAAGCAGCAAGACAACACCTTATCGGTCTTGCTCAGGGCAAAGATCCTTTAAGCCAGAGAAAAGAGAAAAAATTTGCCTCTAAAGACACAATTCAAGCTTACTTCGACTCTACTTATTCCAATGTTCTAAAAGGCAAAAAGTCTGGCAATGAAACTGCGGCTTATTTTAAGCGACACTGTGCAGAACTCATGAAACTAACTTTTCTTCAAATCAATGCCAAGCATATTCATAAATGGCATATGGATATGATTGCTAAGAACTTAAGAGATTCTACGATACAAAGGGCTTACGGGGCTTTTAAGACCTTAATTAATGATGCTGTAAAAAAACAGCACATCACAGACTCACCACTCCAAAGTATTAACTTAGATAAATATCATCGCCCTGAACAAGGTGTAAAAAAGGTAAATGATCGTAAATACTTAAGTAAAGAACAAATTTTTAGCTTAATAAATGCGTTAGACCTTTATCAAGATAAAAGACGATTAGAGCGCAGCAATAGTCGTTCTCATGGAAAATCTCAACTACAAAGTTTGTCTGATTTAGAGTATGTAGATTTTGTAAAACCAGCCATTTTAGTTATGTTTTACACAGGATTTCGGCCTAGTGACATTCGTACTTTAAAATGGGAAGAGCTTAATCTAAATTCACCTTCTCCAACCATTAGAAAAGCACTTGAGAAGAATAAGCATAAAAACAGTGAACCTCAGACTTTTCCTTTAACTCCTGAAGCTACTCAAACCTTGCAGAAATGGAAAAAACAGAGTGCAAATACTCAAAATGGTTTAGTTTTTCCAAGCAGCAACGGAACTGAACGCACAAAACGTTTTATTTCTGACCCTTGGAAAAAGCACATACGACCATTAGCAGGGTTGCCTGAAGACTTTGACCTATATAATCTTAGACACAACTTTGCAAGTTGGCTTATTATGAGCGGTACAGACCTCCTAACAGTAGCAAAACTCATGGGGCACGCTGATACTAAAATGGTTGAAAAACACTATGGTCACCTTGCCCCTGAACACAAACAATATGCTTTAACGAAAGCTTTTAATATGATGCTTCACACCAATGACTGAAAACAAATACCCTGACTACATTGAGCTTCTTAAGCTAAAAAGAGCGCATTCGATTTACATCATGGCGGCTTTAACACTCGGCATAGATCCCAGATATTTAAAAATTGAACCTAGTGTTAATAATATTCATGGTGAAGAAGTGTTTACTTATGAGCATTCTGGCAGCTCCAGTCAATGTTGGTATTACCCTATGAAAGCTGATGGTTGCCAGATTGAAGATTACCTCAACCAAGAATCTAATATCCATCCATTAGCTCCCATAGAAGGAAGTAGTTCATTAGGTATCTATAACAAAGGGGTTCAAGATGAGCTATATCAAGAATTAAAAAAACTCTTGTTAGAAGCAGTAAAAAATGAAGACATTCAATGTGTTGTGCCTGAAGAATATAAATCACTTGATGCTGAAAAGTTAGATCAACAAATAAAACAGAAAGCATTGATAATAAAGCCAACGGAAGGAAGTTTAGTCTATACAGATTCCGTCAAAAGATGGTTTAAGCAAAATAATCTTAGCACTCCATTCTTTGGCAAACCCAATGAACTAGAAGGTATACCTAGTGTAATAGATAAAAATCACCCTGAGCACTCACTTGAACTTGGAATAGCCATAGAGGCATGGCAACGATTTTCAGACCTAGATATTTCACATCCTAAAGAATATATACAAAATTGGCTGAATGAGTTTCATAGTAGTGTAGATACAAAGGCAAAAGAACGCATCTGTACGCTTGTTAATTGGAGGAAACAGGGAGGCGCTAAAACTCAAAGTTTACAAACAAACATCTACCAACAAGCTATTGCCAAAAATTTACCGCAAAAATTATAACGCCTTCCCTCCTGTGAAATTTAGAACCTAGGCTAGGGTTTGGATGGAAACCAAGCCCTCTAGTTAACTAACTGATATATATACATATAAAAGTATCTAACACGCTTGTTGTACTTATATAAACAGCACAAATTCAAACCAATAGGGGCTTAGGTTTTGTAAACCTAGGCCTCTAATAAAACGTTTTCTCATCTATTACTCTCCAGCCTATCAAGGGCAGTGGGCTCTTGAACTTTCAAACTAATAGGAAAGAAAAATGAGAATAGAAAAACTCAATTGTACAAATCAAGAAGCGGCTGAACTACTAACAGTTTCCGCAAACACACTGCGCAATTCACGCTCTACAGGAAAGTTATGTGGAAGAGGAGCGCCTCCATTTATCAAAATGGGTAGAAAGATCATCTACCTTAAGGCTGACCTTTTACAGTGGCTAGAGAGCTTTCCAAAATACAGTAATACATCTGAAGCACAATTATCAGAGGTAGCATAATGGAGTTCGGTATGGAAATCCTAAGCGGGAAATCAGGCTTAAGGGGAAAAATCAATGCGAATTGCATTGCTTGTGTCTATGACCCTATTGAAGCTGGCTCATGGCGAAAGCAAATCGAAAACTACTGTGGGTACTCATGCTCTTTGTACTCAGTACGTCCAACAACATTAACAAACACAAAATAAAAAGTCCGTCACTGAATAAACAGAAGCGGACTTGATAGGTTCTTCGCAAAACCAATATATCAAACTTTTGTTGTTTAGTGATGGATTTCTTTTACCTAAGGAATCTTAAATGATATTTTTTAACATTATAGATAATACGTTAAGTATTATTGAATCAACTACAACTCGACTTCAACCTAATGAAGTTAGAGCTATACAGCTGTTAGTTCAGAATTCTAACAAAGAAATTAATACTCTCGATTTACTCGAAAAAGGCATATCAAGTCCAAATCAATGCATTGGGAGGTTAAAACAAAAAGGAGCATTGTTTGATGTAACCTACAGAAAAGTAGTAGATATCTTTGGGAATGTTCGACATGGCATTGCTTGTTATAGACTAGTGGGGTGGAAATAATGACTTATACATTAACTCCTATATGCAAGTTAACATCGAAGCAACCGAAAAACATTTGGCTAATCAAAGGTATTATTGAGCGAGCTACTACGGGCATGCTCTTTGGATCTCCAGCAAGTGGTAAGTCATTTATCGCTATGGATATGGCATTTTGCATAGCAATTGGTCATGACTTTGCAAATTGTGTTGTAAACCAAGGACAAGTAGTTTATTTAGCTGGTGAAGGCTTTAATGGCATCTCCAAGCGCTTTAAAGCGCTAGAAGAAAAGTATCAGACACAAACTAGTGATATTTTCATAATCAATAAGCCAGCATCATTACTATGTAAAGATAGTACCGAAGAAGTTACTGAGGTAGTAGATAATATTTGCCCTAAACCTTCATTAATTATCGTTGACACCCTTCATCGCAACTTCGGTGGTGGAGATGAAAACAGTGCTAAAGATGTTGGTAAGTTAATGGAAGCAATAACAGCAATCATAAATCATACAGGTGCCGCTGTTTTGCTAGTACATCATTCTGGTCACAACTCAGGTGAAAGAGCTAGAGGTTCAAGCGCACTAAAAGCCGCTTTAGATGTTGAATATAGAATATCTAAAAGTGGCAGTGTTGTTACAATGAAAAATACCAAGGTTAAGGATTTTGATAAACCTGCGCCTATTTCATTTAACCTTGTATCTCACGCTATTTCAGATTGGCAAGATGATGCAGGAAAGCCAATTGAATCAGCTATTTTAGAGCTAAATAATGATACAGCACCCAAACGTAAGGTTTTACTTACCCAGCGTGACAGAAGCATTCTAAATACGCTAAAAGCACTGATTGATGATAAAGGAAAACCAATACCGCAATCAGCAATAGATGCAAATCCTCTGCTATTAGATAAAAGTTGTATTCATGTAGAAGATTGGCGTACTGAAGCATATCAATTACTTGATAATGAAAAGTTAGACCAACAAGCCAAACAAAAAGCGTTCAAACGCGCTAGGGAAAAACTTGAAGAAGAAAAACTAATAATAGTTACTGACGATTTCTATTGCTTAAGTTAGTGGTTTATTAGCCGGACAATCAAGTACCGCCTCTAGGGATGTGTACTTGTATGTCCGGCATAATCTAAAGTGTAAATACCAGAAAGCATCACTCGTTACGTTTGGTGTTTTTTTTGTTTCTGCTACTTAGTAGTTATGTGTAGTGTGGTGTACTTAAATAAGCTAGTGGATATGATTGCTAGGTGTACTTAACACAGAATACTTGCTATTTAATATAAGAAAAATAAACCAAGCCGAAGCTTGGTCTAGTTGTTACATCAATCCACGATTAGCAAAAGAACACACATCTTCTTTTGTCACTATTAGATGGTCTAATACATTGATGTCAAATACCTTCAACGCGTCTTTTATCTTAACAGTAATGTCTTGGTCAGCAGAACTAGGCTCCGCTATGCTACTGGGATGATTGTGCGCTAATATAACGGCTGCTGCGTTCAACTCAAGGGCCTTTCTTGCTATGACTCTGATATGGACGTAAGAGGCGTTTACAGTGCCTCTGAACAGTTTCTCAAAGCGTATAAGACGATGCTGACTAGTTAAGAACATGACCCCAAACCACTCATCAGGCTCATTTGCTAATTGGAGTTTGAGGTAATTCTCTACTTGCACTACAGACGACAAGACATTGTCTGTAACTAAGGTTTGTTGTATTGCTGTTAGTGCCACTTTTATGGCTGTTTGCTCATACTCTGAATATGTAATCATGGGTTAGGTTTCCTATTGGTTAAAATGCCCATTCCATGAGAATTAGGCTTTTAAACAGCACAAGGTGGAACAACCTAGGGGGGGGTAGCAATTGACCTCAATTGCGTATAGCAAGTACTTGTGCGATTAAATCTGCAGACATTTTTCAACATAGCGGACTGTGTACTTTCATGTACTTAATTGGGAATGAGCCTAATTAACGGTTATTTTTCAATAAAAAACTTGATGATATGACTAGTATCCGCCACCCCGTAAAACCTTAACACTGACCGTCTCACCATGAGCAGAAATTGAGCAAACGAAGCTACGAATGAATGAGCTTGCGAAGCAAGTGAATGAAATGAGTAGTAAGTGAAGCGAAATGTTCTGTGAAATGAGTGAGTAAGGTTCAGTGTTTGAAAGCCTAATGCTAATGACAAAAAATACAATATACACGTTAACTGTTAGCGGATCTCTTAACTACGGGTACTTATGGCGTTATGGATTACAAGACCCATAACTACGGGTACAGGTGAAGTCATGCTTGTACTAAAAGTTACCACCACCTTACCCAGTAGATATGAAAGCCGTTATTAATACTAGCGATTGAATTTTCACACAGCCTGAGCGATCAAAAGACGTTCGACCTACCTCAGCCGAACGGCTGCTATGCCCAAGAAAGCGGACGTAGCTATTTATTGTGTATTGGTTACTTTATCGAATTTCAATTCGTCGAGCCTGTACCATTATGAAACCGTTGGCAAACTTTAAACCACAGGATTTATAGTTATGAATGTCACTCTTCAAGCATCTGCAACACACCACATTCTTTGATTTTCCGGTTGTCAGAGCACGCTAGTGCCATGTCTGATAGGGATAGCTTCAGCTCTTTTAGCTCTGCAATGCGATTTGTGACGTCAATCATGTGTTGATGAATCAAATTGTTCACACTAGAACAGCTTTTGTCTGGGTTCTTTTTTGTGTCTAGTAATTGTTTGATTTCCTTAATAGTCAACCCTAAAGAGCGACACTGCTTAATGAAACGTAATGTACTCAACGACGAACCGTCGTAAATTCTGTAGTTGCCTTCAGTGCGTTTGCAGGCCTCGAATAGATGCTGCTTTTCATAAAATCGGATCGTTTGAATAGAACACCCACTTTTTTTAGCTAAATCCCCAATCTTCATAAAAATTTCACTTCTACGTTGACTCTATACTAAGTATAGACTTTACACTGTACCTAAAGTATTTGGAATAAAAGTTAAATAATGAGTGGTTGCGGCTGCGAAGTGGAAATCAAAGATGCCTCACAAAAACGTGTTTTATACTGGCTGACCTGACTTATCATTGGGGTTATCGTCTATCTCATCGTTCTACGTGGCGCAATCTTTATCTTAAAAGGTGTTAAGAAAGAACTTCGTAATAACAGCACATCTAATGGAGAAATATCATGAATTTTACTCAAGCAGCAAAGCCTTATGTAACCCAGAAATTAAACGAAGCACATAAATCATTTACTGACAAAGACGATGTATCAGGATTTAAAGCCTTGGAAAATGCACATGTCATTGGGCAGCATTCAACTTATCACCATACCCGAGTGCATTATGAAATGCTCAAATTTGGATTAAAACGCAAGAATGTTAAAGAAGTGTTCGGGCAACTTTTCAGGCTCATAGGTGCAGTCTCCAAAACGTCTATCGGTTTGTTGCCGGAGGGTAATACTGGCGGCGCAAATGTAAGTCCATTCAAACCCATGCCTATTTCACCTGCAAACAAAGCAATCTTGGATAAGGTTAGACATGCACAATCATAACCACTCACATAGCCATTCGCACTCAGATGGAAATTCAGACGGTGCATCAAAGCGCATTGGCTGGGCGTTCTTTTTAAATGTGGTATTCACCATCATCGAATTTATTGGTGGTTGGCTAACCAATAGTACCGCCATTATGGCCGACGCAGTGCATGATTTGGGCGATAGCTTATCCATTGGCACTGCTTGGGGCTTAAATAAACTCAGTGATAAACAAGCAACCAATACATTTTCCTATGGCTATAAACGCTTTTCACTTCTTGGTGCATTGATCAACGGGTTAGTGTTAACGACTGGCTCAATATGGATCTTATTCGAAGCTATACCAAGGCTTTCAGCACCCGAAATGCCACAAGTCGAAGGCATGTTACTCCTATCAATTTTTGGCATCGCCGTTAATGGATTTGCTGCTTATAAACTTAGCGAAGGGAATTCCTTAAACGAGCGTATCTTAAACTGGCATTTGCTTGAAGATGTATTGGGTTGGGTGGCCGTACTTATCGTATCGATAGTGCTGATGTTTAAGCCATGGCCAATTTTAGATCCCATCTTATCTATTGGCTTTACATTATTCATTTTGTTTAATGTCGTGAGGAACCTAAAAGAAACCTTATTGTTATTCTTGCAAGCCACGCCCGATGCTAAGCAGATGGAGGAAGTGCGTAAAGTACTCATGTCAAACGATGATGTGGCGGATATACATCATTTTCATATCTGGTCTTTGGACGGTGAACATAGCGTCATGACGGCACATGTGGAGTTGAAACAGGATGTGTCGGTATCTCAATTGAGAACACTTAAAGACGAACTTCGCCTAGGTCTTGATGAGTTTGATTTTGTGCACACTACCATTGAAATTGAATTTGCCAATGAAGATTGTCGTGATGAGTAATGTAATGATTGAAATACTTTGTTTAGGTTGGTCGATTGGTCTTAGTTCGATTACCTGTTAACATAAAAAAGATGAGAGTAGATAGATATGTTTAGTGTAAGGGTGACAAGTTACCTGCTGATTTCGCTGATTTTGTTTCAGTCGTTTTCTGCTGTCGCCAAGTCCTTGGATTTTCATGCTATCGACTCGCAACATCTCAGCGAAATACACGAGCATCAGTTGGGCGATAATATCGCTTCTGAAAAGCCGCAGGTGCAACTAAAATCTATCGAACATCCCGATACTGATAACGCCCCCGTAGATATTTCTCACAATCCTGCTGATTGCCACCATTGTGGTCACTGTCATGGAACCCATGCCCAATGGCTTGGAAATAACACCGCAATTGAACTGGCTTCTGTTGCCACCCATCACGGTTTCTATTACTTATCAAAAGTAATAGATGCACCGATCACGCAATTACTACGCCCACCTAAAGCATAACCCTGAACTAATCAAACACCGTTCGCCAACAGTTTGGCGATATATATATTTTTGATAATTTAGGAATAAAACAATGATGTATTTTTCATTGAGTCGCCCTGTGCGTGTGCACGCTTGGGTGATTTCCACGATGCTTGTCCTTTTGACAACACACACCGTGGTAGTAGCACAAACAAACAGTATCACCAGTCGCGAAATGACCTTGCAAAGCGCCATACAGCGAACATTAGCGAATTCACCCGAGTTGCATGAATTCACATATAGGCAACAAGCGATTGAGGGAGAAATTAAAACTGCTTCCCTCAAACCAGCCCTCAACGTAGGCATTGAAGTGGAAAACGTCTTAGGAACAGGCGAGGCCTCTGGCATTAAGGACACCGAGCTGACTCTCACATTGTCGTCGGTCATTGAGTTGGGCAATAAACTCCACTCACGTAAGGCGTTTGCTAAGGCGCAATCCACCTTAGTCGAAGCGCAAAAACAAGTGCACACCTTGGATGTACTGGCTGAAGTGACACGTCGCTACATCGATGTACTGGCGCAACAAGCGTTAATTGACGCGCAAAAAGATGCAGAAACACTTGCTCGATATACCTATCAAGCAGTAACAAAACGCGTGGATGCTGGTGCTTCCCCTGCATTTGAACAGAAACGCGCTGAAGCAGCTTTAGCAAGAGCTAGATTGGATGTGGTGACGGCACAGCAAACTAAGCAAGCCATGATAAATAGTCTGGCTATTTTGTGGGGGGAAAAAGCTCCCACTTTTACCGATGTTGAGGGTGACTTATTTGCATTGCATTCGTCTCCTTCGTTAACCGAGCTTTTTACCACCTTATTGGACAGTCCCAATCTTGAGGTCTATGCACAAGGATCGAGATTGCAGGCTTCTCAAGTCCGTCTTACTCAAGCAGCTAATCAATCGGATTTAAGCTGGACAGCTGGTATCAGGCGCATGAATGGCATAGATGAAACAGCCTTTGTAGCAGGCGTGAGTATGCCTCTGTTTGCCGGTGACCGAAATCTTGGCGAGTACCAAAAGCAGCGGGCAATTCAGGCACAGCTGGAACAACAAAAAGAGGCAGCGACGCAAAACCTATACCATCAGCTAAATATGGCCTTGATGGTCAGAAACAATGCGCTGCTCAATGTACAGACACTGCAAAACTCTATTATCCCACCCTTAGTTCAAGCGCTGGAATTAGTAGAACAAGCCTATATCAACGGTCGATTCAGCTACCTAGAATGGGTGAGTACACGTCAAGAACTACTCAATGCCAAACAAGCCTTAATTCAATCAGCGAAGCAAGCTCATCAGCGTGGTGCAGATATCGAATCACTGACTGCACAGCCTCTTGTGGATACGATCAACACCTCTTTTTCGAGAAAATCAAAATGAACAAAAATATATTAATTAAGAAGCTAAACACTCTGTTAGTTTTCATTGTTTGCAGTGCGTTGGGATTGTTTTCAAGCACCACAATACAAGCATCAGAAGGCGAGCATGGTAAAAAGGAAGCCCTTAAGGATGAACGCGTATTCATGTCAGATAGCATGGCGCAAAAAATGGGCGTAATGACGCAAAGTGTGCAAACGGGGAGTCTCAATATCACCACCACTGTTTACGGAAATATCGTGACCGACCCTGCTTCACTGAGTCATGTGCGTGCACGATTCGACGGTATGGTGACCAAGGTCAATGCAAATTTAGGTAACAAAGTTAAAAAAGGCGAGACACTGGCAGTCGTTGAATCTAATGAAAGCCTGAAAAGTTATCCCGTTGCCGCGCCGTTTTCAGGCACAGTGATTGCCAGACATGCCAATGAAGGCGAGTTATCTAATGGCCAAGTGTTATTTTCAATCGCAAACTATGATGACGTGTGGGCACAGCTTAAAGTCTTCCCACAACAGCTATCAGATATAGCAGAGAAGCAACCCGTTCAGCTTAGCCTGTCAGGGGCAGCGTTAGACACCACTATCCAACATATCTTACCCTCACCCGATGAAAAGCCTTATGTCTTGGCGTATGCCAAAATAGCTAATACCTCAGGTCAGTGGCCGGTTGGCGCGGCTATCAAAGGGCTTGTCACAATCAACAAACTTGATGTCGCCATGATGGTGCCTAAAACCTCGATTCAAGAGTTTGAGGGGGCTTCTGTTGTGTTTGTCAAAGAAGGTGACGAATACCGTCCCGTGCCCGTAGTCTTAGGTCAACAAGATAACCACAATATTGAAGTGTTATCAGGTCTGCACATTGCGGATGTGATTGTCAGCCAGAACAGCTACCTGTTTAAAGCGGATTTAGAAAAGTCGGAGGCCGGTCATGACCACTAATAACTCAATGCTATTTACTTGGTCATGCGTCTTAGTTATTGGGGGACGAACACATGATTGAATCCATATTACGTTTATCCATAGAGCGACGAGGTTTAATGCTGATGTTGATCTTCCTTGTGTTGGGCATGGGGATATTCAGTTATCAAAAATTACCTATTGATGCGGTACCCGATATCACCAACGTGCAAGTGCAAATCAATACACAAGCATCGGGCTTTTCGCCTTTGGAAACCGAACAGCGGATCACATTCGTTGTAGAAACAGCACTGGCTGGATTGCCTGATCTGTCCTACACCCGCTCTTTATCTCGCTACGGGCTATCTCAGGTAACAGCGGTATTTGATGAAGGCACTGATCTGTATTTTGCGCGTAATCTCATCAATACCCGATTAGGTGCAATCAAAAGTCAGCTACCTGAAGGGTTAGCGCCTGAAATGGGACCTATCGCTACTGGGTTGGGCGAAATCTACATGTATACCTTGCGAGCCAAGCAAAATGCCATGCAAAAAAACGGTGAGCCGTACGATGCAATGGCGCTTCGCGAGATACACGACTGGATCGTAAAACCGCAGCTCGCACTTGTTAAGGGGATCACTGAAGTTAACGCCATTGGTGGTTACGTAAAACAATATCATGTGAATCCTGAACCACAGAAAATGCTGAATTTTGATATTAGTCTGAGTGATATCCATCGTGCGCTGGAGCGAAACAACACGAATCAAGGTGCGGGGTTTGTTGAGCGAAATGGGCAACAAATACTTGTGCGCTCACAAGGTCAACTACAGACACTTAGCGATATAGAAAATGTGGCAATAAAACGCATTAATACTGTCCCCGTTGCGGTGAAAGACATTGGCAGTGTAGCTATTGGTAAAGAGCTGAGAACGGGTGCAGCAACACAGGAGGGTGAAGAGACCGTTTTAGGTACAGCAATGATGCTAGTTGGCGAAAACTCACGAGCCGTTGCTCAATCCGTTGCCAAAAAGGTGAAGGACATTCAATCCAGCTTACCTGAAGGTATTGTCATTGAGCCGGTCTACGACCGTACCCTACTGGTCGATAAAGCTATCGACACGGTTCAGAAGAATTTAGTAGAAGGGGCGTTATTAGTCATAGTGATCTTGTTCATATTGCTTGGCAATATTCGCGCCGCGCTCATCACTGCGGCAGTTATTCCGCTAGCAATGTTGGCGACCATCACAGGGATGGTTAATACCGGTGTGTCTGCCAATCTGATGAGCCTAGGGGCATTGGATTTTGGATTAATTGTCGATGGTGCGGTGATCATCGTTGAGAACTGTATCAGGCGGTTATCCGAGTCTCAGAAGCGCACAGGTGGAGTCTTGCCACTAAAAGAGCGGCTAGAACTGGTTTTTCAAGCGACCAACGAAGTCATTCGTCCTAGCTTGTTCGGTGTATTGATTATTACTGTGGTGTATATCCCGCTGTTCTCATTGACAGGCGTTGAGGGCAAAATGTTTCAGCCAATGGCGGCAACGGTCATCATGGCGCTGATAGCAGCGATGCTGTTCTCTATTACTATTGTACCGGCGGCAGTCGCGATGTTTATGGGAGGCAAAGTCAGTGAAAAAGAAAGCTTCATTATTGTTGCAGCTAAATCCGCCTATCGCCCCATCATTCACCTTGCACTGAAATTACGCTGGATAGTGCTTGTCGGCTCAGTCTTGCTGGTAGTAGGCAGCTTATGGTTGGCAACGCGATTAGGCTCTGAGTTTGTTCCTCAGCTTGACGAAGGAGACATCGCACTGCACGCCATGCGAATACCGGGCACAGGTATCGAACAAGCCGTCGCAATGCAAAAAACACTTGAATCTACCTTGATGGAATACGAACAGGTACTCACAGTGTTTGCTAAAACCGGTACCGCAGAGGTAGCTACCGATGCGATGCCGCCCAACGTAACCGATACCTTTGTGATGCTAAAACCACGAGCGCATTGGCCTGATCCTGACCTATCAAAAGCTGAATTCGTGGAAACCCTTGAGCGAGACTTACAAGCGGTGACAGGCAATAACTATGAGTTTACCCAACCTATCCAAATGCGCTTTAACGAGTTGATAAGTGGAGTAAGGGCTGATCTTGGTATAAAAGTCTTCGGAGATGATTTAACCACACTGGTTGCTTCTGCAAACGACATCTTAACGGTTTTGCAATCAATAGACGGCGTGGCGGATGCGCGACTTGAGCAGGTCGATGATATCCCTATCTTCACTATCACCCCTAAGCCCGTCGAGTTGGCACGTTATGGATTGGACGTCGCCGATTTGCAGGAGTGGTTGGCGTCGGCCATCGGTGGTAATACCGCAGGTTTAATTTTTGAGGGAGATAGACGATTCGAGTTGCTTGTGCGATTTGATGAAGGTATACGCACAGATTTAGATGCCCTTGGCAGCACTCCTATCATTACACCCGATGGGGAATTTGTACCCTTATCAGAAATCGCTACGCTGGGTTACTCGTCTGTTCCCAATCAAATCAGTCGAGAAAACGGTAAGCGCAGAGTCGTGGTTACCGCCAATGTCAGAGAACGCGACTTAGGGAGTTTTGTTGACGAAGCAAAAATCAAAATAACCGAACAGGTTGCACTCCCAGCAGGCTACTGGCTGGATTATGGCGGCACGTTTGAGCAGCTTGAAAGTGCCAGTCAGCGACTGTCTATCGTGGTGCCTGCCACGCTTTTTCTGATACTTGTATTACTAGTGGTGGTGTTTGGCTCATTTCGTGATGCATTGATCATCTTCACTGGCGTGCCTTTAGCCTTAACAGGTGGTGTTTTTGCGCTCTGGATGCGTGACATGCCACTGTCTATATCTGCCGGAGTCGGATTTATTGCGCTCTCTGGTATTGCGGTACTTAACGGCTTAGTGATGTTGTCATTTATTAAACAGCGAGTACTGGAAACAGGTGACTTGATTAACTCAATCGTTGACGGGGCTATCACAAGATTGCGTCCGGTTTTGATGACAGCACTGGTGGCAAGCTTAGGTTTCATCCCCATGGCACTGAATGTCGGGACTGGCGCTGAAGTGCAAAGACCGCTTGCAACTGTGGTGATTGGCGGGATCATCTCGTCCACCATCCTAACATTGGTCGTTTTGCCTATTTTGTATCGGATGATGCATTCGAAATTAACCAGAGTGTGATTGTAGGGCACCGTATTGCAGAAAATACGGTGCTCTTCGTCTGGAAATTCAAAACAACTGAAAATGATTACTGAATTGTGTATTCACCAATAAGAAGCAGATTGTCCGGAATACTACAATTACCACCAATTCAATCAAGGTCGAAAGACGATCCGCAAATGACACAATCGACCGTCTGCTTTTAGGCTCAGAGCAGCCAGTCAACATGCGTCAGTTCAATAGCTGCAGTTGATACTTAGCTGCTTATCGGATTAAGGCTGTTTTTATCTTCCCTTCAACCCTGTTTTTACTAACATGGGAATTTCTTTTCTAAAATGTAAAATTGGTAGCCACTACAATAATTACGTTTATATTTTCTTCTGAGGAATTCTGATTCTGTTTATAATTAAGGTGCAATGACTTTAGAGGTGTAACCATAATCATTCAGAAGCATGTTTTGTACACTTTTTTCACCTACACAATGAAGCGCACCAATAACAAAAAGCGTAGGTGTTTCAGAGTTAATTGTAGTTATGAACTTATTAATCCAATTTGAATTTCGTTGAAAAATAAGGTTCTTGAACAATTCAGGAAGTTCTTCAATGGCTTTATTTTGAATTTCTATAAAGCCTTCTTCATCTCTATCATTCCAAACTTCTGTTAACTGGTTCATTCGCTTGAGAAATTCTGTCTTATTTCTTACTGGTTGCTTTAGAAACTTTTGTTGCTCATCTTGAGGGGCATTCTCGAAGTAAAACAATAAATCATTTTTAGACTCAAGCCATTCAATTTCCTTATTATCACGCTTTGATTTATCCCACATTCTTTTATCGATTCCAGAATTAAACAAAAAACCATTGGATTCATTTATCGAATTGCCTATTAACATTGCGGCGAACCATATTTTTGATTTTTCTAACTTGCTGTATTCAATACCATATTTTTGCCATACTTTTTTTGTATCGCGGAATAGTGATTTGGAAATATTGTTAGATAATTTATCACTTTCATATGAGCATATGGAGGCTTCTTGAGGATCGAGTGATGTTTCAAAAACCACTTTTTGGACATTATTATAAATGGCATCAATATGGCGTTCACGATTAATGGAACCTTCTTTCATAAAATGAAGAGAACCAAGAATATAGACTTGTGTGTTATCGAATTGCCAAATCATTTAACTTTCCTTTTAAAATATTCGGAATTAATGTTTACCGTCTTTCAGTAAAAATATCATTTTAATATTAATATTCCAATTTATGTTACGAATAGTAATATTATATTATTCACTAATAATCGGTATGTAAATGACTTGCAGATGTATAATCCTACTTTTACTTGCCGCAACTAAAAAACAAACCATTAAAAAAAGCATATAAAACAATTATTTAGAGGATATAAAAAAGACTCTTTCAAACTTTTTTGGTATTTGAGCAATCCAAGCTCAATCATACGAATTTTAAATTGGGTTTCTACCGCGCGATTCAGTCGACTATGGGCGAACAGGAGTAACTGGATTTAACTTTGCCGAACGAATGCAATAATAGACTCAATAAAAATCGGTTCCCTTCTTCCACTAGATAAGTTCGATTAATTTACTGTAAGGTAGATTTTTATAGCAACGTAGATATTTGACGGTCTTCTTGGCGGCTCGCAAAGTGATAGATATAAAAAAGCCCCTGACCAAATATTGTTATCTTCAAAACGGCTCGCATATGTAAGAGTAATGTTTCCCCTTTGTTTGATAAACTAAGTATCTTACTCCAACAAGGCAAAAAGGATAAGAGGTGATATCACTCCGTTAGGAATGGCAATTACCAACATATAACTAATAATATAAGTTCTTATGAAAATTAACTTATACCTGAAACATGAAGTAAAGATAGCGAAGGAGGATTACATTGCAGAGTTTATCTACGAAAGGTGTCTATTTGGTGTCTTAACATTTGAAGGCTAAATGAGACTTGATTGATGGAAATTTAAGTTATTAATAAATAACAAGAAATTGGTACAACCGAGTGGACTCGAACCACCGACCCCCACCATGTCAAGGTGGTGCTCTAACCAGCTGAGCTACGGTTGTATAAATAGATATTCGCTGTAAAGACTGAGCTTTGAAGCGGCGCGTATAATAACGACGAGACTATTTATCTGCAAGCCCTTTTTTGATTATCTTAGTGCGATCGCGCAGCAATTGAACAAACTTAGCATTCTTGCCGCTTAACGAGTGGTTTAAATAGTCCCAATATAAAATTTTGGGTGATTATTGTACAATCTATAACTTGCCACTATGCTTTTAACATTCTAAATAACTGCTTTAAACCTGATCTGACATTCGTTTAATAAAATATGTCCTGCTGTATATCCGGGTTGATATTTTCGGGAGTGAAAATTGACACAGGCCGCAGTCAATCAAGTTGAAACTATTGTTCCGTTTACGGCGGGTGATGGTTTAAAACTCAATCTAATTAATATTAAAAATCCTGATGACATAACTAAAGGTCCGATTATCTTAGTGCATGGCGCAGGAGTCAGGGCAAATATTTTTAGGGCGCCTGTCGACCAGAACATAGTTGATGCATTAGTGCAGCAGGGCTACGATGTGTGGTTAGAAAACTGGCGGGCGAGTATCGATTTTAAACCTTTGAAGTGGACCTTAGATCAAGCCGCTATCTATGATCATCCTTATGCGGTAAAAAAGATTTTAGACATGACAGGTGAACGCCAACTTAAAGCGCTAATTCACTGTCAAGGTTCCACCAGTTTTACTATGTCATTAATTGCGGGGTTATTGCCACAAGTTACTACAGTAGTGAGTAATGCTGTTTCTTTACATCCTGTTGTACCGAGCTGGTCTAAGGTCAAACTCTACCTAATGTTGCCGTTAGTAAAGTTTATGACGGACTACCTCAATCCCCAATGGGGAATCAAGGCGCCTACTTTTACCGCTAAATTAATTCAGGCTATGGTGATGCTAACTCATCATGAGTGTGATAACCCCGTATGTAAACAAGTGAGTTTTACGTACGGGAGTGGGTGTCCGGCGTTATGGTCTCATGCCAATCTAAACGAGCAAACACATCATTGGCTTAATACCGAATTTGCGGCAGTGCCCATGAGTTTTTTTGCACAAATTACCCACTGTATAAAACGCGGTAATTTGTTCTCAGTAGAAGGCAATAGCTTACTACCACTCGATTTTACTGAAGCCCCCCCTAAAACCAGCGCGCGTTTTGCGTTTTGTGCAGGTCAAAATAACCTTTGTTTTTTAGCTGAGAGTCAAAAGCGAAGTTATCAATATTTTTCGGCAATGACAGCTAACTTCCATGTTTTAAAACTCTTCCCAGAATACGGTCATCTAGATGTATTTATGGGTGAAAACGCAGCAAAAGATACTTTTCCCTTTATTATCGAAGAGCTGAACAAGGGGAATCCTCAGTTTATTGAACATTACTCGGAACGCTTATGAGTTTTATCACTAAACGCATTAAAGACTATACAGGTAAAAAAGCCTTAGTGGACGGTATTCCATTTACCTTACCAGTGGAAGCAATCCATTCTCCCGCTTTGATGGCCATTTTTCCTTGTGATTTTCAGCAAGCCCAACGTTTTTTGCCCCAAGGAATTCATCCGTTGCGATTGTGGAAAAAGGCTTTACTTGTGGTCACCGTAATTGATTATCGTGAAACGACTATTGGTAAATATGTGGAATATAGTATTGCTCTAGCTTGTACCTATGGTGAAAAGCCTGCGCCGAGATTATTGCCTGCATTGTTGCCGAGTGTTTATAAAACAGGTCAGTATGTCATTGATTTACCCGTGTCATCTGAAATATCAGTAAAAGGTGGCAAAGGCATTTGGGGCATGCCTAAACATCAAGCCAGTCTTGACTTCAAGGTGACAGAGGATAAAGCCAGTAGTCAGTACGATTTGGACGGTAAGTTAGTCACTTATGTGGAAATAGCTTTACCTAAAAAGGTGTGGTTTCCCGTTAAAGTTAAAGCTTCAAACTATTGTTCGTTTCGGGGCATGTTGATGCGTTCCGATATCTTTCTAAATAATAAGGCTGGTTTTAATTTATTTAGTAAGGCCAAAGCGCGTTTTGTTATTGGTGACCACCCAAGGCTGCAAGCATTAAAGAAATTGGATATTCAAGACTGTATGGCAGCAGTCTATTTACCTTCTATTCACGGCATTTTAGATGACCATATCGAAAGTTGGTTTTTAACTCACGAAGCATTACCAGAAGTGACACCTGAGGGACTTGAGTCAGTTGTTGATCTCTCGTTAAGTGAGCAGTGGTTGGCTGCACCTAATGCAGAGGTGCCTAATGAGTGAGTTTTCTCATATTCCTCAAGGTGCTGCGCCTGTTGCTAAAGATGGTATCAGACGTTCGTTGATTATACCCGGTGGCGGTTTGCGGTTGTCTTATGCGGCAGGAGTGATTAAGACATTATTTGCTGCAGGTTTAACTTTTCAACACATGGATGGCACGTCCGGTGGCGCCTTAAATCTGGCGATGTTGTTGTCCGGTGTCAATATTGACGATATTTGCGCCCGTTGGGCGAGTTTAGACATGCAAGATACAGTGGCATTTTTACCCATTAAACAAGCCATTAATTTAAAAGAGTTTACAGCTAGCGGCAGCGCTGAGGGGTTTCGTACTAAGGTATTCTCTCATTTAGGCATTGATGTACAAAAAATCAAAGGGGCAAAGGGAATACAAGCAACCTTTAATGTGGGCAATTTTAGTCAAAAAATGAATCAGGTGGTTGAGTATCAAGATATATCTGAGGACTTATTGATTGCGGGGTTGTCGTTACCCGGCGTGTTGCCTCCTGTAACTATTAATGGCCAGGTGTATTTAGATGCGGGGTTTGTGCAAGACGCCAACTTAATGGAAGCCGTTAAGCGGGGGACAAACGAAATATGGTTAATTTGGATCTTGGCGAATATCCCAAGTTATCGAACAGGGCTACTGAACTGTTACGTGCAGATGTTAGAAATGAGCGCCAATGCTGCTCTGCATAAAGAGTTGGCACAAATTGATGAGATTAACCAGCGTATTCACCAAGGCGAAAAAATTTACGGACATGAGCAGCCCATTAGGCTCCATATTATTAAACCTGCAAACCCTCTGCCTTTAGACCCCGACTTATATACAGGTCATGTTACTCATCAACAGTTAATTGATTTGGGTACGCAAGATGCTGAATTTTATTTAACCCACAAAACACAGGAGGGGGTTCCTTTTGAGCCTCATATTACCGTAATGACTGAAGCAAGATTAGGCATTCAATTTAAAGAAACTATGGCAGGCGGCTTTTGTTTAGACGTAAAAGAGCCTAAGCAAGGAAGCAGCAGGGGCAAACATAAAGGCTTCGAATTGGCTATGCATGCGCAGGTAGATATAGATGATATACAAAGATTTGTGGAAGATCCTAATCATGCAGGACGCTTATCTGGCAGCATTGATTTTACGCCTATGGGGGTAGGTATGGTGGCTCATTCAGGGATATTCAATTTGTTTTACCCCGACTCTCAACCTGATATGAAGTTGATGGTATACGAACTGGGATTTAACTATAACGGGCAAGAATTTTATCTAGCGGGGAAAAAAGAGGTCAGGGATGATCCGGGTTTTGACCTGTGGTCAGATACCACCACATTATTTACTCAGTTGCATCAAGGCACTGATAAAAATGCGCCTATAGTGGGAGCGGGCATTTTAAGTTTAGGTATTAAGGACCTGTTAAAACTGGTTTCTACAGTGACTGTGCTTAACGCGCAATCTAATAAAGATAAAGTGGCTACCGTTGCCAAGTTTGGTCAGTTTTTTATGGGCGAGCTGTGGGATAGTTATGTCAAAAGCAGTTAACCCAATATGGAAAGTAAGGAAAAGGGTATGCAGTTAGATTACGAAGCAATAGTCATAGGTAGTGGTTTTGGTGGTGCCATTAATGCCTGTAGATTAGCAAAAAAATGGCCTGGTAAGGTCTTGGTCCTAGAAAGGGGCAAACGCTACCCCATGGGCAGTTTTCCTAGAACACCTCATGATATGTCGAATAATTTTTGGAATGTTGTAAGAGACAATCAAGACAACCCAAAAAATGCCGGAAGTAAAGAAATGTTTGGCTTGTTTGATATTCGTAGTTTTGAGCACATGGATGCTGTGGTGGGGGCTGGGTTAGGTGGAGGCTCTCTTATTTACGCCAATGTATTTCTGGAGCCGCCAGCGCATATCTTTGATCATAACTGGCCAGCTAGCTGCAAAAAACAGGCACTGCAACCTTATTATCAAACGGCTAAGTCGGTATTAGGGGCAAGACCTATTCCTGAACAGAGTGCTCCGAGGCGGGAGGTAGTGCGTACAAAATTGTTTGAAAAGTTTGCTAAGAGTGATGGTCGAAAATCTGAGCTAGTTGATATTAATGTGTTTTTTGGCAATGATTTTAATAAACCTACAGATATAGGCGTTCAGCAGAAAAACCGTTACGGTGCGCTGCAAACCTCTTGTGTGTATTGCGCCGAGTGTGATGTAGGTTGCAATACCCATTCTAAAAATACCACGGATTTAAATTATTTATTTGTCGCTGAAAATACCTATCAGGCTCAGATTGAAACTATGACGCTGGTGGAAAAAATTGTACCGCTAAACAGTTCTGGCGATGAAGATCCGCAAGGTGACGGTTCATATGGATTTAAAGTGATCTGGTTGGATTTAAATAACCATAAGCATGAGGCAACTGCCACAAGTAAAAGAGTCATAGTGTCAGCAGGCACATTAGGCTCTAATGAATTGTTACTACGTTGTCGTGATGTGTTTAAAACCTTACCTAGGATCAATCAACATTTGGGGCAGCACTTTTCTGGAAATGGTGATTTTTTATCTTTTGTGATCGACGGAGAAAAACCGGCTGATCCCAATTATGGTCCGGTGATCACCCAAAAAATAGATTACAACTTGTATTCCGATTTTAAGTCCGACCAAGCCTATATTTTAGAGGATGCAAGTTTCCCTAATTTTGCGTCTTGGTATACCGAAGGAATAAAACCCGGTGTATTTCATCTCTCTGGATTGTTGCGGACACTAAAAGCCTTGATTGTACGTTTTATTCGCGGTGCAAAAACCGGGCGCATAGGTTTCGCATTTAGAGAGTTACTTAAAAATGATGCGGCATACACCACTTCAGTGTTGTTGTGTATGGGCATTGATAATAGTGCGGGGAAGATGAAATTGGACAAACAAGGCTTTTTAAATATCGAATGGCCTTATAAAGACAATATGCCACTTTACAATGCCATTATGGATATGGGGAAACGATTTAAAAAGTGGGCCAATGCCAAGATTTTCTTACCTATGCCAAACGTGCTCTGGCCACTCAAAAGTAATGTCACTGTGCATTCGTTGGGGGGCTGTAAACTGGCTGATAGTCCAGATAAAGGAGTAACCAGTGCAAATAAGGAAAGCTTTGGACAGGTATTTGGTTACCAAGGGCTATATGTTGCTGACGGTTCACTATTGCCAACCGCGGTGGGTGCTAACCCTGTTGCAACCATTTCGGCACTTTCAGAACGCGTGGCAGAAGGTATAACGGGTATTAAACCTAACCCAAATGGTGATTTATAGATTAACCTGGGCCAGCTTAGATAGAAAATCTCAATGAACAAGATATATTGAACCACGGAGGTCACAGAGAAAAACTAAGAATAGTCGCTGCTTCGCCGAACGATATAGGTAAATCCCAATATGCTAATTCGTTCATCTTAACATTCCTTTACTTTGTGAAGCGAAGCACTCCTTTTCCTCTGTGGTCAATAGCTTTTGACTTTATAAATACTGAGCTAAGGTTTACCAGGCTGCTTATTGCAGCGTTTAAACAAGCTTTGCCAAAATAGGACGTGTTGTTGCATCGCAATCTGATAATTTTCAAAGCCTTGTTGGTTAAATTGTTTGATATAGTTTTTAAAACTGGGTGATAAATGCGGGTGTGCTGACATTATTTCGAAAATGGGGCCGAGTTGATATTGGTAGTGATTCATTTGACTGGCGATGGGTTGAATCTTTTCGATGAAAAATTGATAAAACACGTTTGTGAGATAATCTACTTTTTGCTTTGACCTAGTGCTGTCACACTGAAGATCTTCTGAGTGTAATGTAAGCCATAGTGTGGCGCGAGTTAAGTATTCAGATAACGTTAGTTGGCTTAACCATAATTTGGCCGGCAGTGGATTATCTTTTAAGTTTTTCAAATGTTGTTCTAATCTTGCACTGCTAAGCTGTTTGTTTTGATCGATGTAGAGCAGAAAATTTAAGGCGTCTTTGGTTTGTATTAGGCCATCCTGTTCGTTTCCTTGAACTAATCCATAATTTGCACTCAACCCTTGTTTCATTTCACTACTAAGTTGAATTAAGTCTGCCCAAACCAAAGGTAGCTGCTCAACTTTAGTTTGCTTCCAGTCCACTAATTTTGCTTGCAGCTTTGCATCTTTGCTACTTATTAAGCATTGATCTAATGCCTCGATTAATTGTCTTTCGTAAAAATAACGAATAGAAGGTAACTGCAGGTTGCCAAGTGAAGTGTTGCGCTGTGCAACAAGTGAATACAATTCACAGTGTTTAAGGGTATAAAATTCAAACAGTTTAATGGTAGTGGCGGGAATGTTTTGATTTAACTCCCTAAGCGTGGGGTAGGGAGGCAAACTTATATTAAGTTTGTCTGGACTTTCAACACCCACCACCTTGGCCATGCGATCTTGATATTCTTGTAAATGTAATTGAAGTCGATGACTGCTGTCACAGCCCAATACCAAAATCATCACAAACAAAGTTAAAACCTTATAGCGCACAGTGATTAACCCTTTGTATATGAAGAAATGCTGCGTCCCCCATCAACTGCAATGATTTGTCCTGACACATAGGAGGCTTCAATTAGATACTTAATTGCATGGGCAATTTCATGCATTGTTCCCAAACGCTGCGCCGGCACTTGGTTAAGGATTTGTTGTTTATCATCTTCATTCATTTGCATTTCGGGCCATAAAATAGCGCCGGGTGCGACACCATTAACACGTATTTCAGGGGCGAGCTCTAACGCTAAAGATTGTGTCATGGTGACTAACGCCGCTTTTGCCATGCAGTAAAGTGTATGGTCTTTTAAAGGCCTTACTGCATGAATATCCACCATATTAATAATGACACCAGTATTTTGAGTTAATGCTTGGGTACAATATTGGGATAAAAACAACGGTCCTTGCATATTACTGCCAACTAGTTTTTGCCAGTCATTACTGGTGATAGTGCCTATGGGAGTGGCATAAAACGAGGATGCATTGTTAATGAGTACATCTAAACGCCCAAATGAATCAATGGCTTGTTGTCCAATTCGTTCAATATTAGATAAATCAGAAAGGTCACCTTGTACTAACATTGCCGATTTGGCTCTGATTTGGTTCAGTTCATTACATAAGGTTTCTGCTTCGAAGCGGGATTCGTTGCAGTGAACCACAATATTTGAACCAAAAGAATGTAGGTATCTTGCTGTATGTGCGCCAATTCTTTTGGCACCACCGGTAATCAGAGTGACTTTGTTTTCCATTTTACTCAAACTTAAAATATAAAAGGCTAAGGATATAACTGAAATGAGTGAATGAATAGGGTCAGGCGAATAGGAAAGATCAATAGCGTTAATATTGACTCAAACTAACTGTCTAAGTTTTTTAGGGTGATCTTAGCGCTATCAATGTAGTGACCACCAAAAAGTAACGCATGGTTCAATACATGATATAGCTGATAAATAGGTTTGCGATATTCATAACCATCTTCAAGAGGCCAGATGTCTGCATAACCTTGGTAAAAACTTTCTGGGAAACGTCCAAATAATTCGGTCATGGCTAAATCTGTTTCACGATCACCATAATAAAATGCGGGGTCATAAATTACTGGCTGATTGCCATGAAAACCCGTGTTTCCTTGCCAGAGGTCACCATGAAGCATGGACGATTTTGGATGGTGTCCTACTAATAAGTTTTTCACTGATGCTACTACGCCTTCTATGTCGGCCAGTACAAGACCTTTTTCAGATAACAATTGCAGCATAAATCCAATACGTTGCTCAGCAAAAAAACAATTCCACTTTTTTTGCCAAAGATTAGGTTGTGGTGTAAGACCAATAAAATTATCTTCCTGCCAACCATACATTTGTTGCGTGTGATTGGTGTGTAATTTTGCTAACGTTTGCCCGAAGTGAAACCAACTGGTGTCGCTACCTTGGGTTATAGTGACATATTCCAACACTAAGTAACTATGACTCGATACTGAACCTGAACAAATTACTTTTGGTACTTTAAATAATTGAGTATTGCTTATGTGTTCTAAACCTTCCCGTTCAGCCTCAAAATTAGATAAATAAATTTTTTCATTGGTTTTGACAAAAAAACGCTGTTTCCCATCTGATATTTTATAGGCTTTGTGGCTATCTCCTGCTTTGACTTCGCGAATATCGTCACAAATAAAATCTTGTTGAATACACTCACTGATTTGCTCGCTAATAAAGTGCCACATGTTCAAACCTTATAAGGTGTGTTGTTAGCTAATTATGGTGTAACTATTAAACTTGTATGGTTGATTAAGTTCTTTAATAAGTAGTTTTTATATTAATCAGTAATTAAAGTTCTGTGCCTTCGACATTTTCATTTCCTTTAGGTCGAGCGTCAAAGGAATAGATGCCTGATACCCACAAGCAATAATTGATCACTATTGAACTAACGTGCAAAGCCTACTATTGGTGGTAACCGCCATTAGTGGCACAAAGGTTATACATAGTATCCAAAAAGGGGGAAAGTCCTAGGTTTAATCCTTTATAACTATGGAGGTATTAGTCATTCTGAGGTGGTCTGGGGATAAATTGGCTGATATTTTTCTAACAATATGACTTTGTTTAAATTTTGAAAGGTTTTCAACATGGATGAAATCAATTCTCTGTTGGCAATAAAAGTAGGTAGGTTACCACCCGGGTTACCACCACCTGTGTAGGTGATTTCGCTTTTCCCTTCTTCTATTGTATCTGCTTCCCATAAACCATGCATGTTTTGCATGCGAACAAATTTTTTATGTTTTGGAATAACTTCACCTCTGTCTGTAATTTCAATTTGCACTGAATGTTCAGAAGTTTTAATTGAAGACAGTGTGACCATATCACGATCTTTGACTGGCCAAGGCGCTTCAAAAAAAGTATTGATCAAGCGCTCCGTTGGAGATACAACCTCTAACATTTTCACCTCAATACAGTTGTGTATCCATTGGGAAGAAAATGCTACGTCATTAAATAAGGCAATCAATGCGTGAGGATTGGTTTCGACTATGGTTTTAACCATGATTTCTTTATATCCAGAATCGGTCTGTTTACTGTAAACACTGACATTGTGTTGTTGTTTTTCAAGTTTCCAGTCTTCTGCCCAGCTAGCATTGCTCATTAACCAGGTGGATAAAACCAAAAAGTTAACAGCAGTTTTTATTGCTTTGCATTGCATCACTAAACCTTATCTCGTTATAATACCGCTGATTGTTCTGATGGTAGCAGAGCATCTTTTTTCAAAGCACCCTTTTTTGGGTGTTTTTTATTTTTATTTATCGGTTCAGCCGACTTTAAACATTCGCATGTGGCGCTTGGTAGGTGTCACCACTGCATAAGGATTTTGATATGCCCGTAATTACTCTTCCCGATGGCAGCCAACGCCAATTTGAAAATGCAGTTTCAGTATTTGATGTAGCCACTGATATTGGTCCAGGTCTAGCCAAAGCCACGATAGCGGGTAAAGTGGATGGTGTGCGTGTTGATGCACACGACTTAATTGAAAATGATGCTCAGGTACAAATCATTACGGCCAAAGATGAAGATGGTTTAGAAATCATTCGCCACTCTTGTGCTCACTTAATTGGTCACGCTATTAAGCAACTTTACCCTGATGCAAAAATGGCAATTGGTCCTACTATCGATAATGGCTTTTATTACGACATTGATATGGAACATTCATTAAATGATGAAGATCTAGTCAAAATCGAAAAGCGTATGTTGGATTTGGCAAAAACGAATTACGACGTAGTTAAAAAAGTAGTGACATGGCAAGAAGCCAGAGACGCCTTTGAATCTCGAGGTGAGTCATACAAAATCCAAATTCTCGATGAAAACATAGACAAAGATGACAAGCCTGGGTTGTATCATCACGAAGAATACATTGATATGTGCCGTGGCCCACACGTTCCTAATATGCGTTTTTGTCAGCACTTTAAATTAATGAAAGTCGCTGGTGCTTATTGGCGTGGTGATAGCGACAACAAAATGTTGCAACGCGTTTACGGCACGGCTTGGGCTGATAAGAAACAATTAAAAGCTTATTTGAATCGATTAGAAGAAGCTGAAAAACGCGATCATCGAAAAATTGGTAAAGCATTAGATTTATTCCATTGGCAGGAAGAAGCCCCAGGCATGGTGTTTTGGCACAATGACGGCTGGAGTATCTACACCGAATTAGAGAAATTTATTCGTGGCAAATTGCGGGAATACGATTATCAAGAAGTAAAAGCGCCGTTAATGATGGACCGTACTTTATGGGAAAAGTCTGGGCATTGGGATAAATATGCTGAAAACATGTTCACCACAACGTCTGAAAAACGTGAATATGCTGTGAAACCAATGAACTGTCCTGGTCATGTTCAAATATTCAACCAAGGCTTGAAGTCGTATCGCGACTTGCCACTACGTATGGCTGAATTTGGCTGTTGCCACAGGAACGAACCCTCAGGTGCCTTGCACGGTTTGATGCGTGTCCGTGGGTTTACTCAAGATGATGCCCACATTTTCTGTACTGAAGAACAAGTGTTAGCTGAAGTAGGTGGCTGTATCGATTCAGTTTACGAAATCTATAAAATCTTTGGTTTTGAGAATATCTCGGTGAAACTTTCAACTCGACCTGAAAAACGAGTGGGTAGTGACGAAACATGGGACAAAGCTGAAAAAGAATTGGCTGAAGCCTTAACCTCTAAAGGGATTGAATTTCAGTACTTGCCAGGTGAAGGGGCTTTCTATGGTCCGAAGATTGAATTCACCCTGCATGATTGCCTAGATAGAGCTTGGCAATGTGGCACAGTGCAACTGGATTTTTCTATGCCAGGACGTCTAGGTTCCACTTATGTGGCTGAAGATGGTGAGCGTAAAGTACCGGTTATGATCCACAGAGCCATTTTAGGTTCGCTAGAACGTTTTATTGGTATTTTAATCGAAGAATATTCTGGTCTGTTTCCACTTTGGTTGGCACCGACTCAAGCCATTGTGATGAATATTACTGATAAACAGGCCGATTATTCGAATAAAGTAGTGAAAATGCTAAAAGAAAGTGGAATTAGGGCCAAGTCGGACTTGAGAAATGAGAAGATAGGCTTTAAGATCCGCGAGCACACGCTCAAGCGTGTCCCATATTTGCTTGTTGTTGGCGATAAAGAGATGGAAAGTGGTGAAATTGCAGTGCGTTCGCGCAAAGGTGATGACCTAGGTAAAATGTCTATTGAGGACTTTATCGAAAAAACCATGTCGGAAGTTGACAATAAACATATCTGATTAATTTTGCGGAGGAACAACATATTAAAAGCGCTAACATGAAGGCTAAAGATTCGAACAAAGCTCGGATCAACGAAGAAATTACATTAAATGAAGTACGTTTGGTAGGTAAAGAGGGTGAACCTTTGGGCGTAGTGTCTATTAGTGAAGCCATGGAAATTGCCGAACAATCTAATTTAGATTTGGTTGAAATTAGCCCTAATGCTGAACCGCCAGTATGTAAAGTAATGGACTACGGTAAGTTCTTATTTGAAAAAAGTAAGACACTTAAAGAGCAAAAGAAAAAACAGAAACAAATTCAGGTCAAGGAGATTAAATTTCGCCCTGGCACTGATGAAGGCGATTACCAGGTAAAACTGCGCAACCTGCGTCGCTTTCTAGAAGCGGGAGACAAGGCCAAAGTAACGATACGTTTTCGTGGACGTGAAATGGCACACCAAGAGATTGGCATTGAACAACTTAAACGCGTTCGCGCGGATTTGGAAGACATTGCTAACTGCGAATCTTTCCCACATAGGGTAGAGGGTCGTCAGATGATCATGGTACTTGCCCCCATTAAGAAGTAGTTAAGGTCTACAAGTAGTTCGGATTCTGCCCCCGTTCTCACCTTGCTGCTAAACATGTAACTTAAACTTTGAGTGTCTGCAACACGATAAGTTATTAACAATGCGGAGTTTTAGCAATGCCTAAAATGAAATCACACCGTGGAGCTGCGAAGCGTTTTATAAAAACTGCTTCTGGTCGCTTCAAGAGCAAACAGTCTCACTTGCGTCATATTTTGACCAAGAAGAGTTCTAAGCGTAAACGTCACTTACGTGGCAAAAAATTGGTCCATGTGGCCGACACTGCGTTAATTCAACGCATGTTACCTTACGTTTAAAACAGGAGACTTAGAATATGGCAAGAGTAAAACGTGGTGTTGTTGCACGTGCCCGACATAAAAAGGTACTAAAACAAGCCAAAGGTTATTATGGAGCTCGTAGTCGAGTTTATCGCGTTGCTGTTCAAGCAGTAACAAAAGCTGGTCAATATGCATATCGTGACCGTCGCAACAAAAAACGTACATTCCGTCAGTTATGGATTGCACGTATAAACGCTGCTTCACGTCAAAATGGTTTGTCTTACAGCCGTTTCATCAATGGTTTGAAAAAAGCCTCTGTTGAAATCGATCGTAAGATTTTAGCTGACATAGCGGTACATGATAAAAATGCGTTTGTTGCATTAGTAGATGCAGCAAAAGGTGCATTAGCTTAATTTTTTAACAATTAAGTTTAAGTTCTTTCAGGAAACGGCGAGCATGATGCTCGCCGTTTTTCTTTGCCCCGAAAACATCCCTCAATTTCTTAAAAACAAAACCCTAAATATACCAACAAATAAGTTATAGCTTCTTTTCCCTCTGTGTCGCGAAGCGCTCTGTGTCCTCTGTGGTAAAATGCTTTTCATGATGAAAAACTAAAGAATTATATCTCACCACAAAGAGCACCGCGGGCACGGAGAAAAACATAATCCAGATGTAACTCAGTCAAAAATGCCCAAATTCGGTGGTTTACTCAATATTGTTGCTAAATAACGCAACTTTGTGGCATTTGCATCTAGCCTCAAAGTGCTGGTTTCGTGTAGAATTGCCGGCTATTTTGAAATGGTATTTACTAACCAAGTTGTTGAATAAAAGCCATATTTCTTACATCCAAAAATTCGGGGACACTATGGATCTTGATGCCATAATTAGTGAAGCAGAAGAGCAAATTAATGCAGCAGAGGATGTCACTATTCTTGATGCTGTGCGCGTTGAGTTTATGGGCAAAAAAGGACGGATGACTGAACTCCTAAAAGGTTTAGGTAAATTGTCAAATGAAGAACGTCCTGCTGCGGGTCAAAAAATTAATTTGGCGAAACAGAAAATTCAACAATTGATCCATGCTAGAGGGGAGTTATTACAAACCCAAGAGCTCAATAAAAAATTAGCGGGTGAAACTATCGATGTCACTTTGCCTGGGCGAGGACAGAGTCGAGGTGGATTACACCCAGTCACTCGTACAATTAGTCGCATCGAAAGCTTTTTTAGTGAATTAGGGTTTAGCGTTAAAACTGGGCCAGAAGTAGAAGATGGTTTCCATAACTTTGATGCGTTAAATATTCCTGCGAATCATCCCGCTCGTGCAGACCACGATACCTTCTATTTTAATCCTGATGTGATGTTACGTACGCAAACTTCAGGTGTGCAAATTCGCACCATGGAAGTAGAACAGCCGCCTCTTAGGATTATTTCCCCAGGTCGTGTGTATCGTAATGATTATGATCAAACGCATACACCTATGTTTCATCAGGTTGAAGGTTTGATGGTCGACAAAAATGTGAGTTTTGCGGAGTTAAAAGGTATTTTGCATGACTTTTTGAACAACTTTTTTGAACAAGACTTACAAGTTCGTTTTCGTCCATCTTATTTTCCCTTTACTGAGCCTTCAGCAGAAGTCGATGTAATGGGTAAAAATGGTAAATGGTTAGAGGTTTTAGGTTGCGGAATGGTACATCCCAATGTACTTAAAGCGGTCAATATCGATCCGGAAGTCTACACAGGATTTGCTTTTGGTATGGGGGTTGAACGCTTAACTATGTTGCGTTACGAAGTGAATGATTTACGTGCATTCTTTGAAAACGATCTTCGTTTCCTTAAGCAATTTAATTAAGTCGGGTCAAAAATATGAAATTTAGTGAAAAGTGGTTAAGAGAGTGGGTTGATCCAACTATATCAACAGCTGAGTTATCAGAACAACTGAGTATGGCCGGTTTAGAAGTAGACGGTGTTGAAGCCGTAGCCGGTGAGTTCACAGGTGTGGTTGTGGGTGAAGTGGTCGAATGTGGCCAGCATCCCGATGCAGATAAATTACAAGTCACCAAAATCAATGTGGGTGACGATGAACTGTTAGATATTGTGTGCGGAGCACCAAATTGTCGTCAAGGGATAAAAGTAGCGGTAGCCAAAGTCGGCGCAGTACTACCGGGTAACTTTAAAATCAAAAAAGCCAAATTACGTGGGCAACCTTCTTTTGGGATGTTGTGTAGCTTTTCTGAATTAGGTATATCTGACGACCATGATGGCATACTAGAGTTACCTGTAGATGCTGTTATTGGCCAGGATATAAGAGAATACCTACAACTTGACGATGTGACTATTGAAGTCGATTTAACACCTAACCGTGCCGATTGTTTAGGCATTAAAGGCCTAGCTCGTGAAGTAGGTGTACTTAATCAAACTTCAGTTACCGAACTGCAAGTACCTACAGTGACTCCAAGCATTACAGATAGCCGTAACATTCAGTTGCTTGCGCCTGAAGCTTGTCCTCGTTATTTGGGCCGAGTGATTAAAAACATTAATCTTAATGCTGTGACACCGTTATGGATGGTGGAAAAGCTTAGACGTTCAGGTGTTAGAAATATCGATCCTGTTGTAGATGTCACTAATTTTGTGTTGTTAGAGCTGGGTCATCCCATGCATGCATTTGATAACAACAAACTTGAAGGTGATGTGATTGTTCGTTTAGCTAACCAAGATGAAAAACTGACTTTACTTGATGGCAATGACGTCACACTTCAAAGTAACACACTTGTTATTGCTGATTCTAAGAAAGCTTTGGCAATGGCCGGAATATTTGGTGGACTTGACTCAGGTGTGACAAGCGAGAGTAAAGATATCTTTCTTGAAAGCGCATTTTTTGCACCCGACGCTATTATGGGTAAAGCTCGTCAATATGGATTGCACACTGACGCTTCTCATCGTTATGAGCGCGGAGTTGACCCACAATTACAACAGGTGGCTATGGAACGAGCTACACAATTGTTACTTGATATTGTAGGTGGTGAAGCCGGCCCAGTGATTGAAGCTTTAGATAATGCCTTAATCCCAAACAATCGAAAGGTTACTTTAAGACACGCTCGCCTAACTAAAGTTTTAGGTATTGAGATTGCTGCAGATACAGTCACTGATATCTTTCAACGTTTAGGTTTTAGTGTTTCTTTAGATGAGCAAGTATGGCAAATCAGTGTGCCGCCATATCGTTTTGATATTAGTATCGAAGAAGATTTAATTGAAGAAGTGGCTAGGGTGTATGGTTATAACCAAATTCCTGATATTGCGCCTGTTGCAAGTTTGAAAATGTCGCAACATCAAGAGCAAAAGATACAGTTAAGCCAACTCAAAAACACCTTAGTTGAAAGTGATTATCAGGAAGCTATCACTTATTCATTCGTAGACCCTAAAATTCAATCTTTATTGTTCCCTGACATGGAAGGTTTGCAATTACCACATCCCATTTCTTCTGAAATGTCGACTATGAGAGTCAGTTTGTGGACGGGGTTATTACAATCAGTTTCATATAATCAAAAACGCCAACAAAGCAGAGTGCGATTGTTTGAGTCTGGTTTGCGTTTTATACCAGACAACACTGAAAAAACCGGTGTGAAGCAAGAGTTGGTTATCAGCGGTGTTGCGTGCGGTTTGTTAAGAGATGAAAATTGGGATAACGCCACTCAATCAATTGACTTTTTTGATGTGAAAGCTGATGTAGAAAACCTACTTAATTGTGCTGGTGTAGAAGGGTATCGTTTCAATAGTACCTCTCATAGTGCATTACATCCGGGCCAAAGTGCAGAAATTTTAATCGGTGATACCTTAATAGGATACATTGGCGCACTGCATCCGCAGTTTGAAAAAAAGCTGGGATTAAATGGCAAAAGTTTTGTCTTTGAGTTGGAAATTAGCTCTTTAGGGTTAAAAAAGTTACCTCAAGCGCAAGAAATTTCAAAATTTCCTGCGAATCGACGTGACATTGCAATCGTTGTAGACGATGATAAAGTAGTTGGCGATATTTTGAGTTGCATAGAAAAATTTGGCGCAAATCAATTAGTTGGCCTAAACTTGTTCGACGTGTATCGAGGCAAGGGAATTGCGGTAGGGAAGAAAAGCCTAGCAATTTCACTGATTTTACAAGATAAAACTAAAACATTAGAAGAAAACGACATTCAGGCAACAGTTGATGGTATTTTAGTTATGTTGTCGCAAAAGTTTGAAGCATATTTGAGGGATTGACGGTATGGCGTTAACCAAAGCCGAAATGGCGGAACATCTATTTGAAAAACTTGGGATCAACAAGCGTGATGCTAAAGATCTGGTGGAAACTTTTTTCGAAGAAGTGCGTGAGGCATTAGAATCAGGAGAGCAGGTCAAATTATCTGGATTTGGTAATTTTGATTTGAGGCAGAAAAATGAACGTCCCGGTAGAAATCCTAAAACAGGGGAAGACATACCAATTAAGGCGAGACGAGTGGTTACATTTAGACCCGGTCAAAAGCTTAAAAGTAGAGTTGAGAGTTCTAAACCTATAGACTAGAGAATGTTAAAAACTAAAAAACCCGGTATTAACCGGGTTTTTTTATGGATACTGCTTGATTATTTAATAACAGAAACCAGTGCTTTTGCTAATGTATCAACGTTAGATTTGCTAATGCCAGCAATGTTAACGCGACTAGAACCAACAAAGTACACACTATGTTGATCTCGCACCGCTTGCACTTGCTCTGGCGTAATACACAAAAATGAAAACATGCCTTTTTGCTTTTTAACAAATTCAAAGTCTTTACTTGAACCATATTCATTCATTTTCGATACTAATAACGAACGCAGGTCTTGCATACGAGTACGCATGGCTTCAACTTCAGCCATCCATTCATGTCGCAGGGCTGCATCATTTAGAATAATATCAACAAGCGCACCACCATAAGAAGGAGGCATAGAGTATATTCCGCGTGCTATGGATTGAATTTGAGTTTGAATCGCTTGGCGGATGGTACTGTTTTCTGTCACCATCACTGCAATACCTACTCTTTCACGGTATAACCCAAAGTTTTTCGAGCAAGATGCGGCAATGATCACTTCAGGCAAGTTATTAACTAATAAACGCATACCAAAGGCATCTTCTTCTAAACCATCACCAAAACCTTGATAAGCCGTATCCACAAAAGGAATAAAGCCAGTTTTTTGCGCCAGCTCTAATACTACTTGCCATTGTTCTTTTGTTAGATCTGCACCAGTAGGGTTGTGGCAGCAACCGTGCAATAACACAACGTCACCTTTTTTAACTTGACCAAGACATTCGACCATAGCTTCAAAATTGATACTGGCATTGGTTTTATCAAAGTAAGGGTAGGTTTGTATTGCCAGTCCAGCATTACCGATCAATGGTATGTGGTTGGCCCATGTTGGATCGCTGACCCAAACAGTAAGGTCTGCATCACAACGTTTAATCAATTCAGATAAAATTCTCAATGCGCCACAGCCACCAGGGGCTTGCACTGCGGCCACTCGATCGGCAAGCATCGCTGGACTGTCTTTGCCTAACATCAGCTGCAACATACCATCTATATAACCCTGAACACCTTGTGGCGTAATATAGGTTTTAGAGTCTTCTTTACCTAAAAGAATGGTTTGTGCTTTCGCCACAGAGTCGAGAATAGGCGTGTGACCTTGTTCGTCCTTATAAACACCGACACCTAAATCAATTTTATTAGGATTAGTGTCCGCTTTAAATGCAGTCGACAAGCCTAAAATTGGGTCGGCAGGAAGCTGGGGCAATACTTCAAACATGATGTTCCTTAATGATAAATTAGCAGAATAGGTAATAAGCGCTCATTATGCCATTGGTACAACAAAATTCGAGTCAAATTCGCACTAATTTATACTGAAATGAAAGCTCTGGCTGGATGTGCAAGTTGCGGTGTTGTCGTAGGTACGTTCGTACCAGTCAACATTTTGCTGTTTATCGACTTTGAGCACTGTGGACGAACGCGTTCCATAGTCTTCTCCAAGGATAAAAATAGATGAAAGACGGCGTTCCCAATCGATTGGTACACCGGTTTGCGGCAGATCTTCATCAGCCGCCAAAGTCTTATCTAATAGTAGATTAAACAAAACTTCGGGATTGATATCGTGGCCATCTTGGCAATACTCTTCTAGCTTAGCTACGCCTTTATTAATTTTAGGCCAAGGGCTATTTAAACTGGCATTGGATAATCCATAATAACCGCTGCTTAGCTGTTGTATTTGATCTAAATGATTGTTGTATACAGCCAGTTCATTCCATTTGCCAAATAGTAAGTTGTAGCCGTTATAGTTGTCTTTGCTGGAGCGCAATATCTGTTGATAATTTACATCAGGTTTCTGTAGGTAATGAGTGGCCAATTCCCCTCTTGTAATTGCATCAGCAGATATTTTTTGTGGGTCACGCACATTGGTTAAAGAGGCAATGTAACCTTGTTTGTTGATCCCCATCCATGTGCCACCGGCCTGTAAATCTTTGCCGGCAATTATGCCATTGCCGATATGCCATAAATGTGATTCGGCTGTCTCTCTTTTAAAAAACTCATCACGATTGGCGGCAATAATCAATGGATAATCTTTATGTTGATTAACAGCAACGAATAAAATACACATAATATCTTCGCCGTTATTTCGCTTTTAGCTTATCAACTTGGTTAAACAAATCGTTGGCATTGCTAATAAATGTATCTGTCGCTACAGCAGAGGTTATATTGTATTTAGGTGGCAATAGCACTGGGTTGTAACTCGGGCGGGAATTAAATTCTTCGGTGTTTAAAAAGCCCAAAGCATAAATAGGTGCCAATATGATAAAGGTCATCGCACTCGCTATGATGTTGCGTCTTCGATTGGTTTGATGAAACGCAATAAAAAGGCTTAACCAGATAAAGCTACCTACAACTAGGGCAAAGATGATGAGTTCTAACCAAGTGAACCACGCCCCTGGATGAATATTAAATATGGCTATTTTCTGCAGTAAAATCAGCGCATTGGCTAGTAAAACCACTAATAAAGTTAGATTGAATTGACTTACCACATGGCTTTCTTTTTTGACAACCTTGGCTAATACGGCAAAACACAAAGGCCAAATACAAAAAACCGCTAATTGCCCTAATTCTGAAGGAAGCGCTTTAATCAAATTAAACTCTTGTACACTCCCCAAATATTTTGAGAGCAATAAAAAGCTCAAACAAACAAAGGATAAACAAATGGCTAAAAAGCTTTGGTTTAACCAGTTGAGGTTTTCTTCCAGTTCGCTCAAAGGAATGGCTTCTGCCAATGGCACTTTGGTATCTATGATCCTTAAGCGTGTGCGACCAATTTTTATTACATCGTGAGAATTAAGAGTCGCTTGCCTGACAAATTTATTGTTCACTTTGATGCCATTAGTCGACTGACAATCATTGACTATTAATTTGCCTGATTCAGGATCTATAGCTACCAACATATGACTGGGACAGACATAGGGGTCGTCTAAACGTAAATCATTATTAAAATCACGGCCTACGCAGACGTAGTCTTGCTCAAATTTATAATGTTTAAGTGGGATATTTTTCCGAGAAAGAAGCTCTAAAACTATTGCCATGCTATTGCGTCCATAAATTTCTGAGTGAATACCAAAGCAGACTCTTTGCTTACGCCAGCCAATGTATAGTGGCTAATTAAACCCTTGTGGTTATGATCAACAGTGGCTGCAACAAAAAGCACGTCATAGAGTTGCTCGAACTCTTTGTATGCCCTAAAACACAACACGGTTTTATTGGTTACCCCATTGATATTGGTGACTTTATCTTGCTGACAACGATAATTTGTTACATCGGTTTTAGTGGCGTTATTACCTGCGCCTGCACCTGTAATACTTTGTGAATAGAAATTATAAAAACGATGTTCACCCAAAGATTTACCATCTAACCATTCAAACTCAATTTCAAGTCCGCCAGTGCGTAAACCCGTGTGCAAATATATTTGCTCATCTATTTGGCAACGATTCTCAACTGATAAATATAAGGCTTCTTTATCGCTGGTATTCGAGCCACCCCAGCATGCAATAAAGTCTGTAATTTTTGCGGGGATCAAGGCTTCACCTAACACACTGGTTGTCCAATTATGGTTATTCAACAAGGAAAAGAGTTTGTTCTGATTGTCCAATAATTGTTCTTGTATGCGCGGTTTTAACTGCTTGTTTGTTAATGCTTGCGCGTCTTGGCTTATTAATAGGCCCTGAATTTTTGCCAAGGGGATCAGGAAACCAATCTGATTGCCTGCAGTTGCCACGTTGACCCCCATTACTTCACCAAGCTCATTGACCACAGGACCGCCACTCATTCCAGGGTTAATTGAACCTGTAAAATGGATCCGTTGGTAAAAACTGTTTTTCTTGAGTCCATTAAAGGTACCAGGCACGACTATCATGCCTAAGTCATGTGGATTGCCAAGAGAAAAAATAGCACTACCTTGTTCCGGTAATGACTGTGCAATTGGAAACGCACTCTCTTGTTCAGAAAGTGCCACCTTTCTCACTAAGGCTAAGTCATTGACTACGTCTACATCAACAAGTTGAAGTTGTCCTTCGGAGCCATCATGCGCCAAATATTCAATTCTGTACTTGTCTGGGTTATAAACGTATTCAGACACTACATGGTAGTTAGTTACCACATTTCCTAAGGTGTCAATTTGAAACCCAGAGCCGATGGATGATTTATTACCTGACTCTAATTCTATTATTTTGATTTGATACAGCGCGGTGCGATATTGGCCAAATAAGTTTTGGGCCGTTTGTTGACTCTGTGCAATTGAGCAAAACAAAGACAACATAAATATAAAAATTCTCAAGATTTGGGTTCCAGTGACAATTAAAATTACGGGGCCAACTTGGTGTGCCAACTTAGGGGGCCACCCTAGCGGGATAAAACAACATCAGTCAGTTAACATTCTGTTTACACTCGACAAAATCGCTTACATGAGCGACCATTTGCCTAGTTTAAATTGCATAAGCCAAGAATGAAATGCTTGATAAGGTAAATACACCTATTCTTTGTGATCAAGTACCCAGAATGGGTAATAAATTTAGTCAATGGTTGGGCACTACTGTATTAAAATTGATGGGGTGGCGCTACGACGGAACATTTCCTTGTTGTTCTAAGATGATCATTGCAGTGGCACCACATACGTCGAATTGGGATTTTGTATTAGGGCTTGCAGTGGCATTTAATCTGCGACTAAAAATTTCTTTTTTTGGTAAACACAGTATTTTCATCCCTCCTTTTGGAAAACTTTTGCAACGTATAGGGGGTATTCCTATTGAGCGCAGCAACAATCATGGCGTAGTTGATACTATGGCGGATAGGATGCGAGAGGCAGACAAGATGGTGCTTTGTCTTGCACCCGAAGGGACACGTAGTCCTATCTCTCCTTGGAAAACAGGTTTTTTGCATATTGCACACAAAGCGAATGTCCCAGTGTTTTTGGTAGCCTTTAATTATAAGAAAAAACTTATCGAGTTTGGACCAATGCATAATATAAGCGACAATACCCAGCATGAACTGGATAGGATTTATTTGCACTTCAATAAAGCGCAAGGTAAATACCCAGAAAAGACAATTACTCAAGTAGTGCCCCCAGTGGAGATGGATATTGAAAAATAAAGGTTTTACTACCCGTTTGGTACACGCAGATAGGTTATTGAATGCACCTGAAAGTGGTGCTGTACATCAGGCCACTAGTAACTCAGTGCTGTTTGAATTTAAAGATGCCCAAGGATTGGTAGATGTATTTCAAGGAAAAAAAGCAGGGCATGTCTATTCTCGCTCGTCTTCTGGATCTAATGTTGCGTTGCAAAATATTATTACTCATCTAGAAGGGGGAGTAGGAGCTATTACCTTTGCAACAGGCATGGCTGCTATCACTGCCACTATGTTTAGCTTGTTTAAAGCAGGTGATCATTTAATTGTGAGTCATTTTTTATTCGGCAATACCCGCAGTTTTGCTGAAACCATGCAAATCATGGGAATAGAGATTAGTTTTGTGGATGTAACTGATGTACAAAATGTCAAAGCTGCCTTTAAAAGTAATACAAAAGCCGTGTATTTAGAAACTATTGCCAACCCTGTAACCCAAGTGGCCGATTTGTTGGCAATTGGTCAACTATGTCAATCTAAGAGGGCGTTGTTTTTAATCGACAATACTATGACTCCGGCGAATATTTTTGATGCTAATTCTGTATTGGCGTCTTTGACCATTAGTTCTTTAACCAAATATATTGCTGGTCATGGCAATGTCTTAGGTGGAGCGGTAGTCGATACAGGGTTATTCGATTGGAGTGGTTTTGAAAATATTTTGCCTATGTACCGTGGACCAGATAGCACCCAATGGGGGCTAACCCAAATCCGTAAAAGAGGCTTGAGAGATATGGGCGGCACATTATCGCCAGAATCCGCTCACGCAATTTCCATTGGTTTAGAAACCTTAGTGCTGCGCACTGAAAAAGTCTGTGATAACGCATTGCGTTTAGCCTCTTATTTACACACACATGAAAAAGTGTCAGCTGTTTATTATCCAGGTTTAGCTGATCATCCTCAGCACTACTTAGCCAGAGAATATTTTAATGGGTACGGCGGTATATTGAGCTTAGATTTAGCTGACGGTATTGATCCTATTCAATTTTTAAATGCGTTAAATTTAGTGATTTGTGCGACGCACTTAGGCGACACTCGCACCTTAGCTTTGCCTGTTGCATCTACTATTTATTTTGAGAGTAGTGCGCAACAAAGAAAAGAGATGGGCGTTAATGACAATATGATCAGAATGTCTATTGGTATTGAAGATATAGACGACATAGTCGCCGATTTTGAACAGGCATTTTCGCAGTTTTAAGAATCGCTTTTATTAGAAGCCGCTACTAGATTGTAGCTTCGAGCCGCGAGTTGAAAATAGCGTAAAACATTAAAGGTAATAAGGGCATTATTTGCAAAAAATAATGCCCTTATTGATTAACAGTAAACAGAGTCTCAAAAATAGTTTTGCGCGTCGGGCGGCGACCGGCTTGTAGATTAGACTAGTTCGTAACTAGTCGTAATCTCCACATTTCCAGCCAACATCAGCATCACCGAACAATATTTTTCAGTGGATAATTGTACGGCTCTGGCCACATTTTTATCTAATAAACCGTCACCTTTAACTATGTAGTGAGCATGGATTGCAGTGAAAAAGCGCGGAGCTTGTTCCGCTCTTTTGGCCTCTAATTGACAAACACAATCATCAACTTGTTTTCTGGTTTTTTTTAGGATGTCCACCACATCAATAGACGAACACGCACCCACTGAGAGCAATACTGACTCCATTGGAGACATGGATTCTCCATTCCCATCTAAATCTAAGGTATGCCCTGTGTCTGTTTTACAGGTAAATCGTAGGTTTTCTTGCCAACTAACTGTTGCTTTCATTGTGACTTACTTCTTTACTAGGGTTATTTTAGTTTTGTCTAATAAGATACGCTTTTGTCTAAATAATGAACCAAGGGCTTTTTTATAGACATTTTTACTGACTTTAAAACGTTTTGAAATTTCATCTGCAGCACTTTTATCCGTTAAGGTAGATAAGCCATCATGGGCAATTAAGTCTTCAATGATTTGTTCTTCTAAGGAATTGCGGGCACTGGGATCATGAAACTGAAAACAAAGATCAATTTTTCCATCTTCTCGAATACGTTTGATATAACCTGTTAGTGAATGACCCACTTTAATGGGTTGAAATACTTCGTCTCTAAATATTAAACCAAGATGTGACCCATTTATAACGGCCTTATAGCCCATATCGGTGCGACCACAAATTAAAAGCTCTACTTCTTGTTTCGCTTCAAATGTACCACCTTCTTCACATGATTCTTCATATAAAAAATCTTTGAGCTTAGTAGAGGCAGCAAGTCTGCCTGTTTCTTCATCACAGAACACATACACCACATAAGATACCCCTTCTGACATGGGGTAATCTTGTTCACTAAATGGCACTAACAAGTCTTTTTCCAATCCCCAATCTAAAAAGACACCTACCTTAGTAATACTGACCACTTTTAAGTAGGCACAATGATCAACAAATACCTTGGGACGTTTGATAGTGGCGATAAGCCGGTCATCACTATCATGATAAATAAATGCGTTCACCTTATCGCCAAGTTTACAGCCTAAAGGCGCATTTTTAGTAGGCAACAAAATTTGGCCTTTATCGCCAGCATCTAAATAAAATCCGAATGGCACTTCATTGACGACTTCTAGGGTATTGAACTTTCCAACTTGCGGCATGTTTGACTGATTATCTGTAACGAAATTATATGCATATTGTAACTGACCCATAGATTAAGAAATATAAAAACAATGTATTTTTTGTTAAATGGATAGATTTATTCATGGCATAATCAGGCCATAAATTAGAGCTTCTTTACTTGGTGTTTTATGGCAATTGATAACAATATTGTATTTTTAAATGGTGAATTTGGACCCATGTCTGAAGCAAAAATCTCCCCTATGGATCGTGGATTTCTGTTTGGTGACGGCATATATGAAGTGGTGCCATCTTATAATGGCCAGTTAGTAGGATTTGGCTTACATATCGAACGTATGCAAAACGGACTTAATGCTATAGGTATTAAGTTAGATATGGACTTAGATGATTGGCGTGACATTGCTATCAAATTGCTTGAAAAAAATAGCATTGCAAACCTCGGCTTATATTTTCATGTGAGTCGTGGTGCAGATGTTAAGAGATTTCATGCTTATCCTGAGGATATCCAGCCAACAGTGTTTGCCTATACTTTCGAGATCCCGGCTGCACCTAAAGCCGACAAACAAAGTGTCAAACAGTATAGGGTAACAAGTACCGAAGATTTACGTTGGAAACGTTGTCAGATCAAATCCACCTCTTTGTTAGGGAATGTGATGCATTTTCAACAAGGTCATGATGCTGGGGTACAAGAAACTATTTTATATAATCAGCGAAACGAGTTGACAGAAGCCAGTGCTTGTAATGTGTTTATTGTGAAAAATGGAACTGTCATAACGCCCCCTTTGGATAATCAGTTGTTGCCCGGTATAACTCGACACATGTTGTTAGATATTTTAAGGAAAGAGGGCAGTTTGCAAGTTGAAGAAAGAGTCATCAGCATGAGTGAGGTTCGTTCGGCTGATGAGTTATGGTTAACCAGTTCAAGTAAAGAAATTGCACCCGTTGTAGAGCTCGATGGAAAACCAGTGGGCACTGGACAAGTCGGTGATATTTGGCAACTTGCACAAACCTTCTATTCTGCACATAAACATAATTATTAACGTCACTCTTTTCACCCTAATTGGAATGTAAATCAGCCCTATGTATCGTCCTGCCAAAATTATTATCGACTTAGCCGCAATACAGGCTAATTACCGTCTGGCACAAAGTCTTGCACCCGATTCTAAGACTATTGCTGTGGTAAAAGCAGACGCCTATGGACATGGTGCGGTAGAAGTGGCGAAAGCGTTACAGTCACAAGTTGAAATGTTTGCGGTATCTTGTATTGATGAAGCACTGATTTTACGAGAAAACGGGTTGAGGCAAGCGGTTTTATTACTCGAAGGATGTTTTGATAAGTCGGAATTAAAGATTGCCTTGGATAAACAATTTGAAATTGTTGTGCACAATAATTTGCAATTGCAACAATTGCTTGACGCTACACTAGAGACGCCTATAAATGTTTGGCTAAAAATCGATACTGGGATGCATAGGTTAGGCATTTCCCCAAAAGAAGTAGCGTCTACTTATGCTAAGTTACAAGCATCAACTAATGTTCATAATGTTGTTTTAATGACTCACTTTGCACATGCCGATGATGTGGGTGGTGCATACTCGGTTAATCAAATTAGTCAATTTGAAGCCTGTACTCAGGCTATTGTGTCAGATACTCAACAAAAAGTGCAGTTGAGTACGGCCAACTCTGCTGCATTATTAGCTTGGCAGCAAACCAGAATGGACTGGAATCGACCAGGCATCATGTTGTACGGCTTAAGCCCATTCGCTGAACCCTTAGAACAAGCTAAAGCACTTATCCCAGCCATGTCATTTGAATCTCAAGTAATAGCATTGCGGAATATTTCAGCAGGAGAGTCAGTGGGTTACGGTTGCACATGGACCGCAAAACGCCCCTCTGTTATCGCCACTATTGCCATAGGTTATGGAGACGGTTATCCGCGCACCGCAAAACTCGGAACACCAGTATTAATCAATCACCAAAGAGTACCGCTAGCAGCCAGAGTCTCTATGGATCTAATCAGTGTAGATGTCACCGACTTACCAAAGGTTAATATTGGTGATACAGCGCAGTTATGGGGTAAAGAGTTATCAGCCAACGAAGTGGCCAGTTGGGCTGATACTATTGGTTACGAGTTAGTTACACGTATGCCTAGGCGTATTACTAGGCAGTATTCAAATTAACTAACACTCTGCAACCAACACCGCTCTAAGTGGGGCAGGGTAACCTTCAATGGTTTTGCTGTGATCATTAGGATCAAGAAAATCCACTAAGGATTGACTGTCCATCCATTCGGTTGCTCTTTGTTCTTCTAATGACGTGGGCGCAACATCTACTACTCGGATATTTTTAAAACCCACTCTTTGCATCCAAACAGTTAACGCGGCGGTACTGGGTAAATACCACACATTGCGCATTTGTGCGTAACGTTCGCCAGGCATAAAAACAGTTTGTTCGTCGCCCTCAACGACTAAAGTTTCGACCACTAACTCTCCTCCCTTGCGTAGCTGACTTTTTAACTGATATAAAAAGTCGATGGGGCTGCGTCTATGGTAAAGGACGCCCATGGAAAATACTGTATCAAAGGCTTTGAGTTCAGGTAATTGCTCCACACCAACAGGCATGAGATGAATACGAGGATCTGGATTGAAATGTTTAATGGCTTGGAATTGTGTCAAAAACAACTGTGAAGGGTCGGCTCCAACAACCATTTTGGCGTCTTCGCCCAGCATACGCCACATATGATAACCACTGCCACATCCCACATCTAAAACATAACGATCTTTCAGTGAATGAATGTGCGGTTGTACTCTGTCCCATTTCCAATCCGAACGCCACTCAGTATCTAGGTGTATACCATGTAAGTGAAACGGGCCTTTACGCCATGGTGCAAATTGTTTTAGTAATCCAAGTATTTGTTTCTGGGTATAATCACTAATATCATCTGGGAGTCCAAATTCCACTTTGTCATTTAGGTTAATAAGTGAAGTCTGTGTTTCTGGTAGTTTGTTTAACAACTTGACCCATTTAGTAAAGTCACCGTGTAACTGTTCTTTTTGCCAAGTTGCTATTTGAGCCGGCAGTATTTCTAACCAATGACTAAGGGGGGAGTCAGCGATCTGTTTGTAAAAATCATTAAACCAGTTAACAGCCAAGTGGCCTCCTATTTAAAGCAGCTAAGAGCTGATAGCTTAGAGCAGCAAGCTAAAAGCAGAGTAAAAAATAATAGACGGAATTATTTGCAACAAATGATGCCATCTTTGATTGACAGTTAACTCAATAATAAAAATACTTTGTGT